>Ga0233434_1000240_pt1 | contig 68432 bp, 65 predicted proteins | sample SI_122_August201_4_FD_182738 | JGI IMG/M metagenome (GOLD analysis project Ga0233434, IMG submission 182738) | Seawater microbial communities from Saanich Inlet, British Columbia, Canada - SI_122_August2016_120_MG | ecosystem: Environmental > Aquatic > Marine > Inlet | place: Canada: British...
AAAAAAAAAAAAAGCCGAAGTGGGTTAAACTTCGGCTTTAAGAAATTACTGATGGTGCCCCGAGGCGGGCTCGAACCACCGACACAAGGATTTTCAGTCCTTTGCTCTACCAACTGAGCTATCAGGGCAACTTTTCAGTGGGATGGATATTACTGATTTGAATCTTTTCCGTCAACATAAAGTATTGGTTTTTTTAGCAAGAGAATTAAGCTAAATTAAGCTCTATGAGCTTTATAATTAATAAAATTACTTTAGAAACCTCCGAATTAAAAACCAACGCCCTCGCCTTTATACCTAGTGAGCCTAAAAACAATTATTGTGGTGTTTTTACCCACGGGTACACATCTCACAAAGGTTCAATCCTTCCCTGGGCACAAAAAATGATGGAGTTGTCTATTCCAACCATCCTGTTTGACTTGCCGGGTCATTTTCTTGGCAGTTTTAACGATGTCTCAACCTTTGAAGTCTTCTCCAATCAGACACATGAATTGTTTAACAAAGCACATGAAATACTAGGTAGGGATAAAAAACTGATCTCTGGAGGACATAGCCTTGGAGGACTATTCTCCCTAATTCACGCTAAAGATTATCAACCAGAACTTATCTTTTGTGCAGGACTTGGCCTATCTGATCCGAAAAAAACCCATCTCTTCCAAACACCCTTTTTTAAAGAAACAATGAATCTTCGCTCTGAGTTGGTCTCCAAAACCATATCACCAGAGATCACTTTCCCTTGGATTTCAAAGACAAAGCAAAACCTGTCTTGCAAAGAGAAAAAGATTGTCCTCGTCGCAGGCAAAGACGATATTATTATTGATAAAGAAGTTGGCCTTAATCGATTAGGAAATATATTAAAAAAAAATAATCAAGTAGAAATCATTGCTCCACCATCACTTCCACATAACCAACCAGAGCGAGCTGGAGTATACCTGAAGCAGGTAGCTAAGAAGATTTTAAATTTGCCCTAAGGTAAGCACCTTTTACATCTAAACATTCTCCTAGAGAGGATAAATTTAGATATAAGGTCACTAAATATATACCTAAAAAAGTAAATTCCGACGGAAGTTGTTTACCTTGTTTAAATAAAAAGGAAAAAACCTGGTGAAATGATTCTTGAAAATCTTTCATACTAAACTTTATTTCTGAATATAATGCATCTCCAAAGTGAGCACTAAATAATTTTTTCATTTCTTTTTTAATTTCTTCACTATCAGTTTCATCTATAAGCTTAATCTTCGTTAATCCCTTCTCAAAAAGATCGTCCTTCTGTTGATAAAAACCTTCGTAGACCTCAGAGAGTCCAGATCTAAAATTTTTGGAAAAATCAAACCACATTCCATTTGGTTCAAAAATCACTTTTTTATCAGAGAGATTAAAACGCTCTGGTCTTAAATCCAAAAAGATTGGCCCTGTTGAGTTAATTTGTGAAAAGTAAAGTTCAAGAACTATCTCACCATAAACTTTTGAGGAAACACTAGAGTTTTCAGAAAAAGAAGAATCAATTGTTAGGTATTCAATATTTTCAGGCAGGAACTTCTCAAGTAATTTTGAATTATCCTCCACTCCCTTGTTAAAAAGAAAGTTAAATCCAATCTTTGACATTTTGATCGATAGATCCGGAATATTTATTATCTCAAAAAGCTTAGGTGAAATAAAAGGCAAGAAGTCTTTTAAAAACCCCGGAGCTACATCAGTGATTTTTTGCTTACTTTCCAAAGATGCCTCCCAAAAGCTTTCATCACTAAAAGATGAAAAATTGCCTGAGTATAACGATATATATACCAAGGTAAATTAGGTCTAAATTCATGAATTGCAGCGATAATATATTTTTTATCCGAGGACTCTCGAAACTCCAATCTTCCTCTTCCGCTATAGTCAGCCAAAACTCCTCCGGCGATGTAAAACAACTGCCTAGAAGAAGAACTTCTGTCCGGTGAAAACTTTAAAACAAGTAATTTTATTCCTAAGAGTTTAAAAGATATAAAACCATCAGTTGTCACTACTTTAAAAACGATAAAGCTTAAAAACCTTGGAAGCCAGTTCATATATTCACTCGCGACCCAGGCAGCATCTTTCCCCGCCGGTAGTAAAAATCGCTGAACGGACCTTACCTCTTCAGACTCAAGAACAGGCCTATAAATACGTTCATGCTTATTGAGTCGCTTTTTTTTAAAATAACTAAAAGATCTTTTTAATGATGCCTCAAACTCCGTACTCGTAACGATAGTCTCATCAACAGGAACACTATTAACATCATTCATATTATGTTTAAGACTTGAAACAAGTGGCATGACAAGACTAATAGGTGCCCTTGAAATTAAACTCACCCATAAGGTTGAAAGCTTCGGTGACACATAAGGTACATTGATAAATTTTATATTTTTTTTTAAAACTTGAGATGTTTTTTTAAGAAGCTCAACATAGGGATATGACTTTGGACCTACAACATTCGCAGTCTTTGACTCATCTGACAGAAAAAGACTATTAGAGAGAACCTCAAGTAAATCTAACAAATCAACAGGTTGACACTCAGATTTAGTCCAAGCGGGACAAATCATGACGGGTAGTCTTTTTACTAATTTAACCATCATCTCAAATGATGAACCATAAGGGCCAAGAATTAGTCCGCATCTGAAAACATTCGTAGGTATCCCACTTGCTTGAAGAGTTTTTTCAACTTCAAGTCTTGAGGCCAGGTGATTAGATAAATCTTTCGTTGCAGGAATAATTCCAGAAAGATAGATAATTTTTTTGACCCCTCTTTTTCTTGAGGCACGAGAAAAATTATCCGCCATTATTAAATCAAAATCTCTAAAATTGCCTTGCGAGAGTTGAGCCGTTGGTATCATAGAGTGAACTAAATATATCGCAATATCCACATCTATTACTGCTGCGTCGGCATCCAAAAGAGAGTAAAGATCACAACTTCTCCAGGTAACTCTTTCACTCCATCTTTGACCTTTTGAGTCTCGACAAAAACCAACAATATTGAAGTTGGTTGCTTTTAAAAGGTATTCAATAAGGTTTCTACCGATAAAACCACTTCCACCTGCAATACCAATTGTTAATCTTTTTTGTTCTTCCATTTTAAGTTTTTAATTATACCATCTCTACCAGTTCGCTCAAAAGAGGTTCCTTTCCAATCCCGAACATACTGCTTTTTAGATATACTCTCCAGCTCCGATTTTAATTCATTTGTTGGTTTTTCCAAAAAAAACTTTTTTATTTTTTCTTGTCCCTCTGTGAGTATATTTTGATCATCTGCAACGTATTTAAGGCTTCGATCGTTCCATGGACATACTTCTTGACAGATATCGCATCCAAAAATCTCATCCATGCTCGAAAAGGCATGAGGAGGAGGTTCATCGTCTTTAAATTTTTCAATTGTAAAAAAGGGAATACAATCATTTGAATTAACTGTTCTTGTCACAGGGTCAATCGCATCAGTTGGACAGGCAGCAATACATCTAGTGCATTGGCCACAATGATCAGTCTCTACCTGCTTCGTTGTCACATTAAATGTTCGATCGACAAGTATATGGCCAATCATTACATAACTTCCATAAAACCGGTTAATAAGCATCGAATTCTTTCCAAACCATCCAAGTCCACACCGATAGGCTAATTCTCTATCTAGGATGGGCGCAGTGTCGCACACAACTTTCACTTTATAATTAGAGAAATACTTCTCTGAAATAGCATTTAAAGAATCCCATATGTGGTGGTGATAATCTTTTCCTTCGAAACCAAAGGCATACCCACCAATTTTTTTTTCGGTATTTAAGTTTTTTAGAATTTTCTTATCTGAGCGGTAATCAAATAAAAATGAAAAGGCTGATTTAAACTCTGGAAAATAATTTTTTACACTTTGACGAAGATCCATTTTCTCTCCCTCTAAGTATTTCATACCAGCATTTTTATTTTTTTCAATCCAGTCTTTAAAATTGTCAAAGCTTTCTGAAGTGTCTTTTTCCGTATAACCAAAATCAACTATTTTATAATCGGCAAGGAGTTTTGCATCAAAAATAAGGACCTACTTGTTAAGAATCTCAATGGCCCCTGTTGGACATTTTTCAACACACTCCATATCAAAGGTACATTGTTCAGCTTTAATCGCATTAATCGTTACATGGCCATAACTATCAATTGGTTTCTCCCATATCGAATGAGGACACGTTGAAATACAATTATAGCAAGTCGCACAGGAAAAAGTGTCGAGATTAATTTGACCAGTAGAAAACTCGCTTGTCACCAATGTGTCTGAGCCACCCCGAACTTTTGGCGTATCTTTGATAATTTCAACACGAACGTTATTTGATTTCCCTTGCTGAAAAAATAAACCGTCTCCCCTAGAGATAACGAGCTTATCTCCATTTTGAAGACCTAGTTTATTTTTAATCTTATTAATAACTACTTTTTCAATATCTTCGACATCATTTCTTTCATTAACAAGAAATGGTGTCACTCCCCAATAAAGACTCATTCTTCGAGCTACTTTTATCGAGTTAGTAACGCCTAATGCTTGGGTTGTTGGGCGAAATCTCGTTAACTTTAAGCAACTATTTCCCGACTGAGTAACACAAACAATTCTCTTGGCCTTAATTTTCTCAGCAATTAAAGAACACGCAACCATTATAGAGGCACTAACTGAACTCAAGTCAACGTTTCTCATTAATGGCCTGTCTTTTGGCTTTTTCTCAGCTTCAAAAACAATATCATTCATCATCTGAATGCTTTCAATTGGATATTTTCCTGCCGCACTTTCTCCTGATAACATAACAGCATCTGTTCCGTCCCAAATAGCGTTGGCAACGTCACTCGCTTCGGCCCTCGTTGGTGACGGGTTATCCATCATCGACTCGAGCATTTGAGTTGCAGTGATTACAGGCACTCCAACTTTATTACACTTGCTAATAATTTCTTTTTGAACGGCCGGAACGAGGTGGTTACCCAGCTCCACTCCCATATCTCCTCTTGCGACCATGATCGCATCACTAACTGCAATAATTTCATCGATATTTTTTATCGCCGCAGGTCTTTCTATCTTTGCCACTATTTTTTGAGAACACTTAAGTTTATGAAGAAGGTTTTTAACATTTTTGATGTCCTGAGCATTACCAACAAATGACAAGGCAAAAAAATCAACTTCATTTTTTATACCAAACATTAAGTTCTTTTTATCTTCACTAGTAAAAGCGTCCGCAGAAACCACCGAGTCAGGTAGATTAATCCCCTTTCGAGGCTTCAGAACTCCGTCATTTAAAATTTCAATAACGAGATAACCATCTTTTTTATCAACACATTTGGCCTTGATTTTCCCATCATCAAATAAGACTCTTTCCCCTACATTAAGATCGTCATAGATAAACTCATAATCACTAAATATTTTTTTTTCGTACTCTAAGCTACCAATAGCTTTTTTTGTTCCTAAAAAATATAAGTCTCCTAACGTTAGCTCAATAGGATTATCAAGTTGATCAACCCTAATTTTTGGACCTTGAAGATCCATTAGAATCCCCACAGTCTTTTTAGCCTCTTTTGAAACTTCTCGAATAGATTCTATCACAATCTGATGGCCGACATGGTCTCCATGACTCATGTTGACTCTGGCAACATCCATTCCTGCTTTTATCATTTTTTTTATCTGACTTTTCGTATTTGTCGAAGGGCCGATTGTCGCAACTATTTTAGAGCGTCTCATAATTTCCCTAACTCAATTGAGAGGTTCTAAGCCTCGCTTTTTCACGCTCATTGTTTATTATATCTTGAAGATTTGCAAGTTTTTGCTCGTATTGATTTACAAGCATTTCTTTTTCTTTATCTGACTTTATACTAAGGTCGCTTATTAGATTATTTTTCTCTTTATTAAAGTTAACAAGCTTCTCATCATATTCAAGCCGAAGTTTTCTCATTTGAGATTCTGCTTGTCTCATGGTTTGTTTCAAAAACCGATCACTTTCAACCCGTTGGTCGTTTAGCTTTGACGTAAATTTTTGCTCTAAACCACGAATTGTCTTTTTATTGGAAAGATCCTTGGACTTAAACTCCTTTTTAAAGTTGTTCATCTCCTCTATTCGCCTTACCCTCTGCTTTTCTCTAATATCTTTAACTTGTCCTGAGTGTCTTGCCTGGATATCAAGAATTTTTTCCTCATAAATATTTCGAAGTGACTCTCGTTGCTGCTTCATTTCATTTAACTTATTTTCATACTTAACATAAACCTCAGAGTAATCTTTTCTCAAATTATCGATGAGGTTTGCTTTTTCTTGGGAAAATTTTTCTTGAGAAGAGCGTATGTATTTTGACTTTTCTAGGGTGGCATTTTTTTGAATCTCTGATAACTGCTTTTGATTTTGTTCTTGAATAATATTTATTTGCTTACCAAGTCTATTTGTCTGCTTTTCAAGCTTTCTTTTGGAGAAATTAATTATGTCTTGCTTATCATTTTCAGAGACTACTTTTTGCTTTGATAGGACATTTTTATATGAATCGATCAGATCTCGCTTCTCTTTCGCTGTTTGTGATCTTACATTTGACTCTGCTTGCCTAAACTTTCTTTCTGTTTCATAGTTTTTTTGTCTAAAACTTGAGGCCATATCATCAAGCCTACTTTTTGATACTTCTTCATTCTTTTTGGACTCCCTCGAAAGAGAGGCTCGTTCATTGTAGAGTTGTCGCTTTAAATTATTGATTCTTTGTCTTTGCAAAAAGGCATTACTCTTTTCATTTAAAGAGTCAGCTTGTGGCCCAAGACTCGCCAGTTTTTTTTCATAATTTACTCGTTCATCTCTAACTCTATCGGCCATTTTTTTATTAAGTTCTGATTCTCTTTTTAATGAATCGGACTTCGAGTTCTTAATATCTTGACCCGATTTTTGCCTTTGATCAACAAGAGCATCATTAAATTTTCTTAGTTGCTCGGTTTGGCCTTGTGAAAAGTTCCCCGCCAATTGTTTCACTTTTTGTCTCTGATCATTTTTTAGGTCTTCGACACGCCTTTCATTGCCCCGTTTCATAGTTTCAAGAGCATCACCATATCTATTTTTTAAACTATTTTCTCTAAAGATTGCTTCTTTTTGAGCCAACTCTTTTTCTTTATTATTTTTAAAGAAAATACTTTTTCTTTCTTTGTGGTGCTCTGTATTGAATACATCCATTTTATCTCGAGCATTTTCAGCAATCGATTCTGCATCTTTAGTTGCCTGACCTCTAAGATCAGAAAGCTGTTTTTTGTATTGCGTCCTTTTGATCGATGCATCCCGTACTTTTAAATCATTAATTTCGGAAAGAGATTGTTCAAAACCTTTTTTTGATGCACTCATCTTTTCATTAAAATTCTTTCTTACAGAAAAAAGATCCTGCTCTGACTTGACTCTTTCTTTATCAATTTCATTATTGTACTCAGATGACATATTTTTGAGAGCTTCGTCGGTCCGCTTTGCATATCTACCTTTAATTTCACCGACATCTTTTTCTAGAATTGCTTTTTGATTGTCATAAGCTGTTCGTTGAGACTCTAGTTTTTCTTTATTAGCAGATTCTAAAATATCCTTTTGTCGCTCATGGGCACGTGTCTGTGAATCAAATTTATCTTGATAATCTGACTTTAGATCACTCAGTCTGTTTGTATAGTCTGTTACATCAATGGACATAAAGCTTTAAACCTCATCCACTAATTATAGACATAAAAAAACGGCATTTTCGCGCTTGGACAAAAATGCCGTTTCAATATCAGCTTATATGAGTTTTTAGTTTAATTCTTTATCAATTAGCTCTGAGAATACCTCTATTGGCTGCGCCCCATTTATTATTTTACCATTTACAAAAAATGTAGGAGTAGACTTTACGCCCACTTCTTTCCCAGAGTTTATATCCATTTCAACCTGTGCAAGATACTTATTCTCTTTGAGACATTTAGAGAAATCCGACTTATTTAATCCATTGATTTTTTCTACCGCAGACTCGAGGTCTTCGGGCTTAAGATTATTTTGATTTTCAAACATGTGATCATGAAGCTTCCAAAAATATTGTGTTCCCTGCTCATTGGCACACAACCCTGCCATAGCAGCTGTTTTTGCCTGTCGATGAAAGTCTAATGGAAAATTCTTAAATACTACATTTATCTTTTTACCATATTTTTTCTTTAAATCATGTACCAGAGTACTTCCCTTTGCACAGTAGGGACACTGAAAGTCTGAATACTCAACAATTGTCACTGGAGCCGACTTCGCCCCTAAAACCGGTGATTGCCCAATTTCAATATCAAAAACGGGTCTAATTGGTTCTTTAAAAAATATAGATACCGGGTTTTTAGAAAGTTTTGCGTCAAGCCAACCGCTAATCGCATCTTTTTTCTTTTCTTCGATTAAGTATTTTTTAACCCTTCCTTTCAGTTGATCATTAACGTGAACCTTTGGAATCTTCCTTTCAACGATGAAAGCCTCAATATCTTTGGCAGATACTTCAACCTTACTAATGACCTCTTTTTCAAGCCATTGATCATTCGTCATTTTTTTTGAACCCTTTTCTTTGTCTACAAGTTTTTCAAGAATAAGGCCTCGTGCTCTGTTCATTCTTAGGTCGTATAGCTTTTCTTCTAATTCATAAATATCGTTTTCAATTCCCTTATTAAACTCAGAAGTCTTTATAACTTCTCCGTTGTAACTAAGCACAGCACCTGCAGCTCCTCCCTTTTTATAGACAAAGCTTGGAGATGTCGTTGCATCCTTCATGCATGAAAAAAAGATTAATGTACTTAATAGAGAACCTACTGTTATATAAGCTTTCATAAAACCCTCATTTTTAAAAAATTTACTTCTATATTTTAAATCACTCTGTAATCAAATCACAAATTTTATCTGTTAAGTTCCCTAATAAATTCTTGATAGTACTCTGAAGTTTCTTGAAGCTTATCATTCGTTCCTGAATCAACGATCTCTCCATCTTTTAAAACAATAATTTTATCTGCTTGCAGGACCGTCTCTATACGATGCGCAACAATAAATGTTAAAGAATATCGTTGAATCAACTGGACCAGTTTTCTTAATGCAAGCTCCAAATCAGAGTCTAATGCTGATGATATTTCATCAAAGCAGACAATATCCTTTTTTAAATAACAAGCACGTAATGCACAAATTAATTGCTTCTGCCCATCAGATATTTCTTTAAGGTTAATTTCATCATCAGGGCATATCCCCCAGTTTTTAAGATATGGAACATGGGAACATACATCGGTCCAAAAAAGATCAAAACTCTCTTTGTCAAAACCCAAGGTAATATTAAACTTTAGACTTTCACTGAAAACATGACTTTCTTGAGAAATTAAACTTACAAGCTCTCTATATTCCAGGCGATCTTCCTTATGTGGAAAAGTTATCTCGCCACCGTCAAGGAACCTAACATTAATTTTCCCCTCGTCTGGAAGGATTACACCAGAGACCATTTTAAGAAGTGTGGATTTTCCACAACCACTAACTCCGACAAATCCGTAAGTATTACCAGCTTGTGCCTCAAATTTTATATCTCTAATCTCAAACCTTTTAGATTCGTCCTTGTTTTTCCTAGGATAAGTAAACCGTTTAATATTAACTGATAAACTTTTTAACGAATTTTCTTTTAATTTGGTTGATTGAAAATCTTGGCTTGATTCCTTATTTTTGACCTTATTGTAAAAGTCTTGAATTCTCTCTAGTCCTGTGTAGGCTCGTTGGATATTAGCTATTTTTCCGGCGATTGCTTTTATCGGTTCAATACTCCTTTGGATTAAATCGACAATCGCAAATATTAGCGCCCCTTCAATAACTTTAGAATACGGTGCCACGAAAATGACAACAATAATAAATAACGGGTATAAACTCTCCGCAACTGAATAATACCCAGCATCCCAAACATTTGCCTTGAGCTGCTTTTGCATAAAGTCGTTATAAAAATTTCCTCCATCTTTAGAAGCATAATTTTTATGATTTAAAAAATAAACCTGACTAAAACCACCTGTGATGTTGGCCATCTGCCTGGATACATCCCCTCTAGAAGCTCGAACTTTGTGAAAAATATCACGCATATATTTTGATCCATAAATGAGAGTAATTGTTGCTACAACCTGAAAAAAAGCAATCGTCCCCCCCATAAAAAGGTCCATATCAACGAAGCCAACGATGCAACTTACAACGTAGACGATACTAATCACGATACTTAAAGCACCTGAAGTTAAAAGCTCTCTAAAAGCTTGAGTGTCATTCATCAGTCTTGAAATTAATTCCCCCATAGGAAATTGGTGATCATCTTTTCCCGATTTATTTTCAATGAGATCATATGAGTGGAGCCACCTTGAGTAACAAACAGTTCTAATATTTTCCAATACAAGCATGACATATTTATTAATTAATAATTGATATATGAGGCGAGAAATAAATACGCCTAACAAGATAAGAGATAACTTTAAAAGAGTTTGATCAAAAAGATCTTTATCATAAAAGTTTGCTGATAATTTATAGATTACTCTGGGTGTAAGATGTCCAAGGTAACTCGTGGCCACCATACATAAAAATGAGAGAGCAAATAACCAATAAACCTCTTTAAAAAAGAACATTGTCTTTATATTTAAATCTTTCATAATTTCGCCCTTACTGCTTCTTTAGAATTAGTAAAGCTTTGTTCTTCGAAGAATTTTTGAACAACTTGGCTTGACTCCAGTAAAAGCCCTGTCTCTCCTAATTCCTCAATACCTTTATGCTTATTTAATAAAATAAGCTCATTGGAGTACTTTACAGATGCCAGGCGATGCGAAGAAAAAATCAATATTTTATTATCGAATATGTTTAAGTTATTTAGTTTAGAGATAATATCTTTCTCTAATATCAGATCAACTGAGGAAAAAGGATCATCCCACACATACAAATCACTATCTAATAATAATGACCGAACAAGACACATTCTTTTAATCTGTCCACCTGATAGGCGTTTACCATTTTCACCTAGAGGCATTTTAAATAACTTATCCACTGAATCCTCTAAATCTTTCAAAGAAAATATATCAAGAAGCTTCAATGCCTTATCTTTTTTCTCAGGGGTGATATTTTCACCTAAAAATAAATTTTTCTCTAAAGTATCATCAAAAACATACGGATTTTGCGCAACATAACCAATTTTATAACCTCTTCGTTTATATAAATAAGCGAGTTGGGCAAGAATTTCAGTTTTCCCCTCCCCCGTAGGCCCAACAAATACGTATTTACGATTTACATCAAAGTTAAACTCAAGCTCTTTTTCCCAAAATAATATTTTTAATTTTTTTTCCTCATTATTTATTTTGATTAAACTCTTTTCTTGTTCAGACTGGACCTCAATTTTATCAACTAACTCTTTTATCCGATCCCAGGCAGCGGCACTACTAACAAAAACAATACCTATCCAGGAAATGAAAGCGAGTGGCTCCAAGAACAAAAAGGTCATTCCAGAGTAATAAATTAAACTACTCGCCTCCATTCCTTCTGATGAAATAATTTTTGCTCCCCAAACAAGACTGGCGCCAACCCCAAGCGGAATTAAAGGAATAGAAAAAGCGATACCTTTTCCTGCAATGTAAAAATTAAAAAGTTCTTTATAAGACAAGGAATTGAAGTTTTTTATAAACGATTTTTCTGCGTGAAAGTTCTTAATCGTTTCTTTTCCGTTGTAACTTTCAATAATATTATTTTGAACTAGTGCTTGAGCATCTAATGCCGCTTTGGAGTACTTTCTCATCCTTGCCACCACTAAGGTGAATATTAAAGAACTAATCAGCATCGGTGATAGCGGTAAAAGAAGTTTATCATTAAAATTTGATATCTGAGGTAAAAGAACAGCTCCAGCAATGATCACATTCCCTAGCTGAAGAAGAGCAAACCCGACCATCGCCCTCATCTGCTCAACGTCACTAAAGATTGTTTGAAATATGTTTCCAGAAGTAAAAGTTCTATATCTAGAAGGTGGACAGGACTCTAATTTTTTTACGAGATTTAGTCTGAAGTCACGCTCCAATATTCTGGCCGGAAAAAAATAAAGTAACCTTGAAAGTGTTCTAAAAACAACAATACCTACTGCAAAAAATAAAAGTAGATAATACTTCTTAAACTCTTTCCCCTCACCCACTAGCTCAGCCACTTCTTTTGCCAAAACGGGCAACTGAGACTGAATGTAATGGGTAAAGAAAAGACAAACTGCCCCAAGAAAGTAGTAGTATCTAAAGTCTCTGATCTGGGTAAAAAGCATGGCCCACATGGAGCCATCAAGCTTCTTTCCTGCACTAGGATCTGATGGATAGTTTTCACCTAAGAGATATTTTTTGATCATTAAAACCTTCTATTTTCCATATCATAGAGTACTCGAAGTGGTTTGACATCCTAAGCCTAAATCTTTATATTCACCAAAACTTAATCATGGTCGTGTAGCTCAGTGGGAGAGCACTACGTTGACATCGTAGGGGTCACAAGTTCAATCCTTGTCACGATCACCATTTCAAGTTTATTTCCTGATATATTTTCTCTACGATACGCGGCGCTAACGCTTGCTATTCTAGCCTCACCGCTATTGCGCTTCGGTGTCACGATCACCATGAGAAAGCATTTTACTCCTCATCGATATCTCAAAAATTAATTTCATTAATTCAAAGTAAGCAAAATATTGCCTATTTCAATATATAATCATGAGGATTGATATATTAGAGTTATGCGAACACTAATGAATTATCTGACTGTTCTTGTCTTTTTTCTATTTTTCGGAGAACAAGCCTGTGCAACTCTTGTTTTCAAAGGATCTGGTGGATACACAACCTTTGATCATAGTGAAAGTAAAATTGCTTATAATAGGATGCAAGGAAGTTTTTTCGTGGGAGCGGGAATCGGAAGAAATGCCTATATTGTCCTAGGTCCTAGTTATTCTTTGTGGAACAAAAGCCACACTCCGGCAAGTGCAGCAGCTGAGGAAGTCTCAGTTACGGAGTTTGGTGCCACCCTATTAATATATTTTAATCGAAGCAAAAATTGGAAGTTCGAAGTGACATATTGCCCAAATATAACAGGAACAAGAACCGTATCAGGCACGGAAGAAAATATTCTTGGTAGCTCATATACGGCTGATTTTGGCTACCATATGAATCTGACTGAAAAATTCATTTTAGGCGCCAGTATTGGCTACCACTCAACTACCCTTTCACAAAAAATAGTTAGTAACACCGAAAGCACTATTTCTGAAAGCTATACGCAAATTATTCCAAAGCTTGAGGTGGCGCTGCGATTTTAAGTTCATTCACAAAAAATCGGTATAAGGCTTTTTTCATATTTCGACACCCAGATGTAAAATACAAACTTCCAATACAAAGCCCTTCACCATGGTCAGCCTGAACTGTCTCCAGGTGTTTTCCAAAGATCATTGAAGTTACAGGAATTACACCATCTGTTTTCAATCCAAATTCCGGGTCCTCTTGTCCCTCAAGAATTAACTGCTCATTCAGTACGTTCCACGTTAGGTTAAACAAACTTAAATTTGGGTTTTTAAGATAATTTGAAATACTAAAATAATTAATCCCCTCAACCTTTGGTACATCTTGAGCGTGATAAAATTCCTCACCCAATGTTCTTTTATGATGAAGCTCAAAAAAATATGGTTTAACATCCGGTGAGAATTCTAGAACCTTTATTATTAATCGATAAAATTCCGTTCTTAAGCTATCACCATTTTCATATTCATCAACGATATAATCGGCAAGTAAGGTACCTTTGTGTGGAGTGGAAATCGTTAATACATTTTTTATATACTTGGAAAGAAACATGTCGTAAGCGACAAGCCTTGCAATATTTCCTCCCATACTATGTCCAATAATTGTTACAGACTTTTCTGAAAGATTATTTTTTTTAATATACTTTTTTAGATTAATTTTGCACTCCACAGACCTTTCAAGAAGAGTTCGTGAATCTTTATCCTCAACTTTAAGGCATTCAAAGGCTGGTAGGCTTAACTCCTCTAAAATTTTATAATAGCCAGAAAAGTAATACTTATGTCCAGTTCTATGGGCCGCGGCAGTAAGTTTACCAAGTTCTATTTTTCCTGCTGAGCTCGCAGACCCAGAAATAAGTAAAATGTGTTGCTTCGTCGCTAAATTATCAGCATAGGAATAGCTTCCTAGAAAAGATAAACAAAAACATACAACGACTGTTCCAAAGAAAATATTTTTCATTAATTACTCCTATATAAATGGTGCCTAATAATTCATGTAAAGTCTACCTTCCTGCTGCGACGCAACTTACTTGCGCCTACAAACTTAAGTCTGTAATATCTCGAATAATAAAAAGGATAATAGAATATGCTCTCTGAACTTTCTTCTGCTGTTAAATCTGCAATTGAGAACTTCTCCATGCCTAATGAGGTGGGTTTTGGGACTGTTATTGCCCCAATAATGATTGAAGCAAACTTTAAAGATCAAACCTGGAGTAAACTAGAGGTTCTTCCTTTTGGAAAAATAACTATCCACCCAACAGCAAAAGTTTTTCATTATGCGCAAGAAATTTTTGAAGGACTAAAAGCATATAAATCACCTAAGGGAGAACCACTATTATTTCGGCCGGAGAAAAATGCAAAAAGATTTAATTATTCGGCAAGAAGAATGGCCATGCCCGAGATACCTGAAGAAGTTTTTATTAAGGCATGCCAGACAATAACAAAGCTTTCACAAAAGTTTATTCCCTCGGCATCTGGATCAAGTTTATATCTTCGACCTTTTATGTTTGCCACCGAGGCAACCCTCGGAATTAAACCCAGCAACGAGTTTAAGTTCATGGTACTAGCAAGCCCCAGTGGTTCATACTTTAAGTCAGGTGGACTTAATGTATTTATTGAAAGACAGGCCATTCGCGCCTGCCCAGGTGGTGTAGGAACGGCAAAAACGGGTGGTAACTATGCTGCTTCTTTACTTTCATCAACGAAAGCAATTGATCATGGCTGCCAACAAACTCTTTGGCTCGACGCACTCACTCATAAAAAAATAGAAGAGATGAGTGGAATGAATTTCATGTGCATAAAAAATAAACAAATAATCACTCCAGAGCTAACCGATACAATTCTTTCCGGCATTACTCGCTCCTCAGTGATTGAATTAGCTAAATTAAATGGCTTCGAGGTTTCTGAAAGAACAATACTAATTGATGAGCTAATTGATGGAATCAAATCAGGCGAGATTACAGAGGCTTTTGCCTGTGGAACAGCTGCCATAATTACACCTATAGAAAATTTTATTGAAGGTAACGGTAAAACTTATGAGCTACCAAAGCTAGAAGGCCCTACCTGTATAAAATTAAGAAACCTTTTATTAGATATACAAGAGGGAAGAAAAGAGGGACCAAAAGGTTGGTCCCAAATTATTGACTAAAGACTTGGTAAAAACTGAAAGCAAAGTAAGCAAACAATTGTTGGAGCAAGTGCCCCAAGAAGTAACTTTCCAGGATTAATACCTGCCTCTCCGAATGAACTTTTTAGAATTCCAAAGCCAGCCGGATTTGGAGCGTTAGCGATAACAGTTAACCCACCACCAGCAACAGCACCAGCAACTAGATAATATTTTGAGGAGTCTGTTAGGTCTACGAGACTACCTAAATATGTTAGCGCAGCATTATCAGTTATCGCGGTTAAAGCAGCTGAACCATAAAATAAAGCGAGAGATCCCATTTTTGTAAGAACCTCTTGAAGCCACCACTGTTGGACACTACCCAATGTGACGAGCCCAGCGAGAAAAAAGCCAACTAATAGCGACTCTTTAATTTTTAAACGCTCCTGGTATTCCTCCGTAACTGTTGCAAAGCCTAAGAAAAATAAGAATAACCCCATAAAAAAGACCATATGGTGAGCCGTATAAACAACTAATCCCATAAAAACGAGATGAGTAAAAATCACCCAAACAGGTGGCTTCATCTCGGTTGGACGATCGTCTTTTGTACTTGCACGACCTTTAAGCTCGTCCTTAAAAATAATTGCCGCAGTAACTGCATTGAAAACGACACCTATACATGCTTTCCAACCAAAATTAGTCAACATATGTGAAAGGCCCCAGCCGTACTTACTTGCAACCATTAACACTGGCGGGGCAGCAAAGTGAGAAAGAGTTCCGCCGACTGAGATATTCACAAACAAAACACCAATCGTAGCGTACTTAAATTTAGTGCTCATCTCCTTTGAATAAAAGTTATCAAGAAGTATCAAAGCCGTAACAGTCATCGCCGCTGGCTCTGTTATAAATGAACCTAAAATAGGGCCTAAAATTAGTGCCGACATATAAAACGCCATTTTGCCATTAACAGGTATTAATTTTGAAAAGGCCAAGATTAATTTTTTTGCAAAAAATATCACAGGCTTCGTTGCTGCCATGCACATGATAACAAAAACAAATGCTGGCTCTGTGAAATTTTGGCTTTCTAGATAATGAAGAGCTCCACCTATGACGTTATGATCAGCATCATAAATCGCAAAGCCATTTATGAAAGAAAAAATGCCGATAAAAACAGCTGCCCATATACCAAACACTGCCTCAACTTCACCTAAGAAGTGAAAAAGATTTTCACCAATTGAGCCCTTCGGGTATTTGTGGGCAAGATCTTCAAACTTTTTCACAAGAAATGTGTGGATGACGGCCAGGCCAAATAATAGAGTACCAACTATTTCAATAGTCGTTGGATTCATAAAAAAATCTCCTCGATAAACAAAAGTCTAAGAAGGAGATTACTTAAAAACCTAAAAGGTGAAAAGAAATAAGTTAATTAACCGTCACTTCCAATGGATGCAACTGGACAAGCCTCAAGTTGCTCTTGGCATAGTTCCACTTCTTCTGGAGTCGTTGGTTGCTTTTTAATAAATGCGTTACCATCCTCATCCTCAGCGAAAAAATCAGGAGCCCCTGTATAGCAAACATTACATGCAATACATCCTTCCCCATTGTCGTCATCAGGGTCAGTGCAATACCACGCACCTTCGATATTATCATTATGCTTCATTTCTGGATTTGCCATAAACAACCTCGTATCTAATTTTAATTTTTTGGTTCAATACCCTCTCAATATAAATATGTCCAACATTATAACATTTCAAGTAAATACAACCTAGACTTTACTTTGGAATTTTTGTTTTTTTGTGAGATTATGCTCGTTATTAATTTAGTAAACTTTACCCTTAGGACAACTAATGGATGCTCAACAAATAATAGACGAAGCCTTGAGATGGTCTCAAAACCCCTCGATAGATAACGAGGACAGAAATGAAATCAAAAACTTAATTGATAATAAGGACATAAGTGAACTCACAGAGAGGTTTTATAAAGACCTTGAATTTGGAACTGGTGGACTTAGGGCAATACTAGGGAATGGAAAAAATAGAATTAATAAATACACAATAAGAAAAGCAACACAAGCCGTTATAAATGCGATTAAGGAACTGCCTAAATCAGAATATAAAATGGCGATTTGCTATGATTCAAGAAAATTTTCTAAAGAGTTTGCCATGGAAGTGGCTTCTGTTTGTGCCGCGAACAAAGTACATGCCTACCTTTATAACCGACTAAACCCAGTTGCCTTACTTTCTTATGCAGTAAGAGAGCTTAACTGCGATGCAGGCGTAATGGTTACAGCTAGTCATAATCCTCCTAAATATAACGGCTTTAAAGTATTTTGGAGTGATGGAGCTCAAGTGACCCCTCCCAATGATAGAATGATTATTAACCATTACAATAAAATTCAACGGTTTGAAGACATCCCAGTCTCAAATTTTGAGGACTCTCTAAAAAAGGGCCTCATCTCTATATTAGGTGAAGATATTGAAGATAAATATCACAAAGCAATAAAGAGCAAGATGGTATCTCCTTCTGTCGCTTCTAGTCATGGAGAAAATTTAAAAGTTGTATTTACTCCCATACACGGAACCGGCCTTATACCATGCACGCAAGCTTTAAAAGAAAGTGGTTTCTCTAATGTTATAGTTCCAAGCGAGCAAGCTCAACCAGATCATCGATTCCCAACTGTTAAAAGCCCAAACCCAGAAAACCCAGAAGCGTTGGCCATCGCTATTCAACTAATGCAACAACAAGATGCTGACATTGTAATGGGAACAGACCCTGATACCGATCGTCTTGGAGTCGCAGTTCAAAAAGAAGGAAGTATCTTCTTTCCCAACGGCAACCAAATTGGCACATTAATGCTTCATTACATACTTACTCAATGTGAAAATATTCCAAAGGATAGCTACTTCGTTAAAACAATTGTTACGACTGATCTTCAAAGAAAAATAGCAGAAAAGTTTGGTGTAAAGTGCGAAAATACTTTGACTGGGTTTAAGTGGATCTGCGGACGTGTCAAAGAAATAGAAGAACTTGAACCAAGTAGAAACTTTCTTTTTGGCACAGAGGAGTCTTTTGGATATCTTCATCACCCATTTGTCAGAGATAAAGATGCTGTGAGTTCCGTTGTATTAATGGCAGAAGTTGCTCTTCATTACAAACTCAAAGGAATGTCTCTTTATGATGCACTAAACTCTATTTATGAAGAGTTTGGTTACTACCAAGAGGAACTTCTCTGTCTTGATTATGAAGGACGTCAAGGAGCTCAAAAGATTTCAAGTATCATGACATACTTTCGTGAAAATATTACTCAAGAATTTGCGGGAAAAAAATTAAAGTTGATTGAAGATTATCAATCTAGTACTGAACAAAATATTATTACTGGTGATAAAAACTTAATTAACCTACCTAAAAGTAATGTTCTTGGATTATTTTTTGAAAATGGAGATATTGTTTATCTTCGGCCATCAGGAACTGAACCAAAAATAAAATTTTACTTAATGGTTAATGAAACTGATGGATCAATTGAAGAAAAAAGCTCTCAGGCAGAGCAAAAAATTTCTAAGTATATTGAAGAGATAAAAAAATCCTGCGAGATATGCTAATTTGAAGGTAAATAAATGGATGATTTAGCAATTGTTTTAGTTAGTGGAGGTATGGATTCATGCTGTACTGCCGCTATCGCAGCAGCCCAGCACAAAAATCTCGCTTTTTTGCATCTAAATTACAAGCAAAGAACAGAGAAAAAAGAACTTGAATGCTTCAATAAAATTGCTGATCACTATGACGTACCAAATAATTTAAGAAAAATAATCGACATATCTTTTTTAGCGCAAATAGGTGGAAGCTCTCTTACCGACGTAAATATTGATGTTAAAAAATATCAAGGAGATACTGAAGAAATTCCCGACAGCTACGTCCCATTTAGAAATACACATATTATATCTATGGCCGTTAGCTGGGCCGAGGTCATTGGGGCATCTAAAATTTATATTGGTGCGGTTGAAGAAGACTCAAGTGGTTACCCTGATTGCCGCCCGAGCTATTACAGTGCAATGAATGAGTTAATCAAACAGGGAACTAAAGACGGAATTATTAAAGTTATTACTCCGCTAATTAAATTAACAAAAAAAGAAATCATTAATAAAACCTTAGAACTTAATGCTCCTATTGGAAGTACATGGTCATGCTACGATAAAGAAGATAAAGCATGTGGTGTATGTGACTCTTGCGCTCTAAGATTAAGAGGATTTGAACAAGCGGGAAAAGTTGATCCAATTGATTACGAAAAAAGACCTTCTTACCTTCCTAAAAATTAGTAGGAAGGTTTAACTTTTCCTCATATACGACCCTTATTAGCTCTTCTAGATTTGTAAATCCAAAGTATGCCATGACCCCAAGAATTTCCCTTTCAAATGAACTAAAAATACCAGGACCTTTAAAAATCAGTGACGAATATATTTGCATTACTTTTCCGCCATCTTGCCAGAAGTCCCAAAGGTGAGAGAATTCACTCACTCCACCTACTCCAATTACGTCAAAAGTTCTGTCATGATGTACAACTTCGAGTACTTTTCGGCGAACTAATTTTGCCTTTTCATAAAGTAATTCACCAGAAACACCACCCGGTCCAAGATGTTTCATCACTGTCGTATTAGTCGCAATAATTCCTGAAGCTTTTGAGTTCAAAGCGAACTCAGAAATTTCTTGAATCTGCTGCATACTCATATCTGGTGCAATTTTTATATATATAGGTTTATCTTTGTTATTAATTTTTTTTAATTCAAAAAATAGTTCCGACAAAAATTGAGTCTCTTGTAGTTCTCTTAACCCAGGGGTATTAGGAGAACTAACATTAATGACGAAGTAGTCCCCAACAGATTTTAACTTTTGAAATAAAGTTAAATAGTCATCTATCGCTTTTTCATTTGGAGTAATTTTATTTTTTCCAAGATTAATTCCAAGTATCATCGATTTTTTATCGTGCTTTTTAATATTGTCTAATACGGTATCAACTCCAGGCCCATTAAAACCCATTCTGTTCAGGATTGATTCATCTCTAGGATATCGAAACAGCCTAGGCTTTGGGCTTCCTTCTTGCGCCAAGGGTGTAATAGTTCCGACCTCTAGGCTCCCTGCTCCCAAGCGAGAAAAAAAAGTAATTAACCTAGCCTGCTTATCTAAACCGGCAGCAATCCCTAGAGGGAAAGACCATTGTCCAGCTCGCGTAGATACGCTAAACTCCTTCCTTTGTTCAACTTGATAAGGAAGTGCAAAAAGACGAGGAGTCGCTTGCAAAAGGTTTAACGTTAAATCATGAGCAGTCTCTGCGTCTAAATGAAAGAGAAGTTTTTTAGTGAGCTTGTACATACTAATAAAGCATTACTTTATCACCAACGGCAGGCTGCCCCCCTGAGTGCAAGCGAGCGATGGCCCCATTTGCTCCAAAAAACTCCACTACTTCAACTGTTGCTTTTATTACCCCTTTAGACTTTCCAAGGTATGCTCCGGAATTTGGGTCAAAAACTTTTTTTCCATCTAAAACGACCTTTAGAATGTCTCCAACTTTAATGCCATTTTTTTTTCCGGCATTAAGATAAAAGTCTCCACCTTCAACTCTCGCAATCTTTCCTACCCAGCTTTTAGAAGCTTGATGCTCTCCAATAAAACTAACCATCTTAGGTATCGCTAAGTCTATAGCTCTATTAAGAAGACTATTCCTTTTTGCAAGTATTGTTTTTCTCTCAAGACCGATAATCTCAAAGCTTTTATCCTCAACGAATGATTCTATTTCCTTTTTTCCTATTTCAATTTCAGACTCGACATCAATGACACGGATTTCAACCTTTACACCAGCAAGTAAAAACACTTCTTTTGCCAGCCCCATATCATCAATCTTTTTCCGAACAAAGGCGTCTTTAATTTCACCATACACAATTGTATTAAGTTGATTTTCAGATCCTTTGTTAAGAATCATCGGCCAACGACTTCCTCCACTAGTGAGGACCTGCTTTGATGTGATAAAGCTATCTTTAAGTTCAGGTTTAAAAATAAATCTATCGGACTTTATCATACCTATTCTCAGAGATTCAGTTGCATATTTTGACAAAAGATCTCCACCTATTGGTGAACTATTATACAGTGAAAGAATCTCAGCATTTTTTTTGATAAAGAAAAATTTCTTTTTCTTTAAAGCAGACTTTCTACGAAGCAATGTATTTCTTTTTACATCAACAACAGAACAACTTGAAAAGATGAGACTTAACAACGCTATAATTTTAAATGTCTCTAATTTCCTTAATTTCATCCTTCCCCTCACCCTCTAATTCTAAACTCTCATCTTTCATTATAATTTCTATCTTCTTGTCTTCAACAGTTGAAGAAATAACTAAGTTATTTCCAATTTTTTTATTTTCCCATTGAATAAATTTGTTAAAAACTTCCTCGCTAGTTCCATTAAAATGTAAATCGAAATATACAGTGTCGCTTAGAACAATAATATTACTAGTATTGAAATTATATGTTGCACCAGAAATAGACAAAAACTCATTTAAAGAAACAATGTCATTCATGTTTTTAAACTTACTTACTTTTACAAGTAAACTATTATTAACACTGGGAAAACGGGAAAGCTTTTTTTTATTTTTCCTTAAACTTTTCAATGGATTATTATAAAGTTTACTTGCGAGAGTAGAGTAAAATAAATTTCTTGTCGATGAAAACAAACTACCTCTTGTTAACTTAAAATCATCATAAAGAACAGGACTGTTACCTAGAAGGTCGAACAAGACAAACCCTCCCTTAAATTCAAATTCACCTTTTTGTGATTCTTCTCTATAAAAGGATTTTTTAAATGAATAACTTATTCTTAAGTAAAGTTCTCCCTGAGAAGGTCTTTTAATAAGAGAGCTACTGTCCTCATTTTCAGCTTTTACAACTTCGGTTTCAACTGATTCTACTTCAACCTCGTTTGAGGTATTTTCACCTACGGCCAGGCCATTAGGGCTATCCAATTGATCTACCTGGTTCAATTGAACTAATTGAGGTGAAAGTAATATCTTTTTTTCAAGTTCAGCGGTTTCTTCATTTGAAGTAAAAACTACTTCCTCAACTAGGTCCGAATATTCTTTAGTAAGAAAATTTTGCCATTTTTTTACTAAAGCTTCTTTAAGCTCCTCCATTAAGTCATCTTCGTATAATTTTTTTAAATTTTCATCATTGAGGGATGAGTTATCAATAAATTCCACGTTTACATATAACTTTTTAAAGACCCTGTTTATTTCTTCTTTTGTAAGAGAAAAAAATAAATTCTTAAGTCTAGATTTATTAATTCTCACCTTCAATTTTATAAATTTTAAAGAAGGATTCGAAATTGATTGAGACCTATTTTTTATAGAATAAGAAGAAAAAACTCTTGAGCGCTCAAGATATTTTGCCTTTTCTTTAAGAATCATCTCTCTTTTTTTTATTTGATAATCAAGTAACTCATCAAACTTTTCACTAGTTTCCATTTGTTTAATTTTCTCATTAAACCAGCTTATTTTTGATTTCAAACGATCATCAATTTTGTTGTCAAACCCCTGCCAAAATTGTTGAGGGCTTAAATCTAGTGAGGATAAATAATCATTTAGTATGTTTTTTTTAGCCGAATAAATTAGCTGTTTTTTTATAAAAGATGTACTATCAGATTCAATGGAGAGAAACTCTCCTTCTCCTGATAATTTTTTTGCCCATAAAGATTGGCAAAATATTAAAATTAAAAAAGCGACCGTCTTCAAATAAACATCCTTGTCAAAATAGCTATTGACACCTTTTTAACTTGGTAATTGACTTCTCAATTCACCATCTACAATAAATTTAACACTGTTTTTATTAAAAATCTCATTAATTTTAGCTGCAAATTGCGGTACCGGGTTTACATGAAAACCACTGCCTAACGGAAGTCTTCCTTTTGCTTCATTGCTTTCAAATATTAAATGACAAGGTACAGATCCTTTATAGCTAAGAATAACCTCTTTCATCTTATTTAGTCTTCTCTCGTTAATTTCATCTATCGAAACGCTAACCCTTACGCCTGTTACTCTTGTCTCGGCTTCAGCTTTAAGTTTTTGAATCTTCTGTGGGAAAAACTTTCTCGGTTCCTCTGTTAGATTCACGTAACCTGTCATAACAACAGGGTCATCAGACTTTAAAAGCTCCTCATATTCAGCGAACACTCTTGGAAATACAATGCACTCTATCTTACCATGCAAATCTTCGAGCATTGCAAAAGACATCTTGTCTCCCTTTTTAGTTAAGATAGTTTTATTTGTCACAACCATGCCTGCAACAATCATATCTCGCTTGTCACTACCAGGAACCTCCTGAATTTCACTTAGATTCATTGAAGTAAGTTGCTCTATCACACCTTGATAACTTCCTAGTGGATGACCCGAAACATAAATCCCCAGTAGGTTCGATTCGTATGCAAGCTTTTCTTTTTCATCAAAGTCTTCAAATTTTTCTACATCGACTTTCAAGGACTCATCGTCTGAGGAGTTATTAACCTCCTCAATATCAAATAAATTGGATTGCCCTAAGGCCTTTTCCTCCTGCTTTTTATTGCCATAGCTCATAAAGTTTTCGAGGTTTTCAAAAAGGGTTTTTCTATTAAGTTTTTTTTCAATAGAATCAAAAGCACCAACTAACACTAACGATTCAAGAGCTCTTTTTCCACAAGCCTTTAAGTTTACCCTCTCCATAAAATCAACAAAACTAGTGAAGGGTCCATTTTCGGTTCTTTCTCGAACCATCTCTTCTACTGCAGCTTTCCCAACATTTTTAACGGCGCCCATTCCAAACCGAAGGTTTCCGTCGACAACATTGAAAAGCCATAAGCTTTCATTAACGTCAGGAGGTAAAACTTGGATCCCATAATTCTTACAATCATTAATGTAAGAAGTTACCTTGTCCATGTTGTTAAGTTCAGTACTTAAAAGTCCCGCAAAAAACTCGGCAGGAAAATATCGCTTTAGGAATGCTGTTTGATAGGCTATTAAGCCGTAAGCGACAGCGTGTGATTTATTGAAACCGTATGCAGCAAAGTTGGCCATCAAATCAAAAAGGTCGACGGCTTTTTGCTCATCAAAACCATTTTCGATGGCACCTTTTCTAAAAATTTCTTTATGCCGCTCCATCTCGGAGACTTTCTTTTTCCCCATCGCACGTCTAAGCATATCCGCTTGGCCAAGGGAATAGCCCGCAACAATCCTCGCAATGTTCATTACTTGTTCTTGATAAACAATAACTCCGTAAGTATCACTAAGGACAGGCTCTAATTCATCAAAAGCAAAACTCATTTGCTTTCTTCCATGTTTTATTTCAATAAAATCATCGACCATCCCAGACTCAAGTGGCCCGGGGCGATATAGAGCATTAATAGCAGTAATATCCTCTAGGTTATCAGGGCCAATTCTTTTGCAAAGATCAATCATCCCTGAAGACTCAAGCTGGAAAACACCGATGGTTTCACCACGAGAAATAAAATCGTAGATCTTTTTGTCCTCAAGATCAATCGCTTCAATATCGAATTTTTCATCATGATCTCGACGAATAAACTGGGAAGCATAATCAATAACAGTAAGTGTTTTTAATCCAAGAAAATCAAATTTAACCAGGCCAATAGTTTCTGAAAAATCCTTATCAAATTGAACTACTTGCTCCCCTTCTCGACCTTTAAACAATGGGCAGTAATGAACAAGCGGTTTATTCGTAATAATTACGCCAGCAGCATGAATTGAAGCATGACGATAAAGCCCTTCTAAACGTCTTGAGATATTGATGATCTGTTTTACCTTTTGATCACCATCCATCAGCTCTTGAAATTTTGGCTCTACCTCTAGAGCTTTTTCAAGAGTTATTCCAAGTTCTTCCGGAACAAGCTTCGATAGCATATCCGCTTCAGAGTATGGAAGTGCGAAAACTCTGGATACATCTCTTATGACGGCTTTAGCTTGAAGCTTTCCAAATGTAATAATTTGCCCGACTCTCTCCTCGCCGTACTTTTGGGTTACATAATCAATCACTTCAGGTCTTCTATTTTGGCAAAAATCGATATCAAAATCCGGCATAGAAATTCGCTCTGGATTAATAAATCGTTCGAAAAGAAGGTTATAGGGAAGAGGGTTTATATTTGTGATTGTCAATGCGTAAGCAACAAGAGAGCCGGCACCAGAACCTCGACCAGGCCCAACCGGAATGTCATTTTCTTTTGACCACTGAATGAAATCCCCAACGATTAAAAAGTAACCGGGGAAACCCATGTCACAAATCATTTTAATTTCTTCTTCAAGCCTCTCAAAATACTGTGGTTTTAATTCTAATTCCCAATTCTCTTGAGAGATAATTTTTGTAAAGTGCGGCCCTTGAAATCTTTTTTCTAATCCCTCTCGTGATAGCCTTGCAAAGTACTCATCCGTTGTTTCATTTGTATCAATAGGATAGTCTGGAAGGTGATAGATTTGATTTCCATTTTCATCCATCCAATTCAGTTCTACATTACACTTGTCAGCAATTTTTAGGGTATTGTCACATGCTTCAGGTATATAGCTAAATGCCTCTCGCATTTTTTCAGGAGACTTAAAGTAAAATTCATTACTCGTCATTCGCATTCGGTTTTCATCGTTGAAAGTCTTGCCTGTTTGAACACAAAGTAAAACTTCTTGAGCCGTTGCATCCTCAGGCGTCATGTAGTGACAATCGTTTGTTGCAACGACCTGCAAATTATTTTCTTTTGCGTAGGCAATGACTTTTTCGTTTACCGGCTTTTGTTCAGGTAAACCGTTTTCTTGTATTTCTAGATAAAAATCTTCACCGAAAATTTCATCTAGTTTTTTAATCGCTGAATGCGCTCTTTCGTCCTGGTCAGTAAAAAAGTTATAACCAACCTCCCCTTTTAAACACGCAGTTGTGCAAATTAAACCTTCACTAAACTCTTTTAAAAGTTCCGCATCTATTCGTGGTTTATAATAAAATCCTTCAAGATAAGCTCTAGATAAAAGCTGACAAAGATTTTGATAACCTTTGTTATCTTTTGCTAACAAAATTAAGTGATGTATTTGATGACTTGATTCAACTTCATCTTGATTAGAAACGGCCTTAGATCTCTTTGGAGAAATGCGGTCGTGTCTTGAACCTGGAGTAAAATAAACCTCACTTCCAAGAATTGGTTTTATCCCCGCTTCCTTACAACGAATATAAAAATCAATGGCACCAAACATATTTCCATGATCCGTTTGCGCGATCGCTGGAACGCCCATTTCTTTTGCTGTAGGGATTAAGTCTTTAAGTCTTATGGCCCCATCAAGAAGTGAATATTGTGTGTGTAAATGAAGATGGACAAAGCTATCCGGGTGAGAGTTTTTATATGAGTTCTGTTCCATTGAAAGACCTTTTTGCGTTCCAAGTAATTTGGCCTTTATTTAAGCATTATTTCAAAAAGATGTCAGTGAGATATTACTCCCATTCGATGGTACCCGGTGGTTTGTCTGTTATATCATAGACCACTCGCGTTATGCCTGGTACTTCGTTGGTGATACGCCTTGAAACCGTGCTTAAAAACTCATAAGGCATCTTAGAAAATGTCGCTGTCATTCCATCACTTGAATTCACCATTCTAAGACATATGACCTCTTCATAAGCCCTTTCGTCCCCTTTTACCCCAACGGTTTTAACAGGTAAATAAACGGTGAGAGCCTGCCAAGTTGCTTGGTAAAGGTTCGCCTGCTTTAATTCCTCAAAAAGAATTTGATCACTTTTTCCCACGCGTTCGACGCGCTCCGGTGTAAGTTCTCCTAAAACTCTTACTCCAATCCCAGGCCCTGGGAAGGGGTGTCGATGCACCCAGTCATAATCTAGGCCTAATGCTTCACCAAGTTTTCGAACTTCATCTTTGAATAAATACCGTAGTGGCTCTAAAAGCTTTAGCTTCATACGCTCAGGAAGCCCTCCTACATTGTGGTGAGATTTTATCGTTGAGGAAATTCCCTCTTCTCCGTGGGGGCTTACACTTTCAATTACATCTGGGTACAAAGTTCCTTGAAGAAGGTGAGTAAATTTAATACCTCTCTCGCTTTCATATTCATGAACTTTTTGCTCAAAGACAGTTATAAATTCATGGCCAATTATTTTTCTTTTGGCCTCTGGCTCATCAACCCCTTTAAGTTTTGAAAAAAATTGATCTTTGGCATCAACAATTTGAATATTAAGTTTTGTTTTCTCCTGGAGAACATGAATATGATGAATATCCTGGGGGCGAAGTAAACCGTGATCAACAAAAAAACAATGAAGGTTTTTAGTATCAATTTGCTCACATAAAGTTGCGGCAACAAGTGAGTCTACTCCACCAGAAAAAGCGCAAAGAATTTGTGCGTCTTTTTCTTTTTTTATCACTCTAAGTGCTTCCTCAAGCATTTCATTGTCACCCCAGTCACTCTCAAGGCTTGCTACTTTTTTAAAGAATGCAGAAAGAATCTCTCTACCGTGTTCAGTGTGTTCAACCTCCGGGTGAAATTGAAGGCCCCATATTGGTTTGGACTCATGACAAAGGCCTGCGATAAAACCATTTTGAGATTTAAGCATTATTTTAAAATCTTTTGGAACCTTTGAGACATGATCAAAATGACTCATCCAAGAGTTAAATGAGAAATTTAGGCCAAAGTCCTCTACTCCTTCTTCAAATTGAATTTTTGAAAGCCCATATTCCCCACTAGTGCCCTTTTCTACTTTTCCTCCAAGTGTATGGCCCATAATCTGCATACCGTAACAAATCCCGAGGATGGGAAGATTTTCTTCTTTAAAAATAAATGAGTAATCACGTGGATCTTTAAAAATAGATTGAGGCCCTCCACTTAAAACCAATGCTTTTGGCCTTAAGCCTTCCCCCCACCTTTTTTGAAGAGAGTTGAATGTGATGATTTCACTACTAAAACCAATCTCGCGACTACGCCTGGTAATAAGTTGCGTGTACTGCGAACCAAAATCAACAATCCAAACTGATGTATTCATAATTTCTTCACTCGATGAGGTTTCATACCTAATTTTCCCTTATCATATAAAAGTTTAATAGATGTACGAATTTACCCTTATCAATTGATATTTTTAACGATTGACTTCGAAATTATATCTGCCCCGTAAAGAGACATATGATCATCATCAAAGTAGTATGAATTAACTCCATCGTTTAAATAACAGTACTCACTATCACAGAATGTCCTTGAAGGGTCATAAACAAAATCAACAATTTCATCGAAGTCTTTCAATCTTGAATAAATAAATTTATTTCTTGAGTCAAACCAGGATTTGGATACACCAATATAGTTTTTATTGTCTAATGCATCCCCTGTAAAAAGCAAATGAGATGGCATTCTTGGCAACTCTGGTGGTGAAAGCACAAGATGTATTTTTTTATTCGAACTTTTAATACTTTTAAGTAACTTTATATATGAGTCCCAAATTCTTTTTTTCTCTTCTAAAGACTTTTTGTTAGGAAGTAACGGATAAGTCTCAAGCTGGTCACCAAATAGATGATAAGGCATTCTAAAAGAAATAACTACATCTGAGATGATTTTATTAGATTTAATATATTCAATTCCTTCACTAAGCCAATCACTACAATTTTCTAAATAATTAAAAGGATTATTTTTATCCGAAATTATTAATGGGATGCACGCACTTCGGGATAAATGAAGTACCTTGATTTTCCGACTTTTTAGTAATTTTGAAATCGAATATGAAAGTTCAACTGTGTGACTATCACCAAATGTTACAATTTCTCGCTCACCAGAGTTGTATACACATGAATCTTTTAGATCTCTACTGTGACACTTTTTTCGCATAGGACTTGATATTGCAGATTTCAGTAATTTTTTATCAAATTTGTTCAATCTGGAATCAAATCCTTTTTCATAATAGCCAAAAAGACCTATGGAAATAAAACTAAATAATGTAACTAAGCTTAGGGAAAAGATACTTTTTCGCCCAAATGTAACCGTTGATCGAAAAGGTGCTTCAATAAATCTCCATGATAAGTAAGCAATAAATAACGAACCAGCTCCGGCAGTAATAAGTATATATTTTGATACACCAAGGCCATAAAAATATCTAATTACTGCAAATACAGGCTGGTGCCATAGGTAGGCTGAGTATGAAATCAAACCCACAAGCACAACGGCTCTGATTGTTAGAAGCCTAAAAATAATTGTTTCCCTAGTGCAAAACATTATCAACAAGGCGGTTCCAACAGTTGGAATTAAGGCATTATAACTTGGAAATGGTGTCCACTTGTTGTAATAAAAAATTGAAAAGCAAATTAAAGTAAATCCAAACAAACTTAAATACTGGTTTGGAATGATTCTAAAAAAATGTTTTATTTTTTTCTCATTAAAAGCGATAAAGACACCTATCAAAAGTTCCCATGTCCTTGTATGAAGTAGGTAGAAACCTCTATTTGTATCAACTTGTGCATCATAAAGACCTGCCCCAAAGCTTAAGAAGAAAATACCAATTAAAATAATTTGAATAAACTTTAAACCAAATCGCCACAAAAACATCATTATCAATGGAAAAAATATATAATATTGCTCTTCAACTGAAAGTGACCAAGTGTGAAGTAGCGGTTTTAATTCGGCATTCATACTAAAGTAGTCACTGCTTCTCCAAAACCAAATATTGGAAGAAAAAACAGAAACACTAAACAGGCTTTTAAAGTAATCTAGGTAATATTTTGGATCAAAGAAAAACCAACCAAATAAAGTCGTAGTAATAAGAACTGCAGATAAGGCAGGCAATATCCTCCTCGCTCTACGTTCATAAAATGTTAAAATGCTAAATCGATCAAGCTCTAAGTCTCTTTTTATTATTGAGCTTATTAGATAACCACTAATAACAAAAAAAATGTCGACTCCAATATAACCACCATTGAAGTATTTAACACCTGCGTGGAATAATATTACAGGAATAACGGCCAATGCTCTTAGGCCATCAATTTCTGGCCGATACTTTAAACTCATAAAAATACCTTAGGATATTGTATAGTTCGGCGCTTCTTTTGTGATCATCACATCATGAGGGTGCCCCTCTTTTAAAGAAGCTTGGGTTATTTTTATAAATTCTGCTTTCTCTACTAAGTCTTGTAGAGTCGGAGCACCGAGATAGCCCATACCGGCCCTAACGCCACCAAGGAGCTGGTAAACATTGCTGGCCAAACTTCCTCTATAAGGTACTTGCCCTTCTATTCCCTCAGGAACAAGTTTATTCATTTCTTCCACGTCACCTTGGCCATAACGGTCTTTACTTCCTTTTGACATTGCACCAAGTGAGCCCATACCACGATAAACTTTAAAACTTCTTCCTTGATATAAAATTCTCTCACCGGGTGTTTCATCACAACCCGCAAATAAACTACCGAGCATCACACAGCTTGCCCCGGCAGCAAGAGCCTTAGTTATATCTCCTGAATATTTAATTCCCCCATCTGCGATGAAAGGAACTCCCTCTTTGAGACAAATACTCGCGCAGTCTAAAAGAGCGCTAAATTGTGGGACGCCAATTCCCGCAACAACTCTTGTTGTACAAATTGAGCCAGGCCCAATTCCAACTTTAATCCCATCTACTCCGGCAGAAATTAGATCTTTACAAGCACTCGCTGTGGCCACATTTCCAGCAATGATGTCCACATGACTAAATTGTTTTTTTAATTTTTTAACGGTATCAATTACACCCTTTGAATGCCCATGAGCGGTATCGACAACTAATGCATCTACCCCTGCTTCGACAAGGGCAGCAGCACGTTCAAACTCTTTTGGTGCAACTCCCATTGCAGCTGCACAACGCAGTCGACCAAGTTTATCTTTAGAAGAACTTGGGTGACTAATCGTATTTTTTATATCTTTGATAGTGATAAGACCGCTTAATTCACCTTTTTTGTTAACAACAGGAAGCTTCTCAATTCTATGTTTGTGCAGAAGCATTTTTGCCTCATCCCTATCGCTTCCATTTTGAGTCGTGATTAAATTCTCTTTAGTGGTCATCATATCTTTGACTTTCTTGGATAGATCATCTTCGAATTGAACATCCCTTCCGGTTAAAATTCCGACAAGCTTATTATCACCATCCACAACAGGGAATCCTGTGATTTTATGTTTTCTCGTTTCACTTAAAAATTGCTCTAGCGTTAAAGCTGGTGAAATAGTCACAGGATCACTAATTATTCCAGACTCAAATCGCTTAACCTTTCGAACTTCATCAGCTTGAAAGTCTGGACTTAAGTTTTTATGAATAACTCCTATCCCACCCTCTTGGGCCATGACGATTGCAGCAGCTGACTCAGTCACTGTATCCATTGCTGCTGATACAATGGGAATATTTAGTTCAATAGTTTTTGAAAATTTAGTTTTTAGATTTGTATCACTTGGAAGGATGGATGAGGCCATTGGCTTTAATAGAACATCATCATAGGTATAGTAGCTCTCAATTTTTTTTGACACAGAACTCTCCAAATAAAATCCAATACTTAATTATCAATTTTATTGAAAAAAACTGGTAGAGAGATTTATCTGCCTAATTTTTAATAAGACTCAAAATAGTCCATTTTAAATGACTCTAATTCATTAACCAATTGTCTCATGGATGAATCATACTTCTTTTGACTATTGTACTCTTTAAATAAATCTTGTCTAAACTTTGACGGTTTTGGTTTTGATTCTGATGCAGGTCTTCTTCTTGGATTCTTTTTTTCTTTAGCGCTTGCAAACAAATTCACTTTAACATTTGGGTATTTATAAATAATTTTTTTCTTTCGATATTTCCTAAGATTTTCTTCTAATGCCACTTTTTGTAAACTTCTGCTCTTTATTTTTGCTACTTTCTGTGAATCCTTCTTTGCAACAGAGGCAATCTCTCTTTGTATTTTAATTTTTCTTGTTGGAAAATTAGTTTCATGAATAGGTGTTCTTTTTGTTCTGACAAAAGAAAATAGATTTTTAATTTTCCTATAGGACTTTTCACCAACTTCACTTTGAGGCCTTGGCCGGCCAAGATCTTCTGTAGGGTTAATTAAAGAGAAGCTACCTGAAGAAATAAAAACTTCAAATTCCTTTTGGGCGAGATTACTAATTTGTGCAATTCCATCAACTGAAAAATATTGAGAAATAGAGCTTGCGGGGTTGTAGCTAAAAACCCCTTCTCCTTCGTTAAATAATACTCTTGAGTTTCCCGAATGAAGGATCGTCTCAACCCTTTTTTTTAACTGCACCCACAACATTCCCTTTTTCAAGGTATATGTATTTCGATCCAACTTTATCGTTGTCGACCCACTCAAGTTTAGTAAACGATCTTTGTAATCAAGAAATTGTGCAAAACTTCCTATTTCTACAATAATTTCATCCTCTACAGACAGATGAACCCCTTTTGTTGCGTTGATAAATTTTCCATCTTTAACAATGAAAACATTACCATTTACGTTATTTACAACACCTACAGGCTGAGCCTGGACGACTCCTAAAGTTGATAACAATATTGTTATTAGTACAAAGCTTTTAAAACTTAAAATTCTTATATATTTCATAGTAATGCCCACTAATTAATTCCCATTCTTTGGTGTTTCGATATTTTTTTCTAAACTCCTCTACAACATTAAAGAACTTCTTTTTTTCCCCTTGGCGCAAATTAATTAAACCAATCCAAAGCTTGGCTCCTCTCAGGTGATCTGATGTTGGAAATTCCTCTAGTAACTTTTCAAAATTATTTTTCGCCCACGAGTCATAGACTCTGGCTTCATAAGACGCGATACCAGCGTTATATATAAGTTGATCATTTATTTTTTCATGTTGAGGAAAAGCGCTCAGAATTGTTTGATAATATTGAGCAGAGCGAACGTAATCCTTTTTTCTGAATGACTCTTTTGCCGAACTCCAAAGCTGAGAAAAATCCCAACGATAGGTTTTTAAATCGACCAAATCATTTTTTGGATCAACTGGCTCATAACTCGCAGGGCGTCTTAGAATCTTATCCTCTAACTTTAAAGATAATATGCTATTTTCATTCTCATACTTTTTAAGTTTAAATTCATAGTCTTGAATTTTTTTCTTCAAAACATTATTTTTCTTTATAAGGCTGAGACTGACCCTTTCATAGTTATTAATTTTTTTTGCTCTTGAAATAAAGCTTCCTGCAACTCCAAAAAATACAATACCTAACAATCCAGCATTAATTGAAAATAAAATTTTTGCCATTTTCATCAAACAAATCCTCTGAGATTTTTTGACTGATCGGCATACAGAAACTTGTCTCTAAATAATTTTATGAGATGGAAAAGGTTGCCGATTATTTAGGCAACCGCCTTTTTGGAATGGAACCATTCGTGCCACTCATCAGGGTCATCCTGCCTAAGCTTTAGAATTATTTGAGGCGACCAGTTAGGTTTTTTTGGTTTCTTATTAAGTTTTAGCCCAGCTTCTTTTAAAAGTTTACTTCCTTTCTTACCGTTACACTTCGAACATGCTGCGACAACATTATCCCACGTATTTCTCCCCCCTCGACTCGTTGGGATTACATGGTCTAAAGTAAGATCTTTCGGATGGAACTTTTTATGACAATATTGACAAATAAAATCATCTCTATACAAAACATTAAATCGACAAAACTTGATAGATTTTTTTGCTTTATGCAGGCTAAATAGTCTCAGAATCTTAGGGAGTTTAAATGCATCATGAGCAGATCTGATAAAAGTAGACGTGTAATCAGTAACTGTCTCAGCACGACCTGTTAGTAATAAAATGATCGCCCTTTTCCAATTAATAACTTCGACGGGGTAATACGAGCTGTCCAGCAATAGCGTCCTCATGGAACTTCCTTTGTTGGTTACGTTTATAAAAATTTTTCGTCTACCCTTGGTTATTATTTTACCACATCTAAGCTCCATAACACCTATCCATTTACAGTTATCAACGATAAAATAAATAAAATCAGTAACTTCGAAAGGAACCTAAAATGCATAAGATAAACCAATTTGATTTAAAAAAACTAAATAAATGGCTTTTTTTATTGCTAATGATTCTTGGTTTTTCTCAAGCGACTTTCTCTGATGACAGTATACCTAAAGTTATTGTTAAGCTCACGGCGCAAAAATTAACAATAAACGGAGAAGACTCTATCGCTGTTAGCTTCAGCAATGAACCCCACTGGCATACTTACTGGAAAAACCCAGGTGATGCAGGCTTGCCCATTAAGTTAATCGACACAGAAACAGGAGAAATACTTGAATCATATGAATGGCCCGCACCAAAAAGATACATCGAACCTGGTAATGCCTGGGCCTACGGCTTTGAAAATGAATACACATTATTTTTCAAACCATTAAAAAAAGATAAACTAAAACTTCAAGCGACATGGCTGGTTTGTAAACATATTTGTATTCCAGGAAAAGCAAATATAGATTTCGATACGCTTAATCAAAATGAAGCCGAGATAAGTCCTTCTTCCGCTTCTATGGATTCCATAGATCACAGTGAACTAAAAAAAAGATTTGTTGAGCTTCCAAAAAAAGATCAGTATTTTTTAAAAGAAATCGACCTAATTCTAGTCAAAAATAAAGAAAAAGAAGATACGTTTACACTTTTTTATAATCTTAATAAATCAAGCGGTAATTATTTATCGAAATTTCAAAATTTATTATTTCCCTTCCCTCATCCATTATTAGATTTTAAACATGAAAATCTATATCTCGATAATGATGGACATCTGTATGCAAAAATGAATATTGAATGGAACGGTTACTATGTCGAGCCTGAAATTCCTTTTCCATCAACTAATAAACTAGATAGTCATTTAAAAATAGACTTTATCTACACCCCAAACAAGGATGGACAATCAAAGTTAATATCAAAGACTTTCAAATCTCTTTCTCCTAATGGACAAAAAATCGAACAATTTTACGAGTTGCTTTCGCCCGTTTTAATTGAAGGCACAAATGTAAATGATTCAAAATCGACAGCAGCCCCTCAAAGTAACAAAAAGACCAGTAAATCTGTTCTTTCATTTATCCTATTAGCGTTTCTTGGCGGACTAATTTTAAATCTAATGCCCTGTGTTTTGCCAGTAATTACGCTTAAACTCTTTTCATTGACATCCATTTCTTCCGAATCTAATAAAAAAATAGCTGCCCATAACTTATTTTATTCTCTTGGAGTTCTTTCTACTTTCTGGTTATTGGCATTGATCATTTCCGCTTTAAAGCTTAGTGGCACAGTTGTCGGATGGGGCTTTCAGCTCCAATCCCCAGTATTTATTCTAGTAATGGCGACAGGACTTTTTATATTTAGTTTAAATATGTTTGGGCTCTTTGAGTTTATCACCCCAGGAGGAAAAAGCCTTGGAGGCATTAAAACAACAGGAAAAGCGGGTGACTTTCTAAACGGAGTTCTCGCCACGATACTGTCAACACCTTGTTCTGCTCCATTTCTTGGTACAGCATTAGCGTTTGCTTTCACACAAGGCACAAGTATCATTTTTTTAATTTTCACTTTTATTGGTGTTGGGCTGGCGTTCCCATTTATCTTAACGATTTTCTTTCCTTCATTAATAAAATTTTTTCCAAGACCTGGAAACTGGATGAATACGCTAAAGTCATTTTTAGGACTAAGTTTGTTATGTACTTCTATATGGCTACTTAGTATTTTAAATACCTTAACAGACTCCAGCTACCTGATTTGGGTGTTAGTTTCTTTTAGCTTTTTATTTTATGGGATTTATCTTTATCAACATTCTAAATACAAAAAAATATTGCTATTCATTTTTTCGGTTTCTGGAATTTTAATAATGATTTCAAACTACTCCCCAGGGCAACAATCTTTGGAAAGCTTTAATGAATCAAATTTAGGCTTAATAAATAAAGCTGGCCTTGATTGGGAAAAGTGGAGTGAAAAAAAACTTCAAGATTATCAAGATAAAAGGATACTAACATTTGTAGATTTTACTGCCGACTGGTGTCTAACTTGCAAGGTAAACGAGAAAGTTGTTATAAACTCTGAAAGCTTTCGAAAATTAATTAAGGACAACCAAATATCACTATTACTTGGTGATTGGACAAACGGTGAAGAAAGTATCACTAATTGGCTTTTAAAAAATGATATGGCCGGTGTTCCCGCATATTTTTTTATTGATAGAAATGGAAAACTTCACAATCTAGGTGAGACAATTTCCGTAGAAAAAATAAAAGAAATTTTATAATTTACTCTATTTCAAATTTTGCAGGTAACTTCATCAGTTGTTCAATTATTTTTTTTACTTCAGCCTCATTGTATAAGACTTCATATATACCTTTAAAAATTCTTGCTCTGATATCGTATTTCTCCGCTAATTTATGGGCAGCGTAAGCTGTTTTATACCCTTCAACAACCGAACGCTGAGATTCAATAATTTCTTTGGCCGTTCTTCCCTTTGCGATTTCATGTCCAAAACTTTTATTTCGGGAAAGACCGCCAGTAGTTGTTAAAATTAGATCCCCCATTCCAGCAAGCCCATAAAAAGTTTCTGGCCTAGCATTAAAAACTTTTCCAAACCTTAACATCTCCGCGATTCCACGAGTTATCATTGCAGCTCGAGTGTTGTGGTTATAACCAAGACCCTCAATAATACCACCTGCAATGGCCAAAATATTTTTTAATGCTCCACCTAAAAGAACACCTTTCACATCGTAGGTCATAAACACTTTAAAATAATGACAACTTAAAAACGCTGCAACTCTTTCAAGGTGAACCTTGGACCTTCCGGCCAATGAAGCCAATGTTATTTGCTCATCCATTATTTCTGAAGCGAATGATGGGCCACTAAGAAAAGTAATTTGATCTTTGAAATCACTAAAGTAGTGATCGAGAAGATCATCCGGAAGTTCCAATGTTTCAGAATCAATACCTTTGGCCAAAGAAACAATCGGTACATCTTTATTTAAAAGATGCAGAACTTTTTTTAAATTTTCGTTAGATGAGAAGTAAGACCTAATGGCAGATGTTGGAAGACCAAGAATAATTAAGGAAATATTTTCTAAATCAGTTTCAATTTCTTCCCACTTAATAAATGGAGTCAGCTCTTTATTAAGCTTTTTGCCAGGAAGATATATTTTGTTTTCTCCCTGCTTTATCCCGTCAAAAACATCCTTAGAACGTACTTGAATTTTAACTTCATTAAACGAGTTCCCAAGAACGTTAGCAATTGATGTACCAAACGCTCCCCCTCCGATAACTAATGCCACATCCTTGGCCATAAAAAATTCCTTTTTTAAAGTCTATAGAGTCATTACACCTTTAACATCTTTTAAGCTTTGGTAAACGTAGATTACTTCATCTGAATTGTTAAATTCTTTTCCAAAGGTAAGGCTGACAAATTTCTTCGTTTTTGAATAGTTATACTGAAGAATAAAGTCGAATAAAATATCCTCAGTCTGCTTCAATGAATCGATTGGCACGATAACTTTAAATCGATAGACACTCGGCCAGTCATATTCATTATCCAAAAGTTCTCTAAGATCATCATAGTTTTCCATTAAATTAGCCCTTTGGCATACATGATCAGATCCATTACTTCTCTACCTGCACCTTTTCCACCTGATTTTTTTGTTACATAATCAACCGCTTTTTGCACAAGGAAACTTGACTCAGGTACCGTTGCTGAAAAACCAACTTGAGTAAGTAAAGGGATATCAAAAAGCTCATCACCCATGTAACAAATCTCAGAATCTTTGAGGTTATTTTCTTTTTTTATATGATCATAAGCACCGGTTTTGTCCTCATTACCAAAAAAGCACATCTTTTCACTTAGGCCAAGATTTTCGACAAATCTTTTATGAAGTCCAAGAGAGTCTCCTCCTGAAATAATTCCTAATGTAAAACCGAAGTCTCGAAGCATTTTTAATCCATGGCCATCATAGACATTAAAAAACCTATTCCATCCTACTTCTTCGCCCATATAAATAACCCGGCCATCTGTTAAAATTCCATCAACATCAAGTAGGACACAATTTATATTTTTTAACTTATCAAGTAGAGAATTTACCTCTTGATGATCTACTCTAGTTAAGCTCATTCACAGCTCTCCTTACTTTTAAGATATTTGAAACATAAGTTGCTATTTTTTCCAATTCGTAGGCAGTTGCAGAATCTGATAATGCTTTAGCTGGCTCAGGATGTACTTCCATAAAAATACCGTCTGCACCAGCCGCAATTGCAGCTCGAGATAAAATTTCAATTTGTTCTCGTTTTCCGCCCGTGCTTTTCCCAAGGCCACCAGGACGTTGGACACAATGAGTTGCATCATGAATAACCTTCACACCAAAACTTTTCATTGTATTGTAAGACGCCATGTCAACAATCAGATTATTGTACCCAAAGCTTGTTCCTCTCTCTGTTAAATAAAGATTTTCTTTTTCAAGAACAGGGGAAACTTTATCAACAATATTTTTAGTATCTTCAGGTGCTAAAAATTGACCTTTTTTTACATTTAATTTTCTATTATATTTTTTAGCTGCAACTGCCCCCGCATGAACAAGATCAGTTTGACGACATAAAAACGCAGGGAGCTGAATAACATCACAGACACTAGCAACCTCATCAGCTTGCGAGGGAAGATGAAAATCAGTTAAAACTGGTAACTTATGTGTTGATCTAACTTTCTCTAATATTTTAAGTCCTCCGTCTATTCCTGGCCCACGAAATGAGTCAATACTTGATCGATTCGCCTTATCAAAGCTGCCTTTAAAAGTGAGGTTTATTTCATCAAAAAAGGGACTAAGCTTTTCTTCTAATCGACCAGCGACGCTTAAGGCAAGGTCTTCACTTTCCAATACACAGAGCCCACAGATAAATTCCATTTTACTTTTCATTATTTATTTCTCCCAGAGGCTTCGATAAAATCTCTAAAAAGTGGGTGCGGAGAATATGGCCTTGATTTGAACTCGGGGTGATATTGGCAGGCAATATAAAATGGATGGTCTGGAAGCTCAATCACCTCAACAAGACCAAGCTCAGGGTTTCTGCCTGAAATTGTCATTCCTGACGCTTCTATTTTTTCAACATATTCATTATTTACTTCAAGGCGATGTCGGTGACGTTCAGAAATTCTGCTCGCTTGATATATTTTTGAAGTCAAAGTTCCCGATTTAATCTCACAATCATAAGCACCAAGGCGCATCGAGCCTCCTTTTGAGACTTCTTTTGATTGGCCTTCAAGGTAATGAATAATAGGAGTACCTTCTCCTTCAAACTCTTCGCTAGTGGCATCGGATATGCCAACGACGTTTCTTGAGAACTCAATCATCGCAAGTTGCATTCCAAGACAAATTCCAAAAAATGGTAACTTATTTTCACGGGCATATTCTATTGCTTTGATCTTTCCCTCAGTTCCTCTTTCACCAAAACCACCGGGAACTAAAACGCCATCAACTTCAGATAATATACTTTCTTTTTTATTTGAATCTAAGTCTTCTGCGTCAATATAGATTGGTTCAAACTCTAACTGATTTGAAATTGCTCCATGATTTAAGGCCTCATCAAGTGATTTGTAAGACTCAATTAACTCGGTATATTTACCTACAATACCAATTTTAACCCTCTTTTTTGGGTTATTAATATTATGAAGAACCTGCTCAAGATCTTGAATATTTGGTTGAGCGGTCCACATCCCTAATAATTCAGTAACTTTTTCATCCAGCCCTTGCTTTTGAAAATTAAGTGGAAGTTCGTAAATACTATTCATATCCTGGCTAGTAAAAATTTGTGACTCAGGGACATTACAAAAAAGCGATATTTTTTGTCTTATACTTTTGTCTACTTCTCGATCAGATCTACAGATAATTATTTGAGGAAAAAGGCCTATACTTCTAAGTTCCTTCACCGAGTGCTGTGCAGGCTTTGACTTTAACTCACCTGCTGCTTCGATATAAGGAAGAAGAACTAAGTGAACAAATAAAACATTTTCCGGGCCAACGTCCTGGGCAAACTGCCGTATCGCCTCAATAAAAGGAAGGGATTCTATATCACCAACGGTTCCACCAATCTCCCCTAATAAAAGTTCTGAGCCCTCTGCTGCTTGGTGAATACGTCGCTTTATCTCCTCAGTAATATGAGGGACAACTTGTACTGTTTTTCCAAGATACCTACCTTCTCTTTCATTTTCTATAACTTTTAAATAAATTTGACCGGAGGTAAAATTTGAGTTTTTTGATAGCGTCAGGGTTGTAAATCTCTCGTAATGACCCAAATCAAGATCTGTTTCCGCACCATCATCAGTCACAAAAACTTCACCGTGCTGAGTTGGACTCATCGTTCCCGGGTCAACATTGATATATGGATCCATTTTAAGCATGGAAATTTTAATGCCTCTTCTCTCCAGAAGAGATGCAATACTTGCAGAAGCCAATCCTTTACCTAAAGAGCTGGCCACCCCACCGGTGAAAAAAATATATTTTTTAGTTGGCTTCATTTAATACCTCTTGAACTTTATTTAAGTCTTCTGGAGTATCTACTCCTATTAATTTATTGTTAGATTTAACAGCACCAATGGTAAGACCATTTTCCAGTGCTCTTAACTGCTCGAGACACTCTCTTTTTTCCAGGACCGTTTCTGATAACTCACTCATTTTAATAAGGCTAGCGGGTCTGAAAGAATAAACTCCCACGTGCCCATAAAAAAACCTATCGCCGCACTGCGCATCTCGATCATATGGAATTATCGACCTTGAAAAGTATAAACAAGCTCCGCTATTTTGGGCCATGGCAATTTTAACTTTATTGGGAGATTTCGCCTCTTCATAATTAATCTCATTATAAATAGTTCCCAAGTCAAAATTAGATTTTACATGAAACTTAATTAACTTAACCAAGTCTTTTGGGTTTATTAGCGGCTCATCACCTTGAACATTGACGACCAAATCCCAAGATCCTTTTTGGAAAAAACGTTCATAAGCTAACTTTACTCTATCTGTTCCGGAAACAGTTTCGTCTTTAACTAAAACGGAGGAAAATCCTAATTGCTCAACCTTATTTAAGATTCTTTCATCATCCGTGACGGCGCAGCTTTGAACACGATACTCGCGAAGCGCTGATGCAACCATGTTAACTTTATTCATTACATGGCCAATTAGAGGTAGACCATTTATTTCCGCAAGTGGTTTTCCTGGGAAACGAGAACTTTGATACCTAGCAGGGATGAGGAATAATATTTTTATTTCAGACATATTGGTACACTTACTTTACGTCAGAGGGTTTGGGTAAAATGTATCATTTTACTTTGAAAGCTGCAAAATGAAGTATCATAAAACAATGATGCTAGGACGTGTTTTTATTACTTTTTTACTGATTTCCCTTGTCGGAGTAAAACACTCGGAATCAAGTACCGAGAAAAAGAGTAATGACTTTGATACATATATACCTCCGACAAGTAGTATCGTTTGTGACTCATTAAAAAAAGGCCTTCGATCACAAATAAATCAAAAACAAAAAATTGAATTTCTTTTAATTAGAAACAAAAAACTTCTTAAAGAGATCTCAATGCGAAAGAAAACGACAATAACTCTTTTGAGAGACAATCAAACGGAACTACGCTCAAGAAAACTTAAAAATACCTACAAAATTAAAACTCTCGAAGACAAAATAATTCGCCAAGGATGTCCCGGGGTTTTAACACCAAGCTTTTCTCGAAAAAATACTTAAACGGTTTTCTTTCAATACACGAAAAACTTAATTAAAATTAAATAGTATTTATTTATCAAGGGGAAAAAGATTAAAACACTTTTTTTAATCGGCTTGATGGTTTTAACCTATCAACTTAAAGCACAAGAAAATATAGAAGGCACTCTCGCTTCCAGTAAGAACTGGAACTCATTTGAGGTTAAAAAGCTAGTAAAGCCCCTCTCTCTTGGAGGAGCGATACAACAGGGAACTCAGCAAAATCATGATCAAATTAACCGAGAGTTTCAAAAAGAAATTATTGAAATTGATTGGAAGGATCAATGGAGCTCTTTTTGGCTACCTGAAATTAATTTAAGCCTCAGTATTAATCCACATCGAATTGCTCAACTCAGACGAACAAGTGCACTCGTCGGTAGTCAATCAAGAAATACAGGTGGTCAATTTTCTCTTAACCTAGGCCAATATTCATTATTTAATTGGGGTAAGGACTATTTAGGATACCTAAACTCGAAGCAGTCTTATCGAAGAAATAAACAAAACCTTATTGAGCAAAAAAGAGAGTTGAAATTTTCAATCGTTGAGGATTATAGTGATCTAGTAACCTCAAAAAATAGACTTAAAACTTATAAAAAAATTCTCCGTCATGCTTCTTATGCATATAGAATGGCAAAAGAAAAAGTAGAGGCAAAAAAACTAAGTCTTCAAAACTACTATATGATTAGAACTCTTTATTTGGAATCATATGAGAATTATATTTCTGAAAAAAGATACTATCAGTCAGCAAATGAGAAGCTTGCCTTCACCCTCGATGATGAAGTCAATACGAGGTACTCCATAAATGAGGACATCAAATTCAAAAGAGTTTTAACACCACTTAGCACCTTTTTTGATTTTGCTCGAAATAATAACCCCGGAATCCTACAAACCTATACAAATCAAAAAATAAGCGAACGTAACCTGGAGATTGCAAGAAGAGAAAACTTGGGGCTACCGGAGTTTACCATTGATCTTGGCGCTTTTTCGAGAACAACAACAACGGTGTCTCAAAACCAAGGATACTCAGGTGGCACCTCAGGTAATGAGAATTTAGAAATAATTGCCACTTTAAATGCAACCTGGGCACTTGTTGGAGAAAATGGATTTCTCAATCAAAGAAAGCTTTCTCGAGCAAACTTAAACAACAGGTCTGCGACAAGACTTTATAAAAAAGCAGTGGATCAAAACCTCTACCTTTTAACAAATGCCTATCAACGCTTAAAAACATACGAAGAACAATGGGAAGTAACTCAAACAAAAATGATCTCCGCCAAAACAGGTTACGAAATAACCTTAGAAAAATATAACCGAAGTAAGACCACTTTTCTTAATTTCCTTCAAAATTTAACTGACTATGCACAAGCCGAGGTCGCCTTAGCAGACCTCATTAATAACCATTTAAAAGAGAAAGTTAATTTAGCCAGGTACAGCGGAATTGATGACTTACCCGATCTGTTATTTGAACATGTAACCTTGGACGATCAAGAAACAACTGAGTACAAAAGCTTTAGAAAAAACACTCCTGCTCCTGAAAACACAACACCTTCTGAAATCAAAGAAAGTACTAAAAAAAATGACCAAAGTAACGAAAACCTTGAAGAGATTAGTGACCTCGATGAAATTGAAGATCTTGATCTTGAGGAGTAACAAATGAGAAATTCGACAATTTTATGTTTACTATTGTTCCCAGTAATAAGTTTTTCTCAAGGCTTGTCGAGTCAAAACTTTAGAAATGAAATAAAGAACAATATCGGCCACCGCCTTAATGAACAAAAACCCCCAACAATAAATAAGGCCACAGGGATGGAGGAAGCGAAAACCTTTGCTCAAGACCTAAGTTTTGTAAAGTTTTCCCTTTCGCTGAACAGCGACCCCATGAGCGTTGGAGATATCATTTCTGGCTTATTTGAATACAATGCCCATTGGTATGATAATAAGTTTATTTCGTACTCTGCATATACTGGCCAACACAGGTTTGACGCTATATCGAGCTTAAATGCAGATCTATCATCCAATGCTGCCAACGTTAATTCTCAAACAACCAATTTTAGTTATCTTGGTTTAGGTGTCACGATGACTTCACATTTTTTCAAAAATGTCCTAAATATCAAGGAATTAGAAGAAAGTTTAAACAGTAGTTTTGCCTATGGGTTCATGAATGAATCAACACAAAATGAAGTTTATTCTGGCCCCGGAATAAAAGCAGAGTTGAGTCTGAACTATAGACCCAAAGAAAACTACCATTTTGGAATAGCTTTTGGTTGGAGCCACTTTGCTGTAACAAGAGATATGAGATTTGATGGAGAAAATATTTCAGGAAGACACCTCTCTGCAACTTGGGCTACTCTAGGGCTAAATTGGGCCGTTTATTTTTAGGAGACGGAAATGATAGAACGATATGATGTTAAAGATATTTCGAAGATTTGGAATGAAGAAGAAAAATTCTCTAGCTATCTACTTGTCGAAAAAGCATTATTATTTTCACTAAAATCTGAACACCCTACTGAAGAAGCTATAAGTAAACTTGAAAACATTAATATCAGTACTGATCGAATAAAAGAAATTGAAAAAATCGTCAAGCATGATGTCATTGCCTTTTGTACATCAATCACAGAGCAACTAACAGAAGAGGACGCTCGTTTTTTTCACTGGGGAGTAACAAGCTCTGATATCATTGATACTGCTCACTCTTTATTAATAAAAAAGTCTCTAAAAGTTATATTAGATGACTATAAAAATCTTCTAGCAAAGCTTTATAAAAAATCCAGAGAACTAAGACTCGTTCCATGTATGGGTCGATCTCATGGAATAAACGCGGAACCAATGAGTGCCGGAGTAAAGTTTTTAAATCACTACACTGAACACTATCGAAGGTATTTAGAATTAAAAGAATTCTACGAAAATGATATCACAGCTCAATTCAGTGGAGCTGTAGGTAATTATACAGTCATAACTCCAGAGCAAGAAAAAAAGGCAGCAGACTACCTTGGGTTAAGAGTTGAGCCCGTTAGTTCCCAAATAATAGGAAGAGATCGAATAAGTAAGCTGATGGGTATCATTTCAAATTACTCTGTTGGCCTTGAAAGATTATGTATCGAGGTTCGACACCTTCATCACTCAAATATTAATGAGCTTGCGGAAGGCTTTGGACAGGGACAAAAAGGTTCTTCCACAATGCCTCACAAAAAAAACCCAATTAGTACTGAAAACCTTACGGGAATATCCCGGATGCTAAGGACATATTACAGTGCATCTTTAGAAAATAATTTGCTTTGGCACGAAAGAGACATATCACACTCAAGTGCGGAGAGAATTTTTCTTCCAGATACTTTTGGACTACTCTCCTACTCTCTTCGACGGTTATCGCGCACGATAGAGGACCTTGTTATCTTTTCTGAAAATATGCTGAAAAATATACCTAAGAATAATTATTTTTTTTCAAGCTATATTTTACATCAACTAATTCTTAAAACGGAATTAAGACGAGAGGAAATATATGAAAAACTTCAAAAAATTTCTTTTGAGTCAATTGAAAACGATAAAGACTTTCTAGAACTTGTAAAAAAACGATTCCCTGAATTAACAGAGTCTATAAACCTAGAGCTCCCGAGACAACAATTAATAAATGAGAACTTTCTGGCACATGTTGACACCATATTTGACAAGGTAAATGAGATTTACCCACAAATTAGTTCCTAGATTTTATTTATCAAATTTGTTGGTTCAGCTCTTTTACTTTCTGAGCATCTTTTTTTGGTAGAACAATAACATGATCCCCCTCAACAACAATAACAAGGTCGTCACAGTTCACTAAACTCACTTTTTTATCAGGCGCAAAAATAATATTACCTTTTGAATTCAAAAACTGAGTGGCATTAGCGGTGCATACAGTATTGTTATTTGAGGGCTCAATAACTTCTTCTAGAGCGTCCCAAGAGCCTAAATCATTCCAATCAAAGCTTGAAGAAACAACATCTACTCTTGAACTTTTTTCAATGACGGCATAATCAATACTTTCTTTTGGAAGAAGTCCATAAACCTCTTTAACCTGTTGGGAATTTCCAATAGCTTTAAATAGAGCATCTTGATAATTTCCTAAACTTGGCGCGTGAAGAGATATTTCATCAATAAGGTTTTCGATTGAAGAAATGAACATCCCTGCATTCCAGAAGTACTCCCCCGACTTAAGATATTTAATCGCCGTTTCTAGTTGAGGTTTTTCAACAAACTTATTTACGACATAAAGACCGCCCGCAATCCCCTCACCTTTATTTATATAACCATAGCCAGTATGGGGTGATGTAGGTGGAATTCCTATTACCGTAATTGAGCCGCGTTTTTGAGCATTTTCAACGGCAAGATTAATATCATGACAAAAAGCATCTTTATTTTTTATGACATGGTCACTCGGAAGAACGACAATACAGTCTTTTTTATCTACGCCTTTTTTTAAGACTTCAAGAAGACCTAAAAATATACACGGGGCCGTATTTCTTCCTTCCGGCTCAACAATAATGTTATCTTCAGGAATAAGACCTTTGGATTGCTCAGCAGCTAGTTGAGTTTGTCTTTCAACTGTAACAACATAAATATTTTCAGAGGAAGTAAAATTTAGAGACCTTTTTATAGACTCCTGAATTAAAGTATCATTACTTGCTAAACTTGTGTATTGCTTTGGTCTACTAGGAGTTGATACTGGCCAAAACCTCGTGCCATTTCCTCCGGCCATAATAAGAACATGAATTGACATAAACTCTCTCCAACCTAAAAATCAAAAGAATAATGAACTTTTAAAGAATTAACGAAATTACTTGAGGGTAAATCTTCCCTTCTTTTTTGTAAACCATTCCAGAATAATTCAGATAAAAAGCTTACAGAGAAGCTGTCAGTTAAAGAAAAGTCCCCTGATAAGTTAAATCGAGATGGGCCTGAATCATACACATCAAAAGATCCACCCTCTCCATTACTTAGTGGATGAAACCAGCTATCTGTCATTAAGGAAAAATTTTTGGTGACAGACCACTTTAAATAGAAGTTAAACGACCACCTTAATTTATTTCCCTGATCTATCCCTAAGTTTCCAGCGTCATTAAATTGGAACCTCTCGAAGGAGTAACTTGGGCCAATACCAATACTTGAATCAACATTTTTTATCTTATTTAAAAGATGAAAACGAAGTGCTAGAGGTGTTATTCTAACCAAATGTTCTGGTGAATAAATAGATTGCCCATTTAATTGGTCAGAAGTCTTAACTCTATTTCCATAAAGTCTTGAATAAAATGAAAGGTTCTCAAAAACTCTTACCCATTCAATATGACCTAACGCCTCGTGAAAATTACTTGAAATAAGGTCAGTGTTATCTCCGAAGTCTTCTCGACGTGGTTCTTGGGTTTGATGAAAGAAATTATATCTAAAATAATACTTTTTATCGGTGCAATATAAACATGAAAAAGAAAAACCAAATGCAGAGTTAATTGTATTAGGATTTGTATTTATAACAATTGGACCGATATCTAAGGTAAGTTTATATTTTTCTAATTCATCAACAGCTTTCTTTTCAGTTTTTGACTGAACAAACTCATTTGGATCTAATTTCAAGTCTTGGCCATCTAGAACTTTAATAACCGAGTCATCTGAATTAGAGGTTATCTCTTTTGCTCTCTTTAATTTACCTACAAATTGTGATTCATAAAAACTAATATTAGATCTAATAATATTTAGAAGATTTCTTATTCGCCTTGGGACTAAATAGTTTTTGATTCTTTGACCTACAAGTACTTCTTGGAAGTTAGTACCCTTCGAGAAATGATTATATAAAACCCAGATCGAATTAAAATCATCAGATTTAAAACACAACCCTCTAAAAAGAAATTTACCATCTTTGAAAAATTTATAATGATCTCCCTCAAAAATTAAATCAGTCTTTCCCCTTTCAAGTTTCAATACTTTAAATGCAGAAAATGCTTTAGATTTGGTATCAACAATATTATTTGCGATTCCTTTGACCTTAAACGATAAACTATATGTATTTTGTGAAAATACTATTAATAGTAAAAAAAAACTTATCTTATGAAAGGAGGAATTATTCAAATTGAATAAAAACATGATCGACTTCCTCAAAAAGAATACTTTCTTTGATCACATAATTCTTTGCTTCGACTAAAGAGTCAAATGCACCAAGGGATACTCTATACCAGGTTCCTTTATCGCCAAGATCAACCTCATTAATAATTGGTTCATAGCCCCGCACTTTAAAGTCGTTAGCAAATACTTTGGCTTCTCTAATTTTTTTATGACTAGATAATTGTATAGTCCATTTCCCCTCGTATACCGAGGCCATCACTTTTGAATCAACAACTTTGCCTTCGGTTTTTTGTTCATTAATTGATTTAACATTTTCATCAACCAAATTATCACCGTAATAATTTGCTACAGTGCTTTCAATTGTTTTTTTTTCGTCGATGTTTTCAGGGGTGATCTTATCATCATCTCTGTTAGCATTTTTTTTTACAACTTTTTCTGTTTTACTTAACTCTTCTTCAATTTTTCTTTTTAAAAGATCGTAACTGATTTCCTTCGAAGGTGCTGGTGTGTCCTTATTAACAACAGCATCAATCTCCTCTTCTTTTGAGGACAGGACCTCAAGAGTGCCTACCTCCTCTTTTGTAACATCAGAATTAGAAAAGCTATAATCTTTTCCAATCTTGATTCCAAATATAAAACTAGCAGCAAAAAGACCTAGGATAAAAACAAGAATAATTAAGATCTCTTTTTTATCAAAAACTAGTAACTTATTTTCTTCTTTCATATCTAAATCATATCTTTTTACAGGTAGTTATGAAGGATTGGAATTATTTTCCACTAACACTAAGTCAGAGGAAAAAAATTCCTAAACCAAATTTAGTTGAATAATTCAAAAATGAAAAAACTCTATCAATAGAATATGTTTAATGATTAATTCCTTAAAATTTTCAAAAGGAACCGATGAAACTATTAAAAAACCAAAAGGGACAAGGTCTAATGGAATACCTTATTATTACAAGCTTAGTGGGGATAATCAGTCTTTACGCGATGAAACAATTTGGTGAGGTGATAAAGAAAAGGATTCAAAAAGCAAAAGCTGAAATAGTAAAAGTTATTCCAAATTAAATGGCAACAACCGCAATAAGCTATTTAATTTTTATAATATGTTTAACATTCACGATCAAAACTAATCTAATAATGAAAAAAAAGAAAAATAAAGAATACAAAGACACCATTATTTTAATTAAAAAAAAAATAACGGATCTGCCTTAACCTTTTGTCTGATAACTAGTTTAATTTTTTTAACGTTCACGCTTACACTTTTTGAAACAAAGAAAACTAATGAAAAAATTTACAGATTAAACGAGTTATTCCATTGTCACAAAAAGGTCACATCCTCATACAAAAAATATTTCAACAAACAGGATAATTTAAATCAATTAATTAAATTTTTAAGCTTAATGAAAAAATTACCTAAGTTAAATATTGCTTCGAGCTTATCAATTGAACTCATTAAAAAATACCAAGAGACTATCTTCTTTATTTTTTTATTTGAAATATCAAAATTAAAAATATGTAAAAGTTCTCATATAATATGGAACCCAAATAATGACCTTCTTAAGAGACATATATTTTTCAAACGAGATAAACACACACAAGAAATTTTATACCGGAATAAATCCAAAACATTTATTTATTCTAAATATATTAAATATTTAATTCAAACTACTTACAGAAAAAAAGGTAAAGATGTTAAAAAAAGCACTGATCTCATTAGGACTTATTAATTTATTTTTATTTACTAAAAACGAAAAAGGAAGTTCCATATTTGAAATTTACTTAGCAATGATTTTATCCGTTCTAGTAATTTTGGCTTTTTCCAAGCTATTAATAGGCCAAGAGTTTAAACATCAAAAAAGGCTTATTATTTATGAACAAAAAAAAACTAAATAAAACTAGACTTATATTTTTCATCCTCCTAACTAATTTATGCTCCTTTGCTTTTAGTATGAATTTTTCAGATCAAAAAAAAGAAATTGAGAGAACATTAAATATCAAAAAGAGTGAAGCCTTAATACGAATCCCCGTAAAACTATTCATTGGACAGGAAAACTTTAGTAAAAACTTAAAAGAAGTAACCGTAAAAGATAAATATGGAGAAATAGTATTTGAACGAGCTAACCTATATAGAATCATACGAAGCGAAGAAGATAAATTCCCAGCAGCTCAATTAGTAATAGATAAGAATCAACTCAACAAAAACCTCGATAGAGAATATTTTCAGATAACACCACCAACACCAATCATCAGAAAATTAACTTTCAAAAAGAAGAGTCGCTTAAATGAAATTATTTTTTAATATTATAATCTTTATATTTATCTCGATGAATTGTAATGCGAAGGTGCTTATTCAATTCGACAAAGAAAGTAGGAATAGGAAAGATACCGTCTCCTCAATAATTAAATCAAAAGTTGGGATACCTGAGGAGCTGATCGATTATCTAATGACGAATGAATGCAATGAAAATAATCAATATGACATTGTTATCTGTCTTAATAAAAAAAACGGTGAGGAACTAAAGTTCCCCACCGTTAAACATTACCTAATTAAAAGTAAGTATGAATTATTTAGAAAAAATTAATTATTTCTTTTCTGGATGGATAGAAAATTTAGGTGTTGTACCTTTGTTGTTATTCTCAGCTTTTCTTTTCTTACCTGATTTAACTTTTTTATTTTCTCTTTTGTTTCTTGTAACTGCTGTATTTGAAACCATCTGGACCACCTTTTTATATATAAAAATTCATAAAGTATTTAAATCAGATAAGCTTCTACTTAATTTTTTGCTTGCTGTCAAAATCGCTCTTGTAATTTATCCCTGGAATAACTCTTATTCAAAGCACCAGTTTGTAATGAGTCCAGGCCAAGTCAAGGAAATGCAAGTAACTAATATTAAACACTTCTTAATTGAGAATAAGGAGATTGTTCAAGTTAAGCCTCTTGAAAATGATCAAAGAATATTGATTAAAGCAATAAAACTAGGTCATTCAAAAGTGCACCTGATGCCCCGCAGCAAGGATTCGTATAAAACTAAAGTCGTTCAAATAATTGTTTCAAGTGAAAATGACAGACTCATTTTAGAAAAACTATCAAAGATTGGAATAAAAGTTAAAAATACCCAAAACACTCTTTCACTTGATGGTTCAATTAAAAATAAACAGAAATACAAAAAGATAATTAAACAAATTTCAAAGTTTGACCAAAGACCCATCGTCAATATTGAGATTCCCATGAAGTTAAGAAAAATCATTTTGTCTGATCTTTATAGTTATTTTTTTGAACAAGGATTTCAAAGTATTGTTTGTAAATTCCATAACCTCAAGATTACTTGCAAGACATGGGACGATAAAAAACTAAGCTCCTTGCAAAAAAATAATCTTAACAGTAATTTTTTATATTCTTTAAACTACTCAAATCAAAATAAACCTAGATGTGCGGAAATAAGTCTATTTGATTTAAGTAGTTCTAAAAATCACTCAATTAACCAAGTGGAAGACTTTTTTAACCTTAAGATTAAAGACTTAGCGACGAACATAAGGCCTAAGAACTTCACATTAAGCGCAATCTCTAACAACATTAAATTATTTCACAAAATACAGATAAATTTCCTACTAAAAAAAGAATATGAAATAAATATAGGTGAAACAAAAAGATCAACTGTTAACACGGGTGTCTTCACCCAAAGTATTAATGAGTCCTATTTTTCTGGGATCAAATTAAATTTCAAAATTAAAAGATCTCAAAATGGACTTATCATAAATACCAAAAATCAGTTCAGTCGCTCAGACAACATTGCACGCCAGACAACTAAAAACATTACAAATTCCTCGACCCTGATTCGCAGTGACTCACCAACTGTTTTTATAAATTATCAAAATATTATTTCGACAAAATCTAGCAATGGAATATTTTTTATTTTAAGAAATTTTTTATTAGGGATTGAGCCAAATGCCCAGAAAACAAACAAATTAATCAAAGGAGTAATTCAAATTCATGAACGCTGCCAATTTTAATTTACTTGAAAATTACCTTAGTCAATTTTTTGATGAAAAACTTATCCATGGGCTTATGCCAAGCTATAATGAGTTTCTTTATGCCTCTAAAATGTTCTCAGAGGAAAACTCTTTAAACGTTGATAATCTCTTCATGAGAGAGATATATAAAAACTTAACTACCTTCGAGCCTCTAGAATATCTTCTTGAAATCGACGAACTAGAAGAGTTAATTTTCCAGGTCCACAATATCGTAAAAATTAAAACGGCTAAAATAAGCTATATAAAACATATTAAATTATCTGAAAGAAAATATATTCGAATGTGCAGAACGTTACTCATAAAAAATAAAATATCTTTTAATCACAAAGAACCATTCTGTTCCTACACAACCCAACTAAATAATTATTTAGTACGCTTAACTATGCTTAAGAAAAAAGATTGTCCGATTCTCATTTGTCGTGTCATGAACAAGTCGAGCTTTTCTTTGAAAAGTTTTTGCACAGATGAAAAACACATAAGCATTGTTCAAAATATAATAAAAGGCCGAAGGAATATTCTTATTGCAGGAAAAACGGGCAGTGGAAAAACCAGCCTACTTCAATCTATTCTTATTAATGAAATAGAATCAGATGAGCAGTTATGCGTCATTGAAGATTTAAAAGAAATAAATGTAATTTCAAAGAATATTATTCATTTAACAAATAGCGACTTTAACCGACCAATAGAAGATCTAATCTCTTGGTCCCTAAGGCTCAGTCCTGACAGAATAATTTTAGGAGAAATAAGGTCTCGCGAAGCAATTAGCTTTTTAAACATATTAAACACAGGGCATAAGGGGTCATTGTCGACTATCCATGCCAATACAGCAAAGGATGCTATTGATCGTCTATGTTTTTTAATTAATTTTTATAATAAAGAAATGAACAATAATCATACGCAAATCAAGAAGCTTCTTGTCAGTTTTATTGATGAGATTATTTATGTGGATAATAAAAAGATAAAGGAGGTTATCAAAATAAAAGGCACCTCAAAAGAAGGTGCCCTGTATTTTGAAAATAAGATTTAAAAAACTAATCTCTTTTTAACTTTCGGTGAGACATTTTATTTGGATCAACGGCCGAGTCTCCAAGACGTTTTCTTTTGTCCTCTTCATAATCCGAAAAGTTCCCGTCATACCAAACTACTTCATCTGCTTCAAAGGACAAAATATGAGTCGCTATTCTATCTAAAAAGTATCTATCGTGGGAGATAACCACCGCGCAGCCAGGGTAGTCTATAAGCGCATTTTCTAATGCTCTTAATGTATTTACATCTAAATCGTTCGTGGGCTCGTCAAGAAGAAGAACATTTCCACCTTCTTTTAACATGTTCGCCAAATGTACTCTGTTTCTCTCCCCCCCTGAAAGTTGGGTAACTACCTTTTTTTGGTCCTCTCCAGAAAAGTTAAATCTCGCAATATATGCTCTAGCATTTACTTCTCTTCCTCCAACCTTAAGCATTTCTGTTCCACCGGACACAACTTGATAAATTGTTTTCGTTGGGTCCATTTCTCTACTTTGATCAACATAAGCTAACTGTACAGTGTCACCAATTGTTATCTCTCCAGCATCTGGCTTTTCCTGACCTGTAATCATTCTAAATAGTGTTGATTTACCAACGCCGTTTGGCCCAATTACACCAACAATGCCACCAGGAGGAAGTTTAAAACTGAGATCCGTATAAAGTGTCTTATCCCCAAATGCCTTACTTAAACCTGAAGCATCGATGACCACATCACCAAGTCTTTTACCAGCAGGAATGAAGATTTCATTTGTTTCAACACGTTTTTCTTTGGAGTCTTTAAGCCTCTCTTCATAGTTTTTTATTCTTGCCTTACTTTTAGCTTGTCTCGCCTTAGGGTTTGACCTAATCCATTCGAGCTCTTCTTTCATCGATTTTTGTTTTTTAGATTCTTTCTTTTCTTCAATTTCTAATCTTTTAGCTTTTGCCTCAAGCCAAAAGGTGTAATTCCCTTCAAAAGGGATCCCCTGACCTCTATCGAGCTCCAAAATCCAACCAGCGACATTATCAAGAAAGTATCTATCGTGAGTTACGGCAATTACTGTGCCTTTGTACTGCTGAAGATGTCTCTCCAACCACCAAACAGTTTCGGCGTCCAAATGGTTTGTTGGCTCATCTAGTAATAATACATCTGGCTCACTTAAAAGAAGACGACACATGGCGACCCTTCTTTTTTCCCCACCAGACAAAACTCCTACCTTCTGATCGGAGGAAGGGCAATTTAATGCTGCCATCGCAAGATCTAGCCTTGAGTCTAGGTTCCACCCATCACAGGCATCAAGCTTATCTTGAACCTTACTTTGCTTGGCCAATAGCTCGTCAAAGTCTTCTGCTGTTTCAAATTGGGCGTTTATTTCCTCAAACTGTGCGAGTAGGTCAACGACTTCTTGAACTCCCTCTTGAACAACTTCTCTAACCGTTTTTTCAGGATCAAGAGCCGGTTCTTGCTCAAGGTAGCCAATAGAGTAGCCCTTAGAAAGAGTCGTCTCTCCCAAATGATCATCATCAAGTCCAGCGAGAATTTTTAATAAAGTTGATTTCCCTGCCCCGTTGAGCCCTAAGACGCCAATTTTTGCACCATAGTAATAGCCAAGGCTAATATCTTTCAGCACATGTTTTTGGTTGTAAACTTTCCCAACACCCGACATTGAGTAAATTATCTGTTTATCATTCATCCTCGGACCTCATTTATATGTTTAAATTAAAACGAATCTACCTTGGTTAGTTTATGATTTCAAGATTGGATCCTTAATGACTCAAATCATATATTCACTAATAGTCCGTTAAATAATCGAGAAAACAAGGTGTAGAAATATGGGAGTAAAAAAAAGACGATTAAAAATAAAAGCTTTACCCCTTCATTCACTTTTTTAAATGAATCTAACGTTGAATCAAACTTAAATGACAGTTGCTTAGACACATGGTGAATTGCCGCTCTAGGGTCTTCTCCCATGTCGTTCCACTTATTTAGTGCCCTCATTAATAACTTTCTTTGCTCACTAAACTTAACCCAATCCCGCTCAAATTCCTTATAATTCATCCTGGTAATAATTTCATTTGAACTCACAGAAGTTCCTGTAAGGATAAGAAACTGGTTTAAACTAGCTTGAGCATTAATAAATATGCTTACCTTCTGAGTCAATGAACTCTCAAATATTAATCTAAAAATCCATCCACCAAATGCCATAAAACAATTAAGGATAAAGTATTCAAGAAAACTAGTTTTAGTATTTAAATAATAATTAAAAGCAAAGTTCATGAAATTAATAATTAATGCTAGAAAGGTCATTTGAAATAGGCTTTCTCCAAAAACACGCCTCAACTTTGCTCTACTTTCTATATCTTTTTCTAAAAATGTCTCAAGACTTACCAACGGCTCACTAATATCTTCCCCAAATTCACTTTTTAGCAGCTTTAATTGCTTTAATGTATAGAAATAGCTAGTTCCCTCTCCTGTTGGCAGATCCTGATTAAAAATGATCTGTGTCAGTATTTCTCGACATTTAAGTAACTCTCCTCCCCAATACATCCTTACAATCATGAATTTTATTTTTAAGAAGATGCTTGATACTTTTTCCTCGTGACTAAATGCGTATAATAAGAGAAACCAGGTTGTAAAAATTAGTATTTTAAAAATCACTAAAGGTTCCTTATGGATAAGCAGGAAAACCCTAAAGCATCTATTCCCACTCCCTCTTCAAAAGTTACACCAGACAGGGATATCAACCAACTAATCCTAGAACTTCAATCTTTTATTGAAAGCTTTGACCCTTACTCTCCAGTCAGCTCAAAAGATGAAGCCTACCTTCGCTCCCTAGATATTTACGATATCGAAGACCCCTTTAAGGTAACCAATCAATTAATTTCTCGCATTGAAGACTTAATTGAGAGAAATCGAAAGTAATAACTTTTTTAAATTCACAAACGAAAACGAACAAAACATGAAAAATAATAAAAATACATCTAAGACAATCTTCTACAACATTCATCCTCAGTCTATAAAGCATCTCGCACTTGGACACCCATGGGTTACGAAGGACTCATTTACTGAAAAGTTCCCAAACAAGCCTGGCCTAATAGCGACAGCCTCTAAAGATAAAAAAAACTCATGGATTTTTATTGGCGACCCTGAACATAAAACTGTCAAAGCAAGGTATTGGAGTGAGTATTCAAATGCACGCTTTAAAACCCATCATTTCTGGAATGAGTTTGAGAATCGACTTGATGCTGCTGTCTCCTTCAGAGAAGGTTTAAAAATATTAGAGGAAAGAGAAAACTTTTACCTTGTTTTTGGAGAAGCAGACCAAATACCAGGCTTATTTATTCAGCGTCTGGGCGAAGTTTTACTCGTTCAAAGTTACTGTAACTTTTGGGATGCAAGTTCGAAGATACTGTTCTCCATTCTTAAAAAGTTCTTCACCGAAAAGTACCCAACTCAGGTATTTAAGTACTTTTTTCAATCTAGGAATAAAAAACAAAAAATTATCATTCAAGAATATAGCTATAAAAATGAATTCATTATCCTCAACAAACCTATTGACCTACAGTGCTCAGAGTTTGGCCTTAAATATTCATTAAACCTTGGTCGCTCATACGATATTGGAGTCTACACAGATATGAGCTCCATCAGAAAAAAAATTGGCGAATATTTACGGCCAGGTCAAAGTCTTCTCAATTTATTTTGTTACACCGGAGCTTTTTCAACGTTTGCCTTAAAAAAAGGGTTAAAAAGAGTAGACTCCGTCGACCTTAGTCAAAAATACCTAGATGTTTTAAATAATAATATTTCGGCTAATGATTTAACACACTCAGCCCATTCCAGTAATTGTAAAAGCGTTGAAGAGTATTTGAAAAGTGGAGTCAAAGATAATTTAAAGTACGATCATATTATTTGCGACCCTCCAACGACCAGCTCTGATGGAAAAAAAACGACCAATGCCTTAAAAAATTATGAACAGATTATTCCAATGATGAATAAAGTTTTAAATAAAGAGGGATATCTTTATTTGTTTTTAAATACCCATAAAGTAACCTGGAAAAAATTTGAAAATGAAATCACAAAGATAATAAAACCACTAGGGCTTGAAAGGGTAAGGAGGCTCTCTCCATCAGAGGACTTCAAAAAGTTACCGGGCTTTATTGAGGGAGATTATCTAAAAGGGCTTCTTTTAAAAAAGCTATAAGCAATAGGAACAAATGAACTTATTTTTACTATGCCTTGTGGCCGTATTTTCAAGTATTGTTTCAGGTGTAATTGGTTTAGCTGGCGGGACAATTTTAATCAGCTTTATGACTTTTTTTTTACCCGTACAATCTATTGTACCCATTCATGGTTGTATCCAGCTAGCAAGCAATAGCTCTCGCGCTTATTTCTTAAGAGAAAACGTAAATAAAAAAATAATTATAAACTTTGTACCAGGGTTATTCGTTGGCTCCATCGCCTCAAGGTATATTCTAAAGTTTATTAGCTCTCCCGATACATTCTATTATTTTTTAGTGGTTATTATTTTTCTCGCAGTTTTTAGACCAAAAAAGTTGCGGTTTAAAACCCCTACTCCTCTGTTTTCTTTAGTCGGATTTATTACAGGAAGCATCTCACCATTAACCGGTGCCGTTGGTCCTTTTCTTGCCCCTTTCATGCTAGGAGCAAATTTAGAAAAAAAAGAACTGGTTGCGACGAAAGCAGTTCTACAAACTTTTACCCATTCATTTAAAATTATTGTTTTTATAAGTCTTGGTTTTGATTTTATAAGTAACCTACTGATCATTCTTGCTGCTAGTGCTTGTACAATTATAGGAAGTAAAATTGGCACCACTGCTTTGGGGAAGCTGTCTGATAAACGTTTTAATATTTTATTTAAAGTATTTTTACTAGGGGCAGCGGCTAGACTAATTTGGAAAACAGTCTAGGCTGCTGCTTAATTACTATTATTCATAAAGCTCTAGGTCTTCTTCATCAGTTGTTGTGTCCATAATAATTATTTCCGCTGAATCAATTTCTTCAAAAGAAGGAGTCATTTCATCAAAAAAACGCTCTATTAAGGTCTCATTTTTGACCTGAGCACCATTAAGGTCATAAATATGTCCATCTGATCCATATATAAGACCCCGAACGTTAATCTCTTGGAGCTGCTCATGTAACTGCTCGTAAACATTTTCTCGCTCTTCTTCATCAATACTTTCAGTCGCCAAACGTTCCTCTAGGCTCTTAACCGAATCTAATTTTCTTTGAGTCTCTGCAGCAGCAGCGGCATGGTCATCAGCGCTTTTTGTTTCAGTATGATTTTGCAGTTGTTGAACACTTAAGCAGTTCTCATAATATTCTGTTCCAATAAATTCGTTACATGAAGATTCACTATTTATGTCTTCTAAATTTTCATACCGATTTGCTAAGCACTTGTCGTAATATTTTGTTCCAAAAAACTCGTCACAAGAAAATTCAACATTTTTGTCTTTAATTCTTTCGTATCGATTACCTAAGCACTTGTCGTAATATTTTGTTCCAATAAATTCGACACAAGAAGATGCATTACCTTCGTCTTTTAAATTTTCATACCGATCACTTAAGCACTTGTCATAATATTTTGTTCCAATAAATTCGACACAAAAAGATGCATTACTTTCGCCTTTTAAATTTTCATACCGATCACTTAAGCACTTGTCGTAATATTTTGTTCCAATAGATTCGACACAAGAAGATGCATCATTTACTTCCGAGGTACGACTTGCTTTTGGCGTACAATAATCGAGTACCTTTTCGCCAAATTCATTTCTTTTATACCTTCGCGTAAGGCATTTCCTCCCACCTAAAATATCTAGCAACTCCGTTCCGGGAATTATATGTCTCGTACGATTTGCTTTTCTTTCTGCATAAAAATAAATATACAACCGAGATAGCAGTTCCTCATTCTTAACTTGTGTACCATTAGGAAAAAATGCTACTCCATCGGATTCATTATATTTGAACTCACTTAAGTCTGAGCAATTACATTTTGCTAAATCCTCCGTTCCATTTAAATCGATAAGTGATGAAATCAATCTCTTTCCAAGTACACTTTTAATTTTTGCCGTGACTTCTCGCTTAAATTTTTTAAGAACAATTTTTTGTTTTTCCTTATCACACCAATTCTCTCCAAGGTCTCTCATCGCAAATGAGAATCTATCTGCAGTGACCTTGCTAGAGGTTCTTTGACCTAGTCTAACCTCAGGAAAGAAACCAAGTTCGGTAATATGCTCAAACACCGTTTTTTGAGATTCGGGGAAAGAAATCTTTGATATTTTATTTGAGATAAATTCATCAAAACATTGTCTATTTTTTGAAGCTTCTTCATCAGTAATAACCTCTTGAAAGTGATGCGCAGCAGGTAGGTTAATGACTAATTCACCCACAGATATTAAATTAACTCCCGCAAGTAAGTTACAATTTAAAATACAAAATAAAATTAATCTTTTCATTTCAATCTCTCCCAAAACTTTTATGTAAAAATTTTAGTGCAATTACATATCCAAAATACTTTATAAGTATCAACAACTTAAAGAGGATTAAGTGGAAAAAAAAAGGCCAGTGAAAATTACTGGCCTTAATAATAAAGAAAATTTATTGATTTACTATTTAACGATTCTTGTTCTCCAAGCTCTTACGTCTTCTGCAAGATAATCGTACTTCATCTCATCAAGAGTAAACTGTGAAAACTCGTAGTCTGTTGTATGAGTTAAACACTCTGTCGGACAAACTGTTGTACAAAGTCCACAGTAACAACAAAGAGCTGTATCAATCGTATATTGAGTAAGATCTAACCTTATGGGATTACCTGTCGTTGTTTTTAATTTTGGCGCTTCTTTATCTCTTTTTACCGCGGCGATATAAATACAATCAACCGGACAGGCCGTTGCACATTGCATACATGAAATGCAGTTTTCTACATCATTGTATAGCCTTGATCTTGAGTTTTCAGGAAGAACCTCTTTAACCTCTGGATACTCAACAGTTACAGGTTTTACTCCGTAAACATATTTAAAGGTAATGGCCATACCTTTTGCGGTTGAAACAATCGCATCTTTTATATTTTTAAAATAACCTTTAAACGTTAGTGGCTGTTCTGTTACTGCGCTCATCGATCTACCTCTCCTAAAACGATATCGATACTACCAATTGTTGCAACAAAGTCGGCAATCATTTGCCCTGGAGCTAGCTCTGGCAACATGGAAACATGAGTAAAACATGAAGATTTAACTTTTACCCTGTACGGAGTTTTTCCTCCATCAGAAATTAAGTGATATCCAAGCTCGCCTCTTGGACATTCAGTTTTAAGATATATTTCACCTTTTGGTACTTTAACAATTTTAGAAACTTTACCCATAATTGGTCCTTCTTCAATACCGTCTAAGCATTGACGAAGAATTTTTATACTTTCATGCATTTCTAGCATTCTAACATAGTAACGATCCCAGCAGTCACCAACTTGACCCTTCAGACCTTCACCTACGATTACATCGAAGTCAAACTTATCATAAATCCCATAAGGTTGTTTTTTTCTTAAGTCCCAGTCGACTCCCGATGCGCGAAGAACTGGTCCTGTTGCCCCATAATCGTATGCCATTTCTTTAGAGACAACTCCGATATTTGCGGTTCTACCAATAAAGATTTTATTCTCACCAACTAGTGTGTGGTACTTATTGATATTTTCTTCAAGTTCTCCAAGAAAACCTTCAATTCTTTTTAGTTGAGAGTCTGAAATGTCATTCCAAACACCACCAAGCCAAATGTAGTTATAAAGAAGTCTTGCTCCACTTATTTCTTCAAAAATTCTAAGAATAAACTCTCTGTCTTGAAAAGCGTAAAGAAAAGGAGAGAACGCTCCAAGGTCAATAGCATAAGTCCCAAAAAACATCAGGTGACTTGCAACCCTTTGAAGCTCACAAACAATAGTTCTTATATACTGAGCCCTTTCCGGAACTTCAGTGCCGAGCATTTTCTCAACAGTTAATGCATATCCCCACTCCATGTTCATGGCCGCGAGATAGTCCATTCGGTCGGTGAAAGGAATAACACCTCTGTAATCCAAATGTTCACAGTGTTTTTCCATGCAGCGGTGAAGGTAACCTAAATAAGGTGTTGCTTCAGCTACAATCTCTGAATCTGTTTTGATTTCAACTCTTAGAACCCCGTGAGTCGCTGGATGTTGAGGACCCATATTGATCGTCAAGAGATCAGTTTTTAAGTTTTCTTGTTCAAAAATAGTCGACATGAATATTTCTCTTTTTTTAGTTGTTTAACTCTTCGTTCTCATCTTGCGCATCAACAGCATAGTTCTTAACACTGGTTGAGGCACCTTTTATATGAGCGTGTTTTGCTCCAAACTCTCTTTCCCCAATATTCATTTTATGAACAGGGTTGATAGTCATATCTCTATAAGACTCAGCAGGTACATAATCTTTTCTTAGCGGAAAACCTTCCCAATCTTCAGGACAAAGTATTCTTCGATGGTCAGGGTGACCTTCAAATTGAACACCTAGCATGTCAAAAGTCTCTCTTTCTAAAAAGTTTGCTGAACTCCACAAAGAAACAACGGAGTCAACTTTAAGGTCTCCTCCACGATCAAGTGCAGTTTTTAAAATCAATTCTGTATTTTTAGTGAAAGAAGCAATGATATAACTAACTTCAATTTTATTTTCTTCAAGATAGTCACAGCCAGTAATTACCTCAAGGACGTTGTACTCATATTCTCCGTCTTTTAAAACTTTGCAAACATCAAATATCTTTGACGATGAGACAGATATAGATGAATCACCAACCTCTGCAATATTGGCGACAGCGTTTGCATCACTCACCTGAGAGTTAATGTAATTAGCTAATTCATTATGCATTTTTCACCCACTTATCACGAAGCATTCTTTCGTTGGCAATTTTCTTTTGAAGGGTCATTAGACCTTCAATTAATGCTTCAGGCCTCGGAGGACAACCGGGAACATACACATCAACCGGAACAACCTCATCAACACCTTTTAATACGTGGTAGCCATGCTGCCAGTAAGGTCCGCCTTTGTTAGCACATGAGCCCATTGAGATAACATATTTTGGCTCGGCCATTTGTTCGTAAAGGGTTTGTATTCTAGTGGCCATTTTTAAGGTAACTGTACCAGCAACAATCATTAGATCGGCTCTTCGAGGTGTTGCCATGAAAGCACCACAACCAAAACGCTCTAAATCATGTTTCGCCGCACCCGTGGCCATCATTTCGATAGCACAACAAGCTAAGCCAAAGGTCATTGGCCAGAGACTATTTTTTCTCCCCCAATTGAGGAAGTCGTCGACTTTCGCAAGTACTACTGAATCTTGCATAAACTCTCCTAAAAGGAATATTGATGTATACCGTAATCTTTACCCGTACTTAGGGGTATCGTCAATGAACGAGGGCTAAAAACAGTTTAATCATCAACGGAAATATGGCCTAAGTTTTTAATGTTCTAATATAGATAAACAAATTACCTTTGAAATATCATTTTATAGGAAATATTTACAGCGGCGACGCAGCCTAGATTGCTCTTCATGGTACACGTATGACGCAGGGCTTCGATCAACTTTACCTTTTAACTGCTTTTTTAAGTACCCAAGCCGACGTTTATCGTTTTTACAAACACGCGCCATAATCGATTCGTATTCCGCAATTGCGGCCACAGGATAAGGTAAATCATAATTTGAAGAAATAAAGACAGGTTCACTAGACGCAGTATGAGGGAAATGGTCACCCGGAAGATGGTGCTTGGAAAGACTTTTTCTAAACCCACCAATATGTTTACCTAGTTTAAAAAATAATTTTCGGGCAACTAGCCGTTGAGTTAAGCTTCCACTTTCGACGGAGTTAAGATCTAAGCAGTTTTTGTCCTGATTAAATCGATCTAGAAACAAGTCCCGCATGACCATACACTCAGAAATAAAAGCCTCGGACTCTCCACCTTGACCCAAAATAGTCGACTCAATATAGAATTCTAAATCAAAGTACTCACTATATGGATTTGTTGTCGGCCTTCTTGAAAAGTGCGTTAATTCATGGGCCAAATCAAGGATGGCATCACCGATTGTTAAACCTTCATCCAGGTAAACCATCGATTTTGAAGTGTAACTTATATCTTGTGGATTACTTGGGGGAAAGTGCCGACTAAGAGTTGTGTCGGTAATTGAAGTTGAGCCTTTTTTAAAGAATTCTATTAAATTTTTATTATCAGAAAACTCTTTGGCCTTTTCTTTAGATGCAGAAATCAGACTTTTCCCAAACTCAGATCTTCCTAAAAAGTCCAAAAGGATTTCAAATCTTTCTTTTTCGTTGGTGGATAAAAATACCCATGGATCATTAACGGAGAAAGAATATCCCTTCCAAAAAAGAACTTTCTGATTAAAAGATTTTGAGTAGCTGCTTATCGATATAAACAACACAAGTAATGCAGGAATAACTCGGGTCATAGAGTTTATATCGGTAGTGAATATAATTTCCTTAGGAAAACATGTTGCCGACCATAGTGCTCAGGTATCTATCACAAAAGAATTATTTGAGTTTGACCCTTAGAAGAAATAGAGAACTTTTTCGTTTGGTACTTTTCATTCTTAGATCTTTTTGTCACCTCATAGTTACCACTTGGAAGCTCCATGTGTCCTATTCTTATGAGATTAGGAAGAGTGGACCAATAACGCGTATCTGCTTTTTCGGTTTCTTTTATTAATCCAACCAAAGCAAAGTATTGAAAGACTGCAGCTTGTTTCGCAACAAATTCTTTATTGTTTTTTTTCATCGCTTGGTAGGTGGCGATACAAGTCGCAATTGCTGTTAAATGCTTCCATGCAAGCCTTGCCCCTTGTCGTACGGCCCTATTCATTGCTGATTCACGCACGGCCTGTTCGGCAATCTCCGTGACAGGAGCCGAAATGGGAAATGGAATGGTTAAAGATTTTTTGCCCTTAATCTGAAGAGACATTGGAGATTTTGGAAGAGGGATACTTTGCATTTTAGGTACGTCAAAACTTATCGCAGCTCCCCGACCGGCAGCTAAACCTAATCGAATACCCATTTCCGCCCCAACAGGGGAATAGGTATTTGGCGGTGGCATTAATCCAAGCTTATGAGTGGCAAAAAGCATTAAAGCGGTACTTCCAAATCTTGCGACAGCTCTTTTGGATTTACTGTCACTTTGACCACCAAGAGCGCGCTCTAAAGAATAAAATTCTGGTTTTGGGTACTTTTTACCAATCAGTCCATCCATATCAATAAACAAAACATTACTACGAACAGTCTTGAGACTAGAGTTTATTATCTTTTGAGATGGACGGTATTTAGAAATAGCATTTTTAAAAGTTCTATTACCGGAGGCTTTTGACAGAGATAAAATTTTAAATAATAAAAAATCCTCCAAGGATTTATGTTCTTTGGTTTTTACCACGTATTTTTTATCAATAACCGACTTTGATATAGATGGGAGTTTGGAGAAATCTTTAACAAATTTTTTATTCTTTAAATTATAAATTGAATAAGAATTGTAGTTTTTATGGAGAACATCAAGCGCTTTTTTATATAAAAGAAGCGCTGTTTGCCGATCAAAGCTTGTGTTCATTTGCTCGTGAATAAACCCACCAAAAATATGCTGAAGCATATCTTGTTTAAAAACACTTTTTCCAAGTCTATTGTGTTTTACTTTTTCAAGGTAACTATTCCACGCAACGATTTCGGCCCTGGCCTTTTGTAGATATGTTTTTAGATCAGTTAAAGAAATGTTTTTTTTCTCTCGTGCAGGTAAAAACTTATCCCCATCAAATGCTTTTATATTTTTATTTATATAAATTTGGAAGTAGCTGTAGGCTTTAAAAAAATGAAGTAGGCCACCTTCAAAAACTTCACCAACGTACTTACTTTTTGTCTCATTTACTAAGGTCTTACTTATTCCGTCTTTGATACTGGTATAACTAAGTTGATCATGAACCTCGACTGCTTTTTGTAAAAAAAATGTCGCGTTATAAAATTGCCCGCGACGAAATTCAATTAAGCCTCGCTCCATTAAATACAGAAGCTTATTTTTTTCATCATCGACAGAATATATACTTTCTAAATAATCAAGAGCTTGCTCATAGTCGCCGACACGAACAAGCTCTCTGAATTGATGTCGCTCTTTAGTTCCAGTTCCTGAACAGGAAACAAGAATAAAGATTAAAACAAAGCTTAGACTTTTTACCATCCGTATTTAGAACTTTCAGAGTATTTAGAAACTTTTGTTCTCACTCTTAAAACTTCAACACCTTTTTCGATATTCGTCATACGAAGATTCACGCTATATTGCTTGATTGTTTTACCATCACGGCTTTGTGGTTTCATGTAAACGTTTCCAAAAATAATTAAATCGGCTCCAGTTTGACGACCTACTTGTTTTGCCGTTCTTGGATCAACCATTCCATCATTTTGATAAGTAATTTCATTTAAGATGGCCTCTCTCGCCGCTTCATCAACTAGGGTGAAATCACCGCTGGCAGAAATTTCATTTAAAAATTCATCATTGATATCATTAATTGGAAAATATGGATCGGCCGTTAAGTTTTTAACCTCACCGATAAAAACAGTTGGAATAGCATTTTTCCCGCGCATATATCTTTTGAACCCGCGGTGAGATTTCATTTTTTTCAAAACTTCTCTAACAACTTGTTCTGTGTCACGAGACAACCACTTATCTGTAATCTCTAGTGCCTTTTCATCACTTTCTTCGGCGTTAACTCTTTTTGCTTCAAAACTACCGCAAGAAACTAAAGTAGATAGTAATCCTAAAATTAATAGTGTTTTCATTTATTTTATTCCTTGTTTAAATTTTTTCTTGTTCGATCAATGATTTCTTTTATTTCGTCTCTTGAAAATCTTTTCCCCTCAGAAGCCGACGCTTTACTTTTTTGAGCTCGCTCAAGTTCTTTTTGTGCAGCAGCAATTGATTTATTTAAATTAGCTTTTGAAATAGACACGAACACTGCACAGGTATGGCCGTAAAAATCTTTTTTTGCCCCAAGATCTTTTTGATAAAACCTTTTTTCCCAATAAGTTTTTGAAACTTTTGCTCCATAAACAGACCGCTGAATTCTTGAAGATAAAAAGCTATCAACAAACTCTTTTAGTGAGGCAATATCAGGATTGTTTTCATCAATCCCAGGGTTTCCACTCACCTCTTGATCAATTTGTTTTGAAATTTCTGTGGCTATTTCCCCGGCGATATCTGCTCTTGCGCGAGCTTTTGCTAGATCACAGGCAATTTGCCTTGATACTTTTGGGGTCGTTTCAAAAGAGTAATAAGTTAGGGTTTTAGTGTCGATATCATTTTCACCGGCCCACCCATTGGCGTCTTCAATCCAGCCTGGCCTTGCACGAGAGCTTGAGTCTTTTACTTCATAGTCTCGTTCAATATCTTCATGTTCAGTGGATTTAAATTTTGATGAGGAGCAAGCACCAAGAACAAGTGCAAGTGCAAGTGCAAAGGTCAATAGGGTTAAATTAAATTTCATTATCCATCCTTGGTGAAATTATAGATTAATTAAATCGCTCATATTATCTTCTAAAAATCTTTTAATCTCAAACTTTATTCTCTCATTTACTTGGGAGTCACTTCGCCCACTGACAACTCTCGAAAATTGAAGCTCCGATTCATTCGTATTAGAAATTGAAGTAATATTTAACTCAGCCTTTTTTTGGACAAACCCTTTTATTTTTGAATTAACAGGAAGTGATTTAAACTCAGCATTAATTCTCACGGCCTTTCCCGACGATGATAAATTTAATCCATTACTTACAAACAAGGCCCGAATCAATGATTTTAATAAAGAAGAGTTTCCTCCTCCTGAAACAGATATTTGAAGATCAATGGGAGTACGCCTTAAAAAATTAAGCCGCTTAATTATTTGTCTCATTTCCGGGTGACGAGAATACTTACTTCCTTGAATCCCCTCATATTCAAAAATAAGTGGAGCAATATTTTTCTCCATTGATTTCGCTTTTAAAAGCGATCCAAAGGTATTTTTTCTAAATTGAAATTTTTGCTCTTTAAGAAGAGGAGATAATTCAGCGTCAATTTCAGATAATAAAAGAGACTTTTTCACGCGAGAAAAACTAAAGAAATTCCCTTCCTCTTTTTTCCAGCGCTGAATAAGCTCAACTGATTTCAGCTCACCAGAGGAATGAAGACTCGTTTCCGTCATAGCGCTTGAACTTAAGGTGTTTCCATCAGATTTTTCTGAGTAAGACACACTTGAATCTACACTTGATTTGATTGTTTTTAAAATATCACTTTTTGATCGATCATCTGCCTTCGCCAGTGAATTTCCCTCACCAACACCACAGATATATTCTTTCATGCAATAATCTGGCATGGAGGCCATCCAATCGGGAGGAGTTGAAGATTCAAGATAAGGTTTTGAAGCACAGGCGCCAAAAAGAAAAATAAGAGTTAATTTATTCATGACATTATTTTAAAAGAAGCATGAACCTTTAACAAAAAAAAAGGGCCTATAAATAGGCCCTCTTTTTATATTTTTTTGATCAAAGCTTTTTGATGACTAAAGATTTGAGTTAACAAAATCCCAGTTAACAAGATTCCAAAATGCTTCGATATATTTTGGACGCGCATTTCTGTAATCTACGTAGTAAGCGTGCTCCCATACATCCATTGTGAGTAGTGGAGTATGTCCTTCTGTTAAAGGGCACTCTGCGTCGTCAGTGTTAACAATCGCCAGCTCACCAGAAGCATTTTTTACTAACCATGTCCAACCTGAACCAAAGTTTGTTGCACCAGCATTAGAGAATTCTTCTTTAAATTTATCAAAAGATCCCCATTTTGCTGTGATCATTTCACCAGCGGAACCTGTCGCTTCTCCACCAGCATTTGGCGCAAGACAGTTCCAGTAAAAGCTGTGGTTATAATGTTGAGCAGCGTTATTAAATAATCCGCCACTAGTTGTTTTAATTAACTCTTCGATGGATTTTTCCGCGTGCTCTGTGCCTTCGATGGCCGCGTTTAATTTTGTTACGTAAGCATTGTGGTGCTTTCCATGATGGTAATCTAAAGTTTCCGCAGAAATGTGTGGTGAAAGTGCATCTTTAGAGTATGGAAGCTCTGGTAATTGATGTGCCATAAAAGTCTCCTAATAATTGAAATTGAACTACTTAATAAAATAGCGA
>Ga0233434_1000241_pt1 | contig 68407 bp, 66 predicted proteins | sample SI_122_August201_4_FD_182738 | JGI IMG/M metagenome (GOLD analysis project Ga0233434, IMG submission 182738) | Seawater microbial communities from Saanich Inlet, British Columbia, Canada - SI_122_August2016_120_MG | ecosystem: Environmental > Aquatic > Marine > Inlet | place: Canada: British...
GGTTTTCCAGATTTGGCCATAACATACCTGGGGTGTCGCAAAGAATAATGCCATTGCGCAAATCGATACGCTGTTGGTGTTTGGTCACGGCAGGTTCGTTACCTGTCTTAGCAATTGTGCGTCCTGCGAGGGCATTAATTAGGGTGGACTTACCAACATTGGGAATACCCATAATCAGCACATGGATGACTTTGCTAGCTGTCGCTTTATGCGGGATTAATTTACGACATAAATCAATTACTGTATCAACTTTATCAGTATGCACAGCTGTTAGAGCAAGAGTTTTCACACCGTCTTCCTGTTCTAGAAACTCCTGCCATTGTTGAGTTCGTAATGGGTCGGCCAGGTCTGATTTATTGAGAATTTTTATACAGGGTTTATCGCCGCGTAATTCTGATAATAATGGATTAGCACTGCTAAAGGGTAAACGTGCGTCGAGTATTTCAATCAGTAAATCTATATCGGGCAAGGTTTCTTTTATTTCCTTGCCCGCTTTGTACATATGTCCCGGGAACCATTGGATTTTCATGTGTCGAATTCTTAAATAGTGAAGTGCGTGAGAGAGGGTCGAAGGTCGCTAGGTAATTTTGTTTTTTTAACATGAAGGGCGTGAAGGAAATGATAGGATCTTCCTTTAGTATCTTCAAATTCTACAGGGTAATACAGCTATTAGATTTCTATTATTTGGCAATATGCAGGCCGCATTCTTTCTTTGTAGTTTCTTCCCACCACCAGCGCCCCGCGCGTTCGTGTTGGTTAGGTAAGACTGGTTGAGTGCAGGGTTCACAGCCGATGCTAATATAACCTTGCTGATGTAATTTGTTATAGGGCACCTGATAGGCTTCTATATAGTCCCAGATCTGAGCCGAACTCTGGTTAGCTAAGGGGTTAAATTTAATCAGTTGATGGCTGTCCGTTGCAAATGCTGGATCAACTTGTATTTCAGGGATATTTTGCCGGGTATCCACACTCTGGTCTTTGCGTTGTCCGGTAATCCAGGCATCAACAGTCGCCAGCTTGCGTTTTAACGGTGCTACTTTACGGATAGCACAGCATTGTTTATGCCCATCTTCATAAAAACTAAACAGGCCTTTTTGTTTAACAAAGGCTTCTAGTTGCTGATAGTCAGGACTTAGCAGCTCTATTTCAATATTGTAATGCTTTCTAACTTGCTCGATAAATTGATAAGTCTCTGGGTGTAAACGTCCGGTATCGAGGGAAAATATTTGAATATCTTGGCGAATTTTTAAAGCCATATCAATAAGGACAACATCTTCAGCGCCACTAAAGGAAATGGCGACGTTAGCGTAATTATCTAGTACATGGCGGAGAACTTTACGCGGGTTTTTACCTGCTAATTCGGTTTGTAGGGATTCGATATTACTCATATATTGCTATGTTTGCTGTTTACTGTGTGAATTGTAAGCATCACTGATTTGCGGGTCTTAAGCTTACAGAAATGTGCTCGAATATTTTATTGCTGGCTGAAATATTTACTCAAAAACGCATCAAATTCCAACGTATCATTGTCTTCAATATCTTGTTGATTTGTGTGCGAATCGCTCGCCATCTGATTAAATTTTAAAGTATCTGCTGCATTCAGCTTGTGCTGGGTAAAGTTTGCAGTATGCTGTTGTGAGAGTGTATCAGCAAAGGGGGAGAACGACTGTTTTGCGGTGCGCATTCCGCTCAGAATTCTTGCTGAAGGGGTCAGGTCTGGGTTGTCTACGAGTTTACGCTGTGCTTGTAGTGCTTGATTATAATAGTTGTCTGATTCATCTGCGTCTAAAATATCACAAATGGGTTGTACCTTATCGAGTATCTCATGGGCCCAGTCTTTTAAGCAGACTGATTGCTGGTCTTTGATCAGTGTTACATCGGGTTGTCGTCCTGCATGTGCAACTTTTAGCTGGTTGGCGTTGTGAGTAGCCGAATCTTCTGCATGAATTTCTGGGCTTTTCTGTACTAAACAGCTCAGTAATAGTGCTTCGATAAACCGTGCACGGTCAGCGTCTATGCCTATGGGATTAAATAAATCTAGATCTAGCGAGCGAATTTCTACGTAGCGTACGCCACGGCGCTTAAGGGCCAGCGTAGGTTTTTCACAAGGCTGAATGATCTGTTTAGGACGAACGGTACTGTAGAATTCATTCTCAATCTGTAGAATATTGCTATTGAGCTGCTGGTACTCGCCATTCACTTTTACGCCGATAGATTCATAGTCCGGGTAGGGCGTATTAATCGCATAGGATAGGCTGCCTACATAGCCATTCAGTGAGTTGTAGTCTATATTCAAGTCGGCCTGATTATTACTTTTATAACCTATATCGCTCATGCGCAGTGAAGTCGCATAAGGACAGTAAAGAGTACCCGAGTCCAACTCATCAAATTGCGCCATCAGTTCGGGACGGCTTTTGAAGAAGTTTTTACAGATCGCTGGTGAAGCGCCAAACAAGTATAGAATTAACCAGCCCTGACGCTGAAAATTACGAATTAAATCAAAATAAGCGGAAGACTTAAAATCTTCTAGAGAACTCTCTGAGCCCTCTAGTTGGTGTAAGACTGGCCAGAGCTCATCAGGTGCGGAATAATTAAAATGAATACCGGCAATTGCCTGCATGGTCCGCCCATAGCGATGCGATAAGCCCTTACGGTAGACATGTTTCATTTTGCCGATATTGGAATCACCGTACCTGGCAATGGGAATACTCTCATCGCCGTTAATGCCACAGGGCATACTGGTTGCTAATAAACGCTCATTCTCCAGATTGTCATACACATACTGATGAATCGTATGCATAAAGTCCAGAGTTTGGTTTATATCTGCAAAGGGTGGGGTAATAAACTCTAATAAAGCTTCCGAGTAATCGGTAGTAATATGCGGGTGGGTGAGGGCTGCGCCAAGCTGTTTTGGGTGTTCTGACTGAGCAATATAGCCTTGATCTGATAGACGCAGGCTTTCTTTTTCTATACCTTTCAGTCCATTTTTTAACAGCGACTGCTGGTTATGTTGTATTAATAGCTGTAAACGGTTTGTAAGACTCATGCTTTAAATATAAAAAATCCTGATATAGGTGTGAACACTTAATTTATAATGTAGCTATTATATAACGTTTCAACCTAGAAAAATCAGTTGAACGCGAATTTATAGTGCAAGATATTGGTTTCACAGTGTTTTAGAAAATTCTTAGCTTCACCCTTAGGTTAAGCGAGTGTTTTTTTGAAGTGCTGTGGAATCAAGAACTTGTACTAGAAGCCGTGAGCAACTGTTTTTTCTAGGTTCAAGGCAAAGGATAAAAAGTGTGACGCAATCTGAGAATGTTAGCCAGGCGCGAGAGGTTTTACAGGCTGTATTTGGTTATCAGAGTTTTCGAGGTAATCAGGCTGCCATCGTTGAGCAACTTATTACCGGGCACAGTGCTGTGGTCTTAATGCCTACAGGGGGTGGAAAATCCCTGTGTTATCAAATTCCTGCGATTGTTCGTCCAGGCGTCGGTATTGTGATTTCTCCGCTGATAGCTTTGATGGCTGATCAGGTGAATGCTCTGCATCTGTTAGGTGTTAAAGCCGCTTTTTTAAATTCCACTTTGGGTTATGAGCAGGTTCAAAGCATAGAACAACAGCTATTACGTGGTGAACTTGATTTACTTTATGTTGCGCCGGAGCGTCTAACGTCCGAGCGCACTCTACAATTATTTAGCCGTTTAAATATTTCCCTGTTTGCCATCGATGAAGCCCATTGCGTCTCTCAATGGGGGCATGATTTTCGTAGTGACTATCTACAATTATCCTTATTGGCAGAGCGCTTCCCTAATATTCCCCGCATCGCGCTGACAGCTACGGCAGATCAGCGTACCCGTGAAGAGATTATTAGCCGGTTGTCACTAAGTCATGCTGAATTGTTTATTAGCGGCTTTGATCGACCGAATATTCGTTACCATATCGTGCAAAAAGACAAAGCGCGAGATCAATTATTAAACTTTATTAGAACCGAGCATAGTGGTGATGCCGGTATTGTCTATTGTTTGTCGCGCAAGAAAGTGGAAGCGACAGCCGAGTGGTTACAGAAAAAAGGCATTGATGCGTTCCCTTATCATGCAGGCCTATCGCATGAGCTACGCAATAAGCATCAACATGATTTTTTAATGTCAGAAGGTGTGGTTATCGTAGCGACTGTTGCCTTTGGCATGGGGATAGACAAGCCTAATGTACGCTTTGTGGCACACCTTGATCTGCCTAAAAGTATTGAAGGTTATTATCAGGAAACCGGCCGTGCTGGGCGTGATGGAGACCCTGCTAACGCCTGGATGACCTACGGTCTGCAGGATGTTATTACCCTACGACAGATGCTGCAAGGATCGGATGCGGATGAAATACATAAGCGTGTCGAACTACACAAGCTGGATGCGATGCTGGGTTTATGCGAACAGGTATCTTGTCGGCGTGAGGTACTTTTAAACTACTTCGGTGAATCAGAAACCCAGCCTTGTGGTAATTGCGATACCTGTCTGGAGCCTGTTGAAACTTGGGATGGAACCGTTGCAGCACAGCAGGCCTTATCCTGTATATACCGTACCGATCAGCGTTTCGGGGTGAATTATCTACTGGATGTCTTATTGGGTAAGGATACCGAACGTATTAAGAGTTTTGCTCATGATAAACAAAGCACCTTTGGTATCGGCAAAGAGCTGGATGAGGGCCAGTGGCGATCAGTATTCAGGCAATTAATCGTAAAAGGGCTAGTGGATGTCGATTATGAAGGATACGGTGCATTAAAACTCAATAGTTGTTGCCGCCCCTTATTGCGCGGTGAAACACAAATCAGGCTACGTAAAGATCTAGCTAAAGCGAAGACTAAGAAAGCAAAAGTAACCCGAGGAGATTTTGCCCGGCACCGAGATAATGTCCTTTGGGATGCGTTACGTGCCAAACGCCGTGAATTAGCAAAGGAACAGAATGTTCCGCCGTATGTTATTTTTAGCGATGTCAGCCTGACAGAAATGGTACAAGCAGTGCCAGAAAACCATCAACAGTTTGCTCTGATTTCAGGTGTAGGAGAGAAGAAACTTGATTTATATGCTGATAAGTTTTTAGCTGTTATCCGTGGAATTCATGAAATACAAGAACAAAACTCAGAACTATCTGAAACTGTTGATGAGACAGTTGCTTTATTTAAAGTAGGTTTTTCTGTCGACAAAATAGCTGCGCAGCGTAACCTAAAAGACACGACTATCTATGGGCATCTTGCCGAGGGCATTGCTTCAGGTGCTATAGAATTAGTTGATGTGGTAGAGCTAAGCGAAAAGGAAATAAATACAATACAAGATGAAATGCTCAGTCTGCCAGCAGACAAAAACACTACCTTAAAACCTGTGTTTGAGGCTTTAGATGAAGCCTATAATTATGGAATTCTTCGATGCGTTAGAGCGGCGATGGAGATTGAGTAAACTTATTTTAACGTATAATTATTCTTGAGTTATAAAAAAACAAGCCTTATCTGGCGGTTCCAAATTTTAACAAGAAGATAATAATGAAAAAAATATTAACTTATTTGTTGGAGTGGTTAGTGCTGCGACAATAACATTTAACGAGGGACCATCTGCTTCAGGAACAAAGCTTGAGGGCACGAATTTTTATGATTCCTATGGTGTAAGCTTTGAACCCTCTATACCTTTTGGATTTGATTCACACCGACTGGGTGATGGTACTGAATCACTAGCAGGATCGGTGTTGTGCGCCTCGCTCCATGACTCAGGTTAATCGTCAACCTGATCTTTTTAGGCTTGTGTTTATGCTGTTCTTGAGCATATCCATTCTCTTGGTTATGACGATATCCTCTTAATCGTTTATTTCTATTTACTTCATGTGAAATATTACTTTGGTTTCACCCTAATGTTTTGGAAATCTCATTTGAGAAGTACTCTTTCTACATCCAAGTTCTATATGATGTCTCTCTTTAAGACTTAAGTGTTTATAGCTCATGTTTAGCTTCCGTAAAGGGTGTGACAAATGCTTACATTACACTTAAGTCTTGTTTCAAACTATCATGGTATTGCTAGCATGTTAAATGTAGAGGCTATGCACTTATTATACGAATTCAAGGTTTATTAAATGACCTATTCTTGCGTAAAAATGTATCTAGCGTTTAAAATTATTAAAATTTTATTATTAATAGGTTAAATTTATGATAAAGTTCGATTTCGCGAATTTGCTTAATATTTAATAAGTTGCAGATTAAATAACTATAATTATAAAAAGGTTAATATTATATGAAATTATTAAAAAGCGCTGCCCTAGCTACTACATTGGCATTCTCTTTAGGGCTCATTTCCACACCTGCTAATGCTATCTGCATGGGTATGGCATGTATGTATAATTCAATGACGCCACTTCAGGCTATTATGGCCACTGAACTATCTGTTGATGAAGTCATGAACCTAGTCGATGAAAATGCAGATAAAGAACTGATTTTAAAGGGAATCAGGAGTACATTAAGGGCAACCAAAGAAATTAATGCAAATGATAAAGTAGACCGTAATCGTATGCGTGCTAATAAATCGATGAAAAAAGCTCGCAAAGCTGTAAAAAGTGATAATTATGTTACGGCAAAAGAACATTTGGTAGAAGCAAAGAAACGTTATTCGGGCCTTCAGGACATGCTAGAATTGTCTCAAGCAGATAGAACATCTCAACAAACCAGCTTTATAAACCGTATTATGGATACAGTTGATGAAGGCACCGGAAAAAACTAAAACACAAAGAAATAATTAGTATTGGGCACATCCTCAATTCAATGTGAGGGTGTGCTAATTTTTGTATCGCGGGTTTTAAATATCTAAACCTTCTCTTAGCCCGGCATCAAAATAACGGCTATATCAGTATAAAGCATCGCAGGATTCAAGTTTCACGAAATCTGATCCCCTGTTTTAATACTTCCCATCATTTTCTTTACCAATTTTGATGCTAAGGCTCTCGTATCTATACTTAGCATTTTTTTACTTTATCTAATCTGTTGAGCCATAAATAAACCGAACTACTTACTGAGAATGATCAATCATTATCTAACATTTAACCTGGTGAAGTATCTACAATTTCTGTCTAAAAGTTTGCTCCTATGGTGCAATTTTGTTTCGGTGAGATATGCTAATATAAATAGTACCAGTATTAAATAAAATGGAGTAAGGCTATGAGCGAAGTGCTTAGCCTTAAAGATTTAATTTGTGCCTATTGGGGCTTACTTCCCACCGTATTTATCGTGCTTATAATAGGCATGCTTAAATTGCCATGTATTAAAATTTTATGGCGCAATCAGGGATATGATGCACAACCGGTGGGTAATAGCGAACTACGAATTACGCCTGAACAGCGAGTTACCAAGATCAACGAATTGAATAAGGATTTGCATAGTGACAAGATTAGGTATATCAATAATCATTGGGAGCAAATGCAGTTTACCCTGGTCCTGCTAGACCCTTCAAGGTTATGCCCGCACAGGAACAGATACATCAGCTAAGTTCTCTGGAAGCCCAGGCCGGGGTATTACCTGCCATTTCATTTGTTGTTTGGTATTTGTTGATGAGGCGTCATCTGCAGGAGATTGCAAGAAAGTAATTAATTCCATTGCCTGGGCATCAAATACAGTAGAAGCAGGACTGATTTACCGCTATGACCCAGAAAGGGCAGGACAGTGGCGAAGCTTCCTGGTCATTCTGTTAGCAGTTTATACGGCTACGATAGGTGGCTGGTTTATTGGTGAAAAAGCTCATATTGATATAGACAATATGAATATGGATGCAAAAACTTTATTGATTGTCTTGGCTGCTGTACTGACAGAGGTGATATATTCATATCACATAGAAAAATTAAGCGTAGTAAAGCAACAGGGCTGCCGCAGATTTATGCCGCGAGTGATTGGTTGATCTATTTTAGTGCGCATATAAAGTGATGGCGCTATTGGGTTTGTTTGGTTTTATCTTTTTATCTGATGTTGCTAGCGTAACGAGGATCAGTTCTTTTCTTGTTGGCTTATAGTCTGGATAGTTTTATTAGATTGTTTAGTTCTACATTAGAACAAAAAAGTGGAAGCGCACTATTCTTCTTTGAATAAAAACCTAGGCGGCTGACTCTTTCTGTTAGTATTTTTATTTGTCAGAGTCTGATCTAAGAGCAGTCTATTTCAGATAATAACTCGTAATTCTGTTTTTAAAATGACCATACCTGAGGAATAATCCACAGCGCTATACAGGCAACTAATAGACTGAGTGGCAGGCCTAGTTTTACATAGTCGCTAAAGCGATATCCTCCAGGTCCAAAGACCATTAGGTTGGTTTGATAGCCCGTGGGGGTCACGAAACTGGCAGAAGCGGCAATCATGACGGCAACAGCAAAGGGTGCTGTGTTGACATCCAGGCTTTGCGCACCACTTATGGCGATAGGGAACATGACAATAGCGGCTGCGTTATTGGTAATCGTTTCGGTTAATAATGCAGTCGCAATATAGACTATTGCCAGCAGTATTAGAGGATTACCATTAGCAATTAACAGGCCCTGAGCAGCAAGCAAATCGGCAAGCCCCACTTTTTGTACTGCCGTTCCCAGTCCATAGGCACAGGCAATAACAAGTAACACTTTATAGTCGATACTAGTACGCGCAACTTCCATATTTAAACAGCCACTAATCAACATAGTACCGGCAGCTAACACAGCAGCGGATAGTATATTCATAGTGCCGCTAATGATAAGTATGATCATTAAGACCATGATGCCAATCGCCCAGGAGGCACGATTATGACGTAGATTTTGGGAGTTTTCTAATCGGCTAACCAGCAAAAAATCCCGGCTATTACGAAATTTAAATAGAAATCCTTTTTGTGCTTCGAGCAATAATGTATCACCGGCTTGTAGCATGATATCTCCAATTTTCCCTTTTAAGCGGTAACCATTGCGGGCAATAGACAAAATAACGGCATTATACCGATGTCTAAAGCGAGCCTCGCGTATATTACGCCCGGCAACCGGACTTTCTGCAGAGATAACAGCTTCAAACATACGCCGCTCATGATCACGTCCTTGCAGTTTAAATACCGCTAAATGTCAACCAACCTGTCGCATTTTGTTAACTTAAGTATTTGTTTCAAATGTACTGCTTTTTATTGACCCATTTTTTATCGTTATTGGGTTGAGATAAACTTCTTTTATAGGTGTTAAGTTTCTCGTTTTACGTCCATTCCAACGTTCTGGGTGGTTTCTTTTGGCTTGTTCGATAATCGCCTTTCTATTTTCTAGTATGGCTTTATCTAAGTCATTATGGCGTTGATTGGGCGTCACAAATTTAATGGCACTGTGTTTATGTTCTTCGTTATACCAACAGACAAAACCTTCCACCCAGGCTCTTGCTCCCTTTAAACTAGCAAAAGGGGTTTCTGGAAAGCTGTAATGATATTTAAGGGTTTTAAATAAAGACTCTGAATACGGGTTATCATTGCTGACACGGGGTCTACTGTATGACGATGCGATTTCTAAATCAATCATTTTTGCCCTGAGTGTTGCACCTTTCATCGGACTGCCATTGTCCGAATGAATCACCAATTGATTTTTATCTATTTTCTCTCTGTAGGCGATATCTTCTATCAAATCAGCTGCATGTGCGCTTGATTCGCAATCATGAACCTGCCACCCGACTATTTTCCGACTGTAGATATCCATGACTAAATATAAATAATAATACTGCCCCTTTATTGGGCTTAATAAATAAGTGATATCCCATGAATAAATTTCATTGGCTTTACTCGCTTTTAGAACGGCTGGTTTCTTGCGCTGGGTAACACTCCCCTTTCCTCTATGTGCAAGTTGCTTGTGCTCTCTCATTACGCGATAAAACGTTGATTCTGATGCAATATATTGACCTATATCCAATAAGGTTGGTACGATTTGATAGGGTGTTAAGGCGCTGTATTCTGGCTTGTTAATAACCTCTAATATGTCTTGCCTGACAGCCTCTGCCAGTTTATTGTGAACAGGTGCATCATTATGAATTCTTTGGTCTTCTAATAGAACCTCACCCTGATTCCAGCGCTGGTAGGTACGCGGTGATAAACAGACAAGCTCACAAGCCAGTTCTTGTCGGGCTCCACTTTCAACGGCTTCTTCAATAAGTGTGCAGTATTTTTTGCGATCTGAGTAGGAAATCATTCGACCTCCTTTTCCCCCCAGATCGCTTGGCACTTTTTTGATAGTACCAACAGGGCAGCTGTTTCTGCTAACGCTTTATCTTTACGGTTAAGTTCTTTTTGTAACCGATTAACCTCTTGTTTTAGTTTTCTTTTCTCTTGTTTAGATGCTGATTCAGATGAGTGATTTACCTTTAAAAGATCGACTTTCCATTCCTTAATATGGTGTGGGTAAATTCCATGCTCACGGCAATACGCACTCATTTCTTCTTCACTTATGCCATGACAGTCCAAGATGGCTTCTAAGCGTTGTATTTGGGTCCAAGCCTGTGGATTTTTTTCTTTTGACATAAGGGGAGCTACGTTCTCTAATTTATTGTTTGTGGCTAAACGAATCCACCTTTGGAGGGTGGAATAGCCAATGCTTAATTCATCAGCAAGTTGCTTAAGTGTTTGACTGGGATCTCTTGATAATGCTTTTTTTACAGATTGTACTTTAAATGCTTGGCTAAATTGGGACATTTTTGTCTCCTAAAATTAATTTTTATAGGCGACAGGTATGTTGACACAGAGGGCTATCGATCAACAAAGCGACGAGGTGAAAGCCTGTGCAAACCCAAGAGAATGTCATGGAACCTATCCGAAAGATGCGGTCGCTAAGCTGCATCCATGGCGGGCTAAAGATGGCGCTACATGGACTACGCATAATCCCGATGGGGGCTTATTGATTGTTCCAACCCATGGCTCCATAGTTTGCCTGAGTGAGAACGCTACAGACAATGATTCGCAGACTCAATGTTCCTTCGATACCAAGGATATCGAACAAGCCATGTCGATGATCCAGGAGTCCCTCGCCCTAGTGGACGCCGATCAACTCAACACAATGGTCTTTGTTTGGAGCTTTGGAGAGGCCCTAGATATGGATCTCTTTGAGTCTTTCTTCCAACAGATAAAAGTGCTTGTAGACGAGAGAAAGGTTGTATGGACTTCTGTCGATGCTATCCATTCCAAATATAAAAAGATAGCGGGCAACATTCCGCTACCAGAACCGAAAGATCTCTCTACCCAACAGGTATCTATTGTTCTTCATGCTGATCCGTAAGGCGAAGCTGTATGCCAAACACCTAGCAGCAATCATTGGGACAAACTGTTCGAGGTCGTCGCTGCGGCGGATACTCGAGACCACAAGATCACCATCTTGATGAGCGCTGATTGGGCGGAATGCGTCACGACCGATTCGCCCCGTCTTGACCTTGTAGCTTCTTGGCTCATTTCTGGGCATCAGTTAGGGTACCATCACCATGACTGTTCTCATACTAACCCAGACGGATACAGGGCTGACGATGTAAGCCAGTGGTGCACCTATAAAGGCATATTGAAAAAGGGAACGGCTGCTGAATCCTTGGCAAAAGTGAAATTATTAGAGGCTCTCCTGATAAACGCCGGTGTCAATGCTGAAGTTGCCTCGATAGACACCGCAAATATGGGGCCAGATCGACGGTGCGATCGCAATGGGCCATGTTTCCGGCAGCACGAATGGGACTCGGAACTCATCTTTGGAATGGTAAAAGTCAAAGAATCTTCGATTGGGCCAGATGCTCCCTACTTTTTCCTCACTAGCCCGACTTGCCGTGCGTACTCGGATGGAATCGAAGTGATTGACCTACTCGTTATGGGTCACGCACAACTCGATCTCGGCAGTTTTTCATCAACTTTCCCGTCCCAAAACTATCAAAACATCGAAGCTGAGCTCGACCTTCTAATATCAAGGGACTTAGGTAAGGGCCCTGTAAACATGGGAATTGTCTTTCATCCTCGGGAATACATAGATACCCTCAGAACGGACACGGACACTATCGCAAAAGACGACAAGAGCTACATTGATGCGATCTTCGACTTGATTGCGGCAAAAGGCTTTCACAGTATACCTGTTCGAGATGTGCTTAAAGCACAGCAAGTCAGTTGTCCTTAGTGCAAGCAGATTTATAGTCAAATCTAGTGTTTAGAGTTAGCTGTCATTCGCTGCCAGCCATGGAGAGCGAACGCGAGGACTGGTAGTCCCCCAGTAGGCGGCGTAGGGCCGTTGTTTTGTCGGAATCGGAGCGCTAGCGTAGGTGGAGACCAAAAAAAAGGCATTCCGAAACGCCGTCCAATTATATATGGACTCCTCATTTATTGCAAGCCAAGTTTTCAAATATTTAATGTCATTAACAGAGATCAAGATTGCAGCCATATATTCGGTCTCTTAGAGAGGTTTTATGACCTCAGGACTCCTGATGAATCTATTCGCGCGCTTTTATACCCAATCATTTGAACGGTTTCATAATGAACTCTATGACTTGAACGGGTTTTAAAAAAAGCACCGGTCTGACTGTTTTTGCCATCAATATTGGTTAACTTGCCTCCGCAATCTTGTTGACTCGGTTATTATCAACTTAAGGGTTATCCATGCTTTATCCACGGACGAAGAGCCATCTTAGTTTGTAGTCGGTGGATAAAGGGTGGGTAACCCATTTCTTGCACTAGGATTAAACCAATAATGCATCATATTCTTTCCCCTGGGTTGTCATAGCCCAGAGTATCCTGGCATTCTTATTCGCCAGTGCAACAGCCGCTTTATTAAAACCTCGTCGCTCAACCAATGATTGCAGACAAAGACTGAGCTTATCTGTTTTCTTGCCACTGCACTTTAATACTGAGCGAGCGCCATGAATCAGTAGTGTACGAATATATTTATTACCGCGTTTACTGATCCCTAAATAGACAAATTTACCACCACTACTATGCTGTCTTGGCACGACGCCTAAGCTCACCTAACTCTTCTGCTATCCAGGGAAATAATGACCTTGGATATTTAACCATGTCTGTGCTAATCTACTGTGTAACTTACTCATTTAATGATGCTTTTAGTTGGTTTTATCGCTTACTATTTTATCATTTTTGAGTAAGTTTTTATTTTTTTAGCTATTCAGGCTAGAAATTCATTCGCTTTAATGCGTTTTGCAAGTGGCTCCTTAGGTCAGGATTTTATGCCTTGCGTAGACTTTCTTTGTCTTATATCAGTTCAAGTTTAAGTAATTACAGTGACTCTTTTCTCGAGTTCTCAATACTTAACGGTGACATAGCCAAAAAAAGTGCTTTTTTATGCCTGTGGAGGGGGGGGCTGGCGCACCTGATGTTTAAACGTTTTTACTTTGCGTCAATTGACGCTTGCTTAATAGCCCAGGCGACATCTAAGGCTTGTCGGTTTTCCTTAACATCATGAACACGTAATATTTTTACGCCAGCCATGACTGCAAGTGCAGTGGTTACTGAAGTGGCAATAGCTAAGTCTTCCGGCTTTTTTGTAGCCGTTATTGTATTTAAAAACTTCTTTCGACTGGTGCCCAGCATAATAGGATAGCCCAGCTCAACAAACCGGTTTAATTGTCCCAAGAGTTTTAAATTATGGGCATAGGTTTTTCCAAAACCTATGCCGGGGTCGAGTATGATTTTGTCTTGTTTGATACCTGCCCGTTTTGCGTAATCTACACTGGTCTGCAAACTGGTAAGTACATCGGATACGACATTATCATAAGCGGGATTATCTTGCATGGTTTGAGGTGTACCTTTTATATGCATGAGTATCATCGGACAGTTATAGTTGGCTGCCACTTTTAGTATATTAGGGTCATTGTGCCCGGCGGAAATATCATTAATGATATTGGCTCCTTCAGACAAAGCTAATTTTGCAACGGTGCTTAATTGAGTATCAATACTGATTTGTAGGGTGGTTGACAGTTGTGATCGTATCTCTTTAATAATAGGGATGACTCGCTGAACTTGTTCACCAGAAGACACTGAAAGGGAATAGGGCCGAGTTGACTCACCACCAATATCGATAATATCAGCACCATCGCTTAACATTTTTTCAACTTGGGTCAATGCAGAAGTAATATTGTTAAAACGTCCTCCATCAGAAAAACTATCCGGAGTAATATTTAAAATCCCCATAAGGAGAGGCTTGCCAGAAGAATTAAACATGGTTTGTTTTTTATTGAGAGTGGGCAAAATTTGAACAATATTCGATATTGAACAAGGCTATGTTAGAGTGAACAATACTGTGAAGTTATATCTTTTGTGGAAATTAAGCAATCTATTCAAAAAAAGGATATGTAGACTTAGCTTTTCATTTTATTTCACAATGTCAGGTTATCTGTATCAATATTACCCAATCATATCGCAAACTGTAAAGCGAGCAGCTTGACCTAGGAGGCTGTCCAAGAATAGAGACCCTACTACGGGAAAATCCCTTTTGGCCATTTTTCCCGAACATTTTAGTTAAAGAGCGCAACTATTCGCCTCAAATGTTCGAAAAAACTGACTCAAAAAGGCTTTCCCTCGCTACGGCTTTTATTCTCGGACAGCCTCCTAGGTGGGTGATTGTAAACAGAACGGTCACAATCCGTATATTTTGTGCTATTAAAAAAGCCGTTTTTTTTAGTGCACTATACTGGTAAAACGGATAAGTTGATTCTGTTGATGTACTAAGCCTCTTCTTGATTAAAATGAGTCATACAAGGAGGGTCAGCTTTAGCAAGATCCTTTTGCCGGTAGCTTTTTTTTGTTGTAATCGTTCTCTTGATATGGTCAAAAGCCACTATTGGGAATGCATCGGTTTTTGGCTGTATTATTGGCGATTGGATAATACCAAGTTTTAATGATCTGCGGGTTCACAAGTTGCCTGACTGTTATTAGTCGAGCGCTTGATAGTGGTGGGTTAGCGTATCAAAAGTGCAGCTCAATGGGCTTTTGGGGCTGGGGGAGAATTAACTGGAACCCTTTATTTATTTAATACTGAGTGTTTGTGGAGCATTAAAACAAACCATTAATGACACTCTGTTTTTATTGTAAAGTAACGCAATCAAACAATGAATTTCGGCTGATTTTTATCTGATAATTGCGATGAAATTAACTTGATATTTGAATGCCCATGATGTCTGAAAAAATTAAACTAAAGAATCAATTGTTATCGTTTTTTGTCGCAGTTTTAGCTGCATCGATAGTCTTGATAATTCCTATTGATGATTTTCTCAGTGAGAATGGCAAGCGGGTTATCTTTTCGCAACAAAGCCGAAGCCTAGCCGCTATCTTTTTTTTTACACTTATTTTATGGTCTACCGAAGCATTACCTATTGCAGTGACAGCTTTATTAGCAATAGTTTTACAGCCACTGCTTGAGGTGGCAGCCACTCGAGATGCATTTACTGCTTTTATGAGCCCGGTTTTTTTCTTTGTAATCGCCATGTTCATCATTGCCGGCAGTATCTCTGAAACTAGGTTAGATAAGCGATTTGCATTTTTTTTGCTAAATAAAGCAGGTACCAAAAGCACCCGAATTATATTGGCATTAATGATAGGTACAGCAACATTATCATCAATTATATCTGATGTTCCGGCGTGCGCAGTTTTTATGACAATTGCACTTGGTATCATTAATAACTCTCAGATTAAGCAAGGTCAGTCAAATTTAGCCAAAGTATTAATGATTGGGATACCAATAGCGGCATTAATTGGAGGAGTTGCTACGCCTGCAGGAAGTTCTATTAATGTACTTGCACTGGATTTGCTTGAAGTTTTTGCCTTGCAGCATCAGTTAGATATTGAGGTCACTTTTTTACAATGGATGGCCTTGGGTGTTCCTATGGCTATGATTCTACTACCTTTAGCTTGGGGAATATTGATATGGGTCTATCCACCAGAAATTGAGCAGATAGGTTCTGTAACGTCAATGAAAATTGCACAAAAGCTTCTTGGGAAACTTTCAAAACCTGAGCTAAAAGTGATTATTATTTTATTGATTATGATGATATGTTGGATTGCAGGTAGTTGGATTAAGCCCTTAAATGTGGCTGTGGTGGCTTTGTTAGGCGCTATTATCATGTTCATGCCAGGAATTAATTTAATTACTTGGGAAAAAGCCGAGCATTATATCGGATGGGATGCATTATTAATGATTGGGTCGGTTACATCGTTAGGGCAAGCCAGTGTTAAAACGGGTTTGGCTGAATGGTTGGTTCAGGCGACTATGAGCGGTATTACTGATTGGCCTTTGTTTTGGTTGATAGCTTTTATCAGCTTGCTTACGGTATTAATCCATTTACCCCTACCTATTGCTCCGGTAGTTAATGCGGTATTAATTCCGCCTATAGCTGCGTTAGCGCTAAGTATGGGAATTGATCCCGTGATATTAGTATTGCCTGTTGCATTTACTGCTTCATGTGCGTTTTTATTGCCTTTAGATGCCGTTCCACTGATCACCTATGCAAAAGGGTATTATCGAATGTGGGATATGCTTAAACCAGGCATAATTTTAAGTTTCGCTTGGATTATTATCATGACAGTATTAATGATATGGATTGCACCTAGGGTGCAGCTGTATTAAATAGTGATAAAGAGGGAAACGATAATACGCTAACAAATTCAGATAACAGATCCTCTTATTCCAAAAAAGTTAAAACGCTAAAAAATTGGAGTACAGCTTTTAATGACGGCGCCGCTTGGTGTGTCGTATCGCTCATCCATTTCTGCTAATAGCGCGATATCGGTTGCGCTCTATTTCTGTTTGAATCCTGGCGGCTTATGTACTTTATTGAGCTGCACAACACCTGTCTTTAGGTATTGGTTAATCAGCCGTGTCAGTTGCTGCCGAGAATAACCGGTTACTTGTAATAAAATCCGAATCACAATCCCTTTTTGCCGTTTAGTGATGGCTCGGTAGTGAAACTGTTTTAAGGTGGATTGAATAAAGGCATAGCGCTCTTCCTTTTTACCTCGCAGGCTAAAGGCAACCGCTTGTGATCCATTCAAAAACGACTGTAATTCTTCTGTATTTTTTAGTGCGTTAAGATTCATGATGGCTTTCATTCCTTCATCATGAACAGATTATCTGATTGTGTCAGTTTAGACTCATTTCGTATTGGAGAAGACTGTACTTCATGTACTTCGTGGTAGAATATAAAAGCTATTTTTGTAATATGAATTTTTTTATATAGAGGTACGTAAGATGCTTGTAAGAAATGAAATGATGGGAAGTATAAACATCAAGTGGCGTTGGTTGCTGGGAGTGGGTATTCTATTTGTTTTTCTCGGCTTTATAGGCCTAGGAGCGACCTTTGCGTTAACGATAGTATCAGTCGTGATCTTTGGTGGCATGTTACTGGTAGGGGGTGGTTATCAATTTGCTGACGCGTTTCGTTATTCAGGGTGGAAAAGTCGAACTAGCCATATCCTGATAGCTATACTCTACGTGATTACTGGCCTTATCGTTGTCAATGATCCCATGGGTATTTCTTCAATCTTTACCATGATGATAGCAGGAGCATTAATCGCGATTGGTCTAGTGCGGATTTTTATGGCTTTTCAAATGAGACAAACCAAGGGATGGATATGGCTATTACTCGGAGGTATCGTGGCAATCGTTTTAGGTATTATGATTGTGGCTGAATGGCCGTTATCCGGATTGTGGGTTATTGGTATGTTTATCGCTATAGAAATGCTTTTTGCGGGGTGGAGTATGGTTATGATGGCTCTAACTGGCAGAGAGTTAGAAAAAACAACAGCAGAGTAGTCAGGAATAATATTGGGGTGCTCAGGAGCGAGGATTTAATAATATACCAACCTTGACTTGTCTTTTTGTCCGTCTTCTGCGTTCTAGAAACAGTTGCGTAGCCTCCTATCTACCTGCTTCTATGCCTTGAAGACGAACAATAATCCTACATCAATATATACGACCAAGTCTTCTACCAGCAAATTCGATCAATCCTGGTCAGCTGTAATAGGCGCACTTTCTGATCAGGGAGTACGTATTACCACGCAAGATCGCGGTACAGGGATTATGCAGGGAACTCGTTACGGTATAGAGGTAACTTTTCTGGTAATGGAAGATAACGCGTTGCTAAATAGTTACAGAGCTGACGATGCACCTGTTTCAGCATCTTGCGCTGAGCAAAAATAATCTCGCTATCAATTCCATATCTGTGACCGTGTGATTATGCGCTCAAATTCATTAGCCTTGATTAACCGCATGAGTTCGGTTCCGAACATCTAATGAGCGCATGATAGCAGCAACATGGAGTTTCACCGTTCCTTCCGCCACATCTAGAGTTTTGGCAATCGTTTTATTAAAAATCAAACCGGATTCACCACAACCCAAAACTATAAATCGGTTCACTACTGACACACTTGATGGCTGCCAGGTGCTAGATGATGATCATGCGTGTTAAAAGGTATGCGTGGACTACTCACCCATTGGGGGTGCCGAGTCACTACTGCAAGTTCGCCCGCTGAAGCTATTGAGCACATCGAAAAAGGTAAAAGTAAGCCTGAATTATTAATTTTAGATTATCGATTACACGGAAACGTCACTGGTATTGAAGTTGCCAAGCAATTACAGTCAAGTTTAACTAACACACATCAGTATTGATTATAACTGGCGACACTGGTCCCGAGCGACTTCGTGAAGCTGATGCCAGTGGTTAGCCCTTACTACACAAACCGGTGCAACCAGCAAAACTTCGCAGCACACTACAATATTTAATCAGTCAACAGAATAACGCTAAAAAATGACTATTGTTTGGCATTTAAGCACTTTATTGTGCTGTAATTGGATAATACAAAACTTGCAATTTATCCAATTTACATCATACAGCTACAAATTTCCTCCTAGCTTCACCCATAGGTTAAGCGGACATTTTTTGCAAGTGCGGTGGAATCAAGAGCTTGTGCTAGAAAACGTGAGCAACTAATTTTTTAGGATAAAATACTATTAAGGCTGACCTCATCGGTTTTTTCTGTTCTCTTAATATCCTTGGAATAATTATATTTTTTAATGTATTTAATGTATTTAATGTATTTAATGTATTTAATGTATTTAATGTATTTAATGTATTTAATGTATTTAATTTATGTTAATGTAAATTTGTAGTTATTTTAGAAGTATTGAGAATAGATTATATAAAAATAATAATTGACCGGAGAAATGAAAATGAAACAAATTAGAATATTTTGTTTACTCATGATATTGGGGCTTCTGGGAGGCAGTGGAGCGGCTTTTGCGGACCATGCAGCCTGTGCTAATTTAAATGATGACTCTTTAGTTATGGACATTCCTTGCGTTTCGATCGGTGGCAGTAAAACGTGGAGTGCGACATTACTACCTGAACCTTACCCTGCCCCTGCTGGAAAGGAGATTGGTACTTGGAGTCTGAAGCCCGACAGCGTCAAGAGGGCGACGCTTGATGCAAGCAACAGCGACTGCGCTCTATTGACCTCATCGACACTTAAAGTCAACTGTGTGGTTAGCCATGGAGTCAAAAACTACACTTCTTTTGAAAATTTAAATGAGGCTACGGAATTTAGGCTAGAAGGTTGTGGTGATGCCACTCCACGGGATCCTTTTTGTCCTATTAAAACTGGCGACTTAGGCGGGGGAGAGGAAGTAGGCTTTGATTTTTCAACCTCAACCGGATATAATGGTTTCACAAGCAATTGGCCAAGCACTTGGAAGTCTTACTTTGGCGACATAAAGTCGATTCAGGATCAAAAACCAACAGGAGATATAAGCGCCTACGGCTTTAAAGATTCAGGTGGAAATACAATTAGTAAGGTTTCAGAAGTATATGTGGCGGCTATCCCATTTAGGTATCCCCTCGGCCAATATGGAGATAGGCATACATACATAGAAGGAGTTATAGAGTCATCTCAAGGTTCTAATTCAGATGATGCATGTTATTTGGCCCAACAGCTACCTTCAACCCCTGATTTCAGTCCTGTAAACATTGACGATAATAAACGTCTCCTGTCATCAGGCACAGCGAATTCAGATAACCCAGTATATCTGATAGTACCAAACCAGTTTTGTGGCGGTAACAGTTGGGTCAAAGACCAAACAGGTATACCTGTTGCACAAGATGTACTAAACAGCTGTACATTCATCCAAACATCCATTGATGATAAAGATCTAATTGCAAAAAATTGCAAAGCTAATGTTGATCCAACATGTAATGCGTTTTGTACGTTAGCTGCAGGAGTTGCTACTGGAACCCCACCAGCGGGAAGCTGGCCCGACATCGCTAATACTGACCAGTTGATGCAAGAACTTATCGCAAATGGTTCATGTAACCCGGGGGTAGGATTAATTCACGCAAGTGAATCACCTGATTGTCAAAGCGGGTCTGAAGAAGCCTGTTACAAATACAAGAATAACCCTAACATCTTAGCGAAAGTAGCCTCGGCTCAAACCAGCTATTTTGGATCTCAATGCCTCAATGAATATACTTTAGGTTCAGGACATTCAGCAGCAAATACCTATAACAACTGGTGTTCCGGAGCTAATATGCACTTTGATTTCAACAAAGGGGATATAAAGAATGTATATCGCATAAAGGCGGTCCCTTGTAACGTGGCTGGCAATATTAATGTCGGAACAATAGTACCGTAAGAAAAAGTGTATTTAATCTGACCCAACCCAACCCTAAAAATGGGGTTTGAGTTTGATAGCCGTTATTACTGTGTATCAATTAGCGGTAGGGAGGCAAACTAAAAAAGGCGGCATGGTTTTTCCATGTCGCTTTTTTTGTTAGAGTGTGCCGATAAATAAAAAACTGGAAGAAAACTAATGACTTGAATTCAGGTGAAAACAATGCGGTCAGTTCCGAATTGCGAATTAGTTCTGAGCTTAGGGGCAGGTTGAGGATCCGCTTAATTCTAAAGACGCTGGCTTACCCAGTCTGTTTTCTTCATATGTCTCTAGCCATAATGGATATTTAAGCATAGCCTTGGAAAATAACTGGCTTTGTAAATGGTGTTTTAGCCAGTTTTGCAAATAAGTATAAGAGCCATCACGGAAGTGTTGTCGATTGACTCGAGAGAACTGCCGCACAAAAGGTAATAATGCAAAATCAAGCAAGCTGGGTGTAGAGCCCATTAAAAATAGGTGTTGTGACAAGCGTTGTTCTAATGCCTGTATAAAAGGTTCACATTGTAGGCGGTATTCTTCTTCATTATCTTCATGAAAACGTTTGGCACGTTTGTAGCATTCTAAAGTGGGTTTAAATTGTTGGTCATTTTCATTAATGATTGTCAGCATTTCAGGCAATGCTTTTGCATCTTCTGCATAAAGTAAATTGTTAGGGTCACTAATATTGAGAGCCCACAACATAATATCTAGACTTTCATCGATAACCTGAGCGTGAGCCTCCGTACCCAACACTAAAACGGGCACTGTGCCTTTTGGGGAAAGCGCTAATAGTTCAGCAGGCTTGTTTTGCATCACAATAGCGCGAATTAATACGGTTTGTTCAGACATTAAAATGGCAAGTCTGGCGCGCATTGCATAGGGGCAGTTTTGCAGGGAGTACAGTATGGGCTGTGTCATAAAGAGTGTGCTATTTGTGTACAACCCATGGGCTATTTACAGTCCTTTTCTGTATTGATTGCTAGTCGATAGTGCCACCATTTGGTGAAGGTTTTTCTGGGCTATCTCATCACCGTTTAGGATATTTTCAAATTGACTAATTAATTGTGCTTTATCTGGGTCTGCTTTAGATCCTGAACCAATGTCAGTGAGATCAATAAAAAATTCATCAAATAAATCGCTAAGATCATTCACGATGTCGACATTTAAAAACTGCTCGTCATTATAGATGCTAGGGTAGCCACCTTTTTGTTTATCAATGGCAAAAGAAACCCCCTTAGTGTTGGTGATAGTGGTTGATTTTTCGCATTTCAACATACAGCCATCTTCAATACTGGGTTTGTCACAGCCGACAGTACGCTGGAAGAAGCACTGTCTGCTGGTCATCATTAAAATAGGGTGATAAATGCTGTATAACAATTTGAAGTTTTTAGGTCGTGCGATTTTTTTGATTTGTAAGCGGTTTATTTCGTTTGAAATAAAAGCACCCGCACAGTTTAATTCTTCTTGTAGGGTTAATAAGGCATAGGAATTGGTGGTGTTTAAAAAGGGGCCAGCAATCCACTCAATGTCCATTTCAAACGCTTTGTATGCAATCCCAGTGTTATTGCTGACAATACGTTTGGGACGAACTTGTTCTAAAATCCGTACTGATTCGTCATAATCTTTGCCAATTAAAACCGCAGGGAACCACGGAATTAAACGTGGATTATTTAATAAAATATCGATGTGTTTATTGCAGCCTTTTTTTAGACTTTCAGGTAATTTGAAATACACATCTGCATCGGTTAAATCACATAAGAATAGATCTTTTATATCGGCTATTAAAATTGATAAGCTCGGCTTGTCAGAGAGTTTTTTGTGCTTAACTAATTCGGGAATATCGACGTGAGGAATTATTTTGGCAGAATTATTGAGTAATAAAGTCGCTTGGTTTTTAAGTGTGGTTACTTCCTTAAAGGGAACGCTTAAATTTTCACCCAAGCCCGTGCAATTAAAATCATTAATGTCAAAATTATTGAAAGCAAAGTTTTTGAATGATTTCTCTAAGGCAGTCTGATTAATGGGTGATTGCTGGGCAGGGCTTAATGTGGATTCTGTTTGTAGCGTATGCGTTTTATCGTTATCACCTATGATGATAATTAAACTTAATGGCTCGTTCAGTTGACCTGAAAAAGATAAAAAAATACTTGGTTTGGCAATGCTAAGGTCTTTTATTTTTTCAGCAAGTTCATCCCCCAGAAGGTTTTTTTGCTGATAATGATTGTTCTTAACTTGCTCGATATCTTTTAATAAAACAACCTGACTTTCTTTTACGGCATGTTTAAGGCTGTAATCACGCGGGCTGTCGATAAACATATCTTTGGTGAGATTACCGGTTAAAAAAGAGTTGGTAAAGTCACGGTTAAAAACATGATGTAAGTTAGAATCATCATTTTGTAATTGCCCCGACTGTTCAAAGGTGTCGATTTGTTTACGCCAAGTGTCAACGACGGTATAGACATAGTGTGCATTTTTGATTCGGCCTTCAATTTTAAGCGAGTCAACCCCTGCATCAACGAGTGCCGGAAGATCAAAATAGGCAGAATTATCTTTTAGGTTAAGAGGATAAATATTACCTGTTTCTGTCACTTCATATTCATCGCGACAGGCTTGGCTGCAACTGCCACGGTTGCCCGAGTTACCTACGCTCACTGAGCTAGAATAGCACTGACCGGAAAAAGCCACGCACAAAGCACCATGTACAAAAACTTCGCTTAACAGGTCATGTTGATGGGCAACTGAGGTTAGTGATTTTATTTCGTTGATATTAAGTTCTCGCGACAAGTTAAGTCGTGTTGCGCCTAATTTTGCAAGAAACTTTATTTGCCCTTCGTTATGTGTTGTTAACTGTGTTGAAGCGTGAACATTTAACGTAGGGAAGTGTTTTTTTACTAAATTGAAAACGCCCAAATCTTGCACGATAATACCATCGATTTTGGTGTTAACGAGTTTGTTTAGAATCTTAATTAAACTCGCCATTTCTTGCTCTAAAATAACCACGTTGAGGGTCAGAAATACCTCACAATCGTACTGGCGAGCGAGGCGTAAAATTCCATCTAAATCGTCAAAAGACAAATTAGATGCTCTGTTGCGAGCATTGAAATTAACTAAACCACAATACACGGCATTAGCACCTGCAATAACAGCTGCTTTAATGGATTCAACATCGCCGCCAGGCGCTAATAATTCAATTTTTTTATTCATCTTGCGGCTCAGTAATGATAGAAAGTGACTAACGAGTCAGTTTAATGCGGGTTTATAATCGGAGCTAACGATAATACTATGCATTAAAGTTAGATTTTGTTTACTACTTATAGTGGTTCTAATTCTCCCCGTTCCTGAAAGGTAGATGACTTCAAATACTTTTTTGTAATAAAGACTCAAAAAAACTCTCAAGCGTGAATCAGGGGGTTAGCCCGCTTGATTTTTAATGTGACTACAAAACAAGATTTAGCATAAGCGGGGATAATAGCATATTGTTTTCTTCTATTACTTACAAGGGAAAACAAGAGATAAAAAAGGAGTCAGTGCCCTATCTAATAAAGTTTCCATCCTTTCCAATAAGAATAAATGGCGGGGAAAACATTCAGACCAACAGTAATGTAGAGGCCATACCGTCCAACATCGGCGCAGCAATTCGCTTCATGACATCGGCCCTTGTGCCTGTTTGCCATAAAATAGGTGTTAGCCCTATTAATGTGGTGGGGATGTTGTAGCTTGTTTCATAGTGTGGCAATCCTGGTAACTGAAAAGTGTCTATCAGCTGTTCTGGACTCGCTGTTAAGTAAAATCGACCACACATAAATATCTCAGCTTAATATCAATAGCAGGCTTCATTGTAATTGATACGGAAAATAAGGGCGGTATGTTTTTATAGCGATTAATTTCAGCCCTCGGTTTCAACACATGCAAGACTGATCCCCTAAAAAGGAGGTCGGGCTTTTTTATTATGGCCTTGTTATCAAGTCCATCCTAATCTCCTCACCATTAAAGGGTTGTTGTAAACAGCAAGGCAGCAAACCCATCAATACAGCTTCATCTGCTACATTATCAAAAGGAATGCGACCATTATCTATTGTCTTAGCTGCATGTCTAACCCTCGGTAGTTTCAATAGTCGTTTAGGTTTTGTCCAAATTCATATAAAATTCCATGCATAAATAATTATAGTTAGGAGAGTTTAGTGGGTATTTTGTCAATTCTTGAGTTCCCTGATCCGCGTTTGCGTACTGTTGCAGAGCCTGTGAAGATGGTTGATAAAGCGATCAAGAGCCTGGTTAATGATATGCTAGAAACTATGTATGATGCGCGTGGCGTGGGTTTGGCAGCCACTCAGGTGAATGTACATAAGCGTATTATCGTTATTGATACCAGTGAAGATAAAAACCATCCGCTCTGTTTAATCAATCCTGAGATTATTGAGCAGACGGGGAAAGAAGAGTCTGATGAAGGCTGTTTATCAGTGCCGGGTATTTTCGAGCCAGTGCAACGCGCTGAAGAGATTAAGGTGAGTGCATTAGATAAAGATGGGAAGTTGTTTGAAATAGAAACGGGGGGGTTATTATCAGTCTGTATACAGCATGAAATGGATCACTTGTTAGGTAAACTATTTGTCGATTACCTGTCGCCTTTAAAGCGTCAAAGAATAAAAAAGAAAATGAATAAGTTACATAAAAGAGAAAAATAAACAGATGAGAATTATTTTTTCGGGAACACCTGAGTTTGCAGTTCCAGCATTACAAATGTTAATCGACTCTAATCATGAGGTGGTTGCGGTTTATACTCAACCAGACAGGCCGGCTGGGCGTGGGCGGAAATTACAGGCTGGCCCGGTTAAGAGCCTGGCATTAAACGCAGATATCCCTGTTTATCAACCAGGCAACCTGAAGCAGGAAACCGATATTGCCCAATTAAAAAGCCTGAATGCTGATTTAATGGTGGTTGTGGCTTATGGGTTAATTTTATCTCAGGAAGTCATAGATATTCCCAGGCTGGGTTGTATTAATATCCATGGCTCTTTGTTACCTCGCTGGCGTGGGGCCGCGCCAATTAATCGCGCGATTATGGCTGGTGATAAAGAAACCGGTGTTACCATTATGCTCGTAGTCAAGAAGCTGGATGCCGGCGATATGTTGCATAAAACAGCATCTGCCATTGGTGAGCATGAAACCGCGAGTGAATTACATGATCGCATGAAAGTTATGGGGGCAGAGGGCTTGCGCAAAACATTAGAGTTGATGCAGGCTAATCAATTACAGCCTGAAAAACAGAATGAAGCATTAGTCACTTATGCACATAAGCTGGAAAAAAGTGAGTCAGTGTTAGATTGGACCGCATCTGCGCTTGAATTGTCTAGACAGATACGTGGCTTAAATGCTTGGCCGGTGGCACAGACAAAATTGCAGGATAAGATTATGCGTGTATGGCGTGCCGAAGTGATAGACGGCAGTAATCGTGTTACACCAGGCTTGATTTTAAATGATGAGAAGCATATAGATGTAGGTACAGGGAATGGTGTCTTGCGTTTGTTGGAGATTCAGATGCCTGGAAAAAAACGTATGCAGGCAACAGATTTTTTAAATGCGCATCATGTTGCAGGGGTGCAGCTGAGTTAAATGGCATTTCTTGGCAAGCAAAAATGGAGTGCAATCGCTTTAGCTATGGCTGTTATAAGAACCAGGCTGAAGCTTTTCTACCCTGCTTGTTAGTGTGTAGGTTACGTCCATTAATAGTAAAGGAAAGATGAATTGAATTCTCGCTTAGTAGCAGCAAATATTATCGTAAAAGTGTTGACAGGCAAGTCCTTGACAGCGGCACTTGAAGAGGCATGGAGTCAGGTTGATGATATGCAGGACAAAGCGTTTATACAGGCTTTATGCTATGGCACAATTAGGCAATATTATCGGCTGGAATTTATTCTGAACCAATTAGTCAATAAGCCTATTAAGGACAAAGATATTCAGATTAAAGCTTTAGCATTACTGGGTTTGTATCAGCTGAATTATATGCGAGTTAAAGATCATGCGGCGGTTTCTGAGACGGTAGCGGTGATGAAAAAAAAGCAGTGGGCAAAGTCATTGCTAAATGCCGTGTTGAGGCGGTATTTACGTGAACAAGATGAATTGGAGGCACTGGCTGATAAGCACGTTGCTTATGCGCATCCTGACTGGATGATTAAGGCGGTTAAAGCAGATTGGGAAAGTGAGGGCAAGCAAATTCTGCTGGAAAACAATCAGGCACCTCCGATGAGCTTGCGTGTCAATAAGCGCTTTTGTCAACGCGATGATTATCTAAAATTGCTGGCAGAGCAAGAAATAGCAGCCAATGCTCTTGAATTTTCGGCTCAGGGCATTATTTTAACTGAGCCTGTGATGGTGGATAAGCTGCCTAACTTTGCTGCAGGCTGGGTGTCAGTTCAAGATGCAGCGGCGCAATTGGCGGCAGAGCTTCTTGATGCAAAGCCTGGAGATAGTGTGCTAGATGTGTGTGCTGCACCGGGTGGCAAGACTGCGCATATTCTGGAATATCAGCCTGAAATTAAAAGCATACTGGCAATAGATATTGATGACAAGCGGCTGGCAAGAGTAAATGAAAATTTAACTCGATTGGGGCTCGACGCTAGCTTGTTGGCTGCTGATGCGACACAACCTGAAAGTTGGTGGGATGGTGCTGTATTCGAACGCATTTTACTGGATGCACCGTGTTCTGCTTTAGGGGTTGTGCGCCGGCATCCGGATATTAAGTTACTGCGCCGCTCTGAAGACATTGCTCAGCTAAAAGCGTTGCAGCAAGAAATTTTGCAGGCTGTATGGAAGTTGCTGGCCCCGGGTGGAATATTGCTCTATGCAACCTGTTCAATTTTAAAGCAGGAAAATGAATCTCAGATTGAGCAATTTTTGCAACAACATGATGATGCGCAAGAATTACCGATAGAAGCTGGCTGGGGAGTTAATCGGCCATTTGGCAGGCAGATATTAACGGGTAGCCATTTCATGGATGGTTTTTATTATGCGCGGTTACAAAAAAAGTAAAACGCTGGCCTTGTATGGTCTGGTCATGCTACTTTGGGCGGGGCCTGCTTGCTATGTAGAGAGGCAGTATGTCGAAATTAAGCAGGCACAGTTACGATTGCAAGATAATAAAGCCAGGCTTAGTATTAAACTGGATTTTCAGTTGAGCCCTAGTGCGGAAGATGCTTTGTATAGTGGGATACCTTTATATTGGGATGTCTCAATAGTGTTTAAGCAGCAGCGTGACTTTTGGGACAAAACTTTGAGTGCCCGCACGTATCGATATAGCCTGGCCTACTATACGTTGCTGAATAATTTTCGCGTAAAGGATGAACATAAAAAAGCATTTAGGCGCTTTTCCAGTCTGCAAGATGCATTACGATATATGCAGCATTTTGAGACTGAAGAGATGCCATTAACAGGCTATGTTGCAAATCAATGTATTATCAGTGTGTTAAATATATCGTTTGATAAGGAAATGCTGCCAGCCCCCCTACGGCCTATTGCTTATTTTGATGAGCAGTGGAATCTGTCGACAAATGAGAGGCAATGGTGCGAATAAAAATTCCTTTTAGCATTTCTATTCTGTTTCTGCTGAGCTTTATTGTCCTGTCTCTACAGTTAATGAGTTCAGCGCTGCAGGATACCTCGCAGTTGGGTGACCTATACACCTGGTTACTCTTGAGTAATGCTGTGGGCACGGTGTGCTTGCTGGTGTTAGTGAGCTACAATATTTTTTCCTTGGCGCGACGGCTAAAAAAACGTGAAGCAGGCTCAAGGTTAACCAGAAATATTGTTTTATTGTTTATTGTTTTGACTCTGGTTCCGGCAGGCACAGTATTCTATTTCTCCATGAAGTTTTTGCATCAGAGTATTGATAGTTGGTTTAATGTGGAACTGGATGCGGCGATGGAAGATGCTCTGGAATTAAGCCAAGCATCTTTAGAGCAACGCGTGCGCTGGAACTTAAGACAATCGCAGCGCTTGACTGAATCAATACGTAATAAGTCGTTACAGGAGATTGCTCTAGAAATAGAGCAGTTGCGTGAGATAGCAGCGGCCAGTGAGGTTACTTTATTGTCGAAAAAGGGCAAGGTGATTGCCTTTAGCGGTTTGACTCGCAGTGATATTTTACCCAGCCTGCCAGTAAGTTCCTTATTTTTTCAGGTACAGCAAGGAGAGGATTTTGTTAATCTGGCTTCGGTAGATGATCGCTTAGTAGTGCAAGCCATCGTCGCCATTGAACCGCGAAAAACACATTATTTGCAGATCGTTTACCCCGTACCAGAGCGTATTGGTGATTTAACAGATTCAGTTGAATTTGCGTACGTTAGGTTTCAAGAAATGACCTACTTACGGCATTCATTAAAAATCAGTTTTTCTCTGGTTTTATCTCTGGTGTTGTTAATGAGTTTTTTGGCGGCTGTTTCTGCCGCATTTATCAGTGTGCGCGGGATTATTTCTCCGATACGAGATTTAGTCCGTGGTACACAAGCGGTAGCTGCGGGATATTATGAGCAATTATTGCCCGCAAAGCGCCAAGATGATCTAGGGTTTCTGGTTGAGTCCTTTAACGAAATGGTACGTCAGATTTCACGTGCGCAAGATGAAACGCGAAAAAGCACCCAGGAAATTGAGCGCCAGAGAGCTTATTTAGAGACTTTGTTAACCAGCTTAACTTCTGGTGTATTAAGCTTTGATTCCAGTCTGAATATCCGCACTGCAAATCAGGCGGCAAATATTATTCTGCATGTGCAGGTCATGCGCTTTTATGGCAGAGACTTAGCTCATCTGGCAAGAGGTCACCCCGATTTAATGGCTTTGGTTAAGGTGGTTCAGCCTTTACTAGAAAAATCATTTGATATATGGCAGCGTAATATCGTGGTTGAGGGACCTGATGGGCGCAAGGAGATAGTCTGCCAGGGAGCCCCTTTATTTTCTGCTGAAGGGGGTTATATTGGAGCGGTACTAGTATTTGATGATATAACGGATTTAATACAGGCACAAAAAAATGCGGCCTGGTCTGAAGTCGCAAGGCGTTTGGCACACGAAATTAAAAATCCGTTAACGCCTATTCAATTGTCTGCCGAGCGCTTGCAGCATAAGCTTTTGAATAAACTAGATGGCGATGATAGGCAAATGTTAAGTCGCTCGACACGCACTATTATTCAGCAAGTAGAAGCTATGAAGCATATGGTCGATGATTTTTCAGAATATGCACAGCCGACCAGAAATCAAACGACTAATCTTGATTTACCCGCACTGGTTCAGGAGGTTGTGGTGTTGTATGCAGCCGACCCTAAAGTGGAGTTTGAATTTCAGTTAGGTGCAGAGAGAATGTTAATTAAAGCGGATGCTGTGAGTATTCGTCAGCTGTTACATAATATGTTTAAAAATGCACTGGAGGCTATGGAAGGCGAAGGGAAAATAAGTATCAAGCTGCAAACGGTGAGAAAAAATAATAGTACGGTGGTGCAATTAGCCATTTATGATACGGGGTGTGGTATTGATATTAATCAGGCCAAAAAAATTTTTGAGCCTTATGTGACCAATAAACAGAAAGGGACGGGTTTAGGTTTGGCGATTGTGAAGAAAGTGATTGAAGAGCATGGTGGGACTATTCGTCTGGATAGTCGTTATAAACAGGGAGCTGGCTTTATTATGCAATTTCCAGCGGTATTTGATGAGACGCAACGATGAGTGGATATAAAGCAAATATTTTAGTGGTAGACGATGAGCCAGATATTCGGCAATTAGTTCAGGAAATTCTTCAGGATGAGGGGTATGTCGTTTATAAGGCTGGGGATGCGGCGGAGGCAAGGCAGATGCAACAGAGGCATCAACCTGATTTGATTTTACTGGATATCTGGATGCCGGATACTGACGGTATTACGCTATTGAAAGAATGGGGCGATGAAGAGGGGTTTGTTGCGCCCGTGATTATGATGTCGGGGCATGGCACCATTGAAACAGCGGTTGAGGCAACTAAGCTAGGAGCTTATGAATTTCTTGAAAAACCATTGTCACTGGCGCGTTTGTTACTGGTTGTTGAGCGTGCGGTTGATGCGCATATGTTGCAGCGTGAAAATGTCGGGTTAAAGCAGCAGCTATCGATTGTTCATGAGCCTGTTGGGCGTAGTGCTTTTGCCGAACGAATCAAAGAGCAATTAAAACGCCTGGCACAGCATGAAACTAAAGTTATGTTTGTTGGCGAGAGCGGCTCTGGGAAAGAGCTTTATGCGCGTTTTTTGCATGAGCACAGCGGGCGTAAAAACGGGCCTTTTATTGATGTTGCTGTGGGAAGTATTGCCTCGGAAAATGCGGAAGTGGAGTTTTTTGGTAAAGAGCAAGGTGGGGGCGTATTCCCGGGCTTGATGGAAAGGGCGCATGGCGGGGTGTTATTTTTAGCTGAAATAGCCGGGATGGATGCCCAGACACAGTTAAAATTCGTAAGTGCCCTGGAATCTAGTTCTTTTTTACGCGTGGGCGGAACGGAGCAAGTGCATGTGGATGTAAGGGTAATAGTGACGACCCGTGTGGTTTTGGAGCGCGAAGTAAAAGAAGGGCGCTTTCGGCAGGATCTGTATTATTTGCTTAATGAGGTCGCGATGGAAGTCTTGCCGTTACGTGAACATAGCGAAGATATTCCGGCATTGCTACAGTTTTATATCGATTTTTTTGTCCAGCATGAGAAATTGGCGTTTAGGAAATTCACTATGCCGGCGCTCAATTTTTTACGCAATTATATCTGGCCTGGGAATGTTCGCGAGTTAAAAAATCTGGTGCAAAGACTAATGATTTTAGGTGCCGGAGATGATATTGAGTTGGCTGAAGTGAAAGCGGCACTTGGTGCCGTGTTGGGCAATGCGGAGATGGAGCAGCCAGAGACTGTCCCTGTTTTTTTCAAGCTATCATTGAAAGACGCGAGAGAGCAGTTTGAAAAAGCCTATTTAGAATATCATTTTGAAAAGAATCAGGGTAATGTTGCCAAGCTAGCAACGGCCGTAGGTGTAGAGCGTACGCATTTATATCGTAAGTTACATGCCTTGAATATTAAAGAATAGCGTGTTGATACATTGCGAGGGTGCCGCTCCGTTACTCTGTTGCATATAAGTTATAGTGGGCAGATAGTTCAGGAATTGTGCGGCTATCTTCGGGCGTTGATGAGGGGTGATAGCGCTGCCTGCAGTCAATTAATTAAGTTGAATGCTTGTGAATTGAGGCAAGTAAAACGTTTATTTGTTTACCATCTTATGAATATTTAGGATAATGTATGGTTGAAGTGATTTTATTGCGATGCGAAATATAGAATTAAAAAATTGTCGCCAGCCTTTTTGTGAGATCTAGTACTGATTATGTTTGATAATTTAACTGACCGTTTAGGTAAAACCTTAAAGAATCTTCGTGGCCAAGGGCGCCTGACAGAAGAGAATATTAAAGAAGCTATGCGTGAGGTGCGTATGGCGTTGCTGGAGGCGGATGTTGCGCTACCGGTTGTTACGGCGTTTATCGACAAGGTAAAAGAGCGTGCTTTGGGGCAGGAAGTGCAAGCCAGTCTATCGCCGGGTCAGGCTTTGATCAAAGTTGTTCAGGCCGAGCTTGAAAGCGTGATGGGCGAGAAGAATGAGGAGCTGGATTTAAAAGCTAATCCGCCTGCTGTCATTCTGATGGCTGGACTGCAAGGGGCTGGTAAAACAACAACGGTTGCTAAACTAGGTCGTTGGTTACAAGAGACTAAAAAGAAGTCAGTCGGGGTGGTTAGTGCGGATATATACCGTCCAGCCGCGATTAAGCAGTTAGAGACGCTGGCTGATGATTTGTCGCTGACTTTTTTTGACACAGATGTCACCAAAAGTGCTGCCGAGATTGCGACTAATGCCATTGAACAGGCAAAAAAGAAGTTTCTGGATGTCGTAATTGTTGATACCGCAGGTCGCCTGCATATCGATGATGAGATGATGGCGGAAATTAAAGCTCTGCATGCTGCGATTAACCCGGTAGAAACTTTATTTGTCGTTGATAGCATGACCGGCCAGGATGCTGCAAACACTGCTAAGGCATTTGATGAGGCCTTGCCATTAACTGGTGTGATACTAACCAAGACCGATGGTGATGCGAGGGGTGGTGCTGCCTTATCTATTCGGCATATTACAGGGAAGCCGATTAAATTTGTCGGGGTCGGTGAGAAAACTGACGCCCTGGAGCCTTTTTATCCGGACCGGATGGCTTCAAGAATCCTGGGCATGGGAGATATGCTCGGCCTGATTGAAGATATTGAGCAAAAGGTCGACAAGGAAAAAGCCGATAGACTGGCTAAAAAATTACAAAAAGGGAAAGGTTTTGATCTCGCTGATTTTGGTGAGCAATTAGAACAAATGCAAAATATGGGTGGTGTGGGTGCCATGATGGATAAGTTGCCGGGGATGAATGAAGTACCCCAGGAGATGAAAGATAAAGTAAACGACAAGGAGTTGTCGCGACAGGTTGCTGTTATTCGCTCCATGACCAGGCAGGAAAAACGTCACCCTGATCTGATTAAAGGTAATCGAAAAAAACGTATCGCTGCAGGTTGTGGGCAAGAGTTGCAAGATGTTAATCGTGTGTTGAAGCAATTCAAGATGATGCAGAAAATGATGAAGCGCTTCAAAAAGGGAAATATGGCGAATATGGTGCGTGGAATTAAGGGTAATATGCGCGGCATGCGTATGTAAATTAGAGCGACTATTATGTTTTTTAGAAATTTGCTTCACAAAATGATTAAAACGCGTAGAATAGTTGGATTAAATTTGGTTAAATGTAATTTTGGGGAAGTTAGATGGTAGTTATTCGTCTTGCCAGAGGTGGGCAAAAAGATCGTCCTTTTTATCATGTCGTTGTGACTGATAGCAGAAACAGTCGTGATGGACGTTATATTGAGCGCTTAGGTTTTTTTAATCCTTTAGCTAAAGGTGCAGAAGAAAGATTAAGACTTGATAGTGAGCGTATTGTGCATTGGCAATCTAAAGGGGCACAACCTTCTGAGCGCGTTGCAAAATTAATTAAAGACGCCAAAAAACAAGCAGCTGCAGCATAAGTTTGACTGAGGATCTTGTTAGTGTTGGAAAGGTTTCCGGTATCTTTGGAGTTAAAGGCTGGATAAAAGTCTATTCGTATACTGAAATACGTGAAAATATACTGACTTATTCGCCCTGGATTTTAAGAAAAGGCAAGGAAAGCAAGCTAGTAGAAGTTATTGATGGTCGGCGGCATGGGAAAACAGTCGTGGCCTATCTGCAAGGGCTAGATGATAGAGATAAAGCGGCTGAATTAAATGGCTGGGAAATCTTGATTCATGCAGATCAGTTACCTAAGGCCAGGGTCAATGAATATTATTGGGCTGATCTTGTCGGTTTGCGGGTTAAATCAATAGATGACATAGACTTTGGAACTGTAGAGCAAATGCTAGAGACAGGTGCAAATGATGTGGTTGTTGTTGTTGCTGGAGAAAGAGAGCGGTTAATTCCTTTTTTGCAGGGACAGACTATTGTTAATATAGACTTAACTGCTGGTGAGATGTTGGTCGACTGGGATGCTGATTTTTAATGCACTTTGATGTTGTCACGATTTTTCCAGATATGGTACTTAATAGTGCGCTGAATGGCGTTACAGGGCGTGCTATAAAACAGGGAAGAGTTGGTTTATCAGTCTGGAATCCTAGAGATTATACTGCTGACCGGCATAAAACTGTTGATGATCGCTCTTATGGTGGTGGTCCAGGCATGGTGATGAAGTATCAGCCGTTAAAAGACGCTGTTGATAATGCCAAGGGTTCAATTAATGCTGAGCGTGTTAAGGTTGTTTATTTAAGCCCTCAAGGAATACCTCTGACTCAGCAGCTTCTGAATGAAAATGCTACTTTACAGCAATTGATTTTAGTTGCAGGGCGTTATGAAGGGATTGATGAGCGCTTTATTGAGGATGAATGTACCGAAGAGTGGTCACTGGGTGATTTCGTTATTAGTGGTGGTGAGTTAGCCGCTCTGGTAGTGATTGATGCAATCAGTAGATTGTTGCCGGGTGTTTTGGGGGACGATGAGTCTGCTCAGCAGGACTCGCATATGCATGGCTTACTCGATTACCCGCACTATACTAGGCCAGAAATCATTGCAGGTAAACAAGTTCCAGATATTTTGTTGAGTGGTAATCATAAGGGAATTGAGCGCTGGCGGTTGCAGCAATCATTGGGGCGAACCTGGCAAAAAAGACCAGATTTGTTGTTGGATAAAGAATTAACAACACAGCAGCAGGCGTTGTTAGAAGAATTTAAAATTGAATTAAAGAATAAATAAGGTGCAGCAATGAGTAATATTATTAGTCAATTAGAAGCGGAACAGCAGAAAACAGATATACCAGCATTTAATCCTGGAGATACAGTTGTTGTTCAGGTGAAAGTAAAAGAAGGAAGTCGTGAGAGATTACAGGCATTTGAAGGCGTGGTAATTGCTAAGCGTAATCGTGGCTTAAACTCAGCTTTTACTGTCAGAAAGATTTCTCACGGTGTTGGCGTAGAGCGTGTTTTTCAAACACATAGCCCTCTCGTTGGAGATATACAGATTAAGCGTCGAGGTGCGGTGCGTAGAGCTAAGTTATATTATTTACGTGAGTTGTCTGGTAGAGCGGCACGTATTAAAGAAAAACTTTCATAAATATTGTTTTTATGAATTGAGAAAGGTGTCTTCGGGCACCTTTTTTTTTGCGTGCTGAATATTAGTCTAGGCTAAATTCGGCTATTAAGTCACTGTGGCTCAGTGACTCAGGGTTTATAAATCCGTGAATATATCCACGCCCGTTTCTTCAATTAAAGCGCGGCGAAGTTTTTCTGCTTCTGCAGTTCGCTCAATAATATTGGGGGTTAGGCAGGCCTTGCCTTCAAAGCGCGTAATGCCTCCGGTTGTCCATTTACTGGCAACGGCGACAATAATCTTCTAGTTGATTTTCTTTTTATCCGCTGTAAAAGCAAAAATCAGTGCCAGGTCGCCCAGATTGTTGATTAAGCGTGAGGTGCCATCGAAGTAATAATGCAAAGCAGTACAGGCTGAGGGGAGTGAATAATAAAATTTTCACTGCCGACAACTTTTAAACGGTAATGAATGTACTGTGTGGTTTCCTTGTAGTTTAAAGGTTTTAAATGATATTCGATGGAGATAGGTTGCGAAAACCGTACCAGTTCAGGCTGGTTTAGAGTGTCTACAAGCGCGGCACTGGCCTACCAGTACTTGCTGGAGCATAATATTCCGATTGACGTTAATATTGGAAAGCAAGCGTCGCTCTTTCAGAGTCTGAATATCCATATTCTGCGCTTCATCAACAATTAAGATAACTCGTTTGTTAGTGTAATAAAGTCTACAAGGGCTTGATAACGTTCAGCTTTGTGGCTGGTAGTCGATTCAATTTTAAAGCCAGCTAAAACTCAGGTTAATAAATTACCGAATGTGCTATGAGTATTGGTGATTAAACCTACCACGCAGTCGGTACGTAGTTTGTCACGCAATCTACGTATCAGGGCTGTTTTCCCGAGCCAATATCACCTGTAATAACAGTAAAACCTGCCTGGCTAACAAGCCCGTACTGTAAAGTAGTTAAAGTTTTTTTATGTTTTGAGCTTAAGTAAAGAAAGCTTAGGTCAGGAATCAACGAAAGAGGTTTTTTTGAGAGACCGAAAAACTTAGTATACATAGGGAATAATGCTAGCTATTGTGTAAGGAGGGGTGTGTTATTGATTCGTTTATTATGCCGTAATTTTTTATTTCTAGAATGGTTAAGAAGGCTAGCTTTTATGTTCAGTGGGTATGTGACGTTATGGGCCACTCTCTCTGCGCAGGTGCACTAAAAAAGCAGATATAATGCAGCTGAAAACTGGCAGCTATGTTAGTTGTAGTTAGCTATATATTAATTTTAAAACAAGGGTTTAGCGTAATAGGATGCTACCTTGAATATGCGTATGGTTTATAAGTTGTTAATAAAAATTAAAAAGGCTGGATATTAATGGTTGGGTTTGTAATTGGACAGCGTTGGATCAGTGCTTCAGAACCAGAGCTAGGGCTGGGGATTGTTTCCGCAGTAGCGGTCAATCGAGTGACTATTTTATATTTAGCCTGTGATGAGAGCAGGATTTATGCACAAGATAATGCCCCCTTAACCAGAGTCAGGTTTTCAGTGGATGATGAAATCGAGACGCAAGACGGGCAGCAAGGACTGATACAGAAAATAAAAGAGCACAATGGTGTGGTTCGTTATCAATTTCTGAATCAACAGGGTGAGCAAGGGTGGGTAGACGAAATGGATTTGAGCCATCATATTCAATTTAATACTCCGCAGGATAAGCTGTTTTTAGGACAGGCAGAGGAAGGCCGCTGGTTTGCATTGCGCTATCAGACCTGGAGACACTTGCATCGCCTGCATAAATCTCCGGTAAAAGGCTTATTGGGTGCACGGGCTGCACTCATTCCTCATCAACTGTATATTGCGCATGAAGTGGCTCAGCGAGATACGGTACGAGTGATGCTCGCTGATGAGGTGGGCTTAGGGAAAACAATTGAAGCAGGCTTGATTATGCATCATAGATTGCATTCAGGCTTGTCGAAACGCATCTTGGTTGTGGTGCCTGAAAGCTTATTGCATCAGTGGCTAGTTGAAATGTTAAGGCGCTTTAATTTAAAGTTCAGTCTTTTTGATGAGTCTCGATGCCTGGCACTCGAAGATGAAAATCCATTTCTGAGTGAACAGTTAGTATTATGTAGTCTGGATTTTTTTACCCTGAATCCTCATAGGAAAGACCAAGCTGTCCAGGCTGATTGGGATATTGTTGTTGTCGATGAGGCGCATCATCTGCAATGGTCTGAGCAATCCCCAGGAGATGCATATTTATTTGTTGAGCAATTAGCAAAACACGCGCCTGGCTTGATATTGTTAACGGCAACACCTGAACAGTTAGGCAAGGAAACGCATTTTTCTCAATTAAGCTTACTCGATGCAGACCGGTTTTATAGTTTTGAACAGTTTTTGGCTGAGCAGCGGGAATTTAAGCCTATTGCCCGGTTAGCAGACAAAATTGTAAGCCAGCTTGATCTCGATAATGCAGATAGAGAGTTATTAGCTAATTTACTCGATCACAAATTAACAACGGATTTTTTACAAAATTTTGATGACATGACTTTAAGACAGGAAGTCATTGAACAGTTAGTTGACCGACATGGTACAGGGCGTGTTTTATTTAGGAATTCCCGGCATGTGGTGCAGGGGTTTCCGCAAAGAAAGTTTTTCTCTTATCCGCTAAAGCAGAACTCGGATACTAATGAAGCGACTTATTTGCAGTGGCTGGTAGCGCATTTAAGAGCGTTGGGTCTAGTTCAGGTTTTGTTGATTTGCAAGCATGCTGAAACAGTGGTTAAGCTGCATAGACAATTACGTGATAAATATGCACTTAAAGCTGCAGTTTTTCATGAAGGAATGAGTATTATTGAGCGTGACCGATCGGCCGCTTATTTTGCTGATCAGGATGCTCAGGTTCGTATCTTGCTTTGCTCGGAAATTGGCAGTGAGGGGCGAAATTTCCAGTTTGCACATCATTTGATTTTATTGGACTTACCTGAGAACCCTGATTTATTGCAGCAAAGAATTGGCCGGCTCGATCGTATAGGGCAGCGACACATTATTGAAATTCATGTGCCTTATATTGTTGGCAGCAAGCAACATAGCTTATGCCGTTGGTATGCTGAGGGTTTAAAGCTATTTCAGATAAATAGTAATGCGGCAAGTGAGGTGTATCAATTGCAAAAACACGCACTTGATGAGGTTTGTTTAAGTCCTGTGCAACAAGGTCTGGATGAACTTGTTACTTCGGGCGGTGTGCTGATGCAAGAGATTGAAGCGCAAATGCACGAGGCGCGAGATGTTTTATTAGAGCTTAATTCATGTCGTCGAAATATAGCTGAGAAGCTTATTTTTGAAATTAAAGATATTTCACATGCAGAGACCTTATGGCAGTATATGGAAGAGGTATTTGAATGTTTTGGAGTGGAGTCTGAGTATCATTCCGATGCTTGCGCTATTTTGCGAGCGGAGCAGTTACAGCGGGTCAGCCATTTCCCAGGTGTGCCAGAAGATGGGGTGACGGTAACCATAGACAGGGCAGTCGCTTTAAGCAGAGAAGATATGCAGTATTTAAGCTGGGAGCACCCTATGCTGGTGTCGGCAATGGATTTGATATTATCTGGAAATATAGGTAATGCGGCGTTAAGTGTTATCAAGCATGATGATATTCAGGCAGGGCAGTACTTTCTGGAGTGTCTTTTTTTGGTTGAATGTAGCGCGCCTTTGTCTTTGCAGCTAAGTCGTTTTTTGCCTGCAACACCGATACGCATTTTGATTGATCAACAGCAGCAAGACTTAACGGCGCAGTTTTTACACGATGAGTTGCAGGAAGTGGATGAGAAAATAGAAAGAGAGCAAATCACTGATTTCATTAATAGTGAACAGAAAAATATTAAAGCCATGATTGCCAGTGCTGAACAAAAATCTGAAATTATTATGCAGGGAATCATTAATCAGGCTAATACAGATATGCTTAAGGTTCTAGCCAAGGAAATACAGCGTTTAGATGCTCTAAGTAAGGTAAATTCAGGGATAAAATCAGCAGAAATTAGTGCATTAAAAGGTATAACTATTGCATCGCATGGATATATTAAGGGTGCTAAATTGCGCTTGGATGCCGTTCGATTTATTATAAGCAGTTAGGTATCGTAATCTGGTTGTTTAGTAAGTTCTTGTTCCTAGGTGCTGAGTGCCAGAGAAAATTATAATAATTATTTAAAGTATGGAGGAAAAACATGGGCTTATTTGGTTCGATTACGGGAAAATCAAAAGTAAAGGTAGCGAATAATAAAGTACAGAAAGCAAGAGCAAATGATGATGTTGCTCAGGCTGAAAAATTATTTGCTGAAGCAATGGGTATTTATCAAAGCATACCGTCAGGTAATAGGGCCTTTAATGATGCTCTTTATAACTGGGGTACGGCCTTGCTATACTCGGCGCGATTAAAGCAAGGAGCTGCCGCCGTTGCTCTTTATCAGGAAGCAGGAAAAAAGTTCTCCTATTGTCTGGTGGCAAAACCAGACTATTTAGGCGCAGCTCTAGACTGGGGTGTTGCTTTGATGGAGTTGGCTGCTTTACAGGATGCTGGGGATAAAGAAGCCAGCTATGTTTTGGCAAAAGAAAAATTCACCATCGCTAACGAGATACAAGAAGGCGTTGCTAGTTATAACTTTGCCTGTTTGCATGCTGTACACAATGACTTTGACGCTTGTAAAAAAGCATTAGAGCTTGCCTTGGAGTACGGTAATCTCCCTGATGAAGATGAGATTAAAAACGATGCAGATATGAAAATAGCTAAAACCAAGCCCTGGTTTGATGCTTTTATTACTTCAATTGATGCACCTGAAAGTGATGAAGATTCCGGGAAAGATAAAGACACTGAGGAAGGTTCTCAAAAAGCTGTCTACAGTAATACTAAAATTCGTACTGATGGCTATAAAATAGATTACGATAAAAAAGAAAAAAAATAGAATAACCAAGCTTCTTTGCTAAAAGTTGACGCGCTAAAGCGCACAATAAATCAGGGCTAGCGATAGAGGCATATACTTACTAAAATACTTGGTATTTCCGCTATTAATAACTTATACTCTTTGCCATTCAACAATAGCTATCAGAGGGTGTCTTGGCATTATGCACAGATGCTACTCTATAGCCATGGTTGATGACACTTAATTATAATTATTTAGGAGAATAATCAATGGCTTATGAATTACCTGCTTTGCCTTATGCAGAAGATGCTTTAGCGCCACATATTTCAGAAGAAACTTTAGGATTTCATTACGGCAAGCATCATCAGACCTATGTAACAAATTTAAATAATTTGGTTCCGGGATCGGAATTTGAGGGTGCATCTCTAGAAAGTCTAGTGATGCGTTCATCTGGTGGGATTTTTAATAATGCAGCTCAAGTATGGAATCATACTTTTTACTGGAATAGTTTGGCGCCTAATGGTGGTGGGGAACCTGCAGGTGTTTTAGCCGATGCTATTAATGTAACTTTTGGTTCATTTGCTGAGTTTAAGGAAGCTTTTACAAAATGCGCCGTGACAACTTTTGGTTCTGGCTGGGCGTGGTTAGTAAAAAACGCAGATGGTAGTCTGGAGCTAGTCAGTACAAGTAATGCTGGTTGCCCATTAACCGAAGGGCAAACACCATTGTTAACTTGCGATGTTTGGGAGCATGCCTATTACATTGATTACCGTAATGCACGTCCTAAATATCTGGAAGCCTTTTGGGCGTTAGTCAACTGGGAATTTGCAGCGGAAAATTTTTCTGCATAACTTCCAGTTTGCTATAAAAGTAGGCTTTTAGCAGGCCCTGAATAACTCAAGTGCTTAGCATAGAAATCACAAATAGTGCTATATTTACCTAAAAATGAGTCGAATATTCATTGTATTTAACGATTTTTGGTGAAAAAAATGCTGTTTAGGATTTTCGTGATGAATGCTTGAGTTGTTCCGAGCCTTCTTAAGTACATGTAGGCCATAAAAAAGCCTGAGTTTGCAAAAACTCAGGCTTTTTTATGGGGTTTATTTTACTACTCGCAAATGAGTTCTCGTCGGAGGGGTTGGGGTGTCTGGAGGGAGAGTGCTGTCCTCTTCCTCCTCTTGGTCAAAAACCATCCCTTTGCCGTTTTCTTTTGCGTAGATTGCCATCACTGCCGGTATAGGAGCAATAATATGCATCGGTTGCCCATTAAATCGGGCATTGAATTCAACAGTCGTATTTTCAAGCGACAGGCCTTGAATTGCTTCAGGGCGCATATTAAGTACAATTTTGTTATCTTCGATATAGTCCTTGGGTAATACGGCGTGTGGGTGCGTCGCATCAACCAGTAAATGAGGCGTTAGATTATTATCAATAATCCACTCATAGATAGAGCGAATCAGGTAAGGTTTTAACGATGTCATTTTTTGCCGGGTACTTTAAGCATTTCCTGTTCTTCTTCGCTTAAGCTGGCAGCAAATGCTTCACGTTTAAACAGGCGCTGGGCGTAAGCCTCTATAACGGGTGCGCTTTCTGATAAGTTAATGCCTATATCAGGAAGTCGCCATAGCAAAGGTGCCAGCGTGCAGTCAATTAAAGAAAAGTCTTCGCTCATAAAGAACTCATTAGCTGCAAACAAAGGAGCCGCAGCAATAAGGCTTTCTTTCAGCATTTTTTTCGCACGGGCAGACTTTTTCTCACCTGAGTTGAGTACCTCGTCCAGTAAGTGATACCAGTCCTGATCTATACGCTTGATAATCATGCGTGCATTGGCCCGGGAAACTGGATCCATTTGATGAAGGGGCGGGTGAGGAAAGCGCTCATCCAGATACTCCATTATGATGCGAGAATCATATAAGACCAGTTCGCGCTCGACTAATGTCGGTGTAGTGCCGTTAGGATTGAGCTCTAATAAGCTTTCTGGTGGATCGCTAGGGTCAAAATATTCAATTTCTGCAGTGACGCCTTTCTCGTGCAAAGCAAGCCGGGTGCAATGGCTCAGCGCGCAAGTAGGGGAAGAAAACAAGGTCATGACTGAACGACGAGTATTAACAATTACCACGAATCATAACTCCAAATTAATTTATAAGGTTAGACAAATTCTAATATTTTAGCATAGATGGGTCTGATCGGGGGCTGTATATCTATATTTTTCTGTCAATTGCTCGCTTTATGGGGGTTTTGAAAAAAATAAGGCGTAAAGGAGGTAGGGTTTGAGAAAGGCAAGGTGTATTTAAACGTAGGCCGGGTTAGATTTTTTATTGTGCAGTAAAAAAATGTTATCCGGCACTGAGAGAGTAGTATATGCAGGAAAATGCACTCTACGCTAAAAATATGATTTTTTAACCATTCCGGGTGAGAGTTGTTGCGCAGGGTAGGTTAGTGTGTCATGTGCCGAATGATCTTATCTACGCTACATTAAATAATCTATCCGACCTTTAGGTTTATTAAACCATTACGACCACATCTACTAATAGGATGGTTTATCTATGCTGACTAGTGTTATCTCGGCTAGTATTTACTGAATCTCTTCTATACTAATCACATCAAACCAGGCGGTCGCATCTTCAGTGGCAACATGATATTGCAGAACCACGGAATAACCAATGCCGGAAATTTTATGTGTGACACGAGGAATCATAACTTGTAGAACCTTAGGGTTAGGGTTGAAGGTTGCGCGATAAGGTTCGACTACGTCTTCTATGCTTAATTCTTCAATATCGGTTAAGATAAAATTTATACCATTCTCAGTGCTACGATCCTCCAGGCCTTGCTGGAGATTCGCTGCATAAATATTTTCATTAATGCGCACTCTAGGGATATGGAGTGTGTGGGTATTTGAATCAAAGATAGAGGATCTTGCGATTGCCTGTTTTGAATTTAAAGGATTAATAAGCCCTGTTCCTGTGATTTTTATCGCATACTGGTCATCACTGTAAGGAAAAGAGACAATATGTTCCTCAGTGGTAGCATATGATTTTGGCTCTCCAGGAACCTCAATTATCTCCTCTATTGTCTTCGCAGGGTCATTAGGATCTTCTATTGTTATTGTTGTAGTAGTCGGGGCTTCATGACCTGGTGCAGGTTCTCCAGCTTGTTGTAAAATGACAGAACCAACACCGCAAGTATCGCTGTCTCCAGCATCACCTTGAAGTGGCGATGAAATAGCAATCAGATAGTCTGTTTTACCTGCAGGCACTCCGATATCAACGGTATTCAATGTGCCAAAGCAGGGGTTTACAATGCCGATTAAAGCGCCTTTAAAATAATCTAGGGAATAGGCTAGATACATATGGTTAGAAGTGCCTGCAGTACCATTAATGATTCTTACACCACTTGGGTCGTTAGTGGAAGCTGTCTCATCAATCCAGCGCTTAAAAGTATAAACTCCATTTTCTCCCCTGCCTTGATCGTTTAATTCTTTTAGGCGCTTAGAGTCAAAGACATAAAGTACCCAGCTTTTTTTGTTAAAGCAGTTGGTTCCGGGAGGGCAAACTTCCAGAGAAATTTTCTCATCGCCTGCACTGCTTAGAGAGAACCAGTCCTTGTCTTCGGAGTCATATAAATGTCCCTTTATAATTTTACCAGAAGTAAGTGGTGTTGCCTGCGCAGAACGATTATTAGGTTCCACATCGATATTGTAGGGCTGGTCAAATATAGTGTCTCCATTAGAGTCTACGGGGTTACCAATAATGGTTACTGTAAGGTTAGCCGTAGAGCTTTCGCCGTTGTCGGCAAAATATTGGTAATTAAATATATCGGTAACGACTTCACCAGCTTTTAAATCAATTACATTAGGAGAAGTCAAATAGAGATTATAGTTATATTTACCATCTTCTGATACGACTAACACACCATAATCACTTGAGGGAGAGCTGCTTAGTTGAATGTAATTACCATTGCTATCATTAGCCGTGAGGTCGCCACTAGCTATAATAATTTCGTTGGGTATAACCGTATTGATATCATCTCTGGCTATTGGCCCACCAACTAAGACTGGGTTTTCATTAACTTGAATTATTAACTGGGCGTTTGAAGTTAGGCCGGTATCATTTGATAAGGTATATGAAAAACTATCCGTATCGCTCCCGCTGTCTGGTAGACTAGAATTATCAGTCCAGCTATAGAGCGTATAGTGGTAGGTGCCTCCACTGCCTATCTCATCTAAATACCCATATTTACCGGCAGACTGGTTAAAGGTCACAACTGTCCCGTAAAGGTCATTGTCACTCACATTGCCTGTAGCACTAGGTTTTTCAACAATGACTACGACTTTATAGTCGTTTTTGGCATTTGGAAAGTTATTGGCTGGCGCCCCACCAATATTCAAAGCACGGACATTAAATGAGCTGGCTAAAAGAAGTGCCGCTAGTATTGGTGTATATTTTATATGCATAGAAAGATTATGTCTAAAGCCGTGTCGGCAGTTAGTATTGTTAAGAAGTTTAGTTTAATTTTATATATATTCAAGACGTGTGCTAAGCTCTAGTTATTTTAAAATATACAAAACATTTAATATCAGTCTGTTAGCTAGTTAATATTTAGTGGGAATTATCATTTATGGTTAAAACCGAAGTGATAAAAAGGTCGCTGGCGTGTTAAGATGGTTTTCGAGCTTTAGTGCCAATAATTGCGTTGGCATGTTTGAACAGAATTTTAACTACTGGGAGCAGGAATTTTTTTACTAAAACAGAGTAACAATATTCTTGTTTTTGTTTAGAATAAAGAGGACATAATAGTGATAAAAAAATCTTTAACGTTAGCTTTTTTAATAGCCGGTATAGGCTTTGTTGGTTCTGCTTTTGCTTATGATCCGGGAAATACCGAGAAAACCTGTAAAGACCCAAGGTTTAAAACCTTTTCACCTGAACATAAAGCAGAGACTGATCCTGAATCAGAGATTTCTTTCACGGTCTCCGGATATGCTGATCCAACGACAATTAAAGCGATGGCTAAAAATGTGCCATTAGAGTTAATTATCGTTGATAAAAATAGTTTTTATGATGTTTCAGCTAAGCTACCGGCTTCATTAACCGGTAAATATGCGCGTATTCATGTCCGGGCCCATAATACTCGGGAATGCATGGCTAAAGATGGCTGGCTGATTAAAATCCGAGACAAGGCTGCAACAACAGAAGTTCTAGAAGTTTCAGAAGTTCCAGACGCTGTCATAGAAAGTGCTGAGGAAACTCAATAAAGAATTTTATTTCCCTGTGTTTGCCATGCAATAACTGGATTCAGTGACTGCTTTAATGGTAGTTGTTGCATGGGGATTTTCCTTTGCTCATATATAAAACTATCATCAACGCCTGCTTGAGCAGCACCGTAGTGATTGCAGGCAAAGTAAACCTGTTTAAGTCCTGCGCAGTAAATAGCCCTTGAGGCACATCGGCCAAGGCTCGCAAATATTGTAAAGTAAGCAGTCTGTTAATTGCAAGGTATTTAACTCAGTACATGCGGCACGAATAGCCATTATTTCTGCATGCGCGGTAGGGTCATTATTGCAGGCGGCAAAAATTCTCTCATCCCGACAGACACTCGCGCCAAATGGCTCGCCATTATCAGTATGTACATTGCTTTCAGCTAAGTCGATAGCTTATTGTAAAAATTTCGTATGCATTGCAAAGCAAGTGTTTTTTATCTTTATAAATCAAGCGGATTGTCAGGGTTAATGCCTTGCATAAAAGGGAGTCTCCTATCTTGATTGGTCACCTGGTAGACTTTTCCTAACCAGTTATTAAATACCGCTTTTGCGGTATCGCGCCAAGTATTGTCTAAAAAATCTTCTATGTCCTGTTCTGGAAAATTCGGTATTGCATACTGGTACTTTAATGCACTGTGTACCTGTTCGGCATACGCAGTGAAAACTGCTTGTACTTCCGTATTAAAATAATGCTCAGGAAATGGAGGGTATTGCTCGGTTTCCTGATCAATAAAACGCATGACTTCACGTTTGTATTCTTTCATCAGACTAATGGCGTCGTATTCAGGGTGTCCTTGAAAATAGACGATACGAAAGCCATCGGGACTCACCGCAAGATGAACGCCTGCTTCTGGACTGGCAACCAGTATTTTAATACCTTGTTGTTCCAAATCTTGTTGAAATACTTCATTAAAGCGAGAATGCGGAACATCAAAGCGGGTATTGATTTCCGCGATTAAAGGATGCTTGCGATCTATTACTTTATGTGCATAAACTCCCCAGCGCTTTGCTGGTAGCCGAGTGCGTTCTATGCCATAGAAAAATTGAATTAAGGCGTGTGTCGCAAGGCAAGAGCATAGGATGGAGGTGACATTTTTTTTAGCCCACTCAAATACTTCCGTTAAGGGTAGCCAGAAGTCTTCATCCTGTAGGTGCTCGTGGGTAACGTTAGCGCCACTGATAATTAACGCATCCAGACCATCAACTTTGAGTTGCGAAAAGGTTTCATAGTACTGATTTATATGTTCTTGGGCGGTCTGATTGCGTGGCAATCCTTCAATTGTAAAGGGGTGTACGTGAAACTGGGCAATTTGATTACAGGCACCTATCAGCCGGAAAAACTGCCTTTCAGTCGCTTCCAGTGCGGCATCCGGCATAATATTCAGAAAACCTATATGTAACTCACGTATATGTTGGTGGGAGGCACGGTCAGGATTAAGAATGTCCTCGCCTTCTTCGTGCAGACGCTGAAATGTGGGTAATTGTGTATGGGCAACTAATGGCATGGCATTTTTAAGGTGTTTGCTGGTCTATGGCTGCAGCGATAAGCTGAATGAAATCAGTGTCGTCTTTAACATTGGCAACATCGCAGGCGTTGAGAGTATAGCCATATGTATCAGCAATCGCTTGATAGCGCGGCAGGCGAGATTTAAATAACTTGGGAAAAACCCAACTGACAAATTCATCTGGCGGAAGTGTGTCAATATCAGTATAGTTTTTTTCGCGCATGAATTCCGCTAGATGCTGGTCTAAAAACGCCTCTCTATAATATAGGGGTTTAGGTGATGTTTTGGCTCGATTTATAATAGTCTCATTGAATTCAGGCGAGGTTTTTATATAAATAATCAGCGTATGTTTAGCAAGATGTTCCAATATCGCTGGGTCATCTAATTCACACACGCTTCCCCCGGCATCGTTGATGAAATGTTTATAGCCATAAAGACTTTCTGCCTTATGAATAAATTCACTGACATCATACATCGCCGCTATTTCAGCTTTATGGTGTAACGCCTGTCTGCGTTTGAATTGACTTAGTGTCAGGCCGCCTAGTTTGCTATCACCTATTTTTCCTAAAAAGCTGGAAACAGGCGCGAGATTATCCACCGAGACGTTATTGCAAATATAGATAGAGTCAGAAAGTAATAAGTCTTTTAAAAAAGGGACTTCCATTGCCTGTTGTTTGATATTATCCAGTATAGGCTCGTCTAAATATTTGGTGCCGATGCGGTAATCACCTGAATAATGGAACCATTTTTCTCTGGGTAATTTATTTGCCAGTGTTGTTTTTCCTGCGCCAGACATGGCTAACAGAGTGATGCTTTTAGATTTCCATTGTAGGAATTCCTGAGAACTCATTTTCATGCAGATTTTTTCCTGGTGCAGTGCCGTGTGCTTTTGTTGAGCGACGGTGTTTTTAAGCTTCTGATTTAATGTGTTTTTTAACCGATTTTTAACTTTCCAGTAGAGCGTTGTGCTAGTCTAGAAAGTCTTTTAATGGTGTGTCATCCATGTCACTACGGCGTGTATCTGAATTAGAGTAACCCAGGTCATCAGGCTCTAGGTCATCAAAGGGGGCACTCCAGTCTTCAGGGTCTTCAATAAAGTCAAATGTCGAGTTATACCAGCTTTCTTTATCAAATTCGCCAATATCACCATTATTATATTGCACATCTATCGTGTCATCACTCTCTTCAATGGCGACGACTTTAAACAATAGCTTATTTTCTACATCTTTATACCATTGGTCGATAACGGGGTCAGTTATGGTAGTCATAATTAATTCCTTGTTTTATATGTTCTTGTAAAAATATTGAGCCGGAATAAATGAAAAGTAGCTTGATAGATCCTTTAGTAGATGAAATTTGATCTGTAGTGTTAAAGTGATGTTATGCCTATGAGGTACAGATTGCAAGGGCAGAGTATGGATTGGGGTAAATGCAATGGGCAAGTGTTTTTAAGTACTTGCATTATAAAAAATAACCCATAGAAAATAAGCTAGCTTAAGTACAATTGAAAGAAGTAGGGAGAGAAAATGTAAAGCAGAATAATATGCTTCACGTCTACTTCCGCTCTAACGTCATAAATCCATGCACGCCACGATTGGATTTCACAGCGAGCCATTGTTTCAGATATTTAATTTCTTCAGTATCTTGCAGGTGCTCAATACTTTCATTTTGCCTTAGCAATTTAAAAGCGCTGGAAATAACTTTATACCGATCGCCGGTAATTCCTGCGCGTTTTAGCCCTATCGTGTTGAGACGATAGTGTTTTGCCGGGTAACCTGCAATCAGGCAGAAAGGAAGAACATCCTTATTTAGCCCGGTGGTACCCTGAACAATTGCATAGGATCCAATGCGGCAAAACTGGTGAGCAACCACAGTACCGCCCATAAACACGCGATCATCAATTTGCACAAAGCCACCGATGGCGACATTATTGGCAAAAATGGTGTGATTGCCAATCTGGCAATCATGGGCGACATGGCTGTTATTCATAAAAAAGCAATTTGAACCAATGCGGGTGACGCCATTTTCTACGGACGCTCTATGTGCTGTAAAGCCTTCTCTAAAGGTATTGTTGTCACCGATCTCTAACCAGGAAACAGTTGTTTCTTTAAAACTTGTGTCTTGCGGCAAATCTCCTAATACCACATGTGCGTGGACTTTATTTCCTGCCCCCATTTTAGTATAGGGACGGATAACGGCATGCGCGCCAATCTCGCAGTTATCAGCGATCTGCGTATGTTCTTCGATAACGGCAAATGGGCCGATAGTGACATTTTTGCCTATACTAGCTGGGTCTGCGATATAAGCGCTAGGGTGGATGTTCTGTGTCATGTGTCGTTTAGCCTCGGGGATGATATTGGGAATGCAGTTCTTTTAGTCGCTCATTGGCGATATGTGTATAAATCTGGGTGGTAGATAAATCACTGTGGCCTAGCAAGAGTTGCACTACGCGTAAGTCAGCGCCATGATTTAATAAATGCGTGGCAAATGCGTGGCGCAGTGTATGTGGAGATAGTGATTTACTGATCGCTGCTTTTTTTGCATAACGTTTGATAATATGCCAAAAAGCCTGGCGAGTCATCCCTGCTGCTCTGTTAGTGACAAAAACAGCACTGCAGGGGCGTTCTGATAGTAAAGCTTTGCGGCTGTGTTGCATATAGTTTTCTAGGCTTTCCATGGCTTGTTCACCGATAGGCGTCAAGCGTTCTTTGTTGCCTTTGCCGGTGACCCGTAAGACCCCCTGGCGTAGATTAATCTGGCTGGTGGTTAATGCGACCAGCTCTGATACCCTCAAGCCCGTAGCATAGAGCATTTCTAGCATGGCTTTGTCGCGGGCACCTAATACGGACGTGAGTTCTGGTGCATTAAGCAGCAATTCTACATCATGCTCGGATAACGAATGAGGTAGGGCGCGACCTATACGAGGCGTATCAATGAGAGCGGTAGGATCAATATCGATATGTTTTTCGCGTAATAAATAGGTGTAAAAACGCCGTAGGCTAGATAAAATTCGCGCCGATGAACGAGCGCTAATGCCTTGCTCATAGCGCTGGCTTAGAAATAATGCGATGTCGCTATTGTTAGCCTGATGTATCGGTTTTTTTGCCAAGCTTTTGTGGAAAATGCGCAAGTCACTGGCATACGCACTGAGGGTGTTTTGACTTAAGCCATTTTCTACCCACAAGGCATCAATAAATGTGTCGATTAGCTGCTTAGACGGCATGAGTATCTATTTTTTCGTGTTTTAATAGTGCTGCTTTGATATTAATCAATTTACCTGAACTAGCACCTGCATAGCCGCCGAGACCCGTTTTGGCAAGTATCCGATGACAAGGAATAAGCAATGGAAACGGATTTTTGCGGCAGGCATTAGCCAGGGCTCTAGGGCCAGTGTTTAACTCTTTGGCTAATTCACCATAGGTTTTTGTTATGCCGGGTGGTATTTGATAAAGGGCGCACCAGACGTTCCGCTGGAATTCAGTTCCTTGTTTTAAAAGACCAGTGCGTATTGTCATTTTTCCTGTTAGCCAGTAGTTGTTTATTTGTTGTTCGAGGGCAGTGGGCAGTCCTGAGTATTTAGCATCTAAGGGTGGGTTAATGATCCACTGGACTGTGGATACTAATTCACCCTGCAGCTGGATTGCAAGTATTCCAGCCGGTGTCTGGTAATAATAACTTAGCTGGGGTTGCGGCTTGTCAAGAGTCTGCCAGTTAAGTTGGGCATCAAACATATTCAATCCAGCGCCTTTTCTAGCGCCTCACAGTAGGTTTTAATGAATTTAATGCGAGCATAGCGTTTGTTATTAGCTTCAACCAAGGTCCAGGAGGTCTTCTGTGAGCTAGTATGTGCAACCATATCATTGACAGCTAGCGAATACTCAGCCCATTTGTCCCGATTACGATAGTCTTCTTCAGTAATTTTATGTTGTTTGTAACTGATTTTCTCACGCTCTTTAAAACGGCGTAATTGTTCGTCCGGGTCGATATGCAGCCAGAATTTTAATAACACGATACCGTGATCAGTGAGGGATTTTTCAAAATTGGTGATTTCTGAGTAAGCGCGAGTCCACTCTTGCTCGCTGGCAAAGCCTTCAACTCGCTCGACTAACACACGCCCATACCAACTACGATCATAAATAGTGATGCGGCCTGCGCGCGACATATGGCGCCAGAAGCGCCATAAATAATGCTGTACTTGTTCTTCATCGGTCGGGGCGGCGATAGGAATAACCTGATAGTTTCTGGAGTCAAGTGCACGGGTGAGCCGCCTAATGGCGCCTCCTTTGCCTCCTGCATCCCAGCCTTCAAAAACCAGTACGCTGGATGTTTTTTTCTGATGCGCATATCTTGCCAACTTGTTGAGTTTACCTTGGTAAAATTTTAATTTCTCATTGTAGTCTTTTTTATCAAGTTCCAGGCTCAGGTCTAGAGAATCTAGAATTTTGGGTTGATTGCCATGAATGATTGGCGCTGACCGAGTGGGTACTGGCATACTTTGCTTTAACTCATGCGCTGCAATATGTGCTTTAATTTTGTCCAGTACACGCTGGCCAACAGTAAGGCTGCTGTAGCGGATATCGCTGCCATCAATAATGCGCCAGGGATTTTGTGTGCTACTGGTTTCTTTTAAGACAGTTTCAGCAACCCGGGCAAAATCATCGTATATTTTAAGGTGTTTTTTATCGCGATTGGTGACTTGCCAGGCTGTCTCGGGATTATTTTCGAGCAGCTTTAGGCGTTTTTTTTGTTGGTCTTTTTTTAAGTGTAGCCAGCATTTTATAATTAATGTGCCGTCATCTGCGAGTTCTTGCTCTAATTGCTTTATTTGCGTCAGTTGCAACTGTAAATCAGCCTCTTTAGTGTCTTTGTGTACACGCTGAGCAATAGGGTCGCTATACCAGGAGCCGACATAGATGCCTATAGTGCCTTTTGCGGGCATAGTACGCCAAAAGCGCCAGAATTTAGGGCGCTCTTTTTCTTCATCGCTAGATGAATCATAGGCATTAGTGCGCATGAAACGGGGGTCTAACCATTCATTCAAAAGATTAATAACCTCGCCTTTACCACCGCCATCAACACCTGAAATCAAAATAATAACAGAAAAATTAAGTGTGCTTAGTTGTTGCTGGGCAGTTAATAATTGTGTGCGTAAGGTGGGTACTTTTTCATTGTAGTCAGCTTTAGTGACCTTGTGTCCTAGCTCAGCAACTTCAAACATAATGGAGTCCGTTAATTATTTAAGGAAAAGTTTTCACAAGAAACCGGTACATTGTTTGCTAGCAGGCTAGCAGAACCCTTATAATGACGCAATTTTTTTGTAATCTCAATAGGTAAGTCTGTGGAAAATTTTACACCTTATTCTGCTTTGGCAGGTGGTGGATTAATTGGTTTGAGTGTCAGTTTGCTGCTTTTATACAATGGTCGCATGGCAGGGATCAGCGGCATGATGAACGGTTTGTTTAGCGCACCTAAAAAGGAAAAAATTTGGAGTGGCTTATTTCTTTGCGGGCTAATTCTCGGCGCATTTATTTTTCAGTATTTCACAAATGGCAGTCTACAATTACGCCAGGGCTATCCGGTCTTGCTTATTATTTTCGGTGGTTTTCTAGTGGGCTTTGGTACCAGAATGGGCAGCGGTTGTACTAGTGGACATGGTATCTGTGGTGTGGCTAACTTTTCTATTAGGTCGATTACTGCAACCATTACTTTTATGCTTAGTGGTATGTTAACGGTTTTTATACTTAAGCAGCTATTAGGGGCTGCTTAATGAAAATCAATCTAGTGGCACTGTTATCGGGAATTATTTTTGGTGTGGGTCTGGCTTTGTCACAAATGATCGATCCTAATAAGGTATTGAGTTTTCTGGATGTGACCGGAAACTGGGATCCTAGTCTGGCGTTTGTCATGATAGGCGCTTTAGTCGTGACTATGCTGAGTTTTCGTTTTATTTTAAAACGTTCGGCTCCGGTATTGGACTCGGGCTTTCATGTGTCTAGGCAGACTATTATCAATAGACCCTTATTAATAGGTGCAGGACTGTTTGGCATAGGCTGGGGAATGACAGGGTATTGCCCAGGGCCGGCTGTGGCAAGTTTAGGTTTGTTTTCAGTAGAAGGTATTATTATGGTTGTAGCTATCTACGCGGGCTTTTTTAGCCAGCACTGGTTAGCTAATAAGTAAGGTAAGAAATGGAAATATTAGAACTGGTCATCTCCTTTTTCTTATCTTTTGAATTAATACATATTGCTGCGGGAAGTCTGGTTGGCTTTGTGATTGGCTTAACGGGTGTTGGTGGAGGCTCATTAATGACCCCAATATTGGTACTCGGGTTTGGTATTGCCCCGGCAATAGCCGTAGGTACCGACTTATTATATGCAGCGCTGACAAAATGTAGTGGGGTTTTTTTTCATCATAGAAATAAAACAGTAGACTGGCACGTGGTAGGCTTATTGGCTATGGGCAGTGTGCCTAGTTCCCTGATTACAGTTGCTTTACTGGAGCAGGTGAAAACAGCCGGGTTTAATTCTGACCGCTTGATGATGCTCACTTTGAGTATTATGCTGGTGCTGACTTCGATTATTATCTTAATTAAAGGTCGACTACTTGCTTATGTTAGTCACCGTCATGGTAATTCAACCCTGGTGAACCTGCTTAAAACATACCGTCCCCATATCACGGTATTTTCGGGCGTTGCTTTGGGGGTACTGGTAACTATTTCCTCGGTGGGAGCCGGGGCAATTGGATCTGCTATTTTATTCTTACTTTATCCGCGTAAAAAACCGGTAGCTATCGTCGGTACAGATATCGCACACGCTGTTCCTTTAACGGCGATTGCAGGAATGGGGCATTTGCATTTTGGCTCGGTAGACTATGATCTGTTATTTGGATTATTGGCAGGAGGCATCCCTGCCATTTATCTCGGTAGCTTAGTTGGTAGGTATATTCCAGACAATTGGCTAAGAATTTCAATTGCTATACTACTGTTTGCCATGGGCGTAAAGCTTGCTCTGTAGCAGGCATTTTAAATTTTTCAAAAGAACAGCTTTAATAACGTGCATTTTCTCAAGTCTTTCTGATAAAATATCTAGCTAATCCACTTTCGAATGATATATTTGGATGGCATGGAAGGAAGTGTGATATATCTCACTTAAACACATGATTTTTAATAATATATAAAAGGTATTTTAGTATGACTTTTGTCGTTACCGAAAACTGCATCAAATGTAAATTTACTGATTGCGTTGACGTTTGTCCTGTTGATTGTTTTCATGAAGGCCCTAACTTTCTGGTTATCGATCCAGATGAATGTATTGATTGTACTCTGTGTGAGCCTGAGTGCCCTGCAGAAGCTATTTTTGCAGAAGATGAATTACCAGAAGGTCAAGAGGAGTTTATCGAAATTAATGCTGAATTGTCTCAAACATGGCCAGTTATTACTGATGTGCAAGAGCCGCCAGCCGAAGCAGAAGGCTGGAATGGCAAGCCTGATAAGTTAGCCTTGCTAGAAAGATAAGGCTTTTGGAGGTGGGTAAGGCGACTATCCACCTTAATCCTGCTTTTATGGCTCTAGATATTCATTCTTTAACTGCACATAATGAGCAGATGAATATTCCAGAAACTCCCTTTCTGAGTCGCTTAAAGCGCGCGTCTTTTTAGCAGGAGAGCCGATATAAAGATATCCACTTTGTAATACTTTTCCTGGCGGCACTAATGCCCCAGCACCGAGCATTACATAATCTTCCAAAACCGCATTATCCATGATAATTGCGCCAATACCGATCAGGCAATAATCACCGACTGTACAGGCATGTACGACTGCCCGATGTCCTATTGTTACTCCTTTACCAATTTTTAAGGGTGCTTCAGCAGGAGCATGTTTTCCTGCATGAGAGACATGCAAGATAGAGCCATCCTGAATATTAGTCGCTGCGCCAATGGAGATACTACTGACATCCCCGCGTATGACAGCTGTAGGCCAGACAGATACATGGTCTGCTAAGGTCACATCACCAATAATAACCGCACTTGAATCAATGTACGTCGCTTTACCTAGTTGGGGAGAAATGTTTTTAAACGTTCGAAGGGGCATGGGAACTTCCTGTTGACTGCAAATATTATCTATTATGATACTTTTTTTTCGGGTATTATTCAGCTATAAGTTGAGTTAAAAATATCAAAATGTAAGGAATATTTATGGCATTGTTTGATGGTATAAGGCGACAATTGCGTTCAGTTGTTCAATGGGAAGAGCCTGCTGAGGGCGCTTTATTTCAACAATGGCAGGGTAATGGCGACGAGCTAAAGAATGCATCTAAATTAATTGTAGGTCCAGGGCAAGGGTGTATTTTTGTCTACGAGGGTAAGATAAAAGCGATACTCAATGAGTCCAGGTTGATCAATCTAGAAACGGATAATACCCCTTTCTGGACGACTGTAACCAAATTTATGCAGTTTTTTGACAGTGAGCATAAGGCACATATTTACTTTTATCGACGCACAAAAATCCTGGATCAAAAATGGGGTACAAATTCGCCGATTAAGTACGATGATCCAAAATACAATTTTCCGGTTTCTTTGCTTGCGTATGGTAATTATAGTTATCGTATCGATGATCCTAAAGCATTTTTTGTCAATGTCGTAGGTACAGAAAATGATTTTTATATAGAGGATTTCCGCCAGGTGATGTCCAGTCGCCTGCTTCATCCTTTGACAGACTTTCTAGCAGAAAGTAGATTTTCTTACGCTGAGATTGATGCGCATCGTGAAGAAATTGCAGCGGGAATGAATGCCCAATTACAGCAAGAGTTTTTGAAAATGGGCTTTGTTATTACCGATTTTCGTATCGAAGGAACCGATTTTGATGAAGGTACTTTAAAGCGCATCAACAGAATTGCTAACTTAAGTGCTGAAGCAAAGGCAGCCGAAGCAGTAGGACTAGATTATGCGAGCATACAGCAATTAGAGGCAATGCGTGAAGCTGCAAGAAATGAAGGGGGTGGGGCAGGTTTAGGTATGGGCCTAGGGGCTGGTATGGGCATGGGGCAGATGATGTCGCAAACCATGGGCGCTAATTTTTCTACGGATAAAAAAAATCCGAGTACAGACTCTGGCGTTGAATTTTCTGATCCTATGCAAAAGCTAGTGCAATTAAAAAAAATGTATCAGGCAGGGTTAATTTCAAAAGATGAATATAGTGCCAAGAAAAAAGAAATTCTGGATAGCTTGTAATGGCTCGATGTCAGAGTTGCTCAGCCCCCTTGCTGGCAAACACTAACCGATGTCAATATTGTGGTGTGCGTAATGATGTAGACTTACAGGCCAAGCATGATGTTTTAGAGCATACAAAGACTTCTGATCGTTTGTGCCCACATTGTGTAAAGCCCCTACAAACGATCCAGTTGCAGCTAGATGGACAGCTTGCTATTGACCGCTGTGCAGATTGCTTTGGCTTGTTTTTTGACCTGGGAGAACTGGAGATTTTACTTAACCATTCGGTAAGTGATGTGCAGTCAATTAACCTGACGCACCTGGATAATATTAATGCGGATAGGTATCGCAGCAAACAGATTGTTAAGTATGTTAAATGTCCTGTTTGTCTGGAGTTTATGCGGCGCACTAATTTTGCGCAAAAGAGTGGTGTTATCGTGGACAGTTGCCGCTTACATGGCTTTTGGTTAGATAGTGGGGAAGTGACGCATTTGCTGGAATGGAAAAAGGCAGGTGGGCAGTTATTACATGCACAGGAGCAAAAGAACAAAGCACTTAAAACCAGAAAAACACCAGTAGATCGCTCTGATAGATTATGGGATACTTCAATGCATCAGGGCTCAATTAGCCTGGAAACAGGTTTTCTAGAACTATTGGCGTCTGCTGTAGAAAAAATATTATAGCCAAGGCTACTATTGCATAGCCTTGGCATTAAAAAGTTCAATATGCATTGCGGCAGAGGTTAGATGTAACAGTTTGTTTAAGCGACAGGAAACGGGCTCAATATTTGCCCGGTGAAGGTTAATAAATTCACCCGAACGAAACTTGCTATCATTAAAAATTAGGCTGTCTGGTGAATTAAGCGCCTTTATGCCAGGTAAGAAGATTGCCCATGTATAAACAGAGTCATGATTAGGTACGGAAATATAGCAAAATTCAGATTCCAGCGCTAATAATTTGATACCTAATTGCAACTTATGTTCCGTTAGCTGCGTTAAGCTGCAAATCATGCCAATTTCCATGGTATTGTTATTATTGATACCAATAATATCGCCAATTTGTATTGTAGACTGGTTGGCGTTTGTATCAAAAATAATCCTGTAGCCTTTGATACTACTGTCGACAACATAAAGCTTATCCGGGTTAATAGTAGGAATGTGCTTTGCTTTACTTTCGGACTTTGTCCAGATGTTTTTACGCAGAGAACTTTTGATCGCAAGTTCGGCCTTGCTTTGTTCTTCTCGTAACAGACCACTAGGTAGTTGGTTTTGTTTCAAGGCATCTATCGATTCATACCCTTCCGTTACTAATTCGATATTGGGAACTGCCCAACCTCCTGCTATTCGGGGGTCTCTTTGATCAATGGCTTTTTTGTTTGTGGTACTGGGTCTCAGGGTACTGGCATTGTGTAATTGTTCAATAAGATGACTAAAGCCAATAATACCAGGGTATTCATTTTCTTCATTAAAGCGGGTGAATTTACGCTGTTGCGATAGGCTTAGAGTTTTCGCAGCTTGTAAAATGTTTTCGCGGTTTATTGATTTGATAACGCCAGAACCTGGTGCTTCATACGGTGCATTTTTGTTAATTTCTATAGCAGCACTATAAGCAGAAAAAAAAAGTATTGCATTTTTTTCGGTTTGTTTAAGGCTGGTTATAACGCTGGGTGGTTTATCCAGGGTTAAATCGAGGCTAGAATATCGGGATGTTTTTTCTATCGGAATTTTTTTGCCCAGCAACATTAACGAAGTATGCATTTCTACACATGCAGAAACAATAAATATAGCGCGTGGACGAAAGTGCTCTAGATCGCAGTGGTAAAGTGCTATTAGATGTTTGAATGACTTATTAATAGTATTGCTGTGATAGCCATGCTGTTCAATATTTAAGTCCTGTATTTTTAGCTTGGATGCCAGACCGTAGAACTTATAGCTTTGTTTCCAGAAGCCAGGGTAGACTTGTTGATAGATTTCAGCAATATGAAGGTAGGCATTAATCAAGGACTGCAAGCCATAAAACATGCTCTGGGCACTGCTTAAATCGCTTACTTTCGGAAGGCAGCTTTCGAATCCATTAGCTAGTTCTGCATAGATAGATACAATATTTTGCGTATTCTGTTGTTCGTGTTTGGCAAGAGGAAGCGAACTATTTAAAATAATCGTGTTTAGTGGCGTTAAAAAATCCAGCATGGATTTATAAATGCATTCCAGTAGCAGTGATTTTTGTTTCTTAGTTAACTGGTCTTCTTGATTGATTGCCTGTATCGCCAATAATACCTGATGAGTTTTTTCAGCGGCCGAGTTACTGTCCAGGGTGGATAGCCAGTGAGTAAATGATTCTTCGGATAATTTAAAAGGAATCAGGACGTCCGTTTCGGTAGCTGTCGTTTTAAATTTAAGAGTATCCGTTTGTATCCGTAATAAGCTTATCATGGGCATTTAAGTATATTGTAGGCTAACTGTATTATAATTCTACTCACTTAGTGTTGTTAAGTAATAGATAATGATTTTCTTGGCTAAACTTAAAAGCATACAGTATAAATGGCATTTTGATTTTTATGTGAGTCAATGGCAGCAGTACTTTCCTAAACTTCAATTAAACCCTAACACTTTATAGAAATTACCGTACCAAAAAAATGAATAACCCCTTACTAGAAAACTCAGAACTTCCGCAATTTTCACAAATTAAACCCGAACATATAGAGCCAGCAATTGAACAGTTACTGGGTGATGCCCAGTCTAGCGTAGAGCAATTATTAGCTGAGCATGATAGCTATAGCTGGGAAAACCTTATTGCACCTCTCGATGAAGTCGAGGATAGAATCAATAAAGCCTGGTCGCCTGTCAGTCATATGAATTCAGTGGTTAATAATGACTTATTACGCGATGCCTATAATGCCTGTTTACCTAAATTAAGTGCCTATTCTACCGAGATGGGGCAGCATAAAGGGCTGTTTAAAGCTTATCAGGCAATTGCAGCCAGTGATGACTATGCGCTATTAGACACTGCGCAGAAAAAAATTATTCAGAATGCTTTGCGTAGCTTTCGTTTGTCGGGTGTCGATCTGGATGCTGAAAAGAAAGCACGCTATAAGGAAATTAGCCTGGAACTATCACGGCTTGCTAGCAAGTATGAAGAAAACCTATTAGATGCTACCAATGCCTGGCAAAAATTGATCAACAAAAAGAGCGATCTGGCAGGCTTGCCTGAATCTGCTTTACAACAAGCAAGACAAACGGCAAAGCAGGAAGGAAAAAAAGGCTGGATGTTAACGCTACAATTCCCGTCCTATATCGCAGTGATGACTTATGCTGATGATAGGCAGCTGCGTGCGGATATGTATAAGGCCTTTTCCACGCGGGCCTCTGAATTAGGTAGTAATAGTGACTGGGACAACACTGAAATTATGGAACAGACTATTGCTTTGCGCCACGAAAAGGCGCAGCTGTTAGGGTTTAATAATTATGCTGAACTGTCGCTGGCGACAAAAATGGCCGATTCCACCAGCGAGGTCACTGACTTTTTAGAGGAATTAGCAGAGAAGTCATTGCCTCAGGCGCGTAAAGATCTGGCGGAACTCGCCGAATTTGTTCAGCAGCAATACGCTGTAACCAATCTACACACCTGGGATGCCGGTTATTACTCAGAGAAAATGCGGCAGTATGCCTATGATTTATCGCAAGAGGAAGTAAAACAATATTTTCCTGCGCCAAAGGTTTTGCAGGGATTGTTTAATGTGGTCGAAAAACTCTATGGCCTGAATATCTCTGAGCTTGATAATATTGATGCCTGGCATAAAGATGTACGCTTTTTTCAGATTAAAGATAAGGCTGGGGAGTTACGCGGTAAATTCTATATTGATTTATATGCGCGGCCTCATAAAAGAGGCGGTGCTTGGATGGATGATTGTGTGGGCCGGAAAAAAACAGGCGATGTCATTCAAATTCCGGTCGCTTATTTAACCTGTAACTTTACCCCACCGGCAGGTAATGATCCGGCGCTACTAAGCCATGACGAAGTACTGACCCTATTTCATGAGTTTGGTCATGGCTTACAGCATATGCTGACTCAAGTTGATTATTTAGGCGTATCAGGGATTAATGGTGTCGAATGGGATGCGGTGGAACTGCCGAGTCAGTTTATGGAGAATTGGTGCTGGGAGAAGGAGAGCCTGGCTTTAATCTCAGGGCATTACAAGACAGGAGCTGCTTTACCCGAAGAATTGTTTAATAAAATGCTGGCGGCGAAAAACTTTCAGGCCGGCATGATTATGGTTAGACAGCTTGAATTCAGTCTGTTTGACTTTAAAATGCATCAGGATTACTCACCTGAACTAGGCGCGAAAATTTATGACAAGTTAAACGCGATACGAGAGCAAGTGTCAGTTATGATTCCTCCGGACTTTAACCGCTTTGCACATAGCTTTGCGCATATTTTTTCCGGTGGTTATGCGGCAGGCTATTACAGTTATAAATGGGCAGAAGTGTTATCTAGCGATGCCTATTCTTTATTTGAAGAGAACGGCATATTTGACCAGCAGACTGGGGAGAATTTTCTGACGCATATTCTGGAAACCGGTGGTAGCAGCGACGCGATGGAGTTATTTGTTAAATTCAGAGGACGTGAGCCGAAAATTGATGCCTTGCTTAGACATAGTGGAATAGCCGCATGAAATATAAAGACTTAAGAGATTTCATTGCTCAACTGGAAAAAAAAGGTGAACTAAGGCGGATTACCCAGGAAGTGGATCCGGTACTTGAAATGACCGAAATCTGTGACCGGACCTTAAAGCAAGGTGGTCCTGCCTTATTATTTGAAAACCCTAAAGGGCATAATATTCCGGTACTGGCTAATTTATTTGGTACGCCCGACCGCGTGGCGATGGGGATGGGTGAAAACTCGGTTACTGCATTACGCGGGGTGGGTGAATTGCTTTCGCAATTAAAAGAGCCAGAACCTCCTAAAGGCATGAAAGATGCGATGGATAAGATTCCAGTCTTTAAAAATGTGCTGAATATGGCGCCTAAGCTGGTGAAAAACCCACCTTGCCAGGAGCTAATCAGGATTGGCGATGAAATTGATCTGGGTCAGTACCCGATACAAACCTGCTGGCCTAATGATGCCGGACCTTTGATTACCTGGCCTTTAGTAATTACCAAAGGACCCTATAAAGAACGACAAAATCTGGGTATTTATCGCCTGCAAGTGATTGCTAAAAACAAAGTGATTATGCGCTGGCTGGCGCACCGGGGAGGAGCTTTAGATTATCGGGAATGGCAGGAAGCACACCCGGGTGAACCGTTTCCTATCTCAGTTGCATTGGGTGCAGATCCAGCAACTATCTTGGCTGCTGTTACCCCGGTGCCCGATACGCTGTCTGAATATGCCTTTGCAGGCTTATTGCGAGGCAGTAAAACCGAAGTAGCCAAATCGCAAACCAATGACTTGCAAGTCCCAGCCAGTGCAGAAATTGTGCTGGAGGGATTTTTATATCCAGGAGAAACAGCGCCCGAAGGGCCGTTTGGCGATCATACCGGTTACTATAACGAAGTCGATGAGTTTCCGGTTTTTACCATCGAGCGCATAACTCAGCGGCAGGCACCGATTTATCACAGTACCTATACAGGCAAGCCGCCCGATGAGCCTGCGGTATTAGGCGTTGCTTTAAACGAAGTATTCGTACCGATCCTGCAAAAGCAGTTTCCTGAAATCACCGATTTTTATCTGCCGCCCGAAGGTTGTTCCTATCGTATGGCAGTGATTAGTATGAAAAAACAATATGCGGGTCATGCCAAGCGCGTTATGCTTGGAACCTGGTCTTATCTACGGCAGTTTATGTATACCAAGTTTGTGATTGTTGTCGATGATGATATTGATGTCCATAACTGGCAGGAAGTGATTTGGGCTATTACCACACGTATGGATCCCGCTCGTGACTTAACGATATTGGAAAACACGCCGATAGATTATCTGGATTTTGCCTCACCGGTATCCGGTCTGGGATCTAAAGTGGGCTTTGATGCAACCAATAAATGGCCTGGAGAAACGACTCGGGAATGGGGGCGTGTTATTTCTATGTCCGATGATGTCGTGAAAAAAGTAGATGAAATGTGGGAAAGCCTAGGAATAATGTAGGTTATGTTATCTAACGAAGCGTAGATAACGAACCCGGTGTAACAGAAATGTACTTAGAGGGCGTGGATAAAGTTTCTTTCATGCCTATCCTGTTGCTTCCCAAGGCATCCTCGCGAGCACAATACTATCCCGCCGGGCCATGACTATAGCGCACTCTGAGGGGTGCAGTATGAATGGATGTGCCCCCTTCGGCCCAGTACCTTGGGGCAGCCGGGTGGACATGGTTGCTTCTACCTGATTTGAATCACTGTAAAATGGCTTGGTGGTGTTTTAATCAATAGCTATGTAACTGAGCCCAGATAAACGGTATGTTCTTGGCTATGCAAGTTAATCAGCAATTCAGCAAAGAAGTTGGGTGAAATAGTCTGTTCAGCTAATTTTTCTACGGGTAACCATTCTACCCCTACCTGATGCTTATCTGGATCAGGGCCTGAGCTGGGAATATAGTCTACAGGGGTCTGGCATTGAATTAATACTTCGAGTTGGTGGCGGGTGTAAGGTTTTGGATCTAGCTTGGGGATAAAAAAATCGGCGATATGTAACACGTCAAAGGCTTCGACTGCGCTATTGATTTCTTCTAGGCATTCGCGAATCACCGCTTGATGCAAGGTTTCTCCAGGTTCTAATGCACCGCCAGGTAGGGTGTAGCGTACACCTTCTTGCGGGCTGTCTTTTTTGATTAATAGGACTTTGTTATCCTGAATAATAACAGCGCGTACAGTGATGCGGATACCGGATTGTAATTGATCCATTTGTCTAGTTGGAAACATTAGAGTTTGTAGGCTGAGTTAGCTTATCTAGCGTAGCGTAGATAAGTACCCCGGCATATGTTGATACCATGCCTATTCGAGTGCTTCCCGAAGCATCCCGTCGAGCTATGTCTATAGCGTGCTCTGAGGGGCCCAGTATGAATGGATGCGATCCCGACCCAGTATTTTGGGAGGCAACCGGATAAGCATGGTTGATACTGCCAGTAACTTGGCGGGTTACGTTTTTTTGCTTCGCTAAAAAATCTAACCCAACCTACGAAGGGTGTTTTACTCGTGGTTACAACCTGCACCATGAATATGACCATGCTCCATTTCTGTTTCGGTCGCGGGGCGAATATCCATGACTTCTACATCAAATGTTAGTTGCTCACCGGCAAGAGGGTGATTGCCATCAATAGTGATGTTATCCTCTTCTATTTCGGTAATGGTAACAACAGCGGGACCATTGCTAGAGTCGGCCTGAAACTGCATACCTACTTCTATGGTGTCAATGCCCTGAAACATTTCTTTTCCAACAGTCTGGATTTGTTGTTCATTACGTTCGCCATAAGCATCGGCGGCTTCAATAGTCACAGTTAATTTATCACCGACCGATGATTCGCTAAGTGCGCTTTCAAGGCCAGGAATGATATTACCTGCGCCTTGTAGGTAACTTAAAGGTTCCGCGCCGATTGAGCTGTCGAGTTTTTCGCCGGCTTTATTGGTTAATGTATAGTGTATAGAAACGACAGGGTTTTCAGTGTTTTTCATAAGAATAATGCGTTAAGTTTAAAGAAAGGTGATTTTTACGAGTCATCACTTTGCTTGGCAAGTTCGGTGAGTGAGTCAATTAAGTCGGTAAAGTTTTTTAAAGTATCTGTTCTGACCGTTGCGTGGGCCAGTTTACGCCCTTTTCGAGCGGCTTTATCATATAAATGCAAATGCACTTGAGATAATGAAAGTAGCTGGTTACTAGCAGGAACATTGCCGATAAAGTTTTGCATGGCGGCGTAACCCAGCGAGTGGGTTGAACCTAAAGGCATATCCATAATGGCTCTGAGGTGGTTTTCAAATTGGCTGGTTTCCGAGCCTTCAATGGTCCAGTGTCCTGAATTATGTACTCTGGGGGCAAATTCATTGGCAATGATGTTGTTGTCGACCGCAAATAATTCCAGCGCTATCGTACCAACATAATCAAGTGCCGTCAGGATAGTGTTGATATAGTTCTCAGCTTGCGCCTGTAATGGGTCATTCTGGGTATTTTTAGCGAGACGTAAAATACCTTTGTGGTGCTCGTTTTCTGATAATGGGTAATAGACAATTTCCCCCGAGACGCTGCGACTGGCAATAATTGAGATTTCCCGGTCAAAGGGTACAAAACCTTCTACGACGCAAGGGGCACTTTTGACGGCCTGCCATGCCTCAGCTAGATCCTGATCACTACTGAGTACAACCTGTCCTTTGCCGTCATAGCCTAGGCGACGAGTTTTAAGGATAGCAGGGTAACCTATATCCGGCATTGCCTGTTGTAGTTCTTCTAAGCTGGAAACAGCGGAAAATGAGGCGGTAGCAATGCCTAAGTCCTGCAAGAAAGTTTTCTCGGTGATTCTGTCCTGGCCAATGAATAAAGCTTTTGCAGGGGGGTAAACAGGCGTATTGGCATTTAAGAAGTCAATGATCTCAACCGGAACATTTTCAAACTCATAAGTAATAATGTCTGATTCTTCTGCTAACTGCGTCAATAACGCTTTATCAGTATAGTCACCGATCAGGTGCTTGCCTAAATCTGCCGCACAGGAAGCAGGGGTAGGGTCTAGGAATATAAATTTAAGCCCTAAAGGTTTACCAGCGAGGGCAAGCATTCTTGCCAGTTGACCAGCACCTAAAATACCAATAACCATTAAGCAAGCTCCCGGGGGTCTGAGTTAGCGAGCACGGTTTCTGTCTGCTGTTGGCGGAAGGCATTAAGGGGGGCCTTGTATTCAGTATGCTTATTGGCAATGATTGCAGCGGCTAATAAAGCGGCATTAGTTGCGCCAGCTTTGCCTATGGCGAGTGTGCCCACGGGAATGCCGGCGGGCATTTGTGCGATGGATAATAAAGAGTCCATGCCATTTAATGCCTTAGATTGAATGGGTACGCCTAAGACAGGAATCGCTGTTTTTGCCGCGGTCATACCCGGTAAATGAGCTGCGCCACCTGCACCGGCAATAATCACTTCCAGCCCTTTGCCTTCTGCTGATTCAGCATAGTCAAAAAGTTTGTCAGGTGTGCGGTGAGCGGAGACAACCTCGACTTCAAACGGTATGCCTAGTTGTTCCAGTTTTTCAGATGCAAAGCGCATGGTTTCCCAGTCAGAGGTTGAGCCCATGATAATGCCCACTAATGCAGTCATGTATGTCCTTTTTATGCAGATAAGCCGACGTCGTAGCGATAATATGCTCATTCGTTAGCAAAAAGCAAGTAATTATACTTAAGTTTATTCGATTTTAAAATAAAAGAATTCGGGTAAAATTGTTCTCTGTTGCCGTTGCATTAGAAATAACTAATTAACATGGTATTGAGCATAGCCTAATTGCTTAGAGACAATTTGTAGCGTTTGATAAAAGTATTAAAACAGAGCTGATATAGGTGACTTTACTTGAGGAGATGATGTTGAAGCTTGTAATGGTTGAATGAACTGGAAAGCTATTTGGGGGGAAGGGATAAAATAAAATTATTCTCTATTATCGAGAATAATAACCCTCAGTATGGACGAGGGTTATTATTAGGATTAGACTACTATAGAAGTGAAGCAGTCTTGGCTGAAGATGTTGCGCCCATGCCTGCACTGTCGGCACCTGTTCCACAGCCAACTAAAACCGAAATGCTGGTAATTAAAAGTACCATTGCGCTAATTTTTTTTAATAATTTCATTTGTTAATCCTCATTGTTGTTCATATAGTGAACTTTGGTGTAAAAAACTGGTTATTGCTGTATTTACGGAGTTATTCTGGAAAAGATCCTAAGGAGCTTTCTTTATAGCCAGAAATTCCTGAATAGCCCTGCAACTTGAAGCTGAGTGCTTTGTTTAGCTTCGGGATGTATATTAAAGCGTTTGAAATTTTATTTATTGATCTAGATCAATAAAATGAGAATTAAGTAGTCGATGCATTCTGGCGACCATTTTTTGGCCGATATGCCATAACAGCGTAATTATCGCGTGAAGTGTAGCAATTTTATTAGTACCGGAGTACATATGGATCAGATGGTAAAGGACTTTAACGTCAGTTGTATAAACTGTTCATTAGATGAAATTTGTCTTCCTCGAGGCTTATCTCAACAAGAAGTCGAGAACTTGAGTATAGAAGTTAAAAACAATATCTCTCTGCAAAAAGGTGATTATATTTACCGTCAAGGAGATGAATTTAACATGGTCGCGGCGATTAAATCGGGTTCTGCAAAATTAGTTTCTAATGATGGGGCAGGTAATGAACATATTCTTAATGTGCTTTTGCCCGGTGAATTGACCGGCTTTGACGGACTGTTTCAGAATAAATATAACTGTTCGGCAATAGCTCTGGAGAACTTAAGCTATTGTGTGTTGCCAGTAGGCAAGTTTGAGGATTTATGTGCCAAGATTCCTGGTATTGCACGGGAACTATTAAAACATTCTAGTGAGGCTATCAATGAATCCCAGAGCCAGGTCATGGCTAGCAAAAGTTCTGCAGAAGAAAAAGTGGCAAAATTCCTAATTAATTTATCTGATCGTTTGAAAAGTCGAGGCTATTCTGCCGTACAATTTAATATATGTTTAACTCGTCAGGAACTTGGGGAGCATTTAGGGTTAACTCTGGAAACAGTCAGTAGAACACTGGCGCAGTTTCAAAATATTGGCTTTCTCAATGTGCAACGGAAATTAATAGAAATTAAAGATCTGCAAGGCTTACGCCAAATTTTCACCGCCTGATTAAACCTGACATAACTTTGTAAATCCCTGGTTTTTTTTACTTTCCATTTTCCACATAAAAACTTTCCCCCCGAATTCATATAATAACGGCAACACCTCTTTAAAGGGTTAGATTGTATAGTTTCCGTCGACTAAAACCTGAAACTAAAAAGAGGTGCTCAATGAACACGTTTAACCATCTAACCCAGGAGGAAAGATTTTACATTTATACGCAACTAAAACAAGGCGTTTCTAAGAATCAAATAGCCATCACATTGGGGCGTCATAAATCGACTATTGGACGTGAAATTACGCGTAATACAGGTAAGCCTGAATCAGTGGCAAGCTATCGTCAAGAAATGCAGTTACAGACTGCGAGGGTTTGAAATTAACAAGGAGAAACAGGTTGGGAATGCCGACCAAGGGAGTTAATATTACAGTGACATTCAGACATACCGCCTAAAAAATAAAGAGATGACAATCTCAATGGATGGCAAAGGAAGAGCAACGGATAATTTCTGCATCGAACGCTTTTGGCGAAGTGCCAAATGTGAGTCGATCTACCTGAATGGGTATGAGTCAATCACCCAGTTAAAAGAAGATGTTAACGATCAAAATTTTACTTGTAATACGAGGCGAGCCCTATATCATTCTGTTGGTTTTTCTATCTTGAGAAAACACTATAACCAATTGATTGGTATATGGAGTAAATGAAGATGTTGAGATTCCAGTAGAAACAATCTTTAATAAAGCTCAGATTAGAATAAAGTCACCCTTTGCTTTCACATCCCCATACTTTTAAGAGGTTTTTTATTTACTGCTATGGAAAAACCAAGCATTCATTTTGCCAACGAACTGGCCGAGCTATTAAAACCATTTGAGCAATCACTAGAGCAACTAAAGGCACAGCCACTAAAGCTAATTATTCATGCGGGCACACCAAAAACTGGCACGACGAGCTTACAAACCTACCTTGATAAAAAGCAACGGAAGCTCAGAGGAAAAGGTATTCTTTACCCGCATAACCTTGAAAGATTACAAAATCCCACCGCACCAAAACACCAATGGTTTGAGAAAAATTTAGTCACAACACACTTGGAAAACTTCTTAGAAAACTTTAAGAATATAATCTCGCAAGTTAAAAAAGACACCCATACCATCATCCTGTCATCTGAAGGTATTTATAATTACTGGTGGGACTTTCCTGACGAATCAAAAGAGTTTTTATGTGAGCTGAGTAAGCTCTTCGATATTGAAATCTGGGTATGGTTTCGTGACCCCCTCGTGTTTATTGAAAGCTATTACAAACGTAAGCGTCGATTCTTCCCACCTAGACAATTTACGCCACTTACTTTAAAGGCTTAATTTTTCCAATCAAGTTCCAGGGT
>Ga0233434_1000242_pt1 | contig 68020 bp, 66 predicted proteins | sample SI_122_August201_4_FD_182738 | JGI IMG/M metagenome (GOLD analysis project Ga0233434, IMG submission 182738) | Seawater microbial communities from Saanich Inlet, British Columbia, Canada - SI_122_August2016_120_MG | ecosystem: Environmental > Aquatic > Marine > Inlet | place: Canada: British...
TTCTTCCAAAATTAACATGGAAAGATTTAGAAAAAAAAGAATATTTTTCACCAGAAGAAATTCTTCAACAATACATTTCTAATCTAAAAAAACAAATCCCAACTGATTATTCAAAACCCATATCTATTTCCTTAAGTGGAGGTGTGGATTCCTCTCTTACATTATGTCTTTTAAAACAAGTTTTTCCTGATAATCAAATTGATGCTATTTCAATAAAATTTAGAGATAGTCCTGATGAAACAGAAACTGCATCAAAAATTGCAAAAAGAATTGGAGTTGATCATCATATAATTGAAATAGATAATTTCCTTGAAAAATTACCTGATGCTATTTCTATTACAAAACTTCCTTTTTGGGATATTCATTGGTTATATGTAGTTGAAAAAGCAAAAAACTTTTCAAATTATCTAGTTTCTGGTGACGGTGGAGATGAATTACTTGGTGGATATGTTTTCCGTTATTCAAAATTTCTATCTAAAATTCATCCTAATTCTACTGTTAATGATAAAATCGGAGCCTACCTTTCTTGTCATGAAAGAGATCATGTGCCAGAACAAGATGAAATTTTTGAACAAAAGATTGGATTTCAATGGCAAGACATCTATGATCAACTTACACCTTATTTTGATAATTCATTAGATCCAATAGACCAAGTTTTTTTGGCTGACTATAATGGAAAATTACTATATAATTTTTCTATCATTAATAACAAAATTGCAAATTTTTTTGACATTCAATCAATTACTCCTCTTTTATCTCCAGAAATAATCCAAAAATCTATGAGACTTCCTTCAAATAAAAAATATGATTCTTTATCAAATATAGGAAAATTACATTTGAGAAAAATTTTAAAAATTTTTGGAATTGAAGATCTTATTGAAAAACAAAAATTAGGTTTTTCTGTTAACACTGAAAATCTTTGGAAAACCCATGGACTTGAAATGGCAAAAGAATATCTTGTTGATGGAAAAATTATTCAAGATGGTTGGATAAAAAAAGATTGGGTACAATCAAATCTTAATGATCAAAATATTGACATTCGTCATATTAACAAACTTCTTGGATTACTATCATTTGAAATTTGGTATAGGAATATTGAATTACAGAATTAAATATTTTAGGACAAATCAAATTTATTTTTAACAAATTTTAAAAAATCATCTGAAATTTTCCCCCATGAAAACTTTTCAGAAACAAATTTTCTTCCCATTTCTCCAAGCTGTATAGTTTCTTCATTCATTAAAGTTGAAATTTTTTCAATAATGTCTGCATCATCATTTTTTCTTACTAGAAATCCAGTTGTTTTATCATTCATTAATTCTGGAATTCCACCTACTGATGTTGCTATGACAGGTTTTTTCATTAATTGCGCTTCTAACAATGTTAAAGGTGCCATATCAATTCCACTTATCAGGGCATAGATATCAATTTCTGAAAGAAATTGTCTTACTCCTTTTGGATATTCTAAATTTCCAAGCCACTTAAAATTCTCATATTTTGATAATTCTAAATTGATAATATTTGCATAGGGGCCATCTCCTACCCAATAAAACATAATATTTGGAAATTTCTTTAATACATTTTTTAAAATAAGCATTTCTTGAGCTTTGCCCCAAATGTTTGCACTTTGCACTAATCCTACACAAGGATGTTTTAACTTTATTCCTTTTTCAACAAACCAATTTTGTGAATCAATTCCTTGATACAAAACATGTGTCATTTTTTTAGGATGTTGCTGTTGGACTTTATTTTCTAAAAATTTGCAAATTGGTAAAATACATTTAGTATTTCCAAAAATTTCTTTCCCCATTTCTTCCCATTTCTTTATGGCAATATTTTTTGGAAATTTTTTATATTTTGTTTCTTTTGCCCATTTAATCTCATTCCAAAAATCTCCTCTTAGATGAACCAAAGTTGGAATTTTTTGTTTTACTGACTCTAAAGCAAAATGTCTAGGTCTATCTACAAAAATAAGATCTGGTTTAAAATCTCTCAATAACTCATTAAATTGATTTTTTGATTGAAACCATTTTGAGATTTTTCTATTTGGAAAACCATCACAAAATTCACTATCTGCTACTACTTTGACTTCTATGCCTAAATCATCAAGAGTTTTTGCAAAGTCATTCAAATGGAAAATTTTTGATGGTGATCCACCTATGAGCAATTTCAACTTCTATAGAATCTAAAAATTTACTATCTAATATTAAGATCTACATGAACTTTCATTCTAGAACTTTTCTAAATCCAATAATTTTTGAAATTTTAAGATTCTTTACCTTGTTTCATTATTGATAAAGTTAATCTAAATATTGAACAATTTTGAAAGTAATTTAACTAGTAAACCTTGAAAAATCATCTTCTCTAAATCAATGTAGATAGTGCAATTGATATACAACATAATTAAAAAAAATCATGAGACAAAATGTTGGTTATCGTGGCTGGTTTTATTTTCGTCAGGGATGGTCTACCTATTTTGCCTTCATTTTTGCAGCCATTAATACCCTGGTTGTAACTTATTATCTAGCAATTGAAAATATTCCAATTTTGAAAACTGTTTTTCCATCATTTTATGTTTATATGGCTATTGTGTCTACACTTGGAGTTCCTTTGTTAATTTTTGTGGGTTATGCTCACCAGAAAAAAACTGCATCATACAAAGCTGAGGCTGATATTTTTTATGAATCAAATCCACATGCATTAAGACAGTATAATGACATAGAGTTACTTTTACGATTAAATTTGAATTTAGTAAATCTTACACTTGTAGATTATGAAAAAAATAACATTTCAAATGAAAAATTAGATGATCTGAAAAAATTAAAAAATGAAATTGAAACCTATTTTGATCAAAGGAAAGACAGTAAACAAATTGATATTGCATTATTTAAGAAATTTTCAAATTTGAGATAATCAATCTCTAATCAATTGCTTATATTCTTCTTGTCCCCATGCACGAATATTTTTTTCTTTAAATTTTCTTATATAGATTTTTTCAATATATAAAATTAAAAAATTCTCAAATCCTTCAAATGTTGATAGTTTTCTATTGATTGTTTTACATTTTTCTTTTGTTCTACTAAAAATTTGTTCCCAATCATTAACAACTTTTTCTGGATCACAAAGTTGGCATACAAATTCATATTGTTTTTTAATCAAATTGTTTCTGAAATCTTTTGATTCTACAATTTTATCAATCAATTCTGCTACAATTTCTGGTTTGTTGGACTTTGGAAGAAATGGAGGAATTACTTCGTTACCATCAATAATATTAGTATTTTTTTGATTAGTATAACAAATAACTGGTTTTTTACAATATGCAGAATCTCTTTCAATCGAACCTTGAATTCCACTTTTTAATTGTCCTAAAATGGCATCTGCAAATTTGATATATTTGCCAAGCTCTTTCCTTTCAACTAATGGAATAAATTTAACTTGAGAGGGTTTATTTTCAATTAATTTTTTATTTATTTCTCCTTCTTCATAATTATTTTGAATAAACCATTCCATTTGTAATATTTCAAAATTTGATTTGCATAATGGCAATGCCTTCCAAATTATATCATGTCCTTTTTCAATACCAATTCTTTGTGGGGATAAAAATGTAAATTTATTTTTATCTCTTTTAATTGATTTAATATTTTCATTAAATAAAATGTTGTCTACTATGACTCTATCTATTCTAATACCATCTTTTCTATATTTTTTAAGATGATCATGATATTCTTTAGATGTCGTAATACAAAAAATTGCTTTAGAAAAGATTTTTTTATAAAATTTCCTTTCAAAAAAATTTTTTTTGTGAGTTGGATTTTTTAAATGAGATATTTTTCCTTTTGAAAGAAATGGTGGAGTAGTAATATCATTACCAACAAAATACATAATGTAATTTAAACCAGCAAGATAAGCTACTCTTGCCCCAGACCAAGACATTGCTAAACATATATCAAAATTATTTTTTATAGATTTAATTTTTTTAACCTGTTTTGAAATTAGAAGAGAATCAAAAAACTCTACTTCTTCAGAGTTTGTTAATAGTGCATCACCTTTTCTTGGAAAAGTTATTAAGTGAATTTTTGATTTTTTTAGAAATTTTTTTAATGTAAAAATATTATCTGCTGTATCACCAATTGCAAGTATATTCATATTTTTTAAAATTAACTATATAGACATAAACTTATTCCATGTTATATCTAACTGAAATTTTTTAAAAGGTTATTATTTATTATATTCAATTTTTTATTATGAAAAATAAAATTGATTTTACATCAATTCGTGATATTTTAACAATTAGATATGACCCATTAGAAAAATCACTCATTACTCCTGCCTCTTGGAAGGATTTTGATGACTCAGAATTTGATAAAGTTGGAAACAAAACACAAAATCTTTTATTAAAAAGTGTAAAAAAACAATTTCCTGATACAAATGATCCTTTTGTAATTTCTTTAAGTAGTGGAATTGATTCTTCGTTATCTCTGGCATTAATTCGAAAAGTATTTCCAAAAAAAAAAATTATAGCAATTTGTGGTGTTTTTGAAAAAAATAATGATGAATCAGAACAAGCAAAAAAAATAGCTTCCAAATTTGATGCAGAATTTCATGTACTTAAAATGCCATCAATTTTTGTTAATATGCCAGAAATAATTTCCATTACAAAAAAACCCAAATGGAATACCTATACTCATTTAATTGCAAAAATGGCTAAAAGTTTTGGTTCTGTTCTTGCTACTGGGGATGGCGCTGATGAAATTTTTGGTGGATACTCATTTAGATATTCAAAATTTTTACAACTATCAAATCCTTCAGATACTTGGAAAATTAAAATAAAAAATTATCTGGAATGTCATAACAGAGATTGGGTACCTGATCAAGAAAATCTTTTTGGGAAATCTATTCAATTTAATTGGGATGACATTTATTCTTATTTTAAAAAATCTTTTTCAAATCCATTAGAATCACTTAATCAAGTTATGTTAGCTGATTTTAATGGTAAATTATTACATGATTTTATTCCCACAGGACAATTGATATCTAAACATTATGATATACAAATAAAATCACCATTTTTAGATAATGATGTAATTAAATTTGGTTTATCCTTACCATTAAAACAAAAATTTGATGATCACAAACAAAAAGGAAAAATTCTTTTAAGAAATATTGCAAAAAGATTTTCTGTTGAACATATAGATGAAAAAAAAGGTTTTTCTCCTAGTCTTTTATTAGATTGGGAAAAAAATGGAAGAAAAATATTTGAAATCTATTTAACGAATAAAAAATCATATGTTTTCAAAAAAGGGTTAATTAATTATAATTGGTTAATGAAATCATACAAACATTTTGAGCAAGATGGCGATATTAGAATCTTAAATAGATTAATTTCTATACTCGCATTAGAAATTTGGTATAGATCTATTATTAAGGATGAGATAAGTGCATCTACCAAATTATTATAATATTCTTTCTTAAAATGTATCTATTTTAAGATCTGTATTTTTTTATCTCCCTAAAACCCTTTACATTTTTCCATTACCCTAATATAATTACAAATTTTTATTTTATTGGATTGACAAATTCTAAAGTTTCTGTATTAATTGCTGGTGCTGGAGGAGGGGGAACAGGTATGGAATTAATTAAATCATTTCAAATGGCTTCTCATGAATACAAAATTGTTGCTACTGATATGTGGAGTAATAGTTTTGGTTTAATGGAAACTCCTCATAGATATGTTATTCCACCAGCTAGTTCTTCAGAGTATATTGATTCTTTAATAAAAATATGTAAAAAAGAAAATGTACAAGCTATTGCAACTGGATCAGAACCTGAACTCAAAAAAGTTTCTCAAAATTCAAAAATCTTTGAAGAAAATGGTGTGAAAGTTTTGTTAAATTCTTGGGATATAATTCAAAAATGTACTGATAAATTCATGTTAACTAAAATTTTAAAATCTTTGAATATACCATATCCTAATTTTTTTCTTTATGAAGATGATAAAGATATCTCAAAAATCTCTTCTTATCCCGTTGTAATTAAACCAAGAGTAGGTGGTGGGTCACAAAATGTTTTTCTTGCTATGGATAAAGAAGAAGCAGTTTTTTTTACAAAATATTTACAAAAATATGGATTTGAACCATTAGTTCAAGAATATGTTGGAGATTTTAATAATGAATTTACTATTGGAATATTATATGCTGATAATGGTAAATTATTCACATCTATTGCAATGAAACGAATGTTAGGTAGTGGGTTATCTACACGTCAAACTATTTTATCCAAATCAAATGAAAAATATGTTATTTCTTCAGGAATTTCTCAAGGATTAATTGATGATTTTAAAGAAATAAGAGAGTTAGCTAAAAAAATTGTTATTGCTTTAAAAATTAATGGTCCAGTGAATATACAATGCAGAAAAACTGATCAAGGTATTATGCCCTTTGAAATAAACCCTAGATTTTCTGGTACTACTTCACCTAGAAGTTTAGTAGGATTAAATGAAGCTGATATTTTTTGTAGGTACAAATTGTTTGGAGAAATTCCTGATAATACCAATCATAAATTTGGTTATGTTGTAAGAGGTTTAATTGAAAAATATATTAGTCTTGATGAAGCAAAAAATATTCCTAGAATATGATTAAGCTAATAGTTTTTGATTTAGATGATACTATTACTGATAATAGATATTTAGATTTTGAAAGTTTTAATTCAACATGTATTTTTTTAAATATTACAAATTCCCTAACACTAAAAAAATTATTAATGTTAAGAAAAAATAAAAAAACTGCAAAAAATATAGTCAAATTAATTAAAAATTCTACTTCAGTTGATTTTTCAGAAGATGAGTTTTTAGAATATCGAAAAAAATTCTTAACTAGTAACAAAGCAAATACTTTTCTTATTTTAAAATCTGGAACATTAGAAACATTAAAAATGATCCATACAAAAAAAATTCCAATTTGCTTATGTACAGTTAGAAAGAATAAACAAATTGTTGTAAACTTTCTAAAACAACAAAAAATTAAAAAATATTTTGACACAATTTTTTCTACAACTGATATTGATAAAAAAATTGACAATACAATTTCTGAAAATCGAATTTTATTAAAATCGAGTTTTTTAAAAAAATTCCTTCAAAAATACCAACTTGAATCCAATGAAATTCTATATGTGGGAAATTCTAATGAAGATTTTATTAGTGCATCTGAACATAATATAGTTTTTTTGAAATATGATAATGCGTATTTACCAAAGGAACAAAATAATTATTCATATTTTGCAAATAATATGGAAAGAGTAAATAAAATAATATCCAAATTAATTATAGAGTATGACTAAAATCCTTATTACTGGTGTGACTGGTTTTATTGGTTCAAACCTATATGATTTCCTCTCATCTAAAGATTATTCAGTAATAGGAATATCTCATTCTCAAAATAATACTTTATTTCCAAAAATTTCTTTATTGAATTATACAAAATTAAATTCCTTTATGGAAAAAAATAATTTTGACATCGTGATTCATCTTGCATCTTTAATAGAACATTCTGATCCTCTAAAAATATTGAATGTAAACTATAATTCCACTTTCAATTTATTGAAATCATGTGTAAAAAATAATGTCTCAAACTTTATTTTTTCATCTTCACATGCTGTATATGGTAAAACTAGATATCTTCCTATAGATGAAACTCATAATACTTATTCTAAAACATCATATGGTATTTCTAAATTAATGGGAGAAAATTTATGTAAATTATTTAATAATAATTTTAATTTAAATACATCCATTTTACGAATTTCATCTGTTTATGGAAAGAATCAACCAAAAACAAAATTGATACCTAATTTAATTTTAAATTCTAAGAAATCAAAAAAAATTTTTCTAGATAAATATAAAAATGGATTTCAAATTATGGATATGATTCATGTTGATGATGTATGTAATTCAATTTTTTGTGCAATTAAAAATCACAAAAATTTTGGAATTTATAATATAGCTACTGGAAAATCTATCACTGTTGAAGATATTGCTAAACATATTAGAAAAATTAATAATTCAGAAATTATAATAAACAATATTCCAAAAAAAATTAATCATTACAAATATGATGTCAAGAGAGCTATATCTGATTTAAAATTCAATAGTAAAATATCCTTTGATAGAAAAATTAAAGAAATCTATTATGATGTTATTCAAAATGAATAATTAAGCCATTATCTAAGTAAATTCATGAATTGTCCTATTTGTAATTCATCATTAATTGATATTTTAAAAGAATCCCCAAATTCAATTACATCTGATTCAAAAATGATTAACGAATTAGTTTCAATTGCAATTTGTCATGATTGCGGAAATCTGTTTAATTCTAGTGGTGCAAGAAATAATATTGCTGACTTTTATCAAAATTCTTATGATCTTTTGGGTAATTCATTTCAAGCAGAAACAAGAATTTATGAAAATGACAAAGAATCATCACTTTCTGATTGGCGTCTGAAACATCTTTGTTCATTGAATATTTTATCAAAGACTGGAAATATTTTAGATATTGGATGTGGAAAAGGAAATTTTTTACAGACATTTAATTCATTATTTCCTGATTGGAATTTATATGGAATAGAGTCTAGTACATCTTCTTTATCTATCGCAAAAAATAATTTATCTAATTCTATTTTTTATGAAGGAATTTATGATAAAAATCTATTTGATAAAAAATTTGATTTCATTGTTGCATTAAATGTATTAGAACACATTGAAGATCCAAAACTCTTTTTGGAAAATATTTTTGATGATTTGAATGAAAATGGACTAGTATGTTTTGATGTACCAAATTTTAAAGTCAATCCAATTGATGTATTTGTTTATGATCATTTAACTCATTTTACTAGTGAAACACTTGTAAATCTTCTACAAAATGTTGGATTTGAAATATTAAAATTTGTTGAGAATACTAATCAAGTGCCCATTTTAGCAATATGTAAAAAATCCCCCAAAAAATTTCCGCTAAAAAATTTTTTTAATATGACCAAAAGACTACTAGATGATAGTTTAATCTATAATGAAGAGTTATTTTCTACTTATAATTTTGTAAATAAAACATATGAAAAATATGGTGTAGTAGGATTGGGAATTCCAGTTTGGAAAGGAATTCAAAATGAGGTATTGGATACATCCAAAATTTTTTCTTTTTATGATGAAAATTTAACTGTTATAGGCACAAAATATGATAACATTTCAGTAAAATCATTAGATGATATTTCTCATGAAAAATCATTACCATTAATTTATTCAGTTAGTCCTTGCTATATTGATAATTTGAAACAAAAAATTCTTCCATATAATACTAAACAATTTTTACCTAAATCTTATTCATATTTTTTAAAATATTTTTAATTAAGTGTATTTTTAATGATTCCACAAATTTTTTCTTGATTTTCTTGACTTAAATTTTTGTGTAGTGGGAGTGTTAAAGCATTTTTAAATAATAATTCTGAATTTTTTAAATCACCTACTTTTTTCATATTTTTGTATGCAGGTTCTAGATGTAATGCGTACGTGCCTATCTGACTTTGAATATTTTCTTTTGCTAAGGCCTCTCTGATTTTATCCCTAAAATTTTCTTTTTCTACATAACATGCATATGATTGATATGTTTGTCTGGTATTTTTTCCAATATATGCTGGTTTTATCCCATCAATTTTTTCAATTAACTCATGGTATATCTTTGCTTTAGATATTCTATCAGAAACAATCTTTTCAATCTTTTTCATTTGAACTAAACCAATTGCGCTTAGAATGTTTGACATTTTGTAATTGGTTCCAACTGTTTCAAAAGATGCTCCTTTAGCACCAAAATGTTTGAATGAATAACATTGTTCAGCTATTGTATCATCATCTGTAGTAATCATTCCTCCCTCACCTGTAGTAATCACTTTTCTTGGATGAAAACTAAAACAGGAATAATCTGCAATTTTTCCAACAAATTCTTCTCCTATCTTTGCTCCTAAACTACAGGCAGAATCTTCTAACATTTTCAAATTAAGTTTTTTTGCTTTTTGATATATTTCTGATTCTAATGGTACTCCTGCCCATGAAACTGGAGAAAAAACAGTCATATTTTCATTATAAGCATCTTCTAAAATTTCACTAGTCATATTCATACTCTCAATATCAACATCTACCAAAACCGGTTTTCCTCCTGCAAGAATTACAGCCTCTGCAGTAGCAGGATACGTATAATCTGGAACGATAACTTCTTGTCCTTTAATATTTAGACATTCTAAAACAGCATGTAATCCTGTTGTACATGACGTTACAGCTATGGCATGTTTTACACCAAGATACTCTGCCACAACTTTCTCAAATTCTTTGGTAGTGGCCCCCTCAGTTAGAAACCCTGTACCTAAAACCTCTTTAATTGCCTGTAATTCATCATCCCCAATATCTGGAACTGCTAAAGGAATAGTTTTATTTTCCATGAATTAATTTTTAAAATTTTAAGCTTCTATTAAAGGTATAATGGGTAGATTTTTTAAAACATACAAATTCCCAATAATATTGAAAATTCTAATTTTAGGCTCTGAAGGATTTGTAGGAAATAACTTAGTTGAAGGATTATCAAAAAATCATGAAATTTTTTGTGCAGATATGGTTGAACAAAGCCATCATACAAATTATTCACAATTTGATGTAACTGATTCAAAAAGTGTAATGAAAACTGTACAGAATGTAGATATTGTAATTAATCTTGTAGCACATTCACTTGTTTCATCAATTGAGGGTCCTACAAAAAATGCAGAAGTAAATATTATTGGATTATTAAATATTCTAGAGGCTTGTAAAATTAATAAGATTAAAAAATTAATTTTTACATCTGCCTCATCTTTAGTAGGTGAACCTCAAACTTTTCATGTAGATGAAAATCATTTAGCTGTTCCAAAAACAGCATATGGGATAACAAAGTTAGCTTCAGAACATTATTTGAGACTTTATTCTGAATTGTATGGATTGGATTATGTTATATTTAGATTTTTTAATATTTATGGCCCACATCAAAAAAATGGATTAATACCAACTTTGTATAATCGTATTATCGATAATCAACCTTTAACTATTTTTGGTGAAGGTGATCAAGTTAGAGATTATGTCTATATTGAAGATATCATAACCTTTTTTGAAAAAGCCTGTATCTCTGAAATTGCAGATAACTCTATTTACAATATGGGGACTGGAAATGGTACAACAATTAAAGAAATCATAGAAATTTTGACAAAAACTTTACAAATTGAACCTAAAATTGAATACAAACCTCTTAGACCTGGTGAAATTGGGAATTTTGTCTCTGACATTTCTCATCTTAAATCCTCATTTGGAAATATTCCTGATACTACTGTTACAGATGGATTAGAAAAAACTGTAAACTGGTTAAAAAATCACTGAACTAAAATAATACCTCTATAAAAAATCAATGATACATTTGAGCAATATAATAAATTTAATAAAAAATCACAAAAAAACTATTGCGATTTATGGATTAGGTAATGTTGGAGGTGCTATAGCTGCATGTTGGTTAAAGACTGGTGCAAAAGTTATCGGTGTAGATATATCAAAAAAACTACTTTTAGATATTAAAGCAGGTGATTCTCATTCTAAAGAACCATTTGTTTCATCTATTTTTTCAAAAGCCCTTAAAGAAAAAAATTTGGTTTTAACTGATAATGGAATTTTAGCATCAAAAAATTCTGATATCAAAATAATTGTTGTACCTGTTGGATTAAAAAAACATAAATCTGATCTGAAATATGTAATTTCTGCAACTCAAACAATTGCAAAAGGATTGAAAAAAGGCGATGTTGTATTATTATCTCCATCAGTACCTCCTGGTACTACTGAGAAAATTGTTTTACCAATATTAGAAAAAGAAAGTAAATTAAAAGGTGAACGTGATTTCTTTTTAATTTATAATCCAGAAAGAATTTTTGAAGGAAGAGCTATACAAGATATTGAAGAAAATTACCCTGCAATTGTTGCAGGTTTAGGAAAAAAAAGTCTTGATTTTGGAAATAAATTTCTAAAAATAATTTCTAAAAAAGGAGTACTTCTTATGCCAAACTTAGCTACTGCAGAAGCTGAGAAACTCTTTGAAGGTGTTTTTAGAGATGTTAACATTGCCCTTGCAAATCAATTAGCTGATTATTGTGAAAAAATCGGAATTAATTATTGGGAAGCACGTAAAGCTGCAAATTCTCAACCATTTTGTCATCTACATTATCCTGGAACTGGCGTTGGAGGACTATGTATTCCAGTTTATCCTAGAATAGTTATAGAATCAGCAAAAAACATTGGTCAATCAATGAAAATTTTAGAATTTTCTAGAACTATCAATGATGAAATGCCTAGAAAATGTGTCAATGAAGCTGTAAGATTACTAAAAACTAACAAAAAAATTCCAAAAAATAAAAAAATTGCTATATTAGGATTGGGATTTAGAGGTGAAGTTACAGATAAAAGACTTTCACCAACTTATTCTGTAGTTGATGAATTTTTGAAACTTGGTTGTCATGTAGCAGTTCATGATCCATATATTTTAGAAGATAACGAATTACCTGAAAATGTACTTTTATCAAAAGATATGTCATTAGTAATTAAAAATGCTGATTTGATTTTTGTTTCAACTGATCACAAAAAATACTCTAAATTATCTAAAACAAATTTTAAAAATACAAAAAAACCATTATTGATTTATGATGGAAGAAATATCTTACAAAATAATCTCTTTGATAAAATAAATCTTCTTAGTATTGGAAATTATACTTAATTTATTTAATTATTCTAAATATTTTAACATGATAATCAAATCCCAATTCTTTTGAATCATACTCTTTTATCAAAAATTTATATTGATTTTCATTTTCAAAAATATCAACAATAAATTTAGATCGTTCTTTTCCCCCATCAACATAGATGTGAGTCAGTTCTTTATTTTCATTAATAAAATCTTCAATTGAAAAATACCCTTCAGTAGAAATTGTTGTAATTGGACTAGATATTGAATGTCTTATGTATGACCCATCAATTCTTTTACCCAAAAATAAATCTTCAAAATCCCTCCATTTTTCTGGAAGAAATGCAGATTCTAAATAATGATCTTCAGGATAAAATGAATTCATTATTTTTGGTTCTTTAATGATCTCTTTTGCAATTTGACTTGCCTCAAATTTTTGAAAATTTTCATCTGATTTTAACTCTAAGAATATAATTGATGAAGAAATCACTCCAATTATTATTAAACTAATTATGATATTTTCTTTTTTAAAATGACTAGAAAATTTTTTAGCGGTAAATACTGAAATTATACAAAATATGGGATATATCATAAAGAGATATCGCGTATCTAACAAAGGAATGGAATATGCATAAAATGCAGGAATGGAAAGTCCAATTCCTCCTAAAATTAAAGTCAATTTTTTAAAATCAGGATTTTTGAATAAATAAAAAATTCCTATCGGAACAAAAAATATGAATATTGGGATGAGAGCCCAAACAAAGAATTTTGAAAAATTTTCAATACCTGTAATAAAAAACGGCAATCCTGATTCTCCATTTGTTTCATTAGAATCCTGTGCGTGATATGATATTGTTGTTACTGCTCTTCCAAAAACTGAGTCAGTTTCTTGTATTTCCATTTGATACGACATCATTGGAGCTAGAATCAAAACAAATATTCCTAATGCCATTAGATAATTTGGAATAACTAATTTTTCTTTTCTAAATCTAATAAAGAACATTATACTGATAACAAAAAATAAAATTTGACCTTCCCCTCTAGTTATTGTAGCAAGCGCAGCAAAAACAAATGAAAGATATACTAATTTCTTTTTTGAACTAAGAAAAAAAAGTAAAGTCAAAGTACCTAATAAAATATAAAATGATTCAGTAATTCCTAACATTGAATTTTGAATTAATCGTGGTTCGAAGGTAAAAATTATTGTTGCAACAATAGAATATTTGGGTTCAACAAACTTTCTAGCTAAAAAATAAATTGGAATTATTGTGATTGTTGATAAAATCATTGCTAGGTTTTTTTGTAAATCCATATATTGAATTGTATTTTCAAATTGGAATAATGAAAAAAATAATGATAAAAAAATTGGCCAGAAATTATTTGCTAGTGTATAGTTTTCAGGCAAATGTCCTAACACTGTGATGTCTGCTGCATAAAAAAAATATCCTAATGAATCAAATGCAAGAAAAACTTCTGGTTCAAAATAATAACTCCTTACTAAATATGAAATTATTCCTATTAGTAAAAGTAAACTTAAATATTTTTTATTCTGATTAAAAAATTGCGGTTTTAAATTATCCATATTCATTATTTCTCTTTACTCCTATGATTTTTTTAAATAATATGTAATTAAAAGAAATCCTGCTTGTGTGGTACTTGCCAATACATACGCCATTGCTATTCCAGAAACTTGAAAAATTTCACCTAAAATTAATATGCCTAAAACTAAACTTATTCCTGAAATAATGTATCCAATTAACACATAAGAGCTCTTTTCATCACCAAGGAATTTTGAAGTATACATCGATGTTATAGTGGATGGAATTAATGAAATACTCAAAATTGGAATTAAACTAAGTGAATCTGTGTATTCTGGGAATATTATTGGAATTAAAATAGGTGCTACAAATATGCCTAAAATAGCTAAAATCACAGAGCCTAAAATTGTCAATAATTTTAATTTTCCAGTTGACCTTCCGCTAGCATCTTGAGGAAGTATGTATGTAAAAATTACACCAGGAAGAATACCTAATATAGAAACAACTTGTAATCCTAAATAATAATTACCTAATAATGCAAATCCAAACATTGGAGCAATCATTAATTTATCAATTTGTCCTTTTATTGCACCTGCAAGATCCAATGAATAATTATTTGCTACGAATCCTGATTTTTCTTTGAGAAATTTAAAATCATAATCTTTTGTTTTTAATGATGTATACATTCTTTTGAAAAATGGTAAAAATGATAATCCATATCCAAGTAATATTCCTTCAGCTCCAATAAATTGAAATAAACTTAATGAAATTAAAACAAAAAATAATTTCTGTAAAACATAAAACTTTGCGTATTCTTTGTACAGTTTTCTACCTTGAATTTCTGAGATTGTTAGATTAAAAATTACAAATCCAATAACAAATACACTTAATCCAGCATTTTGAAAAATACCATATAAAATAATTGCACTAATCCCACTTGAAATTAATGAAATTAAATATAAAACAGGCTGTACATTTTTTCCTTTTGCAGTATAGACTGTCATTACCCATTCACCTCCAATTAATGCAATATTGGAAGTGATTCCTGCGATTGCAATTAAATATCCTAATTCCCCATAATTTTCTTGTCCTAGAAGCCCTGCAAGATATAACCAAAAAAGAGCAGAAATTGCATTACCGGAAATTGTAGATGTAGCTAATGTAGAAATATTTTTGATTCCTGGAGAATTACGTATATTATTCCAATCCATTATTTTCTCATAAAATACTATTCAAATATTTCCAATTATTTCTATTTAATAATTGATTTGTAAACTTCAAGTATTTTTTCAGTCATGTGGTCTGAGTTAAAAACTTCTACTACTTTTTCATATCCCTTCTTACCCATTTTAATAGATAAATCTGGATTTTCTAGTAATTTACAAATAGCATTAGCCAATTCATCAATATTTTCAGGATTTACCAATAACCCAGTTACCCCATCTTCAATTACATATGGAATTCCATGTAATTTGCTACTAATTGACGTTTTTTTACATGCAAAACCCTCTACAGGTGTTAGAGGAGACATCTCCCATCTAGATGGTAAAACTAGAAATTCACATGCATGATATGCTGCTATAACTTCTTCTCTAGATGGTTTTTTAATCACCATGATTTTATCCTGCAAATTTAATTTTTGGATTAGTTTTTCCATTTCATTTTGATATCCAAAATCAACTCCCATTATTATCAATATTACATCTTGAAAATTATTTTTAGAAATAATTTGTGAATATGATCTTAATAAATAATCTATACCTTTCACAAAATTAAATCTACCCAAAAATAAAATATATTTTTTATCTATATTATATTTTTTTTTAAATTCAAATGGATTTTGAAGTATTTTTTGATAATCTATCCCATTAAAAACAATACAAAGTTTTTGTTCATCAGTATATTTTTTAAAAATTTCTTTTTCATATTCATTTGCAACAATAATTTTTGTAGCTTGCTTTATGATAAATTTAACCATGGGTTCTTGTAATCTGTATAAAATTTTGTTAACAATTCCTTTATCAAAATCAGGATGTGTAAATAATCCACCTTGATCAGATATTACTAATGGAATATTATTAAATTTTGCAACTAATGCAGAAATAAAAGCTTGAAAACCTCTAATTCCTATTGCATGAATAAGATCTGGTTTTTCATTTTTTAATAAATTATACATTCCTGGATTTATGAAAAAAAGCTTTAATCTAAAAATTACATGTGATCTTTTTATTTTAAAAAATTCTAATTTTTCTTCTCTTGCTAAATTTTTGTTAAACGTATTTGTATTATTTGCAAAATCTAAATCTGTAGTAATTATACTAACATTATGACCTTTTTTACCTAATTGTTTAGCAATATCTACAGATAAAAATAATATCCCTCCAAATTGAATTGCAGGAATTGATGCAGGACATGTTAATACAATTTTCAATTTTTTTTCCATTTCTCTACCATTTTTTTAATTCCCATTTTAGGACTAATTTTAGCCTCAAAACATAATTCTTTTTTTGCCTTAGATACATCTATTATAAATTTTTGAACCTCTATGTTTCTAGATTTTTCTATTTCAAATTTTATTTTAGTTTTTGAGATTTTTTCTAAAATTTTAATTAATGATAATAACTTTACACTCTTTCCAAATCCAATGTTAAAAACCCCATTTTTTTTTGATTCTATACTTTTTATGATTGCATTTACTGCATCATCAAAATGAATAAGATCCAAACTTTGATTTCCTCCATAAATTGTAATTTTTTTGCCCAACAATGAATTTTTAAACATTTTAGATATGCCTCTTTTTTCATTATGTTCACCGTAAAAATTTGTAAATCTAAGAATATTATATGCAATTTTATGTTGTAGATGAAAATCCATGATTAAATTTTCTGAAAACATTTTACTAATGCCATTTAGATTAATTGGTTGTAAAGGAGAATTTTCATTAACTTCTTTTTTAGAAAACCCATAAACTTCTCGTGATGATGCAAAAATTAGTTTTATTTTTTTATTTTTTATTACATCTAAAATATAATATGTACCCATGATATTTGTTTTAATAGTTTTATGAGGATTTTGTTCACATTCAACATTTCCTGTAATTCCTGCTAAATGAATAATTATATCTGGATTCACTTTTTGTACTATTTGTAAAATTTCTTCTTTTCTTGTAATATCACACTTATTTTTAATTTCACCCCTCGCACTTTTTGTGGTCCCTATAACAGAATATTTTTTTTCCAATTTTTTTACTAACAACGTACCTAAAAGCCCCCCTGCCCCAAAAACCAATATTTTTTTATTCATACTAATCATATTTTTTAAAAATTATAAGCCTATATTTTAACAATAATTTTATTTTCTAGCATAAAGCATTCCTAAAAAATTATTTGTAGGTTTAATATTTACATTATATCCTAATTTCTTTAATCTGTTTTTCATATTATCTAAAAGAAATAGATCATCATTTTTTAAATGATATTCGAGACAAATTTTTTCAATTTTTAATATATCTTCATCCGATAATGAACTAATTATTTCAAATTCAGATCCTTCACAATCCATTTTTAGCATATTGCAATTTGTAATCTGATTTTCATTTATAATTTGATGTAGTGTGGTACCCTTAATTTGAATTGAATTTTTCCCAATCCTATGAATTGAATGAGCAGAATCATCTAAAGAATCTATAAATAATTCCATATTTTTATTTGAATTTGATACTGCCTTATTTAGAATTTTAATATTTGTAAATCCATTATTGTTTAAATTTTCTTTTAAAAGTGAAAAATTTTGAGGATGAGGTTCAATAGAAATAATCTTCCCATCAGGATTCTTTAATGAAGCATATAGGGAAAACAATCCAATATGTCCACCAATATCAATAATTATTTCATTTTGTAAAATTTCAAATCCTTTCACTTCATATTCTTTTAGAATCCATACATTTGCAAATGCTTGTAGATCTGTAGATTTTGTCCTTAGTTTTATTTTAAGACCATTTTTTAAATTAAGATAGAAAAACTCTTTTTTATATAATCCAAAGTATACCAACAAAACTATTTGCCAATTTTTCACAACTTGAATAATTTTTAAAAATATTGATAATTTACTCATAGATTTTGTTTGTTGATTTATTTAATATAATTTCAGCTAATTTTATGTATTAAACCTAATTTAAATAATTCACGCTTTAAACAACTTCACTATGAAAATTATGATTACTGGCGGTTTGGGATTTATTGGAAGTCATCTTACTGAATCTCTCTTTAATGAAAAACATGAAATAATTATATTGACAAAAAGTTTTTCAAAAAAGAAAAATCTTCCGTTTTCTAATAAAAAAATTAAGATTGTGAAAGCCAATATACAAAATTTTACAAATTTTTCAAATTTAATTAAGAAATTTAAACCTGATGTTTTATTCCATCTAGCTGGTGAAACATCTCATTCAAATTCATTTTCTGACCCTATGAAAGATGTTGATTCAAATATCAAGTCTACAATATGTGCTTTGGAAACCATTAGAATGAATAAAATAAAATGTCGTTTTATTTTAGGGAGTACTTTTGTTACTGTTGGAAAACCTGAAAAATTACCTGTTACTGAAACTTCTGTTTGTAATCCAACAACAATTTATGGTACAAGTAAATTAGCAAGTGAAAATTATTGTAAAATTTACAATAATGTTTACGGTTTAGATACAATTATTTTTAGAATTACAAACTCATTTGGACCTCGTGAGCAAGTAGTTCCCAATAAAAATGCAATAAATTATCTTATTTTTAGAGCGTTTAAAGGAGAAAAAATTACCTTATTTAATAAAGGTGAATTTTTTAGAGATTTAATTTTTGTTTCTGATGTAATTTCTGGTTTAAAAACAATAATGAAAAAAGGCAAATCTGGAAATATTTATTGGATTTCTTCGGGACAAAAAACTTGGTTTAATAAATTTGGAAAATTATTGACAAAACATACAGGTACAAAAGTAGTTTTTTCTTCAACTCCAAAATATACAAAAAAAGTGGATGTAGGAAATTTTGTAGTAAATAATTCAAAATTAAAGAAATTAGGGTGGAAACCAAAAACTTCTCTTGAAAGTGGAATAATATTCACTTTAGAATATTTTCAAAACACAAAAAACTAAATTATTTTTTTTGTAATTTTTCCTAGAAATGATATGATTCCATTAAATACTAATGAAATTGATGAATTACTTACTTGAGATGGAATTTCTATGATGTTGGAAAATCCTTCTATAGTTTGTTTATCTGAGATTAATTTCTTTTTTTCTAACTCTGAATATTTTTCACCTATAATTTTTCTATCTTTGATAATGTCCTTTGACGCTCTGATTTTCTCATTGATCATACCTTTTGAAAGAAAAAACAAAAATGATATAATTTCTATAATTATAAGACTAGGGAGAATTTTATAAAATGTTGTTTTTGAATAATGTGTTAGAATACAATACCATCTATTTCTTTCTAATAGATAAAATTTTTTTGAATTCCATTTGAAACTAAAACTTTCAGAATGATATACTGTGGCACTTGGAACATAAAATGATTTAATCCCTAAATGTGCAGCTCTCCATCCTAATTCTAGATCATCATGATATGCAAATAGGTAAGGATCAAAAAAACCAATTTTTTCTAGAGTTTTCTTTGATGTAAATAAACAAGCCCCTGATGCATAATTTATTATCCTAAATTTATCATATTCTTGAGAACTTCCTTTCCCTTTTCCAACTGAATACCCAAATCCAAAAATATTCATCATATTACCTGCAGAATTTATTCTTTCTTTATTACTTGTAGCTAAAAGTTTTGGTTGATACAATCCTTCCCCATGATTTTTGTATTCTTTTAGAAATTCATCAATCCAATTAGGTTCAACTTCTGTATCTGGATTTAAAATTATACAATATTCCCCACTAATCTGTTTTAATCCTACATTATTTCCTTCACAGTATCCTAAGTTTTCTTTATTTTCAATTAATTTTATTTCTGGAAATCTTTCTTTACATTTTTTATGACTGTCATCTTTTGAATCATTATCTACTAAAATCAATTCAATTTTTTTATAATTTGATTTCATCACTGATGAAATACATTTTTCTAATAATTCTCCTGCATTATAATTTAAAATTACAATACTTATTTTTCCTAATTCCAATTTTTTAAATTTTCCCTATATCTATTTACAATATTCATTTTCATAAGATTATAGTAAAATTTTTGTGCCTTCACCTAATAATAAAATATTTTCATTATTTTCTTTGGGTAAGATTTTTGAGTTTGAGGCTATGATGCTATTTTTTATTTTAATTTTACAATCAATAAGACAATTTTTCATAATTATACAGTTATTGATTTGACATTTTGCAATTGTTGAATTATCACCTATACTGACATTGGGGCCAATCATACAATTTGATTCAATTTTACAATTTTTACCAATCATTACTGGTCCAACAATTTTTACATCTTCATTAATGATAGAATCTGTACCAATCATAATATTACCTGAACTATCTTTACTTTGATTAATTCCGTTACAATATGACTGTAGATTTTCTAATATTGCTTCATTAGCATTAATTATGTCTTCAGGAGTTCCAGTATCTTTCCAATAATCCGTAATTGTATTATATGTGATCTCATTATTTTCATTTAACAACATATCTAATGCATCTGTAATTTCATATTCATTTCTCCATGAGGGTTTTAATCTAGAAATAACATCAAAAATTTTTGGTGTAAGAAAATAAATTCCTGTTACTGCTAAATTTGTTGGTGGATTTTTTGGTTTTTCCATAATTTTTATAATTTGACCATTTTTTATGTCTGCTATTCCAAATCTTGATGGATTTTTAACTTCGCATAAAAGAATTGAAGCACTAGCAGAGCTTTTTTCAAATTCTATGGCAAAATCCCTAATACTTTTTTGAATGATGTTATCACCTAAAAATACCAAAAATTTTTCTTCACCTATAAAATTTTTACATAAATTTATTGCATGTGCAATTCCTTTGGGAAAATCTTGTTCAATATATGTAATTTTTAATCCAAATTTTGTACCCTCTTCATAATACTCTTTAACTTTATCAGAACCATTTCCACCAATAATTATGGCAATTTCTACTATTCCTGCATCTTTCATAGTTTCAATACAAAATTCTGACATTGGTTTATTTGCAATTGGAAGAAGTTGTTTTGGACCAGTATGTGTTAATGGTCTTAATCTCGTACCATGACCACCATGAAGTAAAATACCTTTCATGATTTGATAATTTTTAACTATACTAATAAATTAAATTCATTTTTGCCATTCAGGTACAAGTGACTCTTGGGAAATTTTTTGCCACCATTCTTTATTATTAAGATACCAATTAACTGTCTCTTCTAACCCTTCATCAAATCCTATTTTTGGTGACCATCCTAATTCATTTTTAATTTTTGATGAATCCATACTATATCTAAAATCATGTCCAGGTCTATCTTTTACATATTCAATCATATCTTCAGGTTTTTTCATTATTGATAGAATTTTTTTAATAATTGTTTTATTATCAATTTCATTATCTGAAGAAATATTATATGATGAACCTTTTTTACCATTTTTTAATACTTCAAATATCGCTTCACAATGATCATTAACATGAATCCAATCTCTTACATTTTTACCAGTTCCATATATTGGAATTTTTTTATTATAATTACAATAAAGAATAGTTTTCGGTATTAATTTTTCTGGGAATTGTCTTGGCCCATAATTATTAGTACATCTTGTGATTAAACAATCACAACCATAAGTAACATTAAATGAATTTATCAAAAGTTCAGCTGATGCTTTTGATGCAGAATATGGACTCGATGGATTAAATCTAAAATTTTCATCTGCACTTTTATTTTCTAAACTACCAAATACTTCATCAGTTGAAATATGAACTAATTTTTTATCAAATTTTCTTATTGCTTCCAAAATAGTAAAAACACCGTAAATGTTTGATTTAATGAAAGGTTTTGAATTAGAGATACTTCTATCTACATGTGATTCCGCTGCAAAATTTACTACTACATCACATTTTTTTACTAATTCAGAAACAAAATCATTATTGGTAATATTTCCTTTGATAAACTCATATTTTTCAGAATTTTCAATTTTGGTAAGATTTTTTGAATTTGATCCAAATAATTGATCATCAATATTGATTATTGAGATATCTTTATTTTCTGAAAATATCTTTAAAATAAAATTACTACCTATGAAACCTAAACCTCCTGTAACTAAGAGTTTCATAGATATCAAAGTCTGTTATATAGTAAAATTCTTTTGCATATGTTTTTCTTTTAACTATTTCAATACTTTTATTCTTGATATCATTTTTCACTTTATTGAATAATATGTCTAATTCCATAAATTTAGAAATTCATCACACAAAAAACATAAAATCAAATATCATAAATGGTTCTTTAACTGTAATCTGGCGTGATTGGGATAAAATTATGGAAAATTCCCCCAAAATGGTTTATGTTAGCTCTGTAAATTCTGGAGAAATTAAAGGCCCTCATTTACATACTGAAAGAACAAGTTACTTTACATGTATTCATGGTAAAGTGGTTTTTATTATAAAAAATGAAGATGGAAGTTATATAGAAATTGAATCCAGTGATGAAAATCCTGTAATGGTAATTGTCCCAAAAAATATACCATCTGCGCACATCAATTTATCAAACTCTGTTTCTAGAATATTGGCATTAACAGACGTTTCATGGAAACCAAACGATAATGAAATGAAGAATGTTTCCTTTGAAAACTATGATTGGAATAAATGGAATTAAATTAATTTTAAAACATTGTCATTTTTGTATAAAGTTAAATTAATGATAAGGAGTTTGTGATAATTGGAAAAATCTATTTTTTTAATTGATAATACAAATGAATTAGATTCCTTTGATTTTAGAAATATAAAAAACACAAAAATTTTCTCATTTAATATAAAAACTCATAAATTTCTAGAAGAAAAAAAAATTAATCATGTTATTGCTGAAAGATATCTTGATGAAGAGGATCACAAAAAAATTTTCCAAAAAACTATTTCTTTGTGGAATTGGTATGAAAACAAACAATTTGATGAGAAATTAAAATATGAAGGAAAAAACATTTTAGGTTTATTAGATACTGCTGAATTACATCAAATTCTTGTTAGAGAAATTTATTCATTTTTAAATTTAAAAAGAATTTTAGAAAAAGAAAAACCAGAAAAAATCATTTGTTCAAATCATTTTAAAAAAATGATTATTTCCCTCTCATCCAAAAACTTAATCAAATTAGATGTGTATGACAAGTCTGTTCATGATTTCTTAGTTGTTTGGGATAAAATTTTAATTCGATTTAATTTAGGTAGAAAACCTATTTCTATACCTATTTCACGAAAAAATTATTCTTTTATAAAAAATTTAATTGAAACCTTAATTGGATATTTTTTTAAATTAAATATTGATTATAAAAAAAATAAAAAATCCATTCTTTTTGTTGAATTTAATCCCACACAATATCCTGATCTTATTGATCATCTAAAATCATTTGATGGAAATTTGATTTTTTTTAATCGAAGAAGATCTGCCACTTGGAATTATGATTCTTTAAAAATTTTAAGAAAGAATTTTGGAAAGATAATTTCTGAGAATTTACTTCTATCAAAATCTGAAAAGTATGAACTTTCAATAATAACAAAACTATACCAAAAAAAATTAAAGGCATTGTGGACACACGTCGAACCTTTTGATATGTTGTTTGAAATTGAAAACAAATCATTTTGGTCAAGTATTTCAGAAATATTATTTTCTACTTTTTCAAAAAGACTAGAAGAATATATTAAATTAATTCAATGTTCCAAAAAAATCTTTGAAAAAATCGATCTATCTTGTATTGTTTCTTTAAATATTTTAGGTGAAACTGAAAAAGCCATTTTAAATTCTAATGATAAAAAAATCCCATCCATCTTACTTGAACATGGTGCTACAAATTATGTTTCAGAAATTAAAGATTATGATATAAGTAACATGTATCCAATTTTCCAAGATAAAATTGCATTGTGGGGAAATATTCAAAAAAAATACTTAGAAGAAATAAGAAACATATCAAAAGAACGGATTTTTGTTACAGGAAGTCCTAGGCATGATATTTTTTTCCAAAACCAAAAAAAATATCATGAAAATTCCAAAAAAGTGATTTTAATTACTCCCCAGGTTGTTCAAGAGTTTAATGCAAAAGTTGATACAGATACATTTATTCGATTAGAAAAATTACTGGAAAAAATTTTTTCAATTTTAGAAAAAATCCCTGATATTAAAATTAAAGTAAAAATGCATCCAACCTTGGATCCTGGTAATGAATATGTCAAAAATTTAATTCATAGAATCAATCCAAGTGTTGAAATTTTTCAAACAGAACCAATTTTTGATATTATTTATTCATCTGATATTGTTTTAAATATTAACACAGAATTTTTCCCATCTACTGTTATCTATGAAAGCATGATTATGAATAAACCTGTATTAAATATTAGAACCATGAATGAAATTTATGATTTTGAATTTATTAAAGATCATGCAATTTTATCCGTTTCTGATAATGATGATTTAGAAACAATAATTCATGATATTATTTTTGACACAAATTTAAAAAAATCTTTGATAGAAAATTCCCAAAAACATATCTCTAGATATTTTACTAATTCAAAAAATGCCTCAAAAAATTTATCAAATTTATTGAAATCATTTTAATTCCTAAAAATTCTTAGGAAATGATGATTTTTATTTTTAATTAAATTTTTTCATTTAGAACAAGTTATAAATAATTAATCAATTAATGGTTTTCATGAAAACAAATTTTAAAAAAGATAAAATCATTCCATCTTCTAATCCTTCGTCAGAAATTACTGAATCAAAAAAGGATCTTACTCAAGAAGAATTTGAAGATTATATTTGTAAATCAGGGGCAAAAGGATCTTTCATGGTTTACAGATCAGAAAAAAAGGATGAAGAACTAGGTATTGATGAATTATAGTTTGTCATTAATCAACATTAAGTGATTCAAATGAATATTCAAGAATCTATAGAAAATATTATGAAAAAAGCTCAATACGAATCTTTTAATGAATGGGTTCAAAATTTTGCTTTAAACTTGCCCTTTATTTGGAAAGAGTATTCTGCAAAAGAAGCAAGTTTAAATTCTGATTTCAATAAAAATTTACCTGCAATCGTAATTGGTCGTGGACCTGCAATAAACAAATACAATCATTTAAAATTATTATCTGAAAGTAATTTTAAGGGAAATATAATTTGTTGTGATGGAAAATTAATTGATGCATTGAAAGCTGGTGTTACACCTGATAAATTCCCAAATTTTTTTGTAACTACAATTGATCCTTATCCTGAAATCAAAAAACACTATGATCATCCAATTGTTAAAGAATATGGTTCTAGGATCAAAGGAATTTTTACAGTTTTAACTAACCCTGATGCTGTAGGTAAAGCTAGAGATTACGGAATAAAAATTCATTGGCTTCATTCTTTATTTGATTATAATGAAGGGAAAAAATCATTTAATCAAATTTCAGCTTTGATGGTAAGATCAAAGAAACATGTGGATGGTTTACCTGCAATTCAAACAGGAGGTAATGTTGGAACTTCATCCTGGTTTATTGGATGGAAAATATTAAAATGCTCTACTATTGCATTAATTGGAATTAATCATGGTTGGGAAGAAGATGATACATGGGAAACAATTCTTTCTCATGGAAATAATTATGATATTTCTAAAGGTGTTGATAGAGATAGTCCTGCATTCGAAAAGCTATTTAAAAAAATCCATAATCCTGATTTTGATTGTTATTGTATTCTAGATCCTTTATTTCAATTTTATAGTATGGCGTTTAAGGAATTTATTTCTCGCTCTCCTGAATGGTTAACTACTATTAACACTACTGAGGGAGGATCTATTTTTGGTGAAAAAATTAAATCCATGAGATTTAAGGAATTTCTTTTAAAATACTCAAATTGATTTTTTTAGACCCCTATTCTAAGCAAATTTAAATATGTAATTAAGACGAATTTATTATTGAAAGTCCTATTTGTAATTCCTGAAATTAGATTGGATAGTGCACCAAGTCATCTTCCTTTTTGGGCTGGAATTTTAGCTGCAATTGTAGAACAAAAAGGAGGCCAAGTAGGAATTCTAGATCTTAATGCATTACGTGGAAATTTTGATGGAAATCATGTTCCTACCAAAAAAATTATTGAAGAAATATCTTCTGAAAAATGGGATTTAATTGGAATTGGTGGTTTAACTACAACTTATTCTCGAATAAAACAATTAGCACCGTTAATTAGGAAATACGCTCCAGAATGTTTGTTTATTGGCGGAGGTGGTTGGAGTACTTATAATCCAACTGAAATTTTACAATTAATTCCTGAATTAAATTTGATAGTGATTGGTGAGGGAGAAGAAACTTTTTCAGAACTTTATGATGAAGTAAATAATGGTTCTAGTGACTTTGAAAAAATTAATGGGCTATGTTTTAGAGATAGAAATAATGAATTAAAATTTTCTGGTCCTCGTGCATTAATCTCTGATCTTAATACAGTACCATATCCAGCTTATGATTTGATGGAAACTGAAATTTATTTCAAATATTCTTCTATTCCACTTTCAGCAGCTTCATTTAACTCAAAACGACGTGCTTCTACTGTTTGGGAACGAGGTTGCCCTAGAGGATGTACATTTTGTTCTCATAATGGAATGTCAAGAATTGATTTACAAAATATTTATGGTGAAGGTGATAGGAAAAAAGGTGAAAAATTAGTACGAATAACTGATAAAGAAAATGATACATTTCAATTACCTGCAAGGTGGCCTACTCCTGAATATGCTGTAAATAATGTAAAATTATTAATTGATAAATTTGATGTTGATTTTGTTTCAATTCTAGATGAAAATATGACTAGTAATTTAAAATGGACTAAAGAATTTTGTGATTTGTATGTTTCTGAAGGACTGAATAAATCTGTAAAATGGGGAACATTAGGTGATGCTCCTAGTGTTGCTGTAAAACCTGAAATTATTCAAGTCATGAAAGATGCAGGATGTGAATACATTTCATTCGGATTTGAATCTGCTTCTGATAAAGTTCTTAATGAAGATATTCAAAAAGGGCAATTAAGAAAACATCTTCAGATTACAATTGATACAATTAAGAAAGCAAAAATGACTCCAATTACTACCTTCATGATTGGAAATATGCATGAAAATATTGATGATTTAATGGAAACTGTTGATTTCTGGATACAAAATGGTGCTGAAATTGATCCTTTCATATGCACACCTTATGTGGGCAGTCCAATTTTTTATGATAACCAAGATTTCCTGTTACAACAATATGATTCTAAATTAAAGCTGATTGCAGATGGAAAATTTAATGTCAGTTCTGATATTCTTAAAAAATGGAAATTAGAAGCATTAGATGTATTTATGACTGAGTGTGGGGATGCCACAAAATACACTGCAACCGTTAGCCAATATTTTACAATCCCAGAATTATTTGCGTTAAAAGAATTCATGTATAAACATGATACTAGAAGAATTCTTCAAATGGCTCATCAAAAATTTGATGAAACTGGTTTACCTCAATGGAAACATTCTGAAAAATGGGCTCATTATTGTGAAGTATGTCAGTCTACAAAACAATTGGAACAAACTTTTAGTCTACAAGTAAATTAGTTTTTAAGTTAAACAAATTTAATAAAAAATGATTCATTATGGAGAAATGGAAAATACCACTTTATAAAATCTATACTGATGAAGAAGATATTAAAATTGTAACCAAGATTTTAAAACGTGGTCGTACATGGGCAATAGGACCTGAAATTGAAAAATTTGAAAATGCAATAAAAGATTATGTAGGCTCTAAGTATTGTATTACATTAAATTCCGGAACTTCTGCATTACATGCAATATTACTTGCATCTGGAATTCAAAAGAATGATGAAGTAATAGTTCCATCATTTTCTTTCATTTCCACAGCTAATTCTGTGTTGTTTGTTGGTGCTACACCCAAATTTGTTGACATAGAAGAAGAATATTTTGGTTTAAATCCTGATCTCATTTCTAAAAGTATAACTAAAAAAACTAAGGCAATCATGCCTATGGATTATGCTGGTCAATCTTGCAATATTTTTGAAATACGTAAGATTGCACAAGAACATAAAATTCCTTTGATTGAGGATGCAGCTGAAGGTTTAGGTTCTTCAATTAAAGGAAAACAAACAGGATCAGTTTCTGATTCTGCAATTTTTAGTTTTACTGGTAATAAAGTAATTACAACTGGAGAAGGAGGAGCTGTAGTAACAAATTCACAAAAAATCTTTGAAAAATTGAAATTAATTAGATCACATGGACGATTAGATAAAATGAATTATTTTGAAAATTCATCCATTTCAAATTATACTGATATTGGATATAATTGGCGTATGCCAACAATTATAGCTGCATTAGGAATTACACAATTATCAAAATTAAAAAAAATTATTAAAATGAGACAAAATCATGCTAAGTTTTTTTCATCAAAATTATCAAAACATGAAGAAATAACTGTCCCATCTTCCAAAAATGATCATGATCATATTTTTCAAATGTACACAATTAGATTAAAAAACAAAAAAATTAGAGATTCATTACAGAATTTCCTTACAGAAAAACAAATATTTTCAAAGATATATTTTTCTCCTATCCATTTAACGTATTTTTACAGAAAAAAGTTTGGTACTAAATCTGGAATGTTACCTATAACTGAAAAAATATCTAATCAGGTACTAACACTTCCAATTTATCCGAATATGACAAAAGAGGAAAAATACTATATTACAGATTCAATAGATGAATTTTTTGAAAAAATCAATAAAAATAATTTAGTCTGATTTAACTAAGGCATTTTTTGTGAGCCAGGAATTCCTTGAATGAATACTTTTTCTTGCATTTCTTTTGAACTGTATAATAATTTGTAATTGCTATATTTCACATCATTATAATCTATGATGGTTTTTCTATTTATTGCATCTTTTATTTCTTCTATTGCATCTTCAATTTTTTTCTTTGGTGAAAATCCTACCTGTTTAATTTTTTCTGCAGAAACTTTGTAATTTCTATTATCTTCATTTTCTTTTGAAATTACAATCTCACAACCTGTTATCTTACTTATTCTCTGAGCAGCTTGTAATATGGTAAAATTTTCAGATACAACATTAAAGGTTCCTGTTAAGTTTTTTTCAATTCCAAAAATTAATGAATCAGCTGCATCTTGAATATGTAAAAATGGTCTAAATTGATTTCCTCCAAAAACTGTTATCTTCCCTTCTTTCAAAGCTTGTGCCACAAATAAATTTATCACCAAATCAAATCTCATTCTATTTGATAAACCAAACAATGTTCCAAATCTAAAAATTGTAGGAGCTCGATTTAACCAACCAGTAGCTCTTTCTGAAAGATATTTTTGTTTTGAATAGAAATCTAATGGTGCAGTATGTGATTTTTCTGTAATTAGTACATCTGGTTGATATCCATATACTGAACAAGTGCTTGCAAAAATATATGTGCCAATATCATGAAGTTGGCAAAGTTCTGCAATATTTTTTGTAGCTAAATAATTTATCTCTTCACTGGTTCTAGGTTCTATACTTGATGCCGGCATTCCAACAATAGATGCTAAATGTATAACGGCATCTACGTCTTTTAATGATTTTACTGTTGTAACCAAATTTCTTACATCATCTTGAATTAATTCAAAATTTGGATTTTTTACTAATTCTTTTACTGATTCATTTCCATACCATAACGGATCAATTACTCTTACTTCATATCCTTTAGAAAGTAGTTTTCTGGTTAAAACTGAGCCTAAATACCCGCCACCGCCTGTAACAAGAACTTTCATTTAAATCGTTTAGTTCTCATTTGGATATAATATAAATTGAGATTTAGTATTTAATCAATTAAGTAACTGGAAATTAATATTAATATTCTACAAAAATATGAGAAAAAAGATTTGAAAGGAATAATTATTGGGATTGGCTCTATTGGGAAACGTCATTTAAAAAATTTTAAAAAATTTCCTATAGAAATTTTATCATTTTCTAAACATCAAAATTCTACAAAAAAAGATAAATCTCTTGATTTATGTTTGAGTGAAAAATACGATTTTGGGTTAGTTACAAATGTAACAAATCTACACACTTCAACTTCTATTAAACTAGCAAAATCAAATTCACATATTTTTATAGAAAAACCATTATCTAATTCACTTTTAAATCTCAAAATTTTGGAAAAATTAGTTAACGAAAAAAACTTAATCACATTAATTGGATGTAATTTAAGATTTCATCCATGTTTGATTAAAATAAAGAATCTTTTATCACAAAAAATCCTTGGTAAGATAATATTTGTTCAAGCAGAACATGGTTCATATCTTCCAAACTGGCATCCTAATGAAGATTATAAGAAATCATATGCTGGAAGAAAAGAGTTAGGTGGAGGTGTAGTTTTAACATCAATTCATGAAATTGATTATCTGTATTGGTTATTTGGTGATATTGTAGAAGTTTATTCACAGTCTGGAAATTTTAGTAATTTAAAAATTAATGCAGAAGATTATAGTGCAACATTGTTAAAATTTAAAAATGGAATTGTAGGCGAATTACATTTAGATTATTTCCAACACCCTTCATCAAGGAAATGTAAAATTGTTGGAACTAAAGGGACTATTATTTGGGATTATAATCAAAATCTTGTGAAACTATTTGATAATAAGACAAATAAATGGAATATCATATTGAAACTAAATTCTTTTGATATTAATTCTACATATGTTGATGAAATATCTCATTTTTTATCATGTATTAAACAAAATAAAAAAACTATTAATTCACTACATGATGGAATAAAAACATTGAAAATTTCTTTGGCGATTCTAAAATCTTCAGTTAAAAAAAAGGCTGTGAAAATTAAATGATTTCTAAAAATATCAAAAATTCTCTATTTGACTTAGAAAACAAAAATATTGTAATTACTGGCTCTGCAGGATTATTGGGTTCTCAATATGCCCAAACATTATGTGAATATGGAGCAAATTTAATTTTAATTGATCTTGATGAAAAAAATAATAATAAATTAAAAAATAAATTAGAAAGTTTCTCTAATAATAAAATTTTTTGTTATAAATCTGATATTACAGATATTGAAGATGTTCAGCTTTTATCAAAACAAATTAAGAAAGACTTTAACCGGATAGATGGTTTAATTAACAATGCAGCTTTTACTACAAAAGCAGCAGTAAATGAATCAAAAATTAAATATTCTACACCGTTTGAAAATTTCTCTTTTGATATTTGGCAAAAATCGCTCGCGATAAACTTGACAGGAGTTTATCTTTGTTCTCAGGAATTTGGAAAAATAATGTCAAAACAAAAGAAAGGTGTAATTATCAATATTTCATCTATTTATGGAATGGTTGGAGCGGATCAAAGGATCTATGGAAACAATAAATTGAATTTACCTGTATCTTATGCTGCATCAAAGGGTGCTATTCTAAATCTTACTAGATATTTAGCTGCATATTGGCATGGGCAGAACATTCGAGTAAATACACTGACATTAGGTGGTGTTCAAGATACTAGATATCAAGATAAAAAATTTATTGAGAAATATTCTGAAAAAACCATTTTAGGAAGAATGGCAAAAAAACATGAGTACAATGGAGCTATTTTATTTTTAATGTCGGATGCTTCTTCTTACATGACTGGTTCTAATTTAATAGTTGATGGTGGTTGGACAGCATGGTAATTTTATAATTTAAATTCTTCGAATTTTGACATACATTTTGCAAGTTCAAATTCAAATTTAGTATCGATCATTAGACCAGTTTCTATTGGAATTTCATAAGGAATTGCTTTAGGCATGTAAATTTTTTTATATTTTAAAAATTGATTTACATTAATTGTTTGAAAGCTGGTTAATTGAAACACTATGGGAGCACTTTGTCTACTAGTAATTTGGTTTTTTGATTTTTTACTGAATTTTAGAAATCCTTTATTGTTTAATTCCATCATGTTAAAATATGGATTTAAATGACTCTTGTATGCTGCAACAACAAGATCTACTTTTGTTTTTCTTATTAATTTGACAGATTTTTCTAAATCTTTTATTTGAATGAATGGGGCAGTACAATCTTTGTTAACTAAAACATCAAAGTCAATTCCATCTGATTTCAATTTTGAAATTGCATGAAATATTACATCATCCATTTTTGAATTATCTTTTGCTAAATTTTTAGGTCTTAGAAATGGAACTTCAGCTCCATATTTTTTTGCAATAGCTGCAATTTTTACATCATCAGTAGAAACTATGATTTTAGAAAAAATTTTTGATTTTTTTATTGATATTATAGAATGTGCAATCAGAGGTTTACCTGCCAATATTTTTATATTTTTTCCTGGAACTCCTTTTGAACCTCCTCTGGCTGCAATTAAACAAATCGCTTTTTTATCCATATTTTAACTATTTTTTAATAGCTCTTATTTGTTTAACAATTTCTTGTAGTTCATTTTCATCGAAACTTACGTTGTTGTCAAAGAAATCTTTTGATTTATCCACGGTTGTATGTATTTCAATGATTTTGGCACCATTTTTTACTGCTTCAATTGGGGCTTTAATTAAATTACAATGATTTGAGAATCCATCAAAATCTTTCAACACTTCAAACTTTAATTCTTTAAAAGGACATGGATATTTTGGAATACAATACAGCCATTTTATATTATTTATTTTATTAATGCCCAAATTTTTTGGTGATTTTTCACTGCTTATGATTACTTCTTTCTTAGATTCAAAAACTTCTTTCAATAATTTAGTTGATTTATTTTCAAGTAATGGCCGTCCATCCCTTTCTCTAATTTTGAATCTTTTTACAAATGGATTCAGCATTTTTATGGCTTCATAATACATGGGAGTGCAAAACCACTCTATTCCTACCTTTTTTGCAATTTGATCAATTTGTTTGATATTTTTTTGTGAAATTGAACAACTCAATAATCGATCTTTTTGAGGATGATCTTTGACAATTTCATCATTGAATGCTTGGAATTTAACTGCATCACAGTTTGCATCTTTAGCTTGGTTCATCATTTTTTCAGCAATTTCTAAATCACCATTCCAATTTACACCAATTTCTGCAACAACAAAAACCATTAATTTATTATTTTATAACCATAATTTATTCTTACAATGCCAATCGTACTGAATTTTTTTATAAACGTGTATAAGAAAGATGGAAAGTTTTGAATAATAATGATTGAAATGCCAGATTTTGATAAATCATTTGAATATGAAAATAATTTTTATTTGTCTTGTCATCCAACTAGAATTCAAAAAATAATTGCACAATATGAATTACTTAAGAGCATTATTGATGTGGATGGTGACATTATTGAATGTGGAATTTTTAAGGGCTCATCTTTAATACGATTTGGAATTTTTAGAGAAATTTTTAAAATGAAAAAAAAAATTATTGGGTTTGATACTTTTGATAAATTTCCTGAAACTGAATTTCAAGATGACAAAAAAATTAGACAGGATTTTATTGATAATGCAGGAATTGATTCAATTTCAAAACATCAACTCTATTCCATTTTTTCTAACAAAAATCTCAATTATTTAATAGAACTCATTGATGGTAATATCTTAGAAACAGTTCCATTGTATATGACAAATCATCCTGATCAAAAAATTTCATTGTTGAATCTTGATACTGATACTTATGAACCAGCTAAAATAATTTTAGAGAATTTCTATCCAAAATTATCTGCTGGCGGTGTTTTAATTTTAGATGATTACAATGCTTTTCCTGGAGAAACATTGGCAGTAAATGAATTCTTTAAAGATAAAAAAGAAAAAATAAAAACATCTCTATATCATGATAATTTACATTATATTGTTAAAGATGATTAATAATTTATTATAGTGTATATTAATTAAAATTCAATGAATATTTTAGTAATAGCTGCACATCCTGATGATGAAGTTTTAGGAATGGGTGCCACAATCAAAAAATTATCTAAAAATCATAAAATTTTTTTGTGTGTGGTTTCAGAAGGTGCTTCTGCACAATATTCTAAAAAAAAAATGATTGAAATTAGAAAAAATGCATGTAAAAAATCTGGTAAACTTTTAGGTATTTCAAAATTTTATTTTCTAAATTTCCCTGATGCAAAATTAGATTCAATACCACAATTAGAAATTAATCAAAAATTAGAAAAAATAATTTCTGAGGTTTCGCCTGTTGTGGTTTATACTACTCCTTCTAATGATCTTTCTAAAGATCATAGAATTGTCTTTGAATCTACTTTAGTTGCTACAAGACCTATGTCTTCATCTGTAAAACAAATTTTTTCATATGAATTACCTGGATTAAGAATGAAATCATTTGATCCAGTTTTTTATGAAAATGTGAAATCTGAAATTCAATTTAAAATTAAAGCCTTGAAAATTTATTCTTCTGAAGTTGAATCTTTTCCTCACCCTAGATCTATTAAATCTGTAGAAAATTTATCAATTCAGCGTGGAATTGAATCGGGTTTAGATAATGCTGAAGGATTTGAACTTATTAGATATATTTCCTAGATTTGAATTTGCTTAAATTTAATTTGTTGTTAAAATGGTGAAATAATAATGAAAATATGTTTTATTGGTGGAGTAAAATTTAGCTTTGAACTTTTAAAAACCATTTTGGATAATAAATTTAATGTTGAAATAGTTTTTAGTTATAATCACGATAAAAATTATCTTTACAGTGATATTACTTCATTTGATGAAATTTGTAAAAATAATAATATTTTACACATCAAAGTTGACAACATAAATGATCAAAAAAATTTTGAGATACTTAAAAAAATAAAACCTGATATTATATTGGTAATGGGTTGGTCCCAAATAATTAAAAAACCAATTTTGAATATTCCAAAATATGGTGTAATTGGATCTCATCCAACAGAATTACCAAAATATCGTGGAAGAGCTCCCATTCCTTGGACTATAATAAAAAACTTGAAAACAAGTGCTTTAACATTTTTCTTCATGGATGAAGGAATTGACGATGGTGATATTTTAGATCAAGAAATATTTTTAATTAACAAAAATGATGATTCTACATCTATTTATAATAAAATAATTAAACTTGGAAAGAAAATGATTATCAAAAATTTAAAATTAATTGAAAATGGAACCGAAAAAAGAACCGTACAAGATGTTTCAAAATTTTTAGAGTATTGGGAACGACGAAAACCAGATGATGGTTTAATTGATTGGAATGAAAATGCTGAAACTATTGATCGATTAATTAGGGCTAGTACTGCCCCTTATCCTGGCTCGTTCACATTTTTCAAAAATTTAAAGTTGATTATTTGGAAGTCTGAATATGAAGAAAATAAAAAAAATAGACCAGGTGAAATTTTACAAATAAATGATAACGATGTTAGAGTTGGTACAAAAAAAGGTTCTATACTTATAAAAAAAATCAGTTTTGACAATAAAATAGTTCCTTTAACAAAGATTTTTCATCAACAGGATTTAGGAACAATATTGGGAAAATGAACAGAAAAATTACTGTAACAACTGGCACAAGATCTGAATATGGAATTTTAAGACCACTAATCAAACAAATAATTTCTAGTAAGCATTTGAAATTATATTTAATTGTATGTGGTATGCATTTATCTAGAAAACATGGGTTTACTATTAATGAAATAAAAAAAGATCATATCCCAATCTCATCTATTGTAGAAATGATACCTAAACAAGATACAAATTTTGAAATGTCCTTGGCAGTGGGACGTGGAATAATTGGATTTTCAAAAGCTTTCAAAAAAATAAAACCTGATATTAATTTAATTTTGGGGGATAGAGATGAAGCATTAGCATCAGCAATTTCAGCATATCATATGAATATTCCAAATGCTCATATTCATGGGGGTGATAAAACAAAAGCTGGTATTGATGAATATAACAGACATGCTTTAACAAAAATTTCTAATATTCATTTTGCAGGATCAAAAAAAAGTATGCAACGTATTTTAAAAATGGGTGAAAAGAAAAAATATGTTTTTCATACTGGTTCACCTAGTATTGATGAAATTTCTCAAAACAAAATTACAAAGAAATCAGTCCTTGAAAAAAAATACAAGATTAAACTTGATGGAAATGAAATTTTATTGTTACAACATCCCGTTACTTCCCAAATTTCATCAAGTAAAAAACAAATAACTAACACATTAAATGCACTATCAAAATTTGAAACAAATATCATTACTATTGCACCAAATTCTGATGCAGGAAGTAAGGCAATTTATTCAAAATTAAAATCTTTTTCTAAAAATAATTCTAATATGAAATTATTTCCAAATTTACCTAGAAATGATTATTTGAGTTTTTTATCTCACTGTGGAGTTTTAGTGGGTAATTCTAGTAGTGGATTTATAGAAGGAAGTTATTTTAAAATCCCAGTTGTAAATATTGGAATTAGACAAAATTTGAGAGAAGGTGGATCTAATATAATTTTTGTAAAAGATTTTTCTGAGGCAGAAATTCATAAAGCTGTTAAAAGAGCATTACAAAAGAATATTTTAAAAACAAAAAAACCTAATTTGTATGGTATTGGTAATGCATCTAAAAAAATTACCAAAATTTTAGAAGAAATTAAAATAACTGATGAACTTATACAAAAACAAATTGATTATTAGTTTCTTTTTTTTAACATGCATAATTGTAATGGACTATAATTTCCAACAGGTTCTATATATGAATAAAACTCAATAAATTTATTGTTGTATGCAACAGATAATCCTTTAGATTCGATTAAAGATGGATATAGAATTCTACTTCCAAAATAATAACTACTTAAAAAATTATCATAATTATTTTTTGTAGTACTTGTTTTTAAAAAACAAAATTTCATTTTTATTGATTTTTCAAATCTTTTTTTCACAAAATAATTATTATGCCATGCAGGTTCTATATTTTTTAGACCTAAAGCTTTTCTTGCTAGATTAAGATTATTTAATCCATCTGTAAATGCTTCTAGCATTATGAATGTTCCATCTTTTTTCAGCAATTTATAAATCTGATTAATTGCTTTTTTTTGTAATTCCCAACTCATTAAATTAATTAAACATCTTTCTGTAAAAATAATATCATATTTTTCTGATTTCAACTTTGAATTTGTTATATCGTCAACTTTAAAATCAAGTTCTTTTCTTTTTCTTTTCTTTGCCAATTCAATCATTTTTTTGTTTACGTCTACCCCTAAAAAATCACTTTTAATATTTTTAGAGATCTTTTTTAAAACATATCCATTACCACAACCAATTTCTAATATATTTTCAACATTATGATCTTTTTTTATTTGTTTTATGGAATTTGATATCTTTTCAATCTCTAATTTTTTTACGAATATATCTGGCATTGTACTTTTTATTGATGAACCAAATTCTTTTACTTCATCATTATAATGTTCATTGATTTTTTTTTGATTCATTTTATAATTCCTGTCCCGACTCTAAATTTTTTGTGCCATACTCCATCCTTATCCTGTTTGAAAAATTTTGGATTATGCCATTTATCTAACATATTCCAAAATTCCTTTACATTTATTCCTACAAAGCCACAAAAATTGTCAATTACTTGTTGATCTAAAATCCCATCATTTTCTTCAACTATGGGTATCATTTCTTCTCTAGTTTTAAGACCGTATCTAATCCATCTTGATGCTACATCTGTTGCATTGGCGTGTGCAAATTTTAAATATTTTAAATGAATATTGATCAATGTTGATAGTGAATCAACTTGATCATAGTTTTCTAAAAACCCCTCACGTTTATGTTCATGAGATAAATGCCTAAACCCTAATCTCTTTGCTACTTGATAATTATGAACTGAATTCCATGGTAGGTAATAACTGAGATATATTGGATCTAATTTGGCTTTTTTACATTCTTCAATACTTGGACTTTTGGCAAAATTAATGTCTTTTTTAGTGATTTCTTTTCCGTCTAACCATTTATTCCACATTGGTTCTACAATCCCATTATCAATTTGTTTTAGTGCAGATGGTGTTTCAACATTAAATTTACCACCATAAGTATAATTTACATCCTCACCATAAACCAACAATTTTATTCCCATTTTTAAGGCCAATTTGACTGGAAGTGTATACAATAATGTGTCAATATACCAAGAAGGCTGACCAATTATTTTCAACGATTTTTTGGATAGTATTCTTGTGACTTTTCTATTTGGGTTTAACTGAAAAATATCACATCCAAATCTTTCAGATAAATTTTCTAAATTTCTTCTTCCAATTTCAGTCCAATCTATATTGCCAACAGTAAATAAAACTGGATTCATTTTCATCTTTTCTTTTAAAATATGTACTTGAAAATGTGAATCTTTACCTCCTGAAACTGCAATAGCGCAATCATAACCATCTCCATTTATTCCACGATACTTTTCACACTTTTTTTCAAATAATTTCCATCTTTTATCCCAATCTGTCTTTTTTTGTTTTTCAAAATTAATACAAGCAGAACAAATTCCATTTTCAAAAATCATTCCCGGTCTTGTATTTGGCATTAAACATTTTGAACAATACTTCATACAAAAATATCGATAACAGCAGTTTATATACACTTTTTTATATGATTCTATCCTGTTGGTTTAGATTATTATAATTGAAATTCAAATTGTATAAATATGAAATTATTGGTTTTAACGACTTCACAACCAAAGAAAAATACGGCCAGAAGAATTTTTGTTAATGAACTTGTAAGTGAATTAAGTAAAATTAATCCAATCAAAATTATTTGGGTTATTTGTCAACCCAATAAATTTTCTAGAGAAGAAGATGATTTTGAAAGTATTTGTGGAATTAATGAATTTAAACATGGTTTGGACTTGGTTAAGCAATTGAATCCAGATATAATTCTAGTTAACTCCTCTAAGGAAATTTTACAATATTCTGTTAGCATAGCAGCATCCTTTCTAAAAATACCCTTGATAGGATTTTCAGTTTCAAAATTTACATCTCAATCAAATTTAGAATCTATTAAATATAATACTATTAATCATTTTTTTTCAAATAAAGTTCCAACAGATGATGAAACTCAAAAAAAATTTTTACGTAGAGGTAGATTTATGATCTATAAATTATTATTTTCATTAAAAACTCAATTTGCTATCAAATTACCTTGGAATAAAATTTTTAAAAATACGGTGAATGATTTATCAAAATATTTCTTTAATAAACCACTTCAAAAAAATGAATTAATTGATTTACATTTGTTACAACAACCTTCACAAATGACTTCATATGAAAATGATGGAATTCCAAAAAATAAGTTAATTGTTATAGGTAGTATATTGATGGATAAAATTTATGAGAAATGTTTGAAACATAATTATAATTTGACTACTTTTTCACAGAAAAAAATCTTGATTCTCACCGATTCTCTTTTTGAACATGGATTATGGACATCAAAACAGAGATATGTTTTTTTAAAAACTCTTTTTCGTTTACTCAATAATATATCTGGGTTGCAATTTTCTATTAAAATTCATCCTAGTAATGAAAACATTGATTTTTATAAAAATTTACTTGATGAATTACAAATCAAAACTCATATTTTTCAATCTGAAGATTTATGGGAAATAATTAAAGATTATAATTTAATAATTTCTTATGGTATTTCTACTACTCATACTGAAATAGCATGTAGTACGAAAAAAATGATTTTATTGAATGATGAAACAAATCTTCCATACTTTCCATTAATTCCTGAGGCTATGTCTACTGGATGTATTGAATATTGTAATAACATTGAAAACCTGTCTTCTATGATTGATGAATTTTTAGCCAAAGAAATAATTATCTCTGAAAAATTTAAAAAGAAAAGAAATGAATTGTTTTATAAACTTGATGGTAAATCTGCCGAAAGAGGCTCAAATGCAATATCTTCATTACTTAAGGATCTATGAATTCTAAATCATTATCATCTAGTTTCCAAATAAATGGGGAAAAAATAGGTTCTGGTGAAGATTGTTATGTTATTGCAGAAATTGGAATTAATCATAATGGCAAATTAGATTTAGCAAAAAAATTAATTGATGTTGCTGTTAATTCAGGAGCAAATGCTGTAAAATTTCAAAAAAGAAATTTAGCTGAACTTTATAAAAATGACTTATTAGATGATCCAAATCTTGAAAGTCAAGGTTTTGAAATTCTTGTTGGAGTTCTTAAAGAAGTAGAATTTGGTGAATCAGAATATCGTAAAATAATTGATTACTGTAAGGAAAAACAAATTACGTTTCTTTGCACCCCCTGGGATATATCCAGTATTGAATTTTTGGAAAAATTTGATGTTTCAGCTTACAAAATTGCTTCTGCTGATATGACTAATTTCCCTCTCTTAAAACATCTATGTTCAAAAAATAAACCATTGATAATTTCAACCGGTATGTCTGAAATGAAAGAGATTGAAATGACTGTAAATTTTTTAAAAAATAATAATGCAAATTTTGTTATGTTGCATTGTAATAGTACTTATCCTTCTCCTATCGATTCTCTTAATTTAGAATTAATTCCAGTTCTTTCAGAAAAATTTCAGATACCTGTAGGTTATAGTGGTCATGAATCAGGATTTATTCCATCTTTAACAGCTGTAAATATGGGAGCGATAATGATTGAACGTCATATCACACTGGATAAAACAATGGAAGGTATTGATCAATCATCTTCTTTAGAACCTCAAGAATTTACTCAACTGATTAAATATATTAGAGATTCAGAAAAAGCAAAAGGTAAACCAATTAAAAAAATGACTAGAGGAGAAATTCTTCAACGTGAAGTTCTTGGAAAAAGTATAATTTCTAGTCAAGATATTAATGTAGGAGAAAGATTTTCTGAAAAAAATCTTGAAGTTAAAGGACCTGCAAAAGGTTTGTCTCCTCAACATTATTATGAAATTTTAGGAAAACCTTCTAGAAGGAAAATACAAAAAGGAGATTATCTTCAGGCGAATGATTTATGATTCTTGGAATGAAAGTTAGGAAACAAGATATGGTTGACATGTTAAAATTTGAACCAAAAATTTTAGAATTTCATTTTTCTGACAGTGATCTTAATTTAACTCTAGAAAAAAATTATTCTCAACAATTAATTGTTCATTGTTATGAGTATTTTGAAAGAAAACTGTTGGATATTGTAAGCTTAAAAGAATCAAATCAGGTTCATTCACAGGAAAAATCATTAGAATTAATTCAAATGGCTATTGAAAAAACAATTTCTTTAAATTCTCATTTTCGTGGAACTCCAACAATAATCGTTCATCCCGGCGGATATTCTCTTACTGAACTTTCAAATGAAGAAAAAGATCAAATGAAGAATGGCATTTCTGATGCAATATCTAAATTAGATACATCCGGTGTGAATTTTTTATTGGAAAATATGCCCCCTTATGCATGGTTTTTTGGTGGTAGGTGGAATTGTAACGCATTTTTAAGTTCCACTGAAATGATTGATTATTGTAAAAAAACTGGATTAAGTGTATGTTATGATCTTTGTCATTCACAACTTTATTGTAACGATCGAGGATTATCTGTTATAGATGAATTAAAAAAAATTGAAAGTTTTGTAGATCATTTTCATTTATCTGATGCTGATGGGATTGATGGCGAAGGTTTACAATTTGGTGAAGGCACTATGAATTTTGATGAAATTATACCAATTCTTAATAAACATGAGAAAAAGAGTTTTGCTATTGAGGTTTGGAAAGGTCACGAAAATGGTGGAATTGGATTTAAAAAATTCCTTGATAATATTGTTGAAAATGGATTGATGTTAACTTGAAAAATGCTTTAATTTTTGGATTAACAGGTCAAGATGGTGCTTATCTTTCAAAATTTTTGTTGGAAAAAGGATATAATGTATTTGGAACTTTTCGAAGAACTAGTCACAAATGTTTTGAACGACTAGAAGAATTACAAACATTTGCTGATATACATACCATAAAAGCAGATCTTTCTGATCATGGTTCTATTACTTCTGCAATTCGTCAATCAGAACCAGATGAAATATACAATCTTGCAGCACAGTCTTTTGTTGGTGCATCATTTCAACAACCAATTCTAACTGCTGATATAACTGGTCTTGGAGTTTTACGTGTTTTAGAAGCTGTAAAAGAAAATGCCCCCGACGCAAAATTCTATCAGGCATCTTCTAGTGAAATGTATGGTGATTATCCAGGAGAAAAAAATGATGATTCTCCATTTATCCCTAGAAGTCCATATGGCGCTGCAAAAGTTTTTGGACATCATATTACAAATCATTATAGAGAGGCATACAATATTTTTGCATGTTGTGGAATCTTATTTAATCATGAATCCCCACTTCGAGGTCTTGAATTTGTTACTAGAAAAATCACATCAACTTTAGCTAGAATCAAATACAAAAAAACTAATGTTTTAAAACTTGGAAATATTAATGCCCGAAGAGATTGGGGATTCGCTGGTGATTATGTTGAAGCAATGTGGTTAATGTTGCAACAAAAAAATCCTAATAATTATATAATTTCGACTGGAGAATCTCACTCTGTTAAAGAATTTCTTACTTTGGCAACTGAGTTCTCTGATCTTGGAGATTGGCATGATTTTGTACAAATTGATGAATCTGCAATGAGACCTACTGATATTGAAGATTTGACTGGAAATTCTATAAAAGCTCAAAAACAACTAGGCTGGAAACCTAAAACTAGTTTTAAAAATCTTGTAAAAATGATGGTAGATCATGACATTGAATTTGAAAAATTACATGTAGATCCATTTGAATTTAATCATAAAACATAAGAAAATTAAACATGCTAAAATATAGAATTTTATGTCTACCTTTCAAGATGCTGCAATTGTAACGGTAAGAAATACATCTTCCAGATTACCAAATAAAGCCATTATGAAAATTAAAGATGAAATACGTTCTATTGATATTGTAATTGAAAGAGCAAAACGAACAGGTCTTCCAGTAATTCTTGCGACATCAACTTCTGACACTGATGATATATTTCAATCAATTGCTATGGAGCATAATATAGAATTTTTTCGAGGTGCATTATTGAATAAAATTAAACGATGGCATGATTGTTTTCAAAAATATGATATTCAAAATGCCCTTCTTTTAGATGGGGATGATCTTTGTCATAATTATGAGATTGGTAAAAGAGCAATAATTAAATTAAAATCTGACAATTTTGATATGATCATAAATCCTCCTGAAATTGTTACAGGATTTTTTACTTATGCAATTAAAAAAGACGGTATTTCTAAAATGTGTGACATAGTGAATGATGAAAATGTAAATACTGACGTTATAACAAGATTTATTGAAAAAGCAAATTTGAATACAGAAATAATTAAATTAAACAAAATTGAATGTAATGCGAATATTAGATTGACTTTAGATTATGAGGAAGATCTTCAATTTTTTAGAAAACTATATGAAAATTTAGATATTTTAGAAAAAGGTGATAATGTTATAAAATTTTTATCTGAACATAAAGATATTTCAAAAATTAATTTTCATCGACAAAAAGATTTTCTAAAAAATCAAGCTAAATTCAATGAGGAAATTAAATAATGAGTAAAGGTTGGCGTTTTCTTGGAAATGAACGTGAATATGTTGATGAAGTTCTAACAAGTGGATTTGGGGCATCCGAATCAGGTTCAATGAATGAAAGATTAGAAAAAAAATTTGCTGATCTTCATAAGAAAAAATTTGCAATATCTGCAAATTCTGGTACTTCTACATTACATATGGCTCTTAATGCCTTTGGAGTTAGGCCTGGTGATGAAGTAATTATTCCTGCATTAACAGTTGCAATGCCTGGTTTTGCTGTGTGGCAATGTGGCGCAATTCCTGTTTTTGCAGATGTTTTAGAAGATACATTTCTAATGAATCCTGATGATGTAAGAAAAAAAATTAATTCTAAAACTAAAGCGATAATGCCTGTTCATATGTATGGAAATATGTGTAATATGGATTCTATTATGAAACTTGCTAATGAACACAAACTTTTTGTTTTAGAAGACTGTGCAGAAAGCCTTTACGCGTCAAATGATAAGGATCAAAAAGCTGGAACTATAGGGCATGTAGGAAGTTGGAGCTTTGAAAATTCTAAACATCTTTCAACAGGGGACGGTGGAATTGTTGCTACAAATGATGAAGAGTTAGCAACTAAAATGAGACAATTTGGTGGGGTTGGTTTCAAAAATATTACAGCAAAAACTGGAAAAGTTAGAATTTCTCGAGATCAATTTCAAGATCCAAAATATGAAAGACATAATATGTTTGCATATAATTACCGTCTTCCTGAATTATGTGCTGCGATCGGATTGGCTCAATGTGAAAGACTAAGTTATTTTGTAGAACTAAGAGAATTAATGGGGCAATCTTATCTAAATACTATTAATGATTCTGATTTATTTTTAGTTCAAAAAACCGAATCTGGATATAGGAATACTTATTGGACTTTTGCAGCAAGATTTCTTGGTAACGATTATGGAATCTCATGGTATGATTTTAGAAAAAAATATGTAGAAAATGGAGGTGATGGAATTTATTCTGCACACCAAACCATCAATAATGAACCTTGTTTTAAGAATTCAAATATTGGTTATGGTGACGTACCAATTGCAGAATCACTACAAAAAGAATTAATGCTTTTTACAACTAACCAAAAAAATGAATCTGAGAGACATATTCAAATAGATGCATTAGAAAAAACCATGAATTTTTATAAATAATATTATTTTTTTTCACAAATTGCAATCAATGTATCACATTTCAACTGTTTCTCTAATTGTGTTTTATAGTACTTGTCTATCCAATCTAATTCTTGTGGTAAATTATATGTAGGAAGAGAAATTTGTGGTTTCCCTGAAAGTTTCCAATTAATCAAATTCTCTATACTGTATCGTTGTACACCAAAAACCTTGACGTTATATCCTGCCTTTTGAAAAACTTTTTTCAATGTTTTAGGATTGAAATAACTCAAGTGTGCTCTTTGCCAATAAAATTTTGTGTATTTTAAATTTTGAAATAATTGATGATCATCACCATTTGGTACTTCTACAATAAATTTACCATTTTTATTTAAATTTGATTTTAATTTTTTCACAAATTCTATAGGATTTGATAAATGTTCTAAAACATGAAACATTACCATTACGTCATATCTTTCACTTTCTAAATTTTCATTGTTTAAATTTATATTCAAAATTTCCTTCTTGGTAATTTTTTTAGCCATATCTCTTTTTTCTTTTGAAATTTCAATACCTTTAATGTCAAATTGCAATTTTTCCATTGCTTCTAAAAAAAATCCATGTCCTGAACCAATTTCTAAAATACTGTTTTTTTTAGAAATTATTTTTGAAATAAAAGACACTCTTCGTAATGTATCTTCAAAATTTTTCTCTCTATTTTCTTTAATTCCTCCAAAATATTTAATGTTTTTATCCTGTAAATTTTTGTCATAGAATATTTTTTCTTCAATAATGCTAGGAATTGGATATAATTGAATATGTTCACAGTTTTTACATTGTATTATTTTATGTTTTTTTGAATCTCGTACTTGTTTTGAAATTTCTAAAAATTCAGATTTTTTACATAAAATACACTGTTTTTTCACTTTTTGATTTAAAATTAAATACAATATAAATTTGAAAACCTTATCAAAATTAATTAAATGATTAAATCATAAATTTACTATTGAACCCAAATATCTTATTTATTGTGATTGATGGTTTAAGATCCGATAAATGTCATAGTGTCACCAAAACTGCAATTACCCCAAATTTGGATTCTCTTAGAAAAAAAGGTGTATATTTCAAACAAACAATTTCATCTGCAGCAGCTACTGGAATTGCAATAAGTAGTATTTTGACAGGACAATTCCCATTTAAAACCGGAATGGGAGGAAGAGCGTTTCATAAACTTGATAAAAGTATCCCTAGTTACATTGGTTTTTTAAAAGCAAATGGCTATCATACATTTTCTACAGCACCAAAAGTTGCAACAGATTTTGGATTGATATTTGATTTTGAAAAAACTGATTCTGGATTTGAAAACTATCTAAGTTTATTTTCAGGTCTTGGAAAACAAATTATTGACAAGTTTACATCTGGTTATCTAAAGGAACCATGGTTTTTTTATATTCATTTTAATGATCTACATTTTCCAATTACTGTTCAAAAAGAATTTGATGATGAAAAATATGGCACTAGTAATTATGAAAAACAGTTATCATCTATTGATGTATGGATTGGCAAAATTTTAGAACAGATTGATTTAGAAAATACTTTAGTTATTTTAACTTCTGATCATGGGGAATATGTGCCAGTTATAACAACAAAAGATGGATTTCTTAATTTTGAATCAAGTTCTACTGAAGCAAATTTATGGAAATTAGGAAATAAAATTCCCTCTGGCCTTTATCCAATGAAAAAAAAATTAGGTTCGTTATTACGAAAAACTAGAAAAAAAACAAAAAAATCTAAAATAAATAATTTATCATTAACGCCATATCAAAATAGAATACTGTTTGATTCTAGAATGGGTTCAGGACATAGATGTTTTGATGATCTTATCAAAGTACCATTAATTTTTACTGGATTTGGCATTCCCAAAAATATGACAATTTCTCAACAAGTTAGACATGTTGATATTTTTCCAACCATTACTGAAATAATATCTTTAAAGTATGATCATGATACTGATGGAAAAAGTCTTTTTTCTTTAATTAATGGAAAAAAATTAAATGAATTACCAGCTAGTATAGAAAGTCCACCTACTGTAAAAGGCGTATTAACAAAATCTATCGGCGTAAGGACATCAAATTTTAAGTATATTCGAGATATAGATAATTCTAAAAAAATATTTGAACTCTATGATCTTAAAAAAGATCCTTTAGAAGAAAACAATATCATAAATAGACAACCTCAGATTGCTAAAGAAATGGAATCTATTTTAATGAAAATTCGTCAAAATATAACAAATATTGAAGAAGATATAGACGATGAAAAAAGTAAAATTGTTAGAGATAATCTTCGTAAATTAGGATATATTTAACCTGCTTCAGAATTAAACGAATAAGAAATATATTTTCAAATTGTAGTTGTTTGACAACTAGACAATGGCAAAAAATGTATTATTTTTATTAGTTGATTCATTAAGATCTGATAAAGTATTTCAGAACAAAAATTCACAAATTCCTAATATTAAAAATTTGATTAAAACTGGTACTTCATTTTCTCAAACAATTAGTTCCTCTGATTCTACTTTGATATCTATAGTGAGTATGTTTACTGGAATGCATCCATTTAAAACAGGTATACGTTCAGAACGATTCAATAAATTACAAAATAATATAACTACATTATTTCAAATTTTTTCTAATTACGGATATAATCAATATTCATATCAACCAACAGTAACCCAGACCATAGGACTGTTTCCTAACTTTAAGAATTCAGATAATTCATATGATTATCACAATGATTTAGATGATGGTTTAGGAAAACAAATTATTGACAAGTTTACATCTGGTTATCTAAAGGAACCATGGTTTTTTTATATTCATTTTAATGATCTACATTTTCCAATTACTGTTCAAAAAGAATTTGATGATGAAAAATATGGCACTAGTAATTATGAAAAACAGTTATCATCTATTGATGTATGGATTGGCAAAATTTTAGAACAGATTGATTTAGAAAATACTTTAGTTATTTTAACTGCTGATCATGGAGTTTTCATACCACACCTAGAAATTAATGGGAAAAAAATCAATTTTGAAATAAATGGAAAGGAACAAATAAACAAAACAAAACTAGGAAATAAAATTCCATCGTTTTTAAATCCAATTAAAACTAAAGTATTTTTTTCTTTAGAAAAAAAGAAAAAACAAAAAAAATTAGATTTACTTAATTCTCTTAATTTAAAACCACATGAAAAAAGATCTCTTTTATGGCAAAGAACTGATTTAGATAGAGTACTTTTTGATGACAATGTGCATGTACCATTGATTTTTGCAGGTCATAAAATTCCAAAAAATAAATCAATTTCACAACTTGTAAGAACAATAGATGTACTGCCTACAATATTAGACATTTTAGAAATAGATCTTACTGAAAAAATTGATGGACAAAGTATTTTTCCTTTAATGAACAAAGAAAAAATTGATGAAATTCCTGCATATATGGAAACTACTCCTTTAATTGAAAAAAAAGCAAATGAAGTGATTGGAATAAGAACCTCTCAATACAAGTATTTTCGAGATAGGGAAGACACTTCAAAACGAATTCATCTTTATGATTTAATTAAAGATAGTTTTGAAGATAAAAATTTAGGTTCAAATAGATTTGATTTGATTGAAAAATTAGAATCAACTCTACAACAAATCCTTAATGAGAATAATTTGCATGAGAATGATCAAATTAGTGAAGAAGAGTCTGAAGAAATTGAAAAAGAGCTCAAAAAATTAGGTTATGATTGATTTTTAAATATTAACTAGTTTTAATATCTATATTCCATTTTTATTTATGTCTAATCAAGGGAATTTATTATGAAACCAAATATCATTTTTGTATTATTAGATGGAGCTAGATGGGATAGATTAGATACAAGTAAGGATTTTGTTAAATTAAGTAAAACAGGGACATTGTTAAACAATGTAACTACTGCAATACCTTATACTATTGGATCTGTAAATGCAACTTTTTCTGGTTTGTATGGAAAAGAAAATGGAATTGATGCATATTACAAAATGTTTAGACTAAAAGAATCTGTTAAAATTTTACCTGAAATTTTTAGAGCAAATGGATATTTTACTGCCTGTGATTTATTATCAAATAAAATAATTTCAAAAAGAGGATTTGATATTCATCAATCACATGATGAATATGTTGATGATTTAAACGAACGTCATCCAAAATTTATAAAAGATTGCTTAAACAAATCAAATGGTAAACCTTTATTTTTATTTTTACATTTTACAAGAATTCATACAATTACTGTATCTGAAGTTTTGAAAAAATATGATTGGAATGATCAAGAATTTTATGATAAATGTAATGAAAATCTTGAAAAATATGATCGTGTTTTTGATGAAACAGGTAAATATTCACTTAAAATCAAAAATTTTGTACGTGAACTCGGAATTGATGATAACACCATTCTAATTTTCTTTTCAGATCATGGAACTGGTGTTGGTGAACGTTTTGGTGAAAGAAATTATGGTTCATTTACTTATGAAGAAACCATACGTTCATTTTTTCTTTTTTGTGGAGAAAATATTATTAAAAATCGTATTTCATCCAAATTAAGAGAATCAATTGATATTTTTCCAACAATTCTTGATTTATCTGGAATTGAAGCAACATTTGAACGTCCAGGACAAAATTTTTCAGAATTTTTAATCAATAAAAAAATTGAATTAGATGATAAACCGTTCACATTTTCTGAAACAGGGGCATTACATGGACCATTCCCCTCCCCAGAAAAACCAAATGTTTTTTGTATAAAAACACCTAAAAGTAAATTGATGTTTTTAAAAACACCAAATGAGTGGAAATTATTTGATTTAGAAAATGATCCTTTGGAATTAAATGATGAATATTCTTCAAAAATTACCGTGCAATCTGATTTAAAAAATAAATTAATTTCTTGGATAAATCGTTAAAACTAATTATTATACCAAAATGATAAATCTTTTTTTAATAATTTACTTAATTTATCAATTTCTGGTCTAAACTCAATTAATAATTTTTTTCTTAAATCCGGATCTAATCTATCTCTTTTTGAGTTAGGTAAATTTATCAAATTATACGTTTCACGTATAAATGGAATTCTTCTTATTATGTTTCTCAATTTACTACCACCTGTTTTCATAACCATTTGTTGAATTAAACGATTTCTAGCTTTTCTATTTGCATTACTATGTTTAAAATTAGGCTCAAAATTAGAATCAATTTCCAAAAAATTACAAACTTCTTTGAAAGATTTTTTTGGATTTCTAACAAATTCTTCAAATATTCTAATGTGTACATTTTTTTCTCCAAAATTATCTAAATATCTTTTAATTTGTTCATAATAATGAACATTTTTTTTATAAAATAAATTATAACTATGAGTTCCCGGATGTTTTTGCTCTTCATCTAATCTTGATGATTCCTTCTTTAATGCTTCTTTAAAATCAGTAATATTTTCTTCAATTACCGAATTTAACAATAAATTATAATACGAATACATACAATCTACAGGATTTCTTAAATTAATTATTATTTTAGCATCTGGAGAAAATTTTTTTATTTTTTCAGCCGAATTTGAACAAATCATATAATCTGTACATTTGTCCCCTACCATCCTTTCATTTTTTACATTAACAAATGCTTTCAAATATTTTGATTCAGTAATTTTAATTGGAGGAAATCCAAAAATTGCTGGAATTTTATCACTACCTGAATGAATAATGAAAACATCTGGATGTTGATTTAATTCATTTGTAAGAGTCGTAGTCCCAGATCTGACTTGTCCGACTATAAAAAAATTAGGTTTTTTCAATTATTATGGTTTTAATTTATACTATTTTTTTGTTTACTGATAATAATACTTATTTTTATATCTGTTTTATAATGGAAAAATAATAAATTATCATGACTGGTTTTTTGCTAACAATTTACAAAATAGGTGCCAAAATTTTCACAGGTACAGGAATTTCACAAAATAGAGTTATTAGGAAAATTCTTCACAAAATGAATTCTCAACTAAAATCTGAATTTGTTAATATTGAAGGTAATCGACTCTTTTTGGATGTAGAAGACGCATTATTTTTATCCGTAAATGGGTTACATGAAAAAACTGAAACTGAACTAATTAAAAAGGAGATTAAGAAGGGTGATTTTGTAATTGATATTGGAGCTAATATTGGATATTACACTTTGCTTTTTGCAAAATTAGTGGGTTCCTCAGGTCATGTATTGGCATTTGAACCAGAATCAAAAAACTTTGAACTGCTTAAAAAAAATGTTAATGAAAATAATTACAAAAATGTGACTTTGATACAAAAGGCAATTTCAAATGAAAATAAAATCAAAAATTTTTATTTAACCCATTCTGGAACTACCGCTCACAGATTATCCAAACCACATGATGGAAATGATTCAATAAAAATTGAAACAATCTATTTAGATGATTTTCTCAAAAATTTTAAAAAACCTGTTAATTTTGTTAAAATAGATATTCATGGTGCAGAAGGAAAAGCAATCAAAGGAATGTTATCAACAATAAAAAAAACCCCCTCAATCAAAATTTTACAAGAATGGTGGCCAGATGCAATTAAGGATTATGATATGGAACCTGAAGAACATTTAAACATTCTAACAAAATTGGGATTTTCACTTTATGAAATAGATGATGTACATCAAAAAATTATTGAATCTAGTATTGATGAATTATTGAATAAATATCCTACAACAAAAATTAAAGATGTAAATATTTTTTGTAAGCGTAAAAATATTGATTAAGATAAAATGTCTAAAAATAAAAATAATTATTTTAGTTCCAAGTCGGATGTTCTAAAATTTTTAAAACCTGAATTAAAAAAATCTACAATAGAAAAAATATATTCATTCACTATTCATGATTGGAAAAAAGATTCTAAAAAAATTTTGAACGTAATTAATAAATCATTTAACTCCAATCAAATAATTGTTAGAAGTTCTGCTAAAGGTGAAGATTCTATTGAAAAATCACAAGCTGGAAATTATGATAGTATCTTAAATGTGAATTCTAAAAATATTTTAGAAACTAAAAAAGCAATTGAACAAGTTATAAAATCTTATAAAATTAAAAATAATTTTAATCTAAACAATCAAATTTTAATTCAAAAACAAACATTGAACGTAAAAATGAGTGGTGTAATTTTTACTAGAACTCCTTCATTAGGTTCACCATATTTTGTAATAAATTTTGAAGAAGGTAAATCTACGGAAAGTGTCACTAAGGGTTTAGCTGATAATACAATCCGAATTTTGAGATCTACACCTGATTCATTTTTACCTAAAAAATGGATTTCTTTAATTCAATCTGTACGAGAGATAGAATCAATTCTAAAAAATGATTTTTTAGATATTGAATTTGGTATGACATCAAAAAATGTTATAATTTTTCAAGTTAGGCCTATTACATCAATTAAAAATTCTTCAAGAAAAGTTTCTGACAATTTTCTTTTCAAATTACATCAGAAAAATAAAAAAAAATATCTTGCTATACAATTTTTAAATAATAAAATTTCTGAAAAAACTATTTTTTCTGATATGAGTGATTGGAATCCTTCAGAAATTATTGGAAATAATCCTAATAGACTTGATTACTCACTGTATGATTATTTGATAATGAATGATTCATGGCGTAAAGGTAGAAAAAAAATTGGCTATCATGATGTTGGAAATTCATCATTAATGGTACAATTTGGTAATAAACCATATGTTGATGTTTGTGCTAGTTTTAATTCATTACTACCTAATAATATTAAAAAGAAATTAAGAAATAAATTACTTAATTATTATTTAGATACACTTTCAAAAAATCCTTTTTTACATGATAAGGTTGAATTTGAAATCATTTTTTCATGTTATGATTTAACTATAGATTCAAGATTAAAAAAATTAAAAAAATTAGGTTTTAGCCAAATAGAATTAATTGAAATAAAAAATTCTTTGTTAGATTTTACCAATACCATTATTTCCAATTATTCTAAAATTTCTAACAACAACAAAAAAGTAATTAAACAAATGTCAATTAATAGGGAAAAAATTAAAAATGAATTACTTGCTAATAAAAAAACACCAAAATTACTTCTTAATTCTGCAGAACAGTTACTAAAGGATTGTAAAAAATTTGGAACAATCCCATTTTCAACAATGGCACGTATTTCTTTTATCGGTTCTATTCTTCTTTATAGTATAGAGAAAAAAGGTATAGTTTCACCACAATTTATTGAACAATTCATGAATTCTATTTCTACACCCTTATCTGAATTTCAATATGACTTCAAATTATTCACAGATAAAAAAATTTCTAAATCTCAATTTTTACATAAATATGGTCATTTGAGACCTGGAACATATGATATTACTGCACCACGATATGATTCTAACAATCCGTATTTTGATGAGTTTAAATCAATAAGAACCAAATCTTTTAAAAAACATATTTTTAATATTGATCTGACAAAAATTTTAACAAAAAATGGACTTAAATTTGATGATATACAATTTTTTGATTTTATTAAAGATTCAATAATTCAACGTGAAAAATTAAAATTTGAATTTACAAAAAATCTTAGTGATGCATTAGAATTAATTTCTGAATCTGGATTGTTATTGGGATTTAATCGAAAAGAATTATCTAATCTTTCAATCGATCAAATTATTAAATCTAAAAATCTTGGAAAAAATTCTATTTTTAATAGTTGGAAAAAGTTTATTGAAAAAGAAAAAGAAAAAAAATTCATTAATAACTATTTTTCATTACCCTCACTTATTTTTTCAGAAAAAGATTTTGATATTGTTCAATCTTATATTTCTAAACCAAATTACATAACAACAAAGAAAATTCAATCAAAAATTGTGCAATTAGAATCTCATGATGAAAGGATTCCAAATTTAAAAAACAAAATCATTTTAATTCAAAATGCAGATCCTGGCTATGACTGGATTTTTACCAAAAAACCATCAGCTTTAATTACGAAATATGGTGGAGTTGCATCACATATGTCAATTCGTTGTGCTGAAATTGGTCTTCCTGCTGCAATTGGTTGTGGTGAAATTATTTTTAATAAGCTTATTAATTCTTCTGAAATACTATTGGATTGTAAAAATCAACAAATTATAATTTTAGAACATACAATAAATGATGAAGAAGTAGAAATAAAGAAAACTTTGAGATATTTGGGATATATAAAATAATTATAATAAAATGAAATCTAAAAAAATTGGTATTACACTTCGGGTAGTGGAAAATACAAGTTATGTTGAAAAGAGAGACGCTCTTAGTCAAGATTGGCCAAGTCTACTTGAATCAATAAATTGTATTCCTGTATTCATTCCAAATTCTACTGCTTCAACAAAATCTATTTTACAAGAAATGGATTTGGATGGAATTATTTTATCTGGAGGTGATTGTATAGGTGATAATAAGGAAAGAGATTTTACAGAAAAAATAATTTTGGATTACGCAATCCTAAAAAAAATTCCTGTATTTGGTGTTTGCAGAGGAATGCAAGTGATAAATGAATTTTTTGGGGGGAAAGTAACTATTATTGAAAATAATAACCATATTGTTAAATCTCATAAAATTCGTTTGTTGGATTCTATTATTTTTCCATTTTTTAAACATGATCCAATTAATGTAAATTCATTTCATAGAAATATAATAAAAGAAAATGACTTAGGAAATGAATTAAAAATATTTGCAGTGCTTGATGATGATAAAACTGTTGAAGGGTTTTTTCATAGCAAATACCCCATAATTGGTGTTATGTGGCATCCTGAAAGAAATTCTACTGAACAGGATAAATTTCTATTAAAGCAATTTTTTTATGATCAATCTATGTGGTCAAAATAATTTGAATGCTATAATTTTAGCTGCAGGAAAAGGAGAACGATTACTCCCTTTAACTCAAAATACTCCAAAATGTTTGGTCGAATTATTTGGAAAAAAATTACTAAAATCACAGATTGAAACATTTCATCAATGTGGCATTTATGATATTTCTGTAGTAACAGGATATTGTAATGAAAAAATTTCATATTCAGATGTTAATTATTTTTACAATAAATCATATGGATCTACTAATATGATTGAAACTTTATTTTGTGCAGAAGAAAAACTTCTTAATTCTACAATTATATCCTATGGTGATATAATTTTTGAAAAACAAGTTTTAGAAAAATTGATTATTTCTGATGATGATATATCAGTTGTAATTGATAAATCTTGGGAAAGATATTGGAAAATTAGATTTGAAAATATTCTTGAAGATGCTGAGAGTCTAATTCTTGAAAATGGATATATTCAGAATATTGGGAAAAGGGTTAATTCTATAAATGAAATTCATGGTCAATATATTGGATTAATGAAGTTTCAAAATGATGGAATTAAAACCTTAAAGAATTTTTATAAAAAGATGAAAAATTTTGCTAAAAATGGTGTTAATCCTTTGAATCCAAAATTACCTTTTGAAAAGTCTTACATGACCGATCTTCTTCAAGGATTAATTGATGAAAATTATAAAATAAAATCAATACCAATCAATAATGGGTGGTTAGAATTAGATACAATAAATGATTATAAATTGTATCAAAATAAATTCAAAAATAATACAATTTCTGATTTTTTCAACATAGAGAATTAGAAATATTATTAATTACGAGTAGTTTTAAAATATATTATGATGAAAAAGGAAATTATTTTTGATAATGCCGCCTTAATTAAATCAGGAAAAAATTTTCTAGGACTTCTTAATGATATTAAGAGAAGACCTGAAGATGCGGCAAAAGAATTGGAAATTCCATTAGATGAAATCAATAAAATCATTGAAGGAAAAAAGCCTCTTGAATCAGAATTAATCCGTAAAGCTATCCAAATTTGGCCAGTTAATGCAAGAGATTTCTATGTAATTCAAGATGATTGCCCATTAGGTGTAAAAATTATGAGATCTGAAGAATCTAAAAAATCTAGTCGTATTATGGAGAGAGCTGGAAAACCATATTATGAATATAGAGATACTGCAATGAGTACTGTTGCCCCATTTAGACCAGAATGGATTCTAGAATTATGTACGGTAAATGATAATGAAGTAACAAATCTTGATGTTCAATGGAATAATGGTCATTTTATGCACCAATTTACGTACTTTATTGGAGATGTAAATTTTTACTATAGAGATTCAAATGGAGAGAAAAAAGTTGCAGTAATGAACACTGGTGATTCTATGTACATCACTCCATTTACTCCACATACATTTACTACTCGAAAAGGTTCTAAACAAAATGGTTTAATTTTAGCACTTACATATGGAGGTAAACTTACAGGTGATGTTCAACAAGAGTTATCAGGATTATCTGTTGAACTAGGTTCAAATTTTGTACTGGATTTTTCATCTAAAGAAACAGCAAGTGCATCATTGATAAAATATCATAGGGAAATTTCTAGACTTACAATAGAAGAACTTTCAAAAAGAACATCTATTCCAATTGGTAATTTAAAGAATTTTGAAAATGGTTTAAAATTTCCATCTATTTCCGAACTTGAAAAAATATCTCTTGGATTAACAATTAACATAAGAGATCTTTTACCTAATGATAAAATTGAAGAAAAAGTAATTGTCCAACGTCATAATGATGGCCGTGTTTGGTTTTATCCAGAGGATACAAAAACTTATGAATTACGTGAATTGGCTTCAACTACTGCATTACCCTTTTCAAAGGCTTTTGAAATTCAAGTTATTAATTCAAAAAATACCGAATTAGATTTAGAATCTGGTTTACACCAATATGTGTATAATGTGGGAGATACACCAATCACCATTTATTGGAAATCTGATAACAAAACCCTTAATGAAATTATTAATCCTGATGATTCATTATATCTAAAACCATTCATTAAACATAGTTTTAGAGGAAATGGAACATTGTTGAGTTTGAGTATAGGTGGAAAAATAGCTGGAGATTCACAAAGGGAACTTTCTGTAGTAGGAAAGAAAAATGCAGAGAGAGCCATTTCTGAATCAATACAATGGTTTGATTCTACAGGGAAAAATTAGATTATCAAAAAATCAACTACATCATGGATAAAAAAAATATAATTGTTATAATGATTGATGGCGGTAGATTAGATAAAGCTCAAAATTCTATTATTTTTAACAAATTAAAATCAAAATCTGTATTTTTTTCTAATTCTATTACTTATGGACCTCATACAATTGCTGCTATGCATGCTGTATTTAGTGGATGTTATGGTTCACGTACGGGAACAAATAGTTATTGGTCTACTTTCAAATTCAAAAAAGATAAATTCAAAACACTTACAGAATATCTAAAAGTCCAAAATTTTTATACACATGCTGATGTAATAAATGAATTAATAATTCCTACACAAGGTTTTGATAATTATGTTGTTCATGATGAATTGAACGATGATTTAGTTAAACGTCATAAAAATCTTTTAGAACAAATGTCTCAAAAAAATCTAGATGACAAAAATTTTTTTCTTTATTTACATTACAGTAAAATTCATACTGGAATTATGAATGAAGTTCTTAAAGTATATGATAATTATAGTGATGATTTTTTTTCAAATAAACAAAAAAATGAATTACGTTATGATAGATTATTTCAAACAGCAGAAGATTATTTAGATAAAATTCTAAAAAAAATATCTCAATTAGGGTTAGATAAAAATTCTATAATTTTAGTAATGTCTGATCATGGAATTAGTGTGGGAGAGAAAATTGGTGAAAGAGCATATGGTGCTTTTTGTTATGATTATACACTTAGAACTTTCACATATTTTTTAATTCCTGATTTTGGGCCTAGAGAGATTAAACAGCAAATTCGTACAATCGATTTTATGCCTACAATTCTTGATATATTAGATATTTCTCAAGATCATTCGTTTAACAGTTTAGACGGTGTTTCTTTATTACCTCTAATTCAAGGAGAATCCCTTCCAGAACTTTATGCTTTTTCTGAAACCGGTAATCCTCTTCATGAAAAATCTCCTCCAGAAGAACCTAATGTGAAATCTATAAGAACATCAAAATGGAAATTTATCTTAAACGAATATGATAACACGAAAGAACTTTATGATATTGAATGTGATCCTTCTGAAAATAATAATTTAATTGGTACTGGACAAAATATAGAAAAAATTTTATCCGACGAACTTAATAGATTAATCATAAAATGTGATTAAATGAAAATATTTTTTCAGCATTTTTTAAATCTTGCATAGTATCTATTTCACACCATTTTCCGGAAACAAAAATAGGTTCTATAGATATTTTAGAATTAATTAGTTCTTGAATCATATCTGTGATATATGCCTTTGAGATAGATGGTGCTTGTTGAAAAGTACCATTATGTATTTTAATTAATTCTTCATATTTTTTTACAAATAGTTCAGCACCATTTAATGAAAATTTAATAATTCCTAAAAATTCTCCGACACGTTTATTTTTATTTTGAATGTTTTTTCTAATTTCAACAATTTTATTCATTTTATCTAATTGAATATTTTCAGCTTCTGACATATGATGATCTGTTCTACCTTCATACATTTTTTCCCAATTCATATCTATGGCAATTGAAATATTTTTTTTTGAACATAATATTTGTTGGATTATTTTTGAATCAAAGATAATATCTGAATATAAAACTAAAATATCATTTTTTAAATATTTTTTTGCCTCCATTAAACTTCCTAAAATGTCATGATTAGCATAGTTTTGATCTTTAACATATTTTACATCATCTAGATTAAATTTATCACTATAAGGACCAGTAATTACATAAATCTTATCAATTCCTGCTTGTTTTAACACCTTTAATTGATATTCAATAATTGATTTTCCATTAATCTTTACCATTGATTTTGGAATATTTTTTACTTCTTTACTAATCCTTTTACCTGAACCCGCAGCTATTATGATCGCATTCATTTTGATTTCAATGATTTCATAAATCTTGTTTTAATGTTTAGAGGAGATATATTTACTCTGATGCTTTTTGTTTTACTTTTTTCAACTTCAATTATTATTAATATTGGTCCAGATTTTTTCTTAGTTTGAAGAATAATTTCTTTTATTTGACTTTTTTTAGAAATTTTAAATGTTTTAAATTTTGCAGCTTGAGCTATTTTTTCTAATTTTATAATACTTGAATTAGTTGGTTGACCTCCAGTAGATTCATGTGATTTATTATCAAAAATATAATGAACAAAATTTTTTGGCTTTAGTGAACCAATTGTCACTAGTGAGCCTAAATTCATTAATATGTTGCCATCTCCGTCAAAAATATGAATTTTTTTTTTAGGATTTTTTAATGCTACTCCTAGTCCTATTGATGAAGCTAAACCCATAGAACCAATCATGTAAAAATTATTTTCTTTTTCGTTTGTTTCATACAAATCTCTACTCATAAATCCATTCGCTGAAATAATTGGCTCATTCCCAATTTCTTTTGCAATCAATTCAACAGCCTTTTTTCTAATCAAGAAAATCCCTCTTAATTATTAATGCTACTGTTAATTTTTTTTCCAACTTCATTATTGCCCAATCACAAACTTTTTCAAAATTTTCATCATCTATAATTTTTGATTCCAATCCGATGATTTTAATTAAATCTGGCTGAACTTTCCCAATTTTTTCATGTTCTGGTGCATCATCTTTTAGAAAACCCCTCCAACCAATCAAAAATATCATTGGAATTTGATAAAGTTGAACAAGTGACGTAATGGTGCTAAGTGAATTAGCAAATCCAGCATTCTGCATAAATACTAATGATTTTTCTCCTGACATACTTATTCCTGATGATATACCTATTGCTTCTTCTTCTCTAGTTGCAATCAAAATTTCCTTCTTCTTTAACCCTTCATCAATAAAATACTTCATTGTTGAATCTGGAACTCCTACAAAATTTTTTATACCTTTTTTCTTTAATATATTGAAAATTATTCTCTGTGATTTCTCTTTCAATTAATATAACCCATTTTTTTTAAATTATTTTCAATTATTTTTTCTTGATCATTAATTTTATACATTTCTTGAAGTTTAAAAATATCATTCATACTAGTTAACTCAATATTTATTTCATCAAGACTTTCTCTTTCAAGAATATCTTTTAATACTTTTAACATTATATTATGTGCTGCACGTAGTGATTGATTTGCATAAATCACCATTTTTATTTTATGAGAAATTAATTCATCTAATTTTACAGATGGATATGATGTAGGGACTACTACTAATGGAATTTTACCTTTCCATTTATCTGAAAATTCAAAAATTTCTTTAGGTGTATTTTTTCTAGAATGAATTAAAATTGCATCTGCTCCTGCATTTTCATAAGCTTTTGCTCTAGTAATTGCCTCCTTCATACCTTTTTCAGCAATTAATGCTTCTGTACGTGCAATTATCATAAAATCTTTGTCTTTTTTTGATTCTTTGGCTGCAATAATTTTTGCAACAAAATCTTTCTCTGATAATAATTCTTGTTTTGAATTTTCTAAAAGACTATTTTGTTTAGGAAATATTTTATCCTCTATACTCATACCTGCAATTCCTGCTTTTTCATATTTTTTTACTGCATGACTTACATTTGCTGGTCCACCAAAACCTGTATCGCAATCTGCGATTATTGGTATATTACATGCATCCACCATATTTTCAGCAACTCTTAGAAATTCTGTCATTGTTAGAATACTTGCATCTGGTAGTGCATGAGTTGCTGAAATAGCAAAACTCCCTGCCCAAATTGCATCAAAACCAGTTGTTTCTACTAATTTTGCAGATAATGCATCATAAGCTCCTCCAACTTTTAGTATTGATTTTTTTCCTAATGCTTTTCTCAATTTTTCACTGTTTGACATTCTTTGCTATCACGTCTTTTACTATTGTACTTATAAAGAATATTCCAATATAGACAAAGTGATTGTATACAATTAGACAACCAAAAAAAATAATTTTTGGAATGAATTCTTCTCAAAATTTTGATTTCCCAAAAAATTCTTTAATAATTACTACTTCTGGTGCAAAATCACGTGGATGGATTGATTATCTGAAGATTAAAAATTTTACCCTTTTTGATTCAGTTGAGCCAAACCCTTCTATGGAAACAATTGATAATATTCTTTCTGAATTTGATCAAAACTTCTCTTCAATTATTGGTTTAGGGGGAGGAAGTTCATTGGATGTTGCAAAATTTGTGGCAAATAAATTAAAAAAAACAAAAATCTTAATTCCTACTACTTTTGGCAGTGGAAGTGAAGTAACTAGAATTTCTGTTTTAAAAGTAAATGGAAAAAAAACTAGCTTTCATGATGATAATCTATTGGCTGATACCTCTATTGTAGATCCATATTTTATCAAAAATGCCCCTATGGAAATAATTAAAAATTCTGCAATAGATGCTTGTGCTCAATGTACTGAAGCTTTTGATAGTAAATTGGCAAATATTTACACCAAATTTCTTTGTAAAAAAGCATTTGACATTTTAGAAAAAGCACTAATTGACAAAAAATATGAACATTTGGCATATGGTGCACTTATTTCAGGATTAGGTTTTGGAAATGCATCTACAACTTTAGGTCACGCTTTATCATATGTATTTTCTAATGAAGATATTTCTCATGGTCATGCATTATCTTTTACAACAACATTGGCGCATAAATTTAATAATTCCATTTTTTATACTCGTTTTTTAAATTTGGTTAAGATATTAAATTTCAAAAATATTTCATTAAAAGAAAATTTGAATGATGCCGCAGATTTGATTCTTACGGATGTAAAACATTTAGACAATAATCCTATTCCTGTTTCAAAATCTGAAATCATAACATTATTAGATATTATTAACAAAGGAAAAATGTTTGATTAATTATTTTTAATAATTCCGTTTTTCTCTTACTACGCTTACAGTCGAATATAATATAATAGCAGTCATTAAAAATAAAATACCTATCATTACACTACCTATCCCAATTAATGTAATATTTGTAACAATTTGTCTTGATTCAGAAAAAATTTGTAATGTCCAAACCATAAAAAATAATCCTATTGAAAATAAAACTATTCCAGGAATTCCATAAAATGTAAGTGGTCTTTCAATAGATGTAAATTTCATAGTACTAAGAATTACTGACATTCCATGAGAAATAGGATTATGTGTTGATGTGTCCCCTTCATACGATACAATTATTGGTACTTCTGTGATTCTTAGTTTTTCTTTTGATGCTTTGATTAAAATCTCTGTTGAAACACCCATTCCAGATTCTGATGGAATAATTTTATCTAAAGTTTTTTTGTTATACGATCTAAATCCACTTTGTGAATCTGATAATTTTTTACCGATAGATGAATTTGTAATTGAAGTAATTGTTTTAATTCCAATTTTTCTATATTTTGGAATTTTAGTGTTATTATTCAAAAATCTAGATCCTATTACAATATCTGCCTCATTTTTCAATATGGGATCTAAAACGGTATTAATATCTTGAATTCTATGTTGACCATCAGCATCAAATGTAATTAATACATCAGCAGTAATTTCTTTAGCTTTAAGAAATATGGTTCTAATTCCTGCACCATATCCTAAATTTCTTTTATGTCTAACAACAATGGCTCCTAACCCTTCTGCTATTTCTGCTGTTAAATCATTTGAACCATCATCACATACAATAATATTTTGAGATATTTTTTTTAATTGTAACAAAATTCTTGCTATGTTTTTTTCTTCATTAAAAGCTGGAATACCAATTACTATTTTCATATATCAGATTTTCACAATCTCCTTTTAAAGTTGTAGAATGAGAACTTCATATTTCTAGTTTAGATTTTATAAAATCTATAGACTTTACTGGTGTAGGGTCTGTATCCGATATCACTGCTTTGTAAATTGAAGTGTAATCTAACAAATAAACCAAATGAGTTATTTTGGATAAAATATCGCCTTTAATTGATAAAATCTCTTTGTAGTTAATTCCATTTTTGTCAAAATATGTTTTAACTACTTTCCATCTTTCTTTTGTTTTGATGTAATCATCATATCCTTGTAATAATATTGGAGATATTTTTGATTTTTTTTCCCATGAAACAATACCATTATGAGAAGCTTCTACAATATCCTCCACCATTACATGCATTTTTGCATTTTCTTGTAGTGAATTTTTAAATCTAATTGCTGCTGATTGCAATCCCCATGGATAATAAATTAAAGGAATTCCAGAAATTTCTTGAGCTAAATTAATTGCAGGATTTTCAGAAGTTAAATTTTTAGAAGAAATTTTATTACTTAATATTTCTAATTCTTTAATTGAATTAATTATTTCATTTTTTTCTACAGGAATTATATCTTCAAGAACTTTTAACATGGTATATAGATACGATACAAATGATGCTCTAGGAGAATGAATTTTTTCAATTTTTCTAAATTCTAAATTATTTTTATTACAAAACCTTTCTAATAATCCTCCAGAAGAAAATGAAATTGTATTATAATTTTGTTTTACTGCATCTTTTATTGCAGATAATGTTTCAGCAGTATTGCCTGACACACTAGTAAAAATCACCAATGAATTTTTATCAATTGTTTTGGGTAAAAGATATCCTTTAACAATTGAAATATGGATGTTTGTTTTTGAAAGAATTGATGAAAAAATATCCCCTAATGTACCTGATCCTCCCATTCCAACAAATACTACATGATTTACATCCTTGAATTGGGCAATTTTGATATTTGAATTATATGCATTTTTAGAAATCTCTGCCCATTTATCATATATTTTATACATTGATTTAGAATCTATTCTATCCAATGTTTCTAAATCTAACATTTCTCATAAAACAATCATCAATAATATAATACTTAATAAATCTCTGATTTTGAGCATGATTTGTGATTTATAATTGAGTATAGAAGTAAATTCTCTAAAAACAGTTGAATGGAAAAATAATAAGGTGATAATGATTGATCAGACTAAACTTCCAAACGAATTAATTTTTGTAGAATATGATGACTTTAACCAAGTTGCAGATGCAATAAGTACTCTAGTCGTAAGAGGAGCACCTGCAATTGGGGTATCTGGTGCATTTGGTTTAGCATTAGCTGTATTACAAAGTCATGCTAATACTAAAGATGGATTATTATCTGATTTGGAAAAAGCAAAAAAAATTCTTTTTGCGACAAGACCTACTGCCGTAAATTTAGGTTGGGGATTAGAAAAAATTATGACTGTTGCAAAGATGGGAGATACAGTTGAACAAATTAAAGAAATAGTAATCTCTACTTCTAAAAAAATGGCAGATGAAGATATTGAAATAAATAAATCTATGGGAAAGAATGGTTCTGTTCTTTTTGATGATAATGACACCATAATGACTCACTGTAATGCTGGTGCATTGGCAACTGTTGCATATGGAACTGCATTAGGTGTAATTAGGGCAACAAGAGAAAGTGGAAAAAATGTCAAAGTAATAGCAACTGAAACAAGACCTATTCAACAGGGTTCACGGTTAACAGCGTTCGAATTAAAACATGATGGATTTGATGTCAGTTTGATTCCAGATACTGCAGTTGGTTATTCTATGGCAAATGGATTAGTGAATAAAGTTGTAGTGGGTGCTGATAGAATTGTAAAAACAGGCCATGTATTTAATAAAATTGGAACTTATCAAGTAGCAATTATGGCAAAACAACATGGAATTCCATTTTATGTTGCAGCACCATTATCTACAATTGATCTTGAAACTAAATCTGAAAATGTAATCATTGAGATGCGAAAAGGAAGTGAAGTTACTGGAATTGGGGAGAAAAAGACCGCTCCTGATGATATCAATGTGATTAATCCTGCATTTGATATGACTCCACCTGAACTAATTTCAGGAATTATTACTGAGAAAGGTGTGGCTACTGCCCCATATGAGGAATCAATCCCAAAATTATTTGAAGCTAATAATTAGAAAGTTTTTATTGTTTTTTAATTAGTTCATAACATTATGAGTGCTGTTTCTGCCCAAGCTATTGAAGAATCTCTAAAGCAATGTATGGATCCTGAAGTCCCTCTGAATATTGTTGAGATGGGGTTGATCTATGGAATTGATGTTGCAGAAAATAATGATGTTAATATTAAAATGACTATGACTACTCAGGGGTGTCCACTACATGAAACTTTGGTTGAAGATGCAACAAGATATGCCAAAAAAGTTCCAGGTGTAAATAATGTGAAAATAGATATTGTATGGGAGCCTGCATGGTCAATGGATAAAATGACTGAAGAAGGAAAATTAAAAATTAAAAACATGGGTGCTGCTATGAATACACCAGCTCCAATTAACTATGAAACTGCATTGCCTCAAGGTGTTGGAAAACTAGTCAAACAAGAAGATGGTTCCATGGTTTTGGCAAATGAACATGAACAAGGATTTATGGTAAATCAAGCAATAGTTGATTTTTGGAAATCATGTAATGGACAACGTAAAGTTACAGAACTTGTTGAAGTATTTGCTCAACAGACTGGATTACAAAGAAAACAAGTGGAAAAAGAAGTTATGCAATTACTACAGCAACTTCGTGATGGTGGATTAATTGCAATTGCTGGTCAACCAGACGTTCCAAATGTAGAATTTAAAAAATAATCTTAAAAAATATAGTTTGAATTTGCACCATCAAAATCAATCACAACTCCTGAAAGATATTTAATATTATTTTCAACAATGGATTTTACAAAATTCCCAATCTCTTCTGGTTCCCCTAATCTTTTCATTGGTAAAGATTTTTTATATTCTTTAATATTTTCAATTAGTTCTTTAGTCCTATCTGTATTAATTGGACCTGGCGCAATATTGATACAACTAATATTATTTTGGGCATAATCTTTACTTAACACTTTGAAAACTTCTGTAAAAGCTGCCCTATATGCTGATGAAATTATTAATTTTGTATTTGGTTCTTTAATTACACTTGAACTAATTAAGAAAATATATCCTCCATCACTGATTTTAATATTTTGTAAAATCGTACAAAACCCTAAAAATAATTGATTATGATATAATTTCCAATCTTCTTCTGTAATATCTGAGAATTGTTTTGGTACAGGACCCCCTGTATTTAGAATTAAGATATCTGTTTGAGTATATTTTTCTAGAAATTTTTTAACACTTGTTAGATTTGATGTATCTATATCGTTTTTTGAAGCTGCAAAAACATCAATTTCTATTGTTTTTAGTGCATCTGATATTGCCTTACCGATTCCTCGTGAACCACCAAGAACGATTGCTTTAGTCATATTATTTCCAAAATAAACTTGATAATTAAATTTCTTTAATCTCAGTAATCGTACCTAATACTGAATCCATCTGAATTATAGCTTTTTTTCCATCCCATCCTAATGCTACATACCAGTCCCCTGCATCATCATGATATTTCGTCTCTAGAGTTTTGATATTTTCTGGTTTTACATCATATTTTTTTGCAATTCCAGATACTGCAAGTGCAATAGCATCTTTTTCCTTTTCTAGTCTTCTTTTCATTAATCCGATTCCAGGACTCATAATTTTCTTAGATTGTCTTTTCTAATATAGTTAATTAGAAAAGTTACTCACAAAGCCTAACTTTTCAAATCTATAAATTTACAATATTTCAAATAGTGCTTTTTTTTAAAAAATAAAAATGAAACTTGTTCCAAATATCATAAACTCTATTCCTATCCAAACTACCACTTTAGTTTCCCTAGTTTCTATTCTTGCAGTTTTTGGGCCATTCATTTCAGTTTCTGGAGGGTTTTGGGACGCAGTTAATCATTTGATAAATGAACCTGATTATTTTTGGAGTATTCAACACATGGTTGTATATTTTGGAGTTTCTTTGGTTGCATCTGCTGGTTTTTTAGGAATTTTTCTTTTACTAAAAAAGTCAGTACATGGAACTCTAAAAACTGGAATTTCACTTGTAGTTATTGGTGCCATAATTCAACTGGTTGCAGGTTTTGCAGATTCTGTTTCTCATGACGTATATGGTATTGATGGATTAATTTCGTGGTCACATCAACCACTCGAAATAGGTTTAGTTTTAGCAGCACTAGGTGGATTTTTAGTACTAAAAAATAGAGAACACACTAAACTCAAAATCTTAATTCCACTTTCCATAATTGCTTTTCTTTTCTTTACAACTTGGCTTGTCTTTAATTTTGCTTTAATTTTTGGACATACAATACAATGTATCTACATTCATGTAATATTTTCCTCAGGATGCTCAATCCTATAGTTTCTTAATTTAACAAATGATAAAATAACAATCATAATTCCTCCTGCAAAAGTCATAATTCCAGAATAAATCATTTCCCTTACCTTTGAATTTCCTAATTCTATTTGCATTTCAATTGAATGCTCTAGTGTATTGATAACATTTATTGTGTAATTTCCACTCTTTTTAAAATCAAAGTAACTTACAGACATTTTTGTCTCTACATTTTTTTCTGAAATCACATTCTTGTTTTCATCTAAAACTTGAGTAAATATTTTATATTTTAAAAATTCAGGCATGAGAATTTTATAATACCCAATTCCTTCCCCTTCCAAATATAATTGAATTTTGTAAGATTGTTGTGGTTTTAAAGTAAATTCTTCTGTAATTTTTTCACCTTCTACAAATATCATTGATGTCCAAATTATCCCTATTACACTTAGTATAATTCCAATTTTAAATAATGATATTTTCAATTTA
>Ga0233434_1000247_pt1 | contig 67397 bp, 65 predicted proteins | sample SI_122_August201_4_FD_182738 | JGI IMG/M metagenome (GOLD analysis project Ga0233434, IMG submission 182738) | Seawater microbial communities from Saanich Inlet, British Columbia, Canada - SI_122_August2016_120_MG | ecosystem: Environmental > Aquatic > Marine > Inlet | place: Canada: British...
TGTTCCTCCAGATGGAGTCTCATATACTGAGTTTCCAAGAGAAATCTTTCTAAATGCTCTATCAGCGACACTTCCGTGATCATTTGAGATATTTTTCAATCCACTAATTTTTAGTTTTTTTATTCTTCTAAGCTCATTTTCAGGAAAACTAGCATCTGAAAACAAATGACAAACTTGTTTTAACGTCGGAACAATATCTTTTTTTAACCCACTAATAGAATATGTCGCGTATTCATGAGTTATATGATGGCCATAGCTCGCCCCATAATATTCAAGGTTGTCATTAATCTCTTTTTGAGAAAAACTTCTCGTTCCACTTGTTAGAAGATCAAACATTAATTCGGTCTCCCCTTCTTTTCCTTTTTGATCACTCAAGGCACCATCAGAAAAATAAAAGTCAACCTGATACATCGGCACTCTGTCATCTTTCACAAAAATAACATCAACACCCTCCCAACTTAATTTCTCATAATCAGGAACAAAGTTTGAAAACGCAGAGAATGAAATACTACTTAGAATTATTGAATAAATTATTTGTTTAAGCATTGAGCTATACCTTTTTATTTTCTTGGGTTTTTATTCCAAACATGAAGAAGGATTTCACTTCCCGGTTTAAAAATATTTTTACATTCTTTTTTTATCTCATCTAATGATATCGAAGAGTATTCTCTGAGCTCTTTTTTATAGTGCTCATAATCTCCAAAAAAAGCTTCTCTCATGCCTAAAAAACTCGCCAGTCCACTATTTGAAGATATACTCGAGTAATAGTCTACTAAATAATTATTTCGCGTTTTTTGTAATTCACGAAGAGTTAAAACATCATCGCGACAGTATCTTTTAACATCTTTTTTTAAAATCCTCTTCACCTTTGAAAGACTTGTCCCTGGCAGTAAGTCTCCCTTAATAAAAAATACTCCGGAGTTTTTGAGATTATAATTACTGACACCAATTGAGGAAAAAAGTGGTTTTTTAGCCTGGACATATTTTTGATGCATATAAGAAGAAATTCCTCCACTTAGCATCGACGTTAACAAGTCATAAACCATTGCTTTACGATCATTTAACTTCACTCCAGGGTAGGCAGCAATAAAGATAGGATCTTTTGCTTGGGCAAATACTTTTCTCTCCCCAGACTTAAACTCTTTAAAATCATAAATATCTACTTTGTCCAAAGACTTTTTTAAATCTGCTAATTTTTTGTTGCTTTTTAGGTTTCCATATTTTCTTTTTACTTGCTTGAAAACATCTGGGCCACTAACATCACCAACCACTACAATGATTGCATTATTAGGCGCATAAAAGGTTTTGAAGAATTCTTGGATTTGATCCTGAGTTAAAGAGTCAAGGTCCTTAACATCTCCAATGACACTTCCCCCATACGGAGTTCCTTTAAAAACAGCTTTCATCATTGAGAGGTACAACTTACCCATGGGGCTATTTTCATACCTCATTTTTCTTTCCTCTTTAACTACCAACCTTTCACTCTCAAAGCTCTTTGTCTCAATAGTTAAATGCCCCATCCTGTCTGCTTCTAAATCTATAATTTTATTTAATATTTTACTTGGAAAACTTTCATAATAAACCGTTGAATCGAAGGTCGTGTATGCATTTCCTCTCCCTCCATTTCCCTCAACAATTTTTTCAAACTCTCCTGATTTATATTTCTTTGCACCTTTAAACATCATGTGCTCAAGAAAGTGAGTGGCGCCAGTGGTTCCCGCCTCTCTTGACTCAAACCTGCCCCCAACATCAAAGAAAGTATAATAGCTGACAATTGGTAGTTTATTATTTTCAACGACGAGAAGCCTAAGGCCATTATCTAAGGTATACTTTTTAACAGGTAAATTTAACTCTAATTCTCCAAGGTTATTTGCATTGGAAGCTCCTTGAATTTTATTTGAGGAACAACCAGACAAAAAGACCCAAAAAAAGGACAATAAAAAAATCAAACAAGTTTTAAACATTTTTTCCACCATATGTTCATTTTAATAAAATAGATTAAGACTTTAAAATTATAATTTCAACTAGGATCCAATTCAATGAATTCAAAAGATGAAAACTCACTTATTTTTCTTGGTTCCGGAACAAGCACAGGGGTACCAATACCAGGATGTAGTTGTAGTACTTGCCTGTCAAATAACCAAAAAAACAAAAGACTCAGATCCAGTGTTTTCATTACCTCTAAACAACAAAATAAATTTATTATCGATACAGGGCCTGACCTGAGGGCCCAGCTCTTAGAACATAAAATTAATCATATTGATTTTGTTTTACTAACTCATGACCATACGGATCATATTGGAGGTATTGATGACCTTAGGGCCTTAACTTTTATGCCCAAAAAAAGGACAATTCCCGTTTTCTGCCACCCTATCCACATTGATAGAATAAAAAACAAGTTTGACTACATATTTAAACAAGATGAGCTTTTTAATGAAAAAAATCCTTATATTGGAGGGGGACTACCCCTTTTAGACTTGCACCCTATTTCTGATTTAGCTAACTTTTTCCCTAATGAAAATATTAGTTGGGAGCTAGCACCCCATGGCAGTGGGCAAACAATGATTCTTTTTCATGATCAAATGACCTATCTTATTGATTGTCATGAAATAAATACTGCTATTCAAAAAAAAATAACCAAAAGAACTACTCTCATTATAGATTGTGTAAAAATAGGCACCCACCCAAGTCACCTAGGTACGGACCAGACTTTTGATATCATCGTCAATACATGTCCAAAAGTTAGTTACCTGACCCACATCGGTCATGACTTAGATCACGATCACTTAACAAAACTATGTCATAAAAGAACCAAAACCAGCTCAAGTCCCGCCTATGATGGGCTAAAAATCACCTATGACTAGGTAGAAATTTTGTGGTTAAGATTTTTTTCTTTTCTTGATTACCGAAAATGAGTAGAATCCGGCTTAATTTTGTGGAGCTTTGAAAAAGGAAACGAACATGATTATCGGTGTACCTAAAGAAATCAAAATCAAAGAAAATAGAGTTGGACTAGTCCCTGGTGGAGTGAAGCAACTCGTTACAGATGGACACACTGTCGTTGTTGAAAACAATGCAGGTATTGGTATCGGAATTACGAATAATGAGTATGTGGATGCCGGGGCTGAAATTCTAGCAACAGCTGAGGATATTTTTGAAAAAGCAGAGATGATTATCAAAGTAAAAGAGCCTCAACCATCTGAAGTAGCAATGCTAAAGCCTCATCATATTTTATATACATACCTTCACTTGGCCGCGGAAAAAGACCTTACTGAAGGACTGATGGAGTCTGGCTGTACCGCAATTGCCTATGAGACAATTCAACAAGATAATGGGGCATTACCTCTTCTCACACCAATGTCAGAAGTTGCCGGTAAAATGTCTACTCAAGTAGGAGCGAATCACTTGGCCATTGAGCATGGGGGAAGTGGTATATTACTAGGTGGAGTTCCGGGAGTACGAAGAGGAAAAGTAACGGTAATTGGTTGTGGTATCGCTGGGACAAACGCAATAAAAATAGCCATGGGAATGGGAGCAAGTGTTACAGCAATTGATATTAGTTCCAAAAGGCTAGCTGAACTGGATGATTTATTTGAAAACCGTCTTACAACTCTTTTCTCAAATACTGAAAATATTCAAAAAGCCGTCAGTGAGTCCGACCTTGTTGTTGGTGCTGTACTAGTTGCCGGAGCAAAGGCCCCCAAATTAGTGACAAGAGAGATGATTACAAAAATGAAAAAAGGATCCGTGGTTGTTGATATTGCAGTTGACCAAGGCGGATGTATTGAAACTTGTAGGCCAACAACTCATGAAAACCCTACCTTTATCGTTGATGGAGTTGTTCACTATTGTGTTGCTAACATGCCCGGTGCGGTAGCGAGAACATCAACTTTTGCTTTAACGAATGTAACTCTGAACTATGCAAGAAAAATTGCAAAACTTGGAGTAAAAGAAGCCTGTGCTAATGATATTCCTCTTCAAAAAGGGATTAATATTCTCCGTGGTAAGCTAGTTTATGAGCAAATTGCTCGGGATCTAGAACTTCCCTACAGCCCATTAAGCCTCTAGGTTATGTTACAATCTTTTTATGAAAGGAATTCATAAATTTGATTTAATTACAGTACTGTCATTGAGCCTCGTAACCTTTGGCCTTCTAGGTTTTTTTTATTACACAATTTTTTTACACGAAAATGCTATTTTTAATGACGATAAGCTTAAAAAAGACTTTCAAGAAAAAATGGCGAATAACGACAAAGAGTTTATCGCTCCCATCAACATTCCACGACTGCTGATTAATTTAAAGTCAAAAAATAGCCGCTTAAGATTTTTGGAGCTCGAACTTAGTATCGAAACAATTGATAAAGCCTCTCAAAAACTCGTCGAAAAATACGGCGCAATTATTAAGGACGTCGCGATAAACATTGTGGGAAAGATGAGTCCTGAGGAGTTGAATAGCTTATCAGGAAAGTTACTCTTGGAGAAAAGACTAAAAAAGAAAATCCGCGAAATAACACAAGAAAGATTTATTTCGCGGATTTTTTATCGTCGTTTTGTTGTGCAGTAGTTTACTCTTCAGTCTTTTTATAAAGAGGTTCAGAGTTCCCCTCGTCATCAGGAAGTGAAGTTAAGTAACTATCTAGCTCAGCTTTAGATAACTTCCCTTCTCTAAGAAGTTTTTCTCTTAGACGTACATCTAATACTTTTTCTTTTAGTCCTTCACTTAAGCTCATAACATATTCCTATTCATATAATTGAGGGGTTAGAGATAACACGGCATTTCATGATTCGTAAAGCGGTGAATAATTTTTATTAATGAAAAAACTTTGGCTTTTCTTGCTGCTCTTCATCTTCGACTAGTCGTAGGTGGTTGCTTTTACGATCTTTTTTACGACCACCTTTTGGTTTTCCACCACCTTTTGCCTGCCATACCATCCAAGCAACGCCACCCACTATGGCGCCCAAGTTACCCCACGCTTGAACTCCTCCAGGAGAAAATATCCCCGTATAAATCTGAAGGGCCAAAACGATCATACAAAAGTACTTGGCCTTAACAGGGAAAAATATTAGCAGTAACTCTCGTAAGGGAAACAAAATTCCATAAGCTATGAGCAATGGATAAGTTAACGCACCTGGTCCTAAAAGTGTCGGCCAAGCAGAAAAGAAGCTAGAAAGACCAATAAAAATCACTCCCCCAGAAATAACTGCGGTCGTTAAAAAAGAAAAATATTTTTTTGTTCCCCATATTCTTTCCAACTCACCGCCAATAAACCAAAGAATCAGACAGTCAAAAAGTAGCTCAAAGATACTTACGGCCATCAAGGGATAGGTGAGAATTTGAAATATGTAACCAGATAAAAACATTCCTCCATTTAGGCCAAAGAAATGTCTAAAATAGGCTCCTGTGATTTGATGGAAAACTGCATGGATGAGAAAAAGACCCACCAATGTAATAATGAGAACTTTGTTAATTTTTGTTAACGGCGGACGGTATTGATACATAAGACATCCTTGTCTTTAATATTCAAAAAGAAGTCTATAGGTTACTCCTGCTTTTGAGAAACTTCAATCAAAATGCCCCCTGTTGATTTAGGGTGAATAAAATTAATAAGACAGTTATGGGCACCAACTTTTGGCTTCTCGTAGATAAAAACAAAACCTTCTTTTTTTAATTTATTCATAGTGATGTTAACGTCATCAACTCTAAAACAAAGGTGATGAATCCCTTCACCTTTTTTTTCTATATACTTTTGAATTGGCCCTTCATTATTAATAGGCTCAAGAAGTTCAAGGTTTGCGTGCTTATCTATCTTTGCAAATGCAGTTTTTACTTTTTGATCTTCAACAACTTCCCTATCTTCTGAAAAATTAAGACCAAGTTTTGTAAAAATTGAAACAGAACTCTCCAGATCTTTTGTCGCCACAGCAATATGATCAAGGTAAACTTCTCCTAAATCAGGTAGACTCATTTATAAACTCCTTACAGATTTAAATTAAATTAACCTAAAAGAGTAAATTTTGAAAATTATTAAATATTTGAAGATGCGTCACCAGAACTGGGTGTTCCACTTGTTCCACCAGAATTAGTTGACCCAGAGCTTGAACTTGAGCTTGATGAACCTTCAATAAAATCCAGTGTAACCTCATCAGCTGTCGGAGGAGTCCTCGCTCCATCGCAATCTGGGTTTTCAGGATCAAAAACTGGTACCGCAGGCTGACTAGGCGCACTACATTTATTATTTATACAATCACCGTGAGTGGGCATATTATAACATCTTAACGCACATTCAGGATTACCAAGTGGATCAACCCCTGTGGTAACAATAAAGCAGTTTACTATATTTTCCTTTCGACAAAACTCTTTTGAGATACAACTTGACTCAGGCGGTTTAGAGCAAAGTACTTGTTCCGAAGATGTATTTGTATGAACCCCACAAACTTGAGACGATGGGTTACAACAAAAACTTGAGCACTCTAAATCCGTATTACATCGTTCTCCGACTTGAAGATAACCAACAACATCGTCATTTTCTTTGCACTGAGAAACAAGCGAGTTATGCCAACAACGATCATTAAAACAACACTCGTCACTTGCGCACATACTTGAGGCACTACATGATTTCATTGATGTATATAAGACCTCTTCTCCAAGGTAATTTTTTACACTTGGGCGAACAACTTGAAGCTTGGTTTCGATATTCGTATCCATCACAAATTCATTACCGTCTTCCATCGCAAGAATCTCTATCTTTGCCGTTACGTTACAACTTTGAATCCCCTCTTTTGAAAATTCGTCATACTCACTCATCCTTTTACTACATCCGTACATATATGAAGTTTCCCCAGAGACAAGAAGCTCGTTTAAGGAAAAGTCTTCTGAAAAAGGACTAGATTCATTTCCTATACTCATATGCTGAACATTTGCCTTAAGTTCCATTTTCGCACGTCTTGGGAACATATAGCTCTCATACCCAATGAATTTTCCTTCGTCGGTAAACTTTCTTTTAAAAACACCTGTGGGCTCATCACCTGAAAAAACAGCTCCATTTCCTCCTGTACTTGGGACGCCAATTTGCCAGTCATCCGTATCAAGAGACCGGTAAGGCCCTCGATAGGTAAACTGAAGCTTATTCTCATTTGATGTAATCAACGATGGGTCGACGGATAAGTTAAATATTTGCCCATAGGGTAAAGTGCCGTTTAAGTTGTCCGCGGGGTTTGTCGAACTTTCCATAAATAATTCAAATGTATCCGATTCAATTGAATCAGGAAGACAGCGCCTTTTTCTTATGGAGATATTTTCATTTTGATAGCTTGAAGCGCTGACATCAATCTGAGGTAGTGACGGAACAATTGAGACGACCTTAGATGACAAATCAGCTCGATCTGAAGGCTCGGCAATACCGCTATCAACAACTTTAGCATAGGCGTAAAGACACCTATCACCAACATCATCACACTTAGAATTTGTGTTCGTTCCTTCAAAGGTGGGATCATGTTCGAGCCTTAAACCACGACAATAAAGGTTCGAGTCATATGGATCTTCTACAGGCACTTTTGTTTCATCCCCTGATTCATCACGATAATCATTGTAGTCATACAAATCGTAGAGCAGTCTTAGATTCTCAAAAGGTCTTGAAGAAAAATCTAGAATTAAAACTTCTATTTCAGATTGTGGTGTAAGTCCTGGTGCTCTTCCAACCGTTGCCGGAACGACAATTGACTCCAGATTATGTCCGAAAGTAAATTTAACCTTAACAATATTTCTTCGAAGCGACGTGATATTTAATCCTGATAAGTAAAAAAAGCCTGCGTAGTTTTTTTCAATGGTCACTTTCTTTTTAAATGACCCTGTTCTTGGATCTATTAAGTGAATTAACTCAGCATTACCCGTCTCTAAAATTGTATCTAGTAAGGTGGAATTTTTAAAAGGGTTTTCTGTTTGTGTAGCACTGTTGTCTTCTGGGCTCGTCGTATTTTGATTGACTTGTTTTGTCTCATCAACCAAATAACTTCTAGGCCTAGATCTATTTGCAGATGGGTTTTGAACGCAAGAAACAATCAGAGAAACGATAATAAAAATCGAAATCCAATGACGTTTGTTTACTTTAAAATCCAACATAAATACCTATCGATCTGTCAGCCTAATGGCCAAAGAGGTTCTTTATAGTAGGGTATCATTCTGCCTATGTACTTTGAGAGAGAAGTTTGTCGTCCAGCAGCGAAAGGCAAGTGAATTCGAGGACTTAAGCAAGCGCTTAACAACATATTGAATTCGGGAGAATTGACCACAACTCATGGCATTTTAATTAGTTCTCTCAAAGGTAAGTTTGTCTTTATTTTTTCGAACCTTTGGAAGGTCAAAAACCTCTCCATGAAATGAGATGTAAACACCAGGTTTACAAAATTTAGTAGCAAGAATAGCTTCAGTTACATTTTGAGTGGCATCAGAGTCTTCAAATCCCATTGGCTTCATCGCACCAGTAAAAACGACAGGAATTTTTAAATTAGGACTCAGACCAAGCCTTAAATATTCTGCCGTTTTATCCATCGTATCAGTACCGTGAATAATTAATATTGCGGCAAAGCGACCTGAGCTAATCGCCTGTAAAGCGGTATTTTTAATCAGCTCCCTATCTTTGTCAGAGAAAAGAAGGCTATCTTTACTCAGCGGAGCAAAGACCTCATAACTCATATAAGGAAGTCTGAGCCGGTGAAGTATTCTTTTTTCAAGTTCGGTTAGCTTATTTTCCAAACGCCCATCGTGTTCGTCATAGGTTTTCTCGATGGTTCCTCCCGTCGTAATAATACATAAATGGTGGAAATCATTGCTCATTAGGGTCCTGTAATATTAATTTTTAGAGATCTCGCTCTAGCAATTCAATAAACATTCGGCAATTCCCCATAAAAATTTTATCTTCGCTGGGTTGACGTTTAGTAATGAATTCCCATCATAATGTAGTGAAAATAATTGTTTAGGAGAACCAAATGACTGAAAGAAAAGGCACCATCAAGGTTGAGACCAATGACATCCTACCCATCATAAAAAAATGGCTCTACTCGGAGCACGATATATTTATAAGAGAGCTTGTCGCTAATGCCACTGATGCAATAACCAAAAGAGGAACTATCGCGAGAGGACTAAATCAAGAGATTCCAAATGGAAATATCCTAGTTTCTTTGAACAAAGAGAAGAAAACAATCACTATTTCTGATAACGGACTTGGAATGACGGAAGAAGAAGTTGAGAAGTATATAGCTCAACTAGCTTTCTCTGGCGCAAGAGAGTTCATGGAAAAAATGGAAAAAGAAGGGAAAGAAGACAGCGGCGAAATCATTGGTAAATTTGGCCTTGGCTTCTACTCAGCATTTATGGTCAGTGATAAAGTTGAAGTAGAAACTCTTTCCATGAATGAAGGAGCGAAGCCAACAAAGTGGGTTTCAAGTGGAGAAACGGAATATACATTTACAGGAAGTAATAAAAAAGAAGTCGGAACAACAATCACTTTACATGTAAACGATGACTCTGAAGAGTTCTTAAATGCCTGGAAAATGAGTGAGACACTTAAAAAGTTTTGTGACTTTCTTCCATACGAGATTGGTGTACTTGACGAAAATAAAGTTACCTACCCAACAAAAGAAGATGGCTCAGAAGATAAAACAAAAGACCCTCTTCCAAATGAGCCACAAGTAATTAATGAAACAACTCCTTTGTGGAAAAGAGACCCGAAGGAACTAAAAGATGAAGACTATATAAACTTTTATCGCCAAAAGTTTCCAATGGACGGTGAGCCACTATTTTGGATTCATCTAAAAATTGATCACCCATTTACACTTGATGGGATTCTATTTTTTCCAAAAATTAACCAAAACAAGCCATTCAATGAAACAAACATAAGACTTTATGCAAAACAAATGTTTGTTACTGATAATGTCAAAAATATTGTCCCTGAGTTTTTAAGCCTACTAAGAGGATATATCGACTCAAATGATATTCCCCTAAACGTTTCTAGAAGTTCTCTTCAAGGAGACCCAACGGTAAAAAGAATCTCAGGCTACATTGTAAAAAAAGTGGCCGAGAGTCTAAAGAAATTATGGATAAGTGACCGTAAAAAATACGAATCAATTTGGAACGATACAGGTCTATTTATTAAATATGGCTGTGTTAGCGATGATAAATTCAGCGACCTCATGAGAGATAGAATCATTTTCAAAAACTCAGAAAACAAATATACAACTCTTCCGGAATATCTAGAAAGTATCCCTGAGAAATATAAAGAAAAAATGACTGACAAAATTCTTTATTTTGAAAAAGATAAATCTGATATCGCCCTTAAGAATCAACTTCTAAGCGAAGGTGTTCATACAGTAGAGGTTGATGATTATATTGACCCACATTTTATGCAACATGTAGAAATGAAAAAAGTTGGCGAATCTCAGGTGAAGTTCTCCTCTGTAGACGCTGAAATTGCAAATATTTTAGGAACTGAAAACAGCACTGAAAATGACGTTAAGATAAAAGAGCTATTTGAATCAATCCTAGCACCAAAGGAAAATGAGAACGAGCCAAAAAAAGAGGAACAGGCAAACCCCTTAGGTGACGAAGGAATGGATATTGAAGTTCAAAATATTAAGAATTCAACAACTCCTGCGTTTTTTAAAGTTGATGAGCAAATGAAACGTTTATCAAAAATGACAATGTCTATGGGAAGTAACCCTTTTCCAGTAAAGAAAACCCTTGTTGTTAATCCATCAAATCCGTTAATTTTAAATGCTCTAAAGATTTCCCAAAAAGAAAACCAAAAAGATTTAGTTGAAAAGATATGTCATTACGTAGAAGACCTCGCTTACATTTCAAGTGAGGGACTAAAAGTTGAAAACAGAGATGCTTTCGTAAAAAGATCTCAAGATCTTATCTCCGATTTGACCACTCTTGCCCTTTAAGACGAATTACTAAAGTAAAAAAAGCCCCAGTGTAAAAAACTGGGGCTTTTTTTTATTCCTTCCTAGAACTTACTGTCCGATCCGTGGACAGCTTTAATTATTGTAAAAATTGTCTCAGAAATAAAACATTTTCACCTTTAGAAGAATTTGATTTTGTATACTCCCCAAAATTTATTACCTCTGCTCCGGCATTATTCGAAATCACCTTTCCATGAGTCTTACTTTTTTTATTGTAAGTTATATTCCCCTCTTGGTGCTCTGCTGCTTCCTTGCAGCAGATACACATCTCTGCGACGGGGCGAGCAAGAAGCCTCTTGATCGAAATCTCCTCACTACACTCTGCACACTCTCCAAAGCTTCCATCCTGGATTTTTTGAAGTGCTTGATTTAGTTTATTTAAATAAATTCTATCTCTTGATTGCAATTTAAAGTTTAGCTGGTTTCCCGTATTTTCATTTAGTGTATCGACATAATCTCCTCCGATCATATCTTGAAGAAACTCCGACTTCCTTTCGCTGTTTTTAAGAACATCCTTTTTCTTTTTAATAATTAGCTCTTTGAAAAGTTTCAGCGTTTTTGTCTCCATTATTCCCCCTATCAGCCTCACGTTTTCTCCACTGTGAGTTTCTGATAAGACATACTACAAATACTGTGCCAATTATTTTTGTTTAAAATCAGAGTTTCAGCCTTAAACAGGGTACATTTGGCCCATTAAAAAGCGACACCAGGGCCAAAAGGACTCTAGTCAATGATTGTTTCACTACTTTCTGAGTCTAAAACGAGTTCTCCTCGTTCAACTTTCGCTACAACAACCTGCATAATTTCTTCCATTGCTGCCTCTACCTGTGAAACAGGTACAAGTGAACCTTTGATTTGTTCCTCCAGGTCTTTTTTCATATTTGAAGAAACGTTTGAAAAGACAAATAACTTAAGTTCCTCACTCGCACACTTTAATGCCAGTCCAAACTTTTCCAATGAAATACTTCTTAATAATTCAATGAGCATTTTTGGAGTTAAGTACTTTAAATCATCAAATTGATATAAATTCTTCTCCAAAAGTTTTGCAAGTTTTGGATCTTTTTGCTGAATATCTAAAAGAATTTTTTTTCTCTCATTGGGCCTTAACCCTTGAAGTAGATTCCTTGCTTCTTTAAGGCCAAAACTTTCCTCATCCATGAAGACTCCTGTTTATGATAGGTAATTTTTAACGTAATCCTCTACAGCTTGCTCTAGACTTAAAAACTTAAAGTCAGGTAAGAGTTTGCTAAATTTATCCATTTTAGCCTCTGTGAAATACTGATATTGGTCCCTTAAGTTTTCAGGCATATCAAAGTACTCAATATTTACGGGCCTATTCATCGCGACAAATGTTGCAGTCACAAGGTCTTTAAAAGATCTCGCTGAGCCAGTCCCCAAGTTATAAATACCCGAATCACAATGAACATCACCATCAAGCATATCAACACAAGCTCTTGCTGCATCTACTCCGTAAATAAAATCTCTTAACTGCTCTCCATCGGAGTACCCTTCTTTATGAGATTTAAAGAGTCGAACCTTTCCAGAAGAGTTTATTTGCTCAAATGCTTTGTGGACTACTGAGCGCATTTCACCTTTATGGTATTCAAAAGGGCCAAATACATTAAAAAACTTAACTCCAAACCACTTAGGAGGCGTAATATTTTGCTTATGTGCCCATTGATCAAAAAGTTGTTTGGATTGGCCGTAAGGATTCAAAGGTCTCAATTGAGAGATATCACTTTCATCATCATAACCGTTTTCGCCATCACCGTATGTTGCTGCTGACGATGCATACACAAGAGGTATTTCATTGGCCGTACAAAACTCAAATACTGTCTTGGAATAATTGACGTTATTTTCCATCAGATAGTTCATATCCATCTCAGTTGTTGATGAGCAGGCACCTAAGTGAAAAACTCCCTGAACTTTATCAGCAAGTTCTTCTGGAAAGTCATAAAGCATCTCAAGAAAATTATCCGCATCTATATAGTCAAAAAACTTTATTTCTTGAAAATTTTTCCACTTACTACTTTTATCAAGTCGGTCTACGAGAAGAATATTTTCAATTCCTCTGTTATTTAATTCCCTAACAAGACAAGTCCCAATAAAACCTAATGCTCCTGTAACAATATACATATTACTCTCCGTATTTTTTTTCTAGGTAAGGGTGAACAATCATGGCCACCGCTATAATTCCTAGTTCATATAAAACGCAAAGCGGTAGCCATAGCCCTACCATACTAACAATATCTGGTGGAGTAATAAAGGCAGCACCAGCAGCGAAGCCCACGTACACATAGCGTCTGATTTTTTTTAATGAGTATTTTGTCACTAGGCCCATAAACCCAAGAATTAAACAAATGTTGGGTAATTGAAATGCTAATCCAAAAAATAAAAGAGCTTTGGAGGCCAGAACAATATAGTCCCTTAAAGAAATTGATGCAGTCACATTTTTAACGCCAAAATCAAGTAGTAAGTCAAAGGTCAGTGGGAAAACAATAAAGTAAGCAAAGCAGCCGCCAAGCACAAATAAACAAAACCCAAAAATTAAAAAAGGGCGTACCATCTTAGATTCGTGTTCATAAAGACCTGGCTTAATAAACCGCCAAACTTCATAAAACCAGAGAGGAGAGGATAAAATGATTGAACTCCAAAATGCTAATTGAAGTTGAGAAATTACTTTATCCAATAGTCCAAGATAAACAATCTGTCCTTGAGATTTTGCCCCAAGTACTCCTCTGAGTGGGTTCAATAAAGCCTCTGAAATATACTCTCCAAGCCCATAAGCGGCCACAAATGTGACAAGGACAATCACGGCCACTCTTATCGCGGTGGTTCTGAGTTCCTCTAAGTGCTCAATAAGGCTCATTTCTTTCATATTTTTAGTTTTCCTTTATTGTATTATACTTAGAACAGCACAGTTCTAAAAACAATAATTTAGGCTTTAAAATGAGAGTATTTTTCATATTAACATTGGCAGTACTAAGTACAAGGTCACTTTCTAAGCAAGTGCCAAACACTTTAAGGTGCTTAGGATTAGAAGAGAAAAGGTACCATGAATTAAAAAGTACCAGCCCTCTTTATCATTTAAATCAATCCTTAATTAGTTTTTTTGGAGAGCACCCTAGTTCAATTTTTATTGATAAATCGTTTAAGAACTCATGCCCGGATATACCAAGCTATTACTTCATTAAGTCTATGTTAACTAACCCCAATAAATATTTTAATACATTGGACTCATCAGGCGAGTTTAGAGACCTGAAGTTTGAAAATCAACTAAAATTTATACTACTTGAGAAGGTATTATTTTTTCTTACTAAAACACAAGAAAACAGCTCGAAGATAAATTGTCTTGAGACTAAATCTCCAAGTTATAAAAAAGTAAAATTTCAACTCTACTATCTTCAAGAAAACATTGATCAGTTCGATCAACTTATTTCCACGAATCTTCTCTCAAGTCTATATAATGATCTAACGAAGATTTCTGTTGCCGGGGATTGTTCTATTCCACAGGGTCTATAAAATACTTAAACCTTGGATGCTCAAGAAAAAAACTATTGATTAACTTTATGCTTTCATGATGGCCATTACTTGTCAGATAGATATTATTTTTTTTTGTTGAAAGTATCTTAAATCCATCAAGCTCATTACGCTTAATGAATGCGTTCAATGAGACGACTAACTCAAAAGGGGTCAAACTTTGAGCACGTACGGAGTTATAGATTCTGTGAACGTCGACTAAACAACTACCACAACCTGCCCCCACCTGAATTAAACCAGAGATATCTGACTCAGAAATAGAGGGGTTCTCTTTTAAAAAATAATAAAAAGAGCTTTCCAAGTAACTAACACAGCGACATAAAACTTTTTCATTATAAATATTGTCTACTTCTTGCTGTGAAAAAAAATAATCTGAGATGTAACGATAAAAATAGTTACTTAGCTTTATAGAATCAAGTTGACTTAATTTTTCCCAGAATTCTTCACTTTTAAGATAAGAAATATTTTTACCTTGCAGGTCATAAAAAAATGACGAATATCCCTTTAGGCGACAAGTTATATTCCTAATGTCAGATTTTTCATCAAGGCTTACTTTTAACCCCATATTCTTAGCTCTTCTTTTTTTCTTCGCCTCTTAGAGTCAAGACTTCATAACCTTTTTCAGTGACTAAGATCGTGTGTTCAAATTGGGCCGACCACTTTCGGTCTTTCGTTAATACTGTCCACCCATCATCAAGTAAGATGCAATGCCTACTGCCTAGGTTTATCATTGGCTCAATAGTAAAAGTCATTCCTTTTTTCATCACGGCGCCTGTTCCAGACTCTGCAGAGTGAACAACCTGCGGTTCTTCATGAAACTCTCGACCAATCCCATGGCCACAATACTCTTCCACAACACCGTAATTATGAGAAGAAGCTAAAGCACTTATGACACCACCAATATCGCCAATTCTATTACCTGGTTTTACTTGCCTTATTCCTTCCCACATACATTCGTAAGTTACATCTACGAGCTTCTTAATTTCAGGTTTAACCTCTCCAACAAAAAAGGTTTTATTCGTATCTCCGTGGAAACCGTCAAGTCTTGTTGTCACGTCTATGTTAAGAATATCGCCATCCTTAATAATATCTTTTTTAGATGGGATACCATGACAAATAACTTCATTTTTAGAAGTACAGATAGATTTAGGGAAACCATGATAGTTCAATGGTGCCGGGTATGCTCCATGATCCATGATGAACTCATGGCATAATTGATCTAGCTTTTCAGTCGACACTCCTGGAATAACATACTCTCCAATAAACTCAAGTGTTTGAGATGCCAATTTCGATGTAGCTCTCATTAATTCAATCTCGCGACGACTTTTAATACTGATCATTTGCCCTCTTAGGTGATAGGATATAGAGAGTTTTAATCATTTTCGCTCCACCAGTCAATGCAGTGGGCCTAAAGAGAGTATTATGTATAAATATTTTCGAATGAATTATTCAGGCTACTTTTCAGATACCTTTGCCCAAAAAGAAAAAAAAGAACTGGCCTCCGTAAAAGGCTTAATTAGCGTAAAATCTCCAGATGATGCGGAAGTTATTATTACAAGTTCAGATACTGTTACTGAAAAAATTCCGACTCAGGCGAAGCTAATCATACATCCAAACAGTGGTTACGACCGGTTTAACTTGGAATGGTTAAAAAATAGAGATATCCCTGTCATTGTTGGCTCTCCTATCAGGCAAATTGCCGTCGCTGAATATTATCTTTCCGCCTTATTTCAACATTTTTCCTCGATCCCGACAAAAACGACCTGGGATGAAAAAAGGTCATGGAGAAGAAAACTATTAAAAGATCAAAGAGTTTTAATCTTTGGGCAAGGGCATATTGGGACATACCTCGAAGAGATACTAAAAAAAATCTCTAAAAGCGTGCTTGTAATTGATCCATTTAAAAATCTCCATAAAAAACAAATTGACTATAAAAATTTTGATGTAGTCATATCAGCTTTCGGTTTGAACAAATCAACAGAGAATTTTTTTAATAAGGACTTTTTTTCTCACTGCTCTGATGATGTCTTACTGCTTCACGCCTCTAGAGGTAAACAAGTTGATATAAGTTCATTAACTACATTTCTCAAAGAGAATAAAAGCTCTGCCGCTTATATAGATGTGTTTCCTGAGGAACCTTTCGATTTAAATTCTATTAAACTGCCAAATCTTCACTGCAGCTGTCATGTTGCTGGCGTTTACGATAACATTGAACAAAATTTGATTGAGTTTGAAAAACAAGTACTTCTTGATTACATTTCTTTAAACAAAGAAGAGTTTTTACAAAAATATAAAAATCAAAACTTAAATGAAAGAAAAGATCACCCGTTTTTAATTTAATAACGGAAAAGGAATTCGTGATGGAAACGTTAAAAAAAATGCTTCGCCCCCCTGGAAATGGTGTCTTCACAGTGCATACTGCTTCTGACGTAATTGAGCAGGTGCAAGCAACAATCTATCCCCAGACAACAGTGGAAAAGATTCCCCAAGAGTGGGAGGCATCACTCAAGGAATTGAAGTCCCATGAAGGCCCAGTCATTCTCGGTATTTGTAGTGATTGTGGAGGAGGTATTCACCGGGGCGCAAACTGGGGGCCATTATTTGTCCGACAATATTTATATAAGTACGGTGATTTTGATAATGTTCTCGATATAGGTGACATTAAGGTAATACCTCACCTATTACACGACAAGTATCTTAATCAAGAGACAATTACTGAATGTAGAGAAGCTCTTTACCAAGATAAACAAGAACCTCTTCCTGTTTCACCTTTGAGTATTGCACAAAAAGTCTGCGACGAAATTAATAATCTCCCTAATCGTCCCTCTATTTTCTCCATTGGTGGAGATCACTCCGTTAGCTACCCAGTGGTAAAAAGTTGGCTTCAGGCTAAAAAAAAGCAAGGTAAAAAAGTTGCAATTCTTCACTTTGACGCCCATACAGACCTTATGGAAAAGCGCCAAGGAATTGACCTTTGTTTTGCGACCTGGGCGTACCAAGTTCTTCAAGACTTAGACGATCCATCCTTAATGATTCAGTTCGGGATTCGGTCTAGTGGGCAACCGAAAGAGTACTGGGAAAGTAAATTGGGTATAAAGCAATACTGGGCCGATGAAATTACGAATGGGTCAATTCCAAAAATCTATGAAGAAGTCATAGAACATCTAGAAAAATATAATATTGATGAAGTTTATGTCAGCGTTGATATTGACGCTATTGACGAAGAGTACGCATCAGCAACGGGGACTCCAGAAAAAAACGGGCTCTCTCCAGAAATGCCCGCAATGATTTTAAGTCCTATTTTAGAGCGTTTTAAAGCGACAGGAGCTGATGTTGTTGAAGTCGCTCCATGGATACAAAGGATTGAAGATAATAAAATTCAAAATACAGTAGGAGCAAAAAAAACATTATTAACGGCGCAAGCAATTTCCCAATTTTTAATTGATAGGTTGTAATGGCAAGTATTTGCTTTCCCTCACCTAACTCTGCAAATGAAGATGGACTTGTTTTTGTTGGCGGAGACGTGACCAAAGAAAATATTCTAACAGCATACCGTGCAGGAATTTTCCCCTGGCCGGTATCAATCAATTTACCCATGACGTGGTTTTCACCAGACCCAAGAGGCGTTCTTTTTTGCAAGGATTTTAAAGTGAATAAAACTCTAAAAAAGTTTTTGAAGAAAACTTCTTTTTCTTCCACTTTTAATCAGAGTTTTGAAAATATTATTTATAAATGTGCTGAACATCATGAGTTTTATAAAAATAACCCTTATGGAACATGGATTACCCCTGAGATGATCAAAGGTTACACGGAGTTATTTAAATCGGGTAATGCCTACAGCATTGAAGTTTGGGATAAAGATGAATTGGTTGGTGGGATATATGGAGTTTGTATTAATAACTTTTATTCAGCGGAGTCGATGTTTTTCACAAAACCAAATGCCTCAAAGACTGCAATCGTTAATTTGATAGACTTTTTAGAGGAAAAGAAAATTAACATGCTGGACATTCAAATGGTAACTCCGACCACTCTAAGCTTCGGGGCAAAAGAGATTTCAAGACTCGAGTTTTTAAGTCACCTTCAAAAATTAGTCATCTGAAAACCGTTCCCACTCACTTCCAAGTTTTAGAATCTTTCTATTTGCCATCTCTTCAAATATTTTGTCACCTTTTTCATCATTACATCGAAGTTGTTTTCCATTTCTTAAAACCCAGCTATAAACTCTTTCATGGCCACTGCCGAATACAGGGTCAACTTTTATATATTCGTAATATGGGTAACTTTTATTTCTTTCATAACCCATATAATTTGAAGCAATTTCAAACCCTCTATCTAGTTCTCGATCAGAACAATTTTTCAAATATTCTTTTTGAGAATAAACCCACTCCCCATCATTATTTCGATAATTTTTATTCCAACTTCTTGTTGCACAAGAATAGACGAATCCCATTTTATTGAGTTTTGAAAATAAATCTAAATGTAAAAGAAAGTTCCATTGCCTACCTTTATTATCTGAGTATCTTACAAATCTTGAGCAAAGTTCAAAGTCTGACTTGTCCTTATCAATAAAGTTAATCATCCAATGTGAAAATAGAAATCCTCTTTGTTCATCACTACTTTTATTGATTTTTATCTTTGAAAAGTCCTCAAGGATAACAGTCTTTCCTAGAATATTTTTTTGATAGTTTTTAATAACTTGTGACTGTGTTAGGTTTTTTGTTTTTTTTCGCTCCCTAATGCTTGAAATATTTTCCCAAATTTTCTTGTACATATTTCCACAATTTCTTTTTAAGAAAAATATTTTCTCTGGTGAAAACAAGTGTGCGCCAGCTTCTAGAAAACGGACAGTATCTCCAAAGTTTAATGTACTAAGAAGTCTATAGGACGGAAAATCTTTTCGATCACCTGTAATCCTACCTTTGTAGTTTTGAATAAATGAGTAAAAATATTCCATATCATAATGAAACGTTAAGTCCTCTAACGTACTCACTTCAGCCAATCTAGAGTCATGTGTAAAAACAGCAACAGGTATTATATTATTTCGCCACTGTCCCCCCTTACAATTTACTTTTGTACAATCTTGTAAGTTGACCCCACCAACAATTCTTACCTCATGGGTGTGATATTTGAACGTAGAGTCGTTAACTTTTTCATTAGAGCCAAAAATATAAACAGGATAAGGCTCACCTGAGCCCAACAAAGACCTTGGGATAATACCTATTGAAAATTTAAATTTATCCAAAGGTTTTGTATATTTCCCCCAAACATCACTTTGTTCGCACAATGGCGCTTTCGTGTATTTTTTACCAGAAACTAAATCCAAGTCATAAATAATAGAATCAAACGGCCTATTAATAATATAAGCTTGAATAAGGCCCGTTTGCTTGTACGATGCTTTGAGAGGCTCCCCGTCAAAAAAAGGATGAGTTAGGACATCCCCCTCTCCATTTAAATACCTATTTCCACTTATATCCTGAAACCAGCTCGCCTTAATGGGACGATACGTGGGAAGATTTCCCACGCCTTTTTTCGTCGAACAGCTATTAAATAAAAAAATTGCAAAAAATAACAACTTCAGCAATTGACAAAAACTCCTGAAAAAAGCATCATGCTCCTCACGTGCCTGGGTGGTGGAATTGGTAGACACAAGGGACTTAAAATCCCTCGGAATTTATTTTCCGTGCGAGTTCAAGTCTCGCCCTAGGCACCATCTTTATTTTAAACTCTCCTGAAAATATCTCAAGCTCAAACAACTTCTTTAGAAAAATCTATGTGTAAAAACCTTTTCAAAAAGAACCATCTAAAAATAGATGTTAGTAATAATGAAAATATCAGAATTTTTAGGGAGCCTAATGAAAGCGAAACCGAGGCTATAGGAATAAAGATCAATAAAATATTGAGAATCATCATCTTTGCCAGCCTTTTATGGCCCCCAAGTCCAAAATAGACCCCATCGATAGAAAAGGCTAAACTATTTATGACTTGCCCACCCAATACGATAGGCCAAATCTGACTCAGTAACTCAATAATTTTTTGATCTGTTGTAAACATAGAAAATAAAAACTTAGAAAATAAGAAGTATATCAGCGTAAAAGCAAGGCCGACTAAAACGCTCAATTGAAATAACTTACTTGAAAAGTCAAAAAACTCTTTTTTGGAGCGATTAACACAAAGTTTTGCTGTTTCAATATTTCCAACCATCGCTAGCCCGTCTAAAAAATAAGATGAAAAAAGCCAAAATTGAATAGCAATCTGATATGCAGAGATCGCATATAATCCAATCTCTGCCGCGATCTTTGTACTTATAAAAAATATAGATGTTAAACAAAGACTACGGATAAATAGAAAAAGAGATTTATTTGAAAAGTGAGAAAAACTATCAATAGGAGGAATATCTCTTAAGCTAAATAACTCTAGGCCAAAATCTTTAAGAAGTAGGTAAATAGTAATTATAAGTCCCACAATATAAGAAATAACAGTCCCCAAGGCCGCTCCCTTCAGTCCATAATCAAAATGATAAATGAAGATATAAGTCATCAAGATGTTCATAAAAACAGAAGAACAAACAGGAAAAAGACTCGCCCTAGCACGCCCAACACCTCGAAGAATTGAGAGTAAGCAGAAATAAATTAGCAAAAAGGGTTGGCCAATAACTCTTATTATAAAATACTCTTTTGCCAGCTCAAAAGTCTCTGGTTGAGCTCCTGCAATTTTTAAAATAGGTATTGAAAAAAAATATAAAATACAAAAACTTAAAGCACCTACTAAAATTGAAACAAAGAGGCCCACCTTTGCTTGAACTAGCTGAGCACCCTCTCCTAACTCTTTACCTTTAGATACAGACTCCATCGGTATGTGAATTAAAAAATTAAAAATCCAAAAAAATGAATTAAATATTGAAACACTTACGCTTAAGGCCCCCAAACTTCTCGCACCAAGGTGGCCAATAAATGCAGTATCCACAATACCAGCAAGTGGTTCAAGTAAAGACCCTAAAACTAACGGGATGGATGAGTATAGGATTTTCTTTTTACTGTACAGCAATTAAAAAGGTTTATTTATGGCCACATAAGCAGCGACAACACCAAGGCCAACTAGGCCATAAAAGATAGGGTATGATTTTTTTACTCTTTTTGAAAGTACTGGTGCTGCAGCAGAAACAAAAACCCAAATCGCCAGCTTCGCATATGCCCAAGAGGGCCATCCCTCGCTATGACTAACCCCTATCCTTGCGAGTAGCCCCATTCCTGCAACAAATATAAAAAAGCTAGAAACCCCTGTTAATATTTTAATATGCTTTGTTTTATCTTCTCCTAAAAATGCAGCTCCGATACTACCAAAAAATAAAATTATCATCGTTACATGAAGTAGTTTATAAAATTCATAACTTAACACAGGCTTACTCCTATCTATTTTATTCTAAGGTATACTAAATTTATGAACATATTATCAAATATTCCAAAACAAGATATGAAAAACTTCCGTAAAATTTATGAGGGAGAATTTATCTATAAAAAAGAAAAAACTATCTTTTCAGGAGAGAACTTCGAAGTTTTTAGAAATAAAGAGAAATTGTCAATAATGTACAGTTCGGAGGTTTTTTCCAGGACACTCGAAGGTATCGTTTATGATGCAAAAATTAATTATTTAATTAGTAAAGAGTTTATTCCTCAATTTGTCTCCATTGAAAAAAAGCTCGGAAAAGATTACTCCGCGGAAGTTTTTGACTTTATCGAAAAAGACTCCATTATCGAGTACCAGTTTATCAACTCATCAAGTAAAGAAAAAAAAGAAATTAAATCACCAACGAAATTTCATATTGCTACACCCGCTGCAGTTTGCTCACACTCTTTTTTACTAACAAAGAAGTTTGATACATCTCACCTGAACTACTATCAAGTTCTCAAATCAAACAACAAGTGGAACTTCGAAGAAACTCCTAGCTTTATTGAAATAGGAAGTAGAAAAGAATCCGAGGGAGTGAGAAACCTAAAAATTGGCGCACATAAACTAAAGTCCACTAACTTTATATCCTTCATGGTTGAAAGCGGAGAAAGCGGAAAGTCTCACCTTGCTAAAAGCGGTATATCCGTCAAGGTCAGCCCTTATCATGGAATTCCTTATTTAATTGAAGACCTTGATGGCTCTACAGTTGAAATAAAAACTCTTAAAAACCTACTCTCAGAAGAGACTTAGACGCTATTTTAATAATTTCTCTAGATCACCGGAGTGAAACATCTCAGCAATAATATCATTGCCTCCAACGAGAGTTCCTTTCAGCCATAATTGTGGATATGTCGGCCAGTTGGCGTAATCTTTAACACCTTGTCTGATATCTGCATCGGAGAGAATATCAAACGTTTTATACTCTGCGCCAAGGTTATCAAGAATACCGATCACATTCGCGGAAAAACCACATTGAGGAAAATCGGGGCTACCTTTCATAAATAAAAACAGGTCAGAAGAAGAAATAAGACGTTTAATTCTCTCTTTTAACTCCCCTGACTTATCTGTCTCTTGGACAGCTTCTCTAGTTTTAGCTTGGGGCATATCTGATTTTAATATATTAAATGGATTATCATTGCTCATTTTGTCTCCTCAGTTCTACTTTGAAATTGTTTTTAACTTAACCGCATGGATTTCACCAGTATCAAGCCTGGGTTTCAATATATCCATAAGGATTTGATGTTGTTGGATAAGCATTTTTCCAGTAAATGCACTACTTTTTACTTCAATTTCGAGATGGTCTTTTGTACCCGTAAGGTCCCTAACCTCTACCTCTGCATCTTTAAGCTCACTTTGAATCAGGCTTTTTACAATCTCAAAATCCACTATCGGCTCTCCTATTTAACGATAAAAAAACTAGTAATATATGTACTCAATCTACAGGCAATCGTTAGATAACCAGCAACCTTGTGCAACCTTTTAGGCTTAATATTATTTTTTTTCAACAGATAACCTGTTCTTCCGACAAAAAGATATAAAAGAACCGTCAAAACCGCGATACTAACATGAAAGTTCAATAAGGAAGAATTCACTTGTACTTTCATGGCCTTATCAATTGCTCCCCGCATAAGTTCTATTTGAAGTACCAACAAAACATCCCAAACGATTGCAATGGCCATACTAGGGATATGTAAGCGTCGGTTTTTTCGATGATAAAAACCAAATAAAAAAATACCTACAATAAAGCTTGATTGGATTTGAAATATAGCTCCTGAACTCATAGTATGCCCTGTTTGAATAACTTTCACACCCTACTAGGACTTGAATTTCATGGCAATAAATTTAGGAAAATGGGCTTTAGTCGATATTGAGACAAGTGGCGTTAACCCCGAGGATGACTCCATCGTTGATGTAGGTTTTTTAATTTTCGATGGATTAAATTTACAAAAAACTTACTCATCTTTAGTTAAGTTTCCAATGACAAATCTTCACCATAGTAACTACTCAAAGTTTATTGAAAAACTTACAGGCATCACGCCAAAAATGCTTAAGAATGCCCCTATCTGGGAAGAAGTCCTACCCGAAGTAAGAGAGCTTCAGGGAATGCATCTAATTGCTCACAACGCAGGTTTTGAAAACTCATTTTTGTCCCCTTGGCTTAATTTTTCCGCAACAAAAAACACTGACGACTCAGAAACAAGCTATGAAGATAGTTTACATTATTTAAGCCTTCTTCACCCTAATCGCAGTGGACTCAAATTAGATGATTTCATCAGAGATTATGGTGTCAGAGAGGCTGAGGTTCACCGAGGGTTTGAAGACTCCATCGATCTACTAAAAGTTTTAATCGCCTCAACATATAGGATCAAAAAAGATAAAAATATTAATAAAAAACTAAGTGAAGTTCTCTTCAAGTACCAATTAGAAGATTGGTGGTATTCAGCCTTTTTTAATCTAGATTATACAGAGCTTGAAACTCTGGCAGGGACAGTTGATTTCGACCTACATCAAGCAATCGCACATTATAAAGAAACTTTTTCTCGCGACCATCTTGATATACTTAGCGATAAAGAAAACTCAGGAATTAAATCAACGGAGTTTTCAAAAGATAACATTACCGAAATATTTAAAGATGAATCAAAAATACAAAAAGAGATACCTAGTTATCAATTTAGACAAAGCCAATTAGATTTGGCCGTCCGAACGGGGCAATCTTTAAAAAGTAATACTCACGCATTAATTCAAGCGCCTACAGGTACAGGAAAAACGTTAGGCTATTTAATCCCCTCAGCTTTATACGCCCTTAATGAAAAGTCTCCTATTTTGATTGCGACAGGAACAAAAGCATTACAAGAGCAGGCAATGTCAAAAGATATCCCCTTGCTTAAAAAGATTTTAGGGAAAAAAGGTGAAAAGTTAAAAGTAAAAAGGTTGATTGGTTCATCAAATCACTTGTGTGAAAGTTTATTTCAACAAGAATCAGAAGAGGAATCATTATTTCTTCAAAGTGCAGACTTTGACCATAGATTTACATATGCTTTTTACGAAATGGTTTTTTGGCACAATCAGGAATCAAACCTTCCACCAATATTAAGAAACGATGTCCCTTTTGTTTTCAAAAGAAAAATTCAACAATTCGATGAAAAAGACCGAGAATGGGCTGTGGACTTTCGTTCATGCTCAGGAAAAAACTGTCCCTATAAAAACTCCTGTAGTTATGTACAAGGTTTAAAAGAGGCGAAAGAAGCAGACATCATTATTGGAAACCATGCACTTATGTACTCTTGGCCAAAATCTATCCCAAGACCCGCACATATTATTATTGATGAAGCTCATAAAATTGAACAAGAAACAACTAGCGCATGTACTATTGAAGTTTCAAAAAAAGAGTTGGAAAAAATTCATCAATCTTTAAAAAATATGCAAGGTGTCGGAAGTTTATTTTACTTACTAGCACAAACCGAAAAAAACGCAGGTGAAAGTACTCCCGTTATTAATGAACTTAGAAATACGATGATGGGTTATAGTAGCATGCTTGATGATCAGCTTCCTCCGATTGAGGATAATGCTGAAAAGTATTTCAAAAAAATGCCACGGTACACCTCTATTTACTGGAACGAGTTACCTTTAGATAAAAAACTTTTAGATCGTGATTTTTCAGGAAAAAAAATTATCCAGCATCTAGAAAGTACTTTTAATATTTTAAGTCTCACCGTGAACCTTCTTTTACCGCATGCAAGTCGCTTTGAGGCTCAACAATTTAACGATGACTCTATGACAAAAGCATGGACGAGGTTTGAAACCTTTTTTCAGCATTTAAGTGAAGTTACAGCAACAATAGATGATATTTTCAACTTTAGTAACCAAGAAAAGACACAATCAGAAAGAACGAATTCTTTTAAGTTTCATGAAGAGTATGGCTTTAGCTTTAATAGCGCTCCTATAAATGTCGGAAAAGTAATCCACGATCATTTACTTGAGAATTCACAAAGCGTTGTTTTTACCAGCGCAACTCTTGGAAATGCTCACGGAAATATTGGATCAAAAGGAGTTGAATGGGCCACTGGTTACCTGTATTTACCAAGTGAAAGAAGGTTTAAAACAGGGCTGTACCTGCCAAGTGTATTTGATTACAAAAATAAAACAAAAGTATACCTATGTGATGATACTCCCGTTTTATGGTCAGATGATTTTGTTGAAAAAACATTAAAAGAAGTATGTCAGGTCACAGAAGAAATTGGCGGACGTAGTTTGTTTTTGTTTTCTGCAAAAACTAGATTTGAAAAAGCGCGGGAATACCTATTGCATAAATTTGAAGGAGTAATCCCTACATTTATTCAAGGTATGGGAAATAATATAGTGGAAGACTTTAAAAAGTCCGACAAAGGTATTCTCATCGGAATGGAGAGCCTAGGAGAGGGAATTGATATACCAGGCGAAAGTCTTCAGTTTGTTTTCATTGATAAAATCCCCGATTTAAGGATGGATCTTGTTATCAATGACCGAAGAAACTTTTTTGAAAAAACTATTGGTAATGAATTTAGTGATTATTACCTTTCCAATCGAACAAGAGCATTACATCAAAAACTTGGAAGACTAATTAGGACGAACCAAGATTATGGTGGTGTCATCATTGCTGACGCAAGGGTAAAAAAATGGAAAGGTAGAACCATTGACACCCTAAATAAATTAATGGAGCCATACGTTTTACAAAGAGCCTCATTAAGTGATGCATGTCGAGATGTCACAAACTTTTTAAAGCGAAGCTAATTTAACTAAAGTTAATAAATAAACCCTTCTAGGTTTTTATCTAATCATTCAAGAATGACTCATTAAACTCGAGGTTATGATAGACCTTTTGAACATCATCATCTTCCTCAAGCGCGTCTATTAGCTTAATAAAAGTATCAAAGTTCGACTTATTAGTCTCTTTCATATTATTTGGAATTCTTTGAAGCCCGGCTTCCTTGGGCTCAATTTCAAGGTCATGTAATTTTTTTTGGATACCTCCAAAATCTTCCATCATTGAGAATACTGTAATCAATTCGTCACTGAACTCCACGTCCTCTGCTCCAGCATCAATCATCTCCATGGTGAAATCATCTTCATCAACATCATTGTTTTCGATCAGGAAAATACCCTTTCGGTCAAAAACAAATTGCAGGCAACCATCCTTACCAAGACTTCCGTTGAATTTTCGAAAGTAGCTTCTAACATTTGATACTGTTCTCGTGTTGTTGTCCGTAGCGCATTCAACAAACACAGCTATCCCGTCTGGCCCATAACCTTCAAATGTCACTTCATCATAATTTTCTGCACCTGCACCTGAAGCTTTTTTAATTGCACGTTCGACAGTATCTTTTGGCATATTTTGACCACGTGCATTTTGAAGTGCCAGTCGAAGCCTGGGGTTTGCCTCAGGGTCAACTCCGCCCGTTTTAACAGCAACAGTGATTTCTTTAATCAGTTTAGTAAAAACTTTTCCGCGCTTCGCGTCTTGAGCACCTTTTCTGTGCTTAATATTTGCCCATTTACTGTGACCTGCCACGAAATCTCCTTTTTCGAAGAATATACATAGATAATAAAAGCATTATAATTACCGTAAAGTACTTAAAAACAAAATAGCTAGTGAATGCAAAAAACTTAATCAAGGCTTGTAAGGGCTTATGTTTAAGAATAATTGAAGTATATAAAGGAGCAATATCATAATAAAAAGAAACGAATCTTTGCCCTAGTATCGATTTCACTAAAACTTCGTCACGAAAAGACCTAAAAAACTCTAAGACATAATGATCTCTCGCAAAGCCAGCCGATAGTATGAAACAACTGGATTTCTTTAAAAAAACCTCAACCTCCTGTGGAGTTTCAACTTTGGAGTTAGATAAATTACTTGAAAATAAAAATTTATTTATTTTAGAAATTGCGAGATTAACAGACGATCCATTTTCAAGATTATTAATTATATATTCACCTGAATCCTTCAACTCACTTGTTAAAAACTCTAAAAAGTAGGTCGCATTTGATGGAGCAGAGGCAACTCTTTCTGTCGTGTCGTTATATTTAAAAACCGTAGTTGTTAAAAATTCATCCCCCATCTCTGTAATTAAATCACCACTGGAAACTGTTAAAAACACTCTAGCATCACCAGAATCAATACGATCAATCACAAAATTATTTTCAGGAAGAGAGTTTGAAAGTTTAAGAGTTAAAAACATTCCATCACTAGTTGTAGTGATTTCTGTTCCTTCGTCCGTGGAATCACTAAGATAAAAATAAACATTTATATCTTCTTTAATTGTTGTATCACCCAAACATGTAGAGTATTCACCTGCCGATTCAGCACAAAGCTCATCCAGGCTAAACCCAAGTTGGATATTTACCTCCGTAGATGCACTAACCAACAAGGAAGATGAACTATTCGATAATTTAAATGAAATATATTCATCATCTTTTTTCACGGCAACATTGATTGTTTTTTCAACTGTTGTTAAATTTTTGACTTCAAGGTCAATGAAATAAAATGCCTGTGTTAAATCAAGCTTTGGAAGAAGACTCGAGCTATGATCGTAAGCTTTTCCAACAAAAAAACTTGATTGCGAATCATTACCATCAATGGCCACATAAGAGATGACTGGATTGGCTTCTTCATTACCAAGCCCATCTGACGATGGAGCATCCGAAATAATTTCCATGTTGGTATTTGAAACGTTTGAGCTATAGGATTTTATATCCTGGAGATCCTCCACTCTAATAGAGAAGTCCTGAGCAAAAAGACTCATCGATAAAAGAGAGAACAAGAAAAAAAATTTTACTTGCACTAGCGATCTCCTCTTATTTGAGAAGATGAAAGGTGTTTATACTCATGATCACTAAGAAACTTAATAACAAGATCAGGGTTAATTTTTTTCAATTCATCACTAGTTGACTCAATTGAACGTTCCCCTAAACTACCTGTCGCGCGCGGTGTAACATAAATTGTTTTCAATTTTTTTGTGAGAGTACTTATATCTTTCCATCGATGTAATTTAAAAAACGTATCTTCTCCAACAAGCAACTCTTTTTCCATACATTTTACCTTTGGCAACCAATTGACTGTAGGATTTCCTTCAATCATTCCGTAGAAACCAGAATAGAACACATAAGGTGAATTAGAAAACTTTAAAGCTATTTCTCTAAACTCACGCCAGTAACAACCATGAAGCTGATCACTTTTCCATGGATTTGAGTCAGCAATGACAACAACGTTTTTATTGGGACAAAGATCCAAGCAGGCACCATGACCTTTATGCCAAGGGTTAAAGCTTCCACCAAAAAACACTACTGATTTACTTAAATCAAGTTGTTTAACCCCAAAAGTGTCAAGAGAAGCACCTTGCACAGTCATATAATATTCTACTTTATCTAATATCTTTTTATCCCTGAAAAAAGGCACGGGCATCCAATTAAAAAAGTAGGATAAAGCCTCGCAAAGAACTGCCCCATGATCAAACGCCAGCTCTTCTATCTCATCTAAATAATACCATTCATAGTTTTCGTTGGCCTCAAATGAGTGAAAGTCTTCAGGCTCATCTCCCATAATAAAACTGACAAAGTTTTCACTTACAACTTCCTCTCTTGGGTCTCTCGAAAATTTATGTCTCCTAGATAATGACGTCATTATCTGGTTGCACAAATCAATCCCTGTCTCTTTTTTTACTTTATTAAGAGCACGCTCTAGAGGGTCTTGGCCTGTTTTAACAAAGCCACCAGGAAGGGCGAGCTTAGAGTCAAAAGGTGGAAATTTCCGTCGAATGAGAAGAACTCGCACACCTTCTTTTGAAATAAAAAAGACCACAAAGCGAACATGGGAAGTAGGTAAATTCTCGAAGTCTTCTTGACTCATTTTTTTAATCTTTTTTGAATGAGAGGAATAATCTTTGGGTGCACATATTGCTCGATACTCTCTCCCAATATTGCCAATTCTCGCACTAGTGACGAACTGATCGTTGCAAAGTGTGGCTTTGTGAACATACACACTGTTTCAACTGTCTTATCTATACCTCGGTTACCCGCAGCCAACTCCAGCTCCATTTGGAAATCAGTCGTATTTCTTAACCCCCTGAGCAGAAAACCTGCCTTTAGGTTCAAGGCATAACGTACAATTGCCCCAGCATGCCCACCAACAGAGACATTTTTTAGTTTGTAGTAATCTACGTAGGTTTTCATCATTTCCATGCGCTCATCCATAGAAAATAACTGTTTTTTTTCAGGGTTTATAGCAGCTACCCAGTGTACCTCATCAAACTTCTTCGAGGCTCTTTGCATAAGGTCTGCATGTCCCCAGGTGGGAGGGTTTCCACTAATTGGATAAACGATAATACTTTTAGACATAGTTGTTCCCATAAAAAGGTAATGGTATAACACTTTTATTCTACTCCAACAGGCAGATTATGGTCAAAACAAAGCGCATCGAATCTTTCAGTTTTAAACCCGGTCATATTATTGAAAAAAAGTTTAAAATTACGAAAAAGCTAGGCGGAGGCTATGAATCGGAGGTTTACCAAGTAAAAGAGCTTCTCACCGGAGTTAACCATGCCGCAAAGTTTTTTTTCCCACATAGAAATATCGCCAATAAAGCGATCAAATTTCATGCAAAAAAACTTCACAAATTGAAAAGCTGTCCCGTTCTGATAAAGTATTTAACCGCTGAGACAATGGAGTACCAAGGCAGAGAAATCACTTATTTAGTTTCGGAGTATGTTGAAGGGGAAGTTTTAGAAGACTTTATCAAACGGCACCCGGGAAAAAGGCTGTCTCCTTTTCAAGCGATGCACCTATTATATGCCATTGTAAAAGGCGTTGAGGATATTCACCGTAACAAGGATTATCACGGAGACCTTCACACAGGAAATATTATTGTTCAACGACATGGACTTAATTTTGATATCAAAATCATGGATATGTATCACTGGGGAACAGCAAGTAAAGAAAACTACCAACATGACTTGGTAAGCATGATACACATCTTATATGACGCAATTGGCGGGCAAAAAAACTATCACAAAATGCCACCAGAGGTAAAAGAGATTATCCTCGGCTTAAAAACCAGCCTTATCATTAAAAAGTTTAAAAATGTGCTAAGATTAAAGTCTCACCTAGAAAATATAAGCTGGGAGTGACCTTTCTTTGAAAAATTTTAAGTTATTTTGTAATTCATCAATGGAAAATGCTGAGTCATCCCCTTTTCTAGGCGGAACTCTTCTATGCTATAGCAGTGAATATGAAGAGTTTAAGAACAAAAATCAAGACTCAATAGGTTTTTTCGAACTAACTGAAACTTCTGGGGTATTGGTCATTTCAGACGGAATTGGTGGATCCCGAGGAGGAGACCAAGCATCTAAATCTATTCTCGACACCTTTGCCCAAGAATTAAGTAAAAATATAAATGATGAACTTTTTGATCGTGCCTACCAAATCTGTATTAATGCTAATAAAAATGTACGGTCACTAAACTTAGGTGCTGGTGCAACATTATCCGCTGTTTTTTTCAATAACTCAAAAGCCTTAATTATTAGCGTTGGCGACTCTCCAATCTATCACTATTCAGCAACGGGACAATTGAAAAATGAAAGCATTAGTTTCAGCGTGGGTGGATTTATGGAAAAGATCCAATTACGCCCTACAGAGGCTCCGAAAAAACTAACAGAAGAAAGTAATCACCTTTTAACTTTTGTTGGAGGAGAAGTACCTTCCTTATTTTCGCAAGGACCTTTTGATATTAAACCTAGAGATATTTTTCTTTTATGTAGTGATGGAATTAGTGAAAATATTACGATGAATTTTTTGAATAAAACTATTTCAGAAAACGAGATTGAATCAAAAGGAAAAAAAATAATTGAGGAAGCAAAAAAAACCATGCGCGCAGCTAATGGGAAACCGGACGATCACTCCTTAATTCTATTAGATTTTTCAAAAATTGAGTTAAAGTAGCCTTTGTAATAAAAGTGCTAATGGAGATATTAAGTAATACCCCATCTTTTTCATCGTGCTCACATTTTCAAATCGATAACGTTTAGCATCCTCTTTTGTTTCTATTTTCTTTCCACCGGCCATTCTTTTATAGATATTTTTCCTAGTATCCATTGCCAATTCTTTAGAGTCTGAACAAAACAAACTAATTTCTGCGGAATAAAAAGCAGAACGAGGGTCAAAGTTAAAAGTACCAATCATTACAGAGTCGTCGTCAAATACAATTGACTTAGAATGAGTACCCCACCTCGTAGGCTTGGCCCTTTCCAAAACATAAGTTATATCCTCACTTCTTTTTCCACCAAAAACAGTAGGTTTAAGTCCTGCTTCAATCCAATCATCAAGGTAAAAATTGAAGACGGATGCAACTGGAAGAGCATCAGTTGAGTAAATACCATTTGTAAGTAACTCTACATCTACTCCTTTTTTCAAGATATCTTTCATCATCCCATCTGAACCATGAGTTAGAATAAAGTATGGTGAGTCTATCGTTATTTTCTTTTTTGCACTTTCTAACTGCAGATAAATCGCTTTTCGTAATTTTCGTTTATTATCGTTTGAGGGACCTACTAAAGGAGGATCACTTACGATCATCGGATTTTTACAAAATAGATTATTTTTTTCGGCAAATTCAATAAACTTGGGTCGAACTTTTTCTTTAAGTGACTTTAATGTTTTTCTAACTAATGGGTGCGGTTTTAAAAATTTTTTAGCCTTTTTCACCTTCATTTTCCAGGTATGGAGCTCACTTCTATATTTTTTTAATATTCTTGACCTTGCCGAACCTGCTGACGACATAAGGTGAAGCATATCAAGATTAGGCTTTGGATCTCTTAATACATTTTGCGAAGGAACTGACTTCCAAAATAAATCAAAAAGCTCTCTTGATTTTCTACCGATATTTCCATGCACATAAATATCTCTATCTAAAAAGTTATATCTCTCATCTAAATCAAAGTATTCATTGGCAATATTTCGACCACCAATTATTAAATGCTCTCTATCTACAATGAACAACTTTCGATGGTCTCGATATTGTGTATTTATGGCCCTAATAAGAGCAATATCGTTGTAGTATCTAATTTCAATATTATGTTTTTTAATTTGGTGGATATGGAAAGGGGTAAGTTTACCTTTTACCATGAGTGCGTCTAATAAAAGCCTAACACGTACACCTTTTCTAGCCGCTTTTATTAATTCATCGATAATAATCTTTCCCGAAAGATCATCATTAAAAATAAAATATTCTAATTCAATAGAGAACTTAGCACTTCTGATTAAATCAATTCTTTTAATAAAAGCATAAGGCCCGTCATGAAGCGGAAGTACTTTAAGCTTTTGATTTAAATTAACAATTAAACCCCTCGTATTACCAAACGAAGAGAAACTAGAAAGGATAAATAATAATAATAAAAAAAATCGACTCAACATTTCCGAAGATTAGCATAGAGACTAATTTAAATGACTTTAGTTTCTATCATTTGAAATATTTTCATCCAGAATAACCTGTAAGGCCTTGTTTTTTCGTTTTTGATATTGAGGATAAAAACTTAGCATTTCTGTTCGCTCAGGATCTACTTTAATAAGGTACTCAAAAATAATCGCAAGGGTCAAACCCCATATGCAATAATTCTCTTTAAAAATAAAGCATAAACTCTTTTGCCCATCACTAAACATTTCTAAAAATTTATAATTTTTCTCTTCAAAAAATTCTTCAACCTTCACCATGAAAATATCAGAAACTTCGGTGATATCAAAAAAACTTGGTAACTTCTCTGTTTCAAACTCGTAACAATGAAGATTTAAATCTCGTTTATTAAACTTTTTATTAGGAATGATAGTGCAGACAAAACTTTTGTAATTAGAAGCTGTTAAATACAGGCCAATTTCTTCTTTTGTTTCTCTTATCGCTGTTTCGTGAAGAGTCGTATCATACTTTGCTAGTCCTCCTCCAGGAAGGGCACAATGACCGCTCCAGGGATCATTATCGCAAATTGACCGTTTTATAAAAATAATTTCATGTTCAAGAAATGATTCGACTTTTTTCAAACGAATTAATGAGACACTCGCATCATATCGATTGTTCACATTGAATTAAGCACTTTCCCTTAAGTGCTCTCCTCTATAAGGCTCACCGGTAATATTTTGAATCTCTTCCGGAAAATATTCTAATATAAAGCTCATTACATCTTTTATTGATACCATCGCGAGAGGAACATTATTTTCATCGACAATTGGCACATGCCGGTATCCGCCAACATGCATATTATTCATCACATAAGCAATCATATCAGTGGGAAGAAGACATGTTGGGTTTGATGTCATTATCGATTTCACTGTTTTTTTATTAAGATCTAAAGGAAGACCTGCAACCTTAAGTAATATATCTCTTTCAGTAACAATGCCCGAGAGCTTCCTGTCCTTAACAATGATAATAGAACCTATCCGTTTACTTTGCATTGTTCTCAGTGCCTCTGAAATGCTGGAGGACTCATCAAGGCAAACTGCAGAAGGAAGATCTAATTCAGTGATAGGAAGTTCAAATATTTCACCGCTGAGGACCTTTTTTTGCTCCTGATCTTGCTCCATCCCAATTTGAAGTTCTTCATCAATAATGTCATCTGTCATAACTCATCCTTTATATTTAGATTCGGTATATCTAGATTCGGGCAAATGACTCTAAAAATAAAGTTTTAACTAAATATTATTTAAGATATTATCTCTTTGCTGCATCCAGATTTGATAATACTTCCAAGCTGGAGGATCGTTAGGGGATGTTTTATGATCTGGGAGTAATTTTAAACTTTTAGTTTTACTTAAAACCTCTCTAACCTTTTTATTTTGCATTAACTTTTTTTTCATCGCTTGAAAGATGAGCTTGTAATGAAGGCCCTTAGATCGCTCACGGTAAATCATTTTCTTTCCTTGATAACTAACCCAATCCACCCCATGTTTTTTCATTAGGCGACTCGCATGAGACCCTGCTTTTTTAGCCTCAAACCCAACCATTTGTTCTACTTCTTTTCGAGAAAAAGGTAATAAATCATCGCCATATCTCAAATCTTTTTTACCTTCAGGGTACTTTAAAGACTGCCAAAAACCTTCAACTGATGCAAAGCGACTTCCATCAAGAAGAAACGGTGTCGCCGAGAAGTTAGATAAAATACCAAGTTCATTTCTTTTAGATAAAATAACACTTTCTTCAAAAACCCCCTCTTCTGGTAAAATTTCCCATTCAGGTATTGGGGTTTCAGAATGAGTAGGCCCCCACCAATGAGAAGGGTAAGAAAAAACTAAAGAGGTGTTTAAACAAAGTAAGACAAATAATATTTTAATCATCATTAGATTATTAGAAAATAAAGATTATATGACAATAGTGATTGTTTAATAGCCGTAAACACCTAACTCTACATCGTAATCAATTGAATATAGTCGTGCTAGTTTGAATGGAACACTTACCCGCAGATGCTTAGGATCTTTTTGATTAAAGAGATCTCTTTTTTCTTGAGCAATTTTTCTAAATTCTTCTCTATAAACTAGGTTGCCGGATAATTCGTCCTCATTAGAGTTTATTTGAATAAAGTTACCTAGCCGAGAAGATAGCTCATGATCATTACAACTAAAAAGAGAAGGAAAGTAAGTTATAACGTCTTCGTGTTTTTCCTCACCAATATTTTTAGACTTTGATAAAAGCATAACTCCAAGGACTTTTTGAATAAACTCAGGTGAGTTTAAGTCAACGCTGAAGTTATTGTAGGCTTCACCTACTGCCTTTGATTTTGATTCCGGCTTTGAAAAGTATCTTTCTGAAAAAGAACAATCATTTTTTGCTTGTAGCTTTTTTACTTTATCGCTTCCTAGTATTTCTTTAAGTTCTTTATCTTTTAATGACGAGAAATATTTTCTATCAACATCATGAAAGAAATACTTTGGAAGCACTTCAAGATTCGAAGCACCAGACATTAGACTTTTTTCTCCGTAAATTTTCTTACCTTGGGCCACAACAAGTTTAATGTCTGAACTTTTTGCGTCGACCAAGTTAGAAAAAGGATTTGAGTTTTTAATTGAAGTAACAAAAAACGAGGCAACTGCATTATCAGCAAGAGTTCCGATACCATTTATACCATCATCTTTGTTAGACTCTAGACGCTTAATCATTTTGGCCGGGTTCGTTACCATTGTATGGTATAAAAACTCATCCCCCCCGACCTGTTTAAAAATATTTTTTTTCATAAGGTATTTTTTTGCGACTTTAACTTCCTCAAGAAGAGACTTACTTCCTGTAGGCGTCCAGTCCGATCCGAGAGAGATCAAAACATTTGCTTCTTTTAAGTTTTGAATATCTAAAGTTTCGTTATACAAAAGCAAGTTTGAAAATGGTGACCATACGACACCTATTCCTTTTTTTCCAATGTCGATAATATCTTTTTTGCCAAGGCCATTTGCGTGAACAAGGTTCATGCCAGGCAAATCAAGGTCAACAAGTCTCAATAAATCAATTTCAAGCTTATTGTAAGGATCCCCTTTTCGTCCCTCGGCCAGGTGAGCAAGAACAACACCACGCTCTGAACCTTTCAGGTGGGAATGTTTCCCCGCAATGAGAGGTAGGATTCTTGTCATAAACCTTTTAAATTTTGAATGTGGTTTTTCAGGCTTACATTCATCTATGTTTTCTTTTATAAATTTTAAAACACCTGGTTTGTAAATTGATGGTAGTTTAATTAAATCGCCTAATCGGTTTTTTTTCACAAAATCATTAAAGCTAAGATCTCCTAAGTTTTTAATTTCTGAGATTAATGATGCATCACTCTCACTAGATATTGCCTTAAGCTTTGAACTGAACTCAAAACAATTTTCATCAAGGTAAACCTGAAGAGATTCAGGAAAACTAATTTTTTTCCTTTGCTTTATAGGGCGGACCTCATCCCAAACAAAAGTAAATTCTTTAGGAAAAATTAAATCCGTTGGTGCTGAAACCTTCGCTTGGGGCATAACAAATTTACCATCAAGACTGACCTCTGATTCAATATAACCATCTCCTCTTTCAACGTTAAAAATAGAGAAATCCTCCTCGCAAAAACTCCAGCCCTGGTTATAAATGGTTCCAAGAACCATTGCCTGAAGTTCGGCCCATCTAAATGCGGCACAATGAGAAAGCATATAATAATCACTGCTCCACGGGTTCATATTGCCGCTAACATCCTTCTGATATTCCGACCATTCTCGCCACTCATGCCTATTACCAAACTGCCCATGAGCTTCACCCCAAAGTGGTAAGACATTTTGTTTTGGATGGCCATGTAAGTCAATTAGTCCAGGATAAATAGAAAGCCAGTTACCATCGGAGGATTTTAGGTGCTCTTCATCCCCGCGTATGTTCATCTCATTTACCTTTTCAAGCGAAGTGATAACACCTACTTCAGAAACAGAGATTTTAGTTAAATAAAAATTATTTTTATTTTGATTTAAATAAATACCTGGAACCATTCCCACGTATGAGCTAGCAAAAGCTGAGATCGAAAAAAGAAATAATACTAATGTCCAAACAATCCTATTCAAGTTTAAGCTCCATGCCCAAGTAATTCACTTAGAAGAATTGATACAGACAATAACTTATATTTACAAATTCATAGGTAGAAAGCGCCCATTGAGCTGTTCAGCCATGAAAAAATGATACACTGAAACCTATTGTTGGCACTGCAATCAACATAAGACAAACAGTTAACTACTTAAGTTACTGAAATAACATTATATTTTTGTAAGTCCACATTTAAGTAATAGGATTAAAACAATGAAATTAATTACTGTTCTTTTATCACTTTTTGTAACGCAAATCTGCCTTTCCCAAACAAAGGACTATGCGATAACTGTAAAGCTAAGGGGAAAAGTAGAAGTGACTATTGACGGAAAAACGAGGGTTCTAAAAAAAGGTGACAAAATACCTGCTGGATCAGTCCTTAAGTCAAAAAGCAAAAGTTTTGCCGTCATAAAAATGTCAGACGATACCAAACTCACCCTTGGCCCATCTAGCTCTATCGAAGTCCAGGCCATCAGCGCAAAGGGTAAGCCAGGGCTAATTAATATTTTAAAAGGGCAACTACGATCGAAAGTTAAACCGGATAAAATCAAGAAGGGAAACAAACTTTTTATCAAAGCAAATATGGCCGCTCTTGGAGTCAGGGGAACAGAAACTGTTATCACATATAACCCTGAAAATAAGTCTTTTACTACTGGGGGCTTGACCGGAGAGGTTGTTATCTCACCGATAGAAAATAAAGATATAAATGTAAAAGATCTTCAAAAAAAGATGAATAAGCAAAAAAATCCAAAATTGATAAAATTACCAAAGCAGTATTTCAGTTCAATAAAAATGGATAAGGGTTTATTTAAAATTAGTATGCCTCAAAAAATGAACTCCGTTCAATATTACGCTCTTATCAGAAATCCATTACCCAGCTTTAATAACACAAAAAAACAACTACAAAACCTCAGACCGAGTGAATTACCAAACGTCGTTCCTGATAGTGACGACATAATCGTACAATTGGTAGCCGTTACTAGTACAGAGAGTCCAACACAAGGCAACACACAAGATATAATGCCAGCACAGGTGGGAGACAACTCATCAGTACCAATTGCTGGAGCTATCGTTGATTTTAATACCGGGACTATAATAAACCCTTCTGCAACAGACCCAGTGGATCCTGTTACGGGAATGAGAACGCCCACCTCAAATATGGGGACGATTGGTTCAGATGGCTCCTACCAAGCACCAGAAGGGCTCACTCTTACAAACAATGGTACATTTTCAGTTGAGAAAAACTATAATAGTGATAGTAGGTCCCCAGCAAGTATTCCCGGAATAAAGGTTGCCGCTAACGGAGATATAACCCTTCCTGAAATTCCAAAACTCGAGGAAATTAATATCGAGTTACTAGACTTTAACGATGGAGAAGCAATAGAAAACCAAAACATTCAAGTAACTCAATCTGAGCCAAGTCAGTCAGCAGAAGCATCTAATAATGAGTCTAGGTCCAATAATTCAACGGCTGAATCCAGTAATAATACCAACACCCAAGTAACTGAAAATTCTACCGGTCTGCCAAATGAAACGGAGTTAGGGGATAATATTATTAATGTTGAAAATGATTGCCCTAACAGAAAGCTTTGTGACAATTTTAATAGTGTCAGCCCTACTACGACAGAAACAATTACAAGGACTGCAGTGCAATTTAATATCATCATCAAAAAATAATAATTAAGGTTTTCAGGGACGAAAATTGAATAATAAGTTTACAAAAAAGGTTACGACACTTTCTGCGATCACTGCATCACTAGTAGTACCCTCTTTTGTTTCTTCTGCGGGGACCTCTGAAACCTTCATTGCAAAAATAAACGGTGTCACTAAATTATCTAAAACAATCGGCTATTATTACGCAAAAGTAAAAATAGAAAATGGTATTCTTAAGGATATAAAAGAGATCCCTCAAAATGAATTAAAAAATTATAAAGAGATTCTTAAATCCAATAGCAAAAACGAAATTGAGCTTTTCTACCCTTCTGATTACAAAATTCAAATTACCCAGAACGAAAAGAAATCAGCGAAAAAAAATAAATTAGCGAGAGAACAAAACTGGGATAAGATTTTAAAACATATCAAAGCGCAAAATGTCGTCGCAAACGACAACGACCTTGAAAATTTAACAGAAAAAAAGAAAGAAAAAGAAATAAAAAGAAGAGAGGCGCTTTGGGAAAAAGTCTCAAAACGATACCTTGTTGGCGACTACTATGGGGTTCTTAATGAAGTAAAACCACTATATAAATTACCTTCCCATCAAGGAATGGCTTATCTCATCAGCGGTATGAGCGCTAAAAAGTTTCAGGACTCCCCCCTAGCTGAAAAGCATTTTAAAAATGCCGTTAAGTACAAAGTAAAAACAAAGGATGTTTTTTTCCAACTTGGAAAAGTTCTTTTCACACAAAACAAACTTGATGAAGCATTCGAAAACTTTCAAAAAAGTTTTAAGTACAACACCAGGATTTATAGATCAAAATACTTTCTAGGCTGGATTGAAGAAAACAGAAAAAATTACAACCAGGCTAAGGCTCATTACGAAGAAGCGTTAGAACTAACTGGGATCGACATTGAGACAAAGCAAGCAATTATTATTCGTCTGGCAAAGGTAAATGAGGCAATAGCGAAGAAAAACCCAATAAGCCGTCTTGTTAACCTTTTTGTTACCCGTGATGTGGCCACTCCTCTAAAAAAGTCTTTACAAGAAAATAGTGAGACAAGAAATGCCAGCACCATAGAAAGAATTCTAGAGAGAATTCAGTCTGAATACCGAATTCCTAGTATTATTCCGTTTAAGATTGGAAGTATGGGTTACTATTTAAGGTATAATCAAAACTTTCAATATGACACAAACGCCTCAGCGGAAAATGAAGAGTTAAGTGACTTTAGAGATTCATTGGTTTCAAAGTCACAGTTTTTATACAAACACTTATTTTCAACGAAAAAAGGGTTTATTCACACACCGGAGCTAAGGATAAATCATCAATATAACTTCGAAAAGAATATCCCTAACATAGCAACGAACAGCCAATACACGATATCTCCGGCCTTTCGAAATAGTTTTTCCCATAACTGGTTTGGACAAAAAACAAATCTTACTTTTGATATTGAAACATCTTACACAAAAAGAAACCTAGATAGCGATGGTGAATATAAATATTTTAATAAATCTATTAAATATAACGTCGGTGATTTTTATAAATTCTTTGATTTTGGAAGAACTATTTTTAAATTTAGATATGATACAAGATCATTTTTCGACTCATCACTAGATTCAACAACCACTACCCTTTTTGTTAATCAATTTATTAATACATCAAAAAAACATACAATTTCATTAATCGCCAACATGGATATGACCTCCGTTGAAGACTCATCAAACGATGCTAACTCTTATATGCTGAGAGCTGACTACATTGCTCCAAGTCTTTTTTATAAGGGTGACTTCCAAGCAGGATTGACCATTTTAGCAACGGATACTCTTGCACAATCAAGTACCCGAGGCACAGAGTTAATGATTTCTCCAGAAGTTGAATGGAGAAGAACATTTAATAAATACTTTGAGATAGCTCTCCAATACTATTACACAAACAATCAAAGTAAATTAGATGCATTGTCTTACGATCAACACATTTTATCTTTTGAAATTGAACTTAATCAAAATTAGTTTTTCTTTTCCTCATAAAAGTGAACATCTCTTTGAGGAAATGGAATTGTTATATCCGCTTCTAATAGCTTTTGATTAATCAAATGCATTACATCACTTTTTATTTGAAACCTTTTTATAGGTTCATTTACCCAAAATTTAAGCTTAAAATTTAGTGAACTATCTGCAAACTCTTCAAACCAAATCTTAGCTTCCGGGTGTGAAAGTACGCTATCAATGTCGCCTAACACATCTTTTAATACCTTTGAAACTTCTTCCGTATTTGTACCGTACGCCACACCAACCGAGCAGTTAAGTGCAATTAGATTATTATTCAACGTCCAATTTGTTAATTTATTACTTAAAATCTCTGAGTTTGGAATAATAATACTACTATTATCAATCGACTCGACAATTGTACTCCTAATCCCAATATGAGTTACACGACAAAACTCTTCATTAATTTCAACCATATCCCCAAGACGAATAGGTCGTTCAAATAATAAAATAATTCCACTAATAAAGTTATTAACAATATTTTGAAGTCCAAACCCAATCCCCACACCTAATGCTGAAGCAAAAATAACAATATTTTTGTAAGTAAATCCGAGTATTCCCAAAGCAAAAGAGAGAAAAACTAAAATAAATCCATAACGAACAATTGTTTTTATATTTGTAGAGTACCTTGGAGAGATATCAAAATATGACAGCCAAAATACATCAATAGATGATGACGCAATCAGATATATTCCCCTGAATATGTAGTAACAAAATATTAATTTCACAGGTTGAATTAGCGTAAGGCTAAACTCACCGACAGAAAATATAGAAGTATCCCAGAGAGAAGAAAATAAAAGAATATTCTCACTCCATGCAGAAAAAACTAAATGAACAAAAACAAACAAGGTTATGGTGTTTATTATACTTTTACAAAAGTAAATTAACTCCTCACCAAATTTAAAGGCACCTATAGTCAGTTCCTTTTTTTCACCAAGAGACTTAAGTGGAGAGATAATCATCTGATAAATAAAAATAACCACAAAAAAGCTGAGAAAGTTGGAAAATAGAACTTGCTGGATACCAAGGGCAAGTTTTTGAAAGCCAAGTAGCCCAATTATGCTTGAGACCATGACTAATGAGGAAAGTAAAATAACAAGATAAGACGATAACCTAACAGCTAAGCTGCAACTTTTTTTATTTTCTTGAATGAACTTATAAACCAACTCAACCAAATACCTACCTAAAAATATAGAAAACAAAGAGGATAGAAAAAATAATAGCTCACTAGTAAAATTTATTCCCGCGTTTATTAAATAAATCAGAAAAAATAACGTAAAAAAAACTGAGTTAATTTTCTTTGTCTCTCCCGTCTGTTTTATCAAATCCAACACAATTGGTGAAAGGCGAATCCATAAATATGAGGAGAATGGCCAGAGAATGAAAGCGTAAAAAAATAGTCCCAAATTATCACCAAGTGAGAACTGAATCTGAAACCAAAAGAAAAAATAGCCAAACAAAATAAGAATAATTCGGTCATGATAGAAGCGAGAAAAAACCTCTCTAATAACAGGTGTATCCTTGAAAAATACACCTTGATACTTGTTATTGATAACATCCAACAAAAACAACAACCCAACCGCAGCTAAGGCAAGAGCAATGCTAATAAAAATTAATTTACCAACGTTGTTTTTAAAATAGTCCTCATCAAACTTATTAAATTCTTTTTGAATAGTTTTTCCAACCTGAGAAGAAGTTTTGACTAATTCATCGATTGGATTAAAAAAGAAATTATTTATTCTCCACTCATACAGACTAGAGCCAACATCTTTTTTTATGACGGAAAATAAATATTTTTCCCAGCGTTTTTTGTCTTCCTTAAATAAAGCTATATTTTTCTTATGAGCTTTAACTTTTTTGACAAGTACTTTAACGCTTGATTCATCTTTTCCAATTTCTCGAATAAGTTGTTTTACTTGTTTAACTTTTTTTTGATCTTTCCTTTCAACATTAATAATTTCTTTTTGAATTTTCTTATTTTGATCAAGAAGAACACCAAGAGACTTTAGCTTTGCTTGCTCAACTTCAACTTCCTCCGACCAACGAATAAGATCCTCTTCTATATCGTTAAGTTCTCTTATATAGTCTTTTATCTCCTCCTTGTTAAAAACGCCCGTCGGAGATGATGTAATGAGGTTACTCAGCTTTAACTTAAAGTTCCAAAGCACTTTATCACGACGTGAAAATTCCCGTGCAGTGCTTTCGGATTGTTGGATATCACTTCCAACTCCCATTTCATCTTGCGCATAAATATTAAAAGAAAAAAGAAAAAAGAAAAAAATAAATAACTTCATCCTTTAATTATAAAGGACGAATAATTTAGTTAAAGGTTTTTTAGTGTTTTAAAGGCTTTGAGTTAGAATTCTCTTTTAAAGCGGATGATTTACTTAAAATAGAATCTATATTCTCCGTTTCTTTTTTTAACGTGTAATTATCATCATTTTTACCAACAGCGCCTACCATATCGAGTATTTGAATGGGAATGTGGTCATCGTAACGATTTATTACAGTGTAGTTTATTTCAAGTCTTTCTAAAATTTCTAAGGTCTTTTGGTGAAGTTGTTCTGATTGTATCTCTGTTTCATTTCTTCCAAAGTCTTCAAATTTAACAAGCTTTCGTGAAACTAAAAAGTGTGTATATCGATACTTGCACTGATTCGCCAATTCAAACATATCTTTCGCTATTTGAGAGTCGTCCCCACGGTAATAGGCAGCATAAATAGCACTTATTATTAAAGGAGCATCACAAATAGTAATTTCTAAATCTTTTGGATAAATATCTTCAAGTTCTTTTTGTGATTGGAACTTACCGTATTCGTAATCTTCAGCTGAAAAATCGACACCTTTATAATAATCCCATTTCGCTACTTCAGGAACAGAATCTGCCTTAAATAAAAATAGCTTGGAAAAATATAGTAAACCAGCACTCAAAGTTGATTTACCCGAGCCGGGTGCACCTAATATCGCAAGTTTAAGATTAACATTTAAATGTCTTTGATAATCATTTAAAAGATGTGAAAACGTTCTATCTTGAACACTCATGGCCTATTTCCCTCCATAGGAATAGAATTTTCTACCATGAAGTAAGAGATTTATAAAATATTTTACCCTTGAATAAAGGGGTTTGATCGCTTTTCTTGAAAAATGGAAGTCTCTTGCCCATGGCCAGTTATGACGCGAGTCTCATCAGGTAGCAGGTAAAGTCTCTGTTTTATAGACTTTTTAATTTTCTCAAAGTCTCCACCAGGTAAATCTGTTCGGCCTATACTTTGTTGAAAAAGGGTATCCCCCGCGAAAAGTATCGGCTTTTCAAAATACTCTGTGTAAAAACAACAACTCCCCTCCGTATGACCGGGCGTGTAAAGTGTTTTTAAAAAAGAACTAAACTCTTCATCTAAGGAAAACTCCTCCTCGTCGAGAAGCCACGAGTCTATCACTCCTGGGCCATCACCATCTCCGATGGCAAACATTTGCCTCTGAAGCGACAAGGCTTGATAAAGCTGTTCATCTCCTTGGTGTAAATGCATCGAACAACCTAACTTATGTTTTAAATTTTTAGAACAACCAATATGATCAAAGTGAGCATGAGTATGGAGAAGCTTTACAACTTGAAGGCCTAGTTTTTCCACCTTACTAATAATATTTAATTCATCATCGCCTGGATCAATAATAATTGCCTGCTTACTTTCATCAGAATATATAATGGAGCAGTTACAGCCTAATGCACCGGTTGAAAAAGATTGTATTTTTAACTTCGCCATCGCCCATAACTCCTCTAAAATATTAGGAATGATAGAAAAACTAAGTGTTCAACTATATCCTTTTACAAACTTTAGCAAAAATCAAAGAAGAGAGTTACTTCATTCTATAAAAAATGCAGGAATCGAAAACTTAGAAACCACCTCAAAAATAGAAAAAGAGTGGGACTTAAGTGGATTTAATACAATTGGTGTCCATCTTAATGATGATACTGAAACTTTATCTAATAATGTAATACCAAGTTTAGTTCATGAAGGTGACTTCATTTTTCCCATTTCCATGCTTTCAATGCTTATTGGTCGAAAAAACCTAATCAATATCGGTAATTTAATCTTTCAAAATAAATATAGACGACCATTTATAAATTCTCTCAGCACCAAAAATTACTTAAAAAAAGGTTATTGGATTGAACTTGCCTGTTGGCTCAACTCTTTAAATAAAAAAATTACGATTCATAATCATGAATATGAATTATCGAATTTTATCGATGGTGAATCTCCATGGGAGATTTTACATAGATACACTACTCCCAACATAAGATTTCAACTTGATCCACAAAACCTTAAGAATTCAACAAACCTTGAAGAAGTTTTAATTCGTTTCCACCAAAGAATTGATTCAATTCACATTGACCTTGATGACCCAATATTAAATGAAACAGATCGAAACAATATTATTGAGTTCTCTAAAATTATCTCAAGGCCAATAAATTTAATTATAGAACAAACAAAACCTGATATTGAGAAACTAAAGAATCAAATTATAAAACTAAAGCAGCTTATTTAAACTCTGCCACAAGTTCTTGAACTGAAGACTTGGCATCGCCAAAAAGCATTCGTGTATTTGGCTTAAAAAATAATGGATTTTGAATTCCCGCAAAACCAGAGGCCATTCCTCTTTTTAAAACAAGAACTGTATTAGCTTGATCAACATTAATAACCGGCATTCCATATATAGGTGAAGATTCGGACTCCCTGGCTGCAGGATTAACAACGTCATTTGCCCCAATTACAATACAAACATCAATATTTTCCATGACAGGATTAACATCATCCATCTCTTTTAAAATTTCATAAGGGACGTTAGCCTCTGCAAGAAGCACGTTCATATGGCCAGGCATTCTTCCTGCGACAGGGTGAATAGCAAAATTTACCTCACACCCATTATCTTCAAGGAGTTCACTTAACTCTCTAACTGCATGTTGCGCTTGAGCAACCGCCATACCATAGCCAGGAACAATGCAAACATTTTTTGCGGCCTCTAGTATCAGGTATGTATCATCAACAGATATTGGGTTAACCTCACCTTTTATTTCTTCTTCTTTTGACCCAGCAGAAGAGAATCCTGAAAACAACACATTACTTAATTTTCGATTCATGGCCTTACACATAATTTGAGTAAGAATAATTCCACTTGCACCAACAAGAGCCCCTGCAACGATGAGTAAATTATTTTGAATGACAAAACCAGCAGCACAAGCAGCAAGTCCAGAGTAACTATTTAAAAGAGAAATAACTACTGGCATATCAGCCCCGCCAATAGGTGCAACTGCTAAAATGCCAATAACCAGGGAAAGTCCAATAACAAAATATAAAGACGTCAAATCGTATGACTGAGAAAATGTATATGAAAAATAAAAAATACCTATTAAAATTGCTGCGTTAAAAAACTGCTGTCCCAAATACTGCAATGGTTTCTTTACTGTGCCATTTAGCTTGGCCCATGCCAAAATAGATCCGGTTAAGGTAATCGCACCAATGACGATGGAAAAAATAACGACAATTGAAAAAAATAATGATGGAGATGTTGTATTTTGATAATAGGCACCGACCCCCACTAATAAACTTGAAAGGCCACCAAACCCATTTAGCAAGGCCACCATTTCGGGCATACTAGTCATTGAAACTAACCTGGCCATCGCAACCCCAACAACACTTCCTGCAACAACCGCACCGACAATGAACTTAAAACTTATAATTTCATTAAGAAATAATGTAGCGATAACAGCAACAAACATACCTAATGATGATATTAAATTGCCTTTTCTTGCTGTGGCAGGGCTACTTAAGTTTTTTAGACCTACAATGAATAAAAAACTAGAGATCACGTAAACCAAGTTAACAATTAATTTTGTGTCCATTTTATTTCCTATTTATTTTTTTTCTTTTTAAACATCTCAAGCATCCTATCCGTCACAAAATAGCCTCCAACAACATTGAGTGTCGCAAAAAAAACGGCCAATGAACCAAAGATAACAACCATTGTGGGATCATCACTATTGCCAGCAAGACTCATCGCTCCAAGAAGCGTTATTCCAGAGATTGCATTAGATCCAGACATCAATGGGGTATGAAGAGTTGAGGGAACTTTAGAAATTAACTCTACTCCCAAAAATATTGAAAGAAGTAAGATAAATGTAAGTGAAACAGCAAGTGAACTATCCACAAAGCCTCCTATTTTTGCCCTGTAATATTTAAATACATCTCATTTACTGTTTTTCCCTCGTGGGTCATCAAACAGCCTTTTATTATTTCATCTTCAAGATTCAAGTTGAAATTGTTAGTGTCTTTATCAAAGTAACTTTCTATAAAATTTAAAACATTATTTCCAAACAACTGAGAAGCAACATGAGGAACCTCACCAGGAAAGTTTTTTGCTCCAATTACAGACACACCATTGATTGTATTTTCTTCGCCGGCAACAACACCTTCCACATTGCCTCCTGTCTCTGCTGCTAAATCAATAATCACAGACCCCGGCTTCATTCTTTGAATCATCTCTGAAGTGACAATGCGAGGCGCAGGCCTTCCAAAAAGTTGCGCCGTCGTTATAACGACATCACTTTGCTCACAACACTTTGCCATCATCTCTTGCTGAAGGGCCATTTGTTCTTTCGTTAATTCTTTTGCGTAGCCACCATCTGTTTGACCAGTATCTCCTAAGTCTAATTTTACAAACTTGGCTCCTAATGATTGGACCTGTTCTTCAACAACTGGCCTTGTATCAAAGGCCTCAACTTTAGCGCCTAGTCTTTTTGCCGTCGCGATTGCCTGAAGTCCCGCAACTCCTGCACCTATAATAAAAACTTTCGCCGGAGTTACGGTTCCTGCAGCCGTCATCATCATGGGAAAAATCTTATTTAATGACTCCGCAGCTTTTATGACAGCAACATAACCTGCTAAATTAGCTTGAGAACTTAAAAAGTCCATTTTTTGAGCGAGTGTTGTCCGAGGAATCATTTCAAAACTTATGCTTGAAATAGAGTAAGAATTAAAATCATCTAAAACTTTAGGATGTGAAAATGGATCCATAAAACTTGCGTGAAGAGAACCTTTTTCTAATATTTTAATTTCATCTAAACTTGGAGCATTGACACGTACAGAAAAGTCACTAAAACGAGATACTTCTATTTCATCTGCATATGTTTTAGCGCCTGCTTCTTGAAATATTGAATCACTAATTTCTAAGTCAAGTCCATAGTCTTGAGGAATAAAAACTTCTACTCCCAGGGAGGACAATTTTTTTACAGCAGGGGGAAATAACGCTAGTCTATCCTCATCAGGGTTTTTATCTTTAAATGCTACAAGCTTCATCTTTTATTCCATCGTTAAGTTAAAAATACTCATTACTTTTTGGTAGCGGTAATGCCTTTGAAGATCCCCAAGAGTAATTGTTATCTTTGCGGGACTTCCAGAAGTAAGCTTAAAGCTTTTTAGCTCTTTAAAAAATGCCTCATATCCCATCATTGAGGTCATTTTTGATTCATCAACGACTTCTATCAAAGGGGTCTTTTCTTCACTTTCCTGTAAATTATTTGGAATTATCTGAATAATATCTCCCATTATTGTTAAGGAAGTTCTTGAAAAAAAGGATATCTGATCGCTATTTCTTTGTTCATCAAGGTAGGAATCAAACTGATCGATTTCTTCACTATTTAGTTTAAAAGACCTTTTATTATCTTCTTCCGTTAATGAAATTAAATTATTTTTTTCATAAAAATCAAAAATTCTTTCAGCCTTTACAAAACTACCTACAAATAAAAAATCCAAATCCTTAATTGCTTGCTCTAGATTTTCACCATCTAGAACTTCGGGGTGTAAATTAAAATACAATCGAAAAATCTTATTTACACGAGCAACTTCGTTAAATATATCTTCCACTAAGACGGTCGCTTTCCCTGTTGGGTTTGATGTATCGTACTTATTTTGAAGAAGAGCTAACTTCTCATCTGTTTCTCTTAGCCGTGTAACGACGGTTTTAAAAATACCTTTCATCCAAGCTGGCATTTCATCAAGGTCACTTTTAACTTTTCTTGCGTCAACTTTTATGGCCTGTCCACTCTCTAGAGCTTCAACTGATGCGATTCTTTCTTTACCATCAAAAAAAGACAATTCTCCGAAAACCTCTCCTGCCCCCAAAACCCCAAGGGTTAATTTTTTCCCAAGATATGTTTTAAAAACACGAACTCTTCCTTTTTGGAGAATATACATAGTACGTTCTTCTTTCCCTTCTTTTATGATTAATTCACCAGTATCAAATTGAACAACTTGAGAAAGTTCTTTCTTATCTTCTTTGTCTTCGGTTTCACCTGTTTTTTGATCTTTGCTACCTGTCGAATCGTCACTCATTATATTACCCTAAAATTAATATGCTATTATTATAACCTGATTAAATTTTATGAGATAAAAAAATGAATATACCTACTGTTTTGTTGAGAACAAAAAATAATGATTGGGTCTTACGACAAACCCTTCAAAGTTTATTTTCTCAAAATCTTAAGTTTAATCTCCGAGTGATTGACTCAGGGTCAACGGATCAAACTTTAAATATTTTAAGAGAATGGGATATAACTCCTGAAAAGATTTCCCCGGAAAAGTATATTCCCGGATTGGTGATCAACGAAGCTTTAGAGACTATTCAAAGTGACCTTATCATTATGCTCAACTCTGATTCTGTTTTATTAACTGAAGATGCTTTAGAAAAACTGATCTCTCCACTTGAAAAAAAAGACATAATTGCTACAGTTGGTCGTCAAATTCCTCGCCATGATAGTGAGCCCTGGGTGAAAAAAGATTACGCACATGCTTTCCCTGACAGGCCAAATCTTCCTGATTATATTCATCTGAGCTTTCCATTATCCGCCTTTAAAAGAGAGGTTTGGGAAAAAGAAAAACTTTATTTAAAAAGTTGGGGCTCTGAAGACTCTGAATGGGGAAAAAGACTCAAAGATAAAAAAGTTGGCAAAATAAAATACACGCCAGAAGCATTAACAATGCACTCACATAACTATAATTTCAAGCAACTTTATGCACGAAAATTTATAGAAGGAGAAGCTGACTTTTTTATTTATGACAAAAAACCTTCTATTTTAAATCTTTTTATTGGGCTAATTAGAAGGTCAGTAAGTGAATTATTTTACTACTTAAAAAACGGTCATTTTTTAACTATCCCAAAAATTCCCATTAGAAACTTCGTGTATTTTTTCGGTGAATATAAAGGACTTAAATCGGCTGAGAAAAGAAAAAAAAATAATCATGATGAAGTCGTGTATAAAAATTATCAATGACTAAAACTCTATATTAGGTCTAATCAAAAAACTTATCCCAGGCTCACCAATTTCATTGGCAATCTCGCCATGATAACCCTTTCCACCAATCCATGTAAAACCAATATCAAGTGCATAAATTCTTTTCTTATCCTCACTAGGAAGTTTTTTTCCAATAATCGCAGTTAATCTTAAAATATCAAATTTATCCAGAGCCAAGTCACCTCTAAGCTCTATTTCGCTGTTATAAAAAGGGCTCCATCCAGTATATGTTTTATCTTTGTGACTTCTTTTAATTGCACCATAACTGGTATTTCGAATTTCATCATTACTATGAAGTTTAACTCCACCCCTGTAAGAGTAACTTACAGTCTTATTTGGTTTAATTGAAGACCCTTTTATTTTAATTTCTCCTTCCACCCAATTATCATCATACATTTTATTACTAACTATATGCCTATTTCCCGCACTTATAAGAACTCCCCCGAGACCAACTCCTGTCAACCCCGCTTCCTCGCTACCTAAATAAACCCTTTCACCCAAAAATAAACTAATTGCCGTTGGTTCAGGAAACCCTTCAGTAAGAGATAAAATTAAATTTTGTTCGCCATATGCAGCCTTTTGATACAAGTTACTTTGTTTGTCCCGTAAATAGGTTCCAAGTATGGGCATTGGATTCGCGCTAACCTCAAAGCGCATACTTCTAAACTTAAAGAAGTTCGTTATTAGATAATAATAAAGCTCGGCTTCATACTCCGGAGGTAGTACCTCGAGGTCTTTAAAGTCTTGGTTATAAGCAAGGTGTGAGTAATAAGGGTTAACTCCATAATCAATACTCTTTTTTTGCTCCTCATCAAGAAACTTTATTCCGCTAAATGAAAATGAATATTTTGAAAACATAAATAATGAAAGTATTAAAAAGATATATCTCATGCTTACATTTTATAAAAAAGATTTTCTAAATTAAAGCGAGTAAAAAAAGCTAATTCACATAGACTACTTCAAAGTCTGCTCCACCTCGGCCATCCCTTAAAATAACGACGACAACAGCTTCATTTGGAAGACTGGAATCAAAGGACAGCTCTGAGACTTCATCAACATAGACTTGTGAGTTTAGAATGGAACCATTTGAAGTAAACCATGTAAGATACATTACTTCACTTTTTTGCTCGGGTTTTCCAGAAAGACTATAAAAATCAAAAGTCTCCTTACTACTTGAGTTTTGCACTTCTAAAGATTGCTCCTCTGAGGTTAAAGATAAACTTCCAACAACTCCAAGTGTTGGGTTACTATTTTTGATGGGCCTCGTTGAAACTTTAATTCTTTTAAAGCTTTTAAGTAAGCTTTCATCATTCGCTTTGAAATCAAAAATAATCAAATAATCAACGCCGTTGTATTGTTCGATAGCAGATTTTCCAAACAATACCCCTGTCGGCAGCGTCACAGAAGCTGTAGGCATTACACCTGTAAAAAAAGTTGCACCTAGTGTTGCATTTAAATCTACTGAGTTTCCTGAATTATAAACTACTTCTTGAGAAAAACTTTCTCCCTCGCAGTTTACTTCCGCCCCTCTTGAGACACCTGGGTCTAAACATGCGCTAATAGAAATAGATATTTCTCGACCTTCATTGGTGATATCACTTACTACCGGTGTTAATGTCACAACTTCTCCGGTGTCAGCTACTTCTGGTGAGCTAGAAACAATACCTAGTACTCTAAATGCCTCGAGCTTTTCATATTTTTTAAAGCCATCTTCTCCACAGGAAAGTAGAAAAATAGTCATGATTAAATTTATTATCTTTTTCATTAAAACTCTCCTTTAAGTCCAAAGGTTGGAAGCACAGGAATCCCCGAAGTTAGTTTACTTTTTGAGTAATCGTAATTGTAATTAAGGCCCTCTGGATTTTCTCTATTGGTCGCGTTTTGAACATCAAAGTAAACACTTAAAATCCAATCTCGATAAACATATTTTCTGTCAACTCGTAAATCTAACTGGAAAAAAAATGGATCCCTTTCACTAAAAAAGTCGCCTCTTATCGGAACGTATACATCGTTGTCAGCATCATATATTGATCCCGTCACAGGGGTCCTAGGGTTACCCGTTGTCAGTCTAAATCGGGAGGAAAAAGTCCATCGCTCATACTGATAACTCGTGACGATATTTAAATTATGAGTTTGATCAAACTGAGAGACAGTTTTTATATTATCTTCATCAATTCGTTCACTCTTTGAAATCGTATAACTCGTATTTACCTTCCAAGGCCCATCAGAGTATTGAAGATATGCCTCCGCCCCAAAGATTTGACTACTAGAATCGTTTGAAAAATTCTCTGTGACAAACTCGCCTCCTCGATTAACGCTTCTTGAGGAGGTATTTATTAAATTGTCTAAATCTTTATAAAAAACCCCTGTGTAAACTTTTAACCCTTCACTGGCCCCTCGACGTAGGTCATCTTCATAACCAAAATTTAAATGTCTCGCCACAAGAGGACTAAGGTACGGGTTACCAGAAAGGGAGTTAACCTCTCTTTCTTGTGGAAGTTGATTATAAATACCAGAGGCAAATTTAAAATAGTTAAAATCACTTAGTTTATATTGAACACTAACTCTGGGTTGCCACAAAAGTTTTTTAAAAAAGCTCTCTCCAAGTTCAGTGGCCTTATAATAATCTAATCTCAAGGTCGGTGTTAAAACCCAAGGAGAAGATTTATTTTTTTGGTATTGATGACGTGAATAAAATCCAAGTTCATACCACATGCCCGAGATTTCTCCTTTTCGAGTATCTCCAAGACTAAAAGGGTTGTTTACTTCACCATTGTCATCATTAAAGAATGGGAGATTTATTCCCACATCATAATCTTCAAAACTCCAATCTAATCCATAAAAATTATTCCACTCTGTGCCATTTTTTTGATACTCCGATCTAAAGTTTAAATTCCTTGAATTAATATCAAGATACTGATCATTAATTTGAAAAAAGATATCATCAGAACCAAAAGACACAGAAGAAAAGTATTTAGATTTACTATCAAGTTTATGATCAACTCTTGTTATTAAACGAGTAAAGCCAGTTTCATTTTTAAACGCCCCTCTAGTGGATGGGTCATTTCCCGCTGGCATATCTAAAACAAACTTTAATTCATCTTGAGAATAAAGACCTGTAAGCGAATATTTTATATTTTTATTTTTATTGTACTCATAAACCAAAGTTGCATCGGTATAAGTTGGCGCTACAGTAAAGTCAAAATCTTCATTATCTTCGGCTATTTTTTTTAAAACCTCTCCAACCCAGCTTCTTCGAGTACTAAATAAAAAACTTCCCTTTTTCCCCACTTTTCCCTCAGCAAGAAGGCCACCATTAAAAACATCTAAGAAACCAATACCGTAATAACGGTCAGTCCTGGGTGTTCTTGTATTCAAATTAATAATACCGCCAATGGCCTTTCCATATTCAGGTCCAAAACCAGCAGATAGGTAATCAACACTCTCAATGGCCTCTGGCATGATGACACTTGTTAATCCACCAAAATGAAAAATAATGGGAACATACTGTTGATTCACCCCATACTGAGTATCATCAGGAGCCCCTCCCTGGATAACTACTCTTGCCCCTTGAGTAGAGCGATTAATTCCCGGAAGGTTGGCCACCGCTTTAACGGGGTCTCCGCCAGCGCCTGGAGTTGAATAGAAGTCTTCGTACGTTAAACTCTTTTTAGTCAAATCCCTTTTATCTGCCTTAGCAACAATCGTTGTCTCAAAAAGGTTATACTCAATTTTCTCAACGTATACTTTAAAAATCCTGCCTTTTTTAACATCAATTATCTCTTCATATTTTTTATAACCGGCCAGATTAACAATAAGTTTATATTTTTTGGATTCATCAAGATCAGCAGAGAATGTTCCTTTTTTGGACGTATTTACAACAACGGGCTTCTGCGTTTCTCCATTTTTAATAGGAAGGAAAAATAATTTCACCTGCTTTAATAATCGACGACTACCCATTTCAACAGCTTCCCCCTGAATAGTAACCACGTCACCAAAAACAGATAAAGAAAGTAAGAAAGAACAAATTAATAAAATGAGTTTCATCTTATTCCTCTAATACAAAATTAATTCCATAGCGAATCACGACTGCAACTACCTGATCACCAATTTTTGCTGGAGCAAACTTAAATTTTTTTATCGACTCAAGAGCAGCTTTATTTAAACCATATCCAGGGCCATCAATAAGAGTTGCCTTTCGAACTTTTCCTTCATTATCGATTAAAATTTCTAAAACAACTTTTCCCTCTATCCCTTTTTCTTTAGCCTCTTTTGGATAAGGGTTCCTATACTCTCTAACAATTCTTGGCATGGCAGTAACCATGTAGTCCTCTTCTGGAATAGGAAGGGACTCCTCGTCACCTTTATTTAGTTTTTTTTGATCTACTTTTTTAGCGATAGTGTTACCTGTTTTTGCTTTTATCGCAGAAGTCTCGTCAGATCTAAGAGACTTCTTATTCGCACCAAATACTTTTCTTTTGGTCCCGATATCTTTTTTCTTCACCTTTTTTTTAATTTTTTTTGTCCGCTTTAAAGGCGCTGACTTCAAGGGCATTATATTTGTTTTTTTTAATGGTTTTCCTATCGCCTCAATAACTCTAAATTCGACCAATTTTTTTTTCTCATTTTTTGGCGTTAGGACAAATGCCAATAAAAAAAGCAGTCCAACGCTAATGAAATGAATAATTAAAGAGTTATAGATAGGACGCATCTATTTTTTCACCTTTTTTTCAACTTGAAAGGCAAAGTTTTTCGCTCCGGCTCCTTTGACTAAATCAATCACCTCAATAACCATCCCATGGGTGGCCATCTTATCCGCAATCATAATCACCTGAGTTTCAGCATTCACTTTAATAGACTTTTGTATTTCAGTCTTTAAGTCATCCGGCGAAATCAACACGCCATTTAGCATGACGTTCCCACTTTTTAAAATCGTAACCCCAAGAGTTTTTTGCTCAATTTGGTCAGTATTTTCCGCACTTGGAAGTGTTAAATCCATTGCTGTTTTAACCATCATTGGTGTTGTCACCATAAAAATAACAAGTAAGACTAAAACAACATCAACAAATGGAGTAATATTAATTTCGTTTATGCCGCCTTGATCTTCATCTTCAACTTTAAAATCCATATTTTTTTCCTACCTAAGGATTCTCGCTAATAGCTGAATTTGTTGTTTTTGAATTTTTAACTTTCTTCCAAAAAAGTTAAAATACATAACGCTTGGGATAGCAACCACAAGTCCAACCGCCGTAAGAATAAGTGCCTCGGCAAGAGCAAACATAATTCCGTTAGTATCAATTTTTCCTGATGATAATTCTCCAAATGCCACGATAATTCCGAAGACTGTTCCAAGGAGACCAATGAAAGGAGCAGTCGCACCAAACGTGCCCAAAACAGAAAGGTTCCCCTCTTCTTTAGATTTAAAGGTTAATGTATTTTGATCTACTGCTTTTTGGGTATCTGTCGCATTTAAAATATTTAAAAGTTGCTGATAAAAAATACTTCCCTTTTTAGATATCTCTTCAACATCTTTGTGATTACGTACTTCGGATATTGTTTTTTCCTCTAAAGCATTTTCAACAAAAAACTTTCTCCGCTCAATAATAATTGCGAGGGCGTAAACAGACATTCCAATCAATACCAAAAGTATTAACCTTCCTAGCCAAGTCACTACGATAATCCAACCCACGTTTGTCTCCTTTAAAATATGGACATATGATCTCAGGCCAAAATTGCTCTGTCTAACCCCAAACAAGACAAAAAAATAATAAAATCGGCTACATAACAAAGCTTTTAAGTATGATTTTTCTAAATTACTAGAGAAAATCTGGGCTAAATAATTTTCATAAATTTCGGGTTTTTCTTGAAGATTTTGAGGAAATCTCATAGTATCCGCGACGTTACCTAAATATTAATCTAACAAGTGACGTAGACCTATGAATAAAGAAATAGACATGGCAAAAGAATCTAAAAAATCAACTTCTCCAGTAGTTAGCGCTGAACAATTAAAAAGCTGGTATAAAACTTTAAGGTTATCCAGAGCTCTTGATGAAAGAGCCCCTAATTACCTAAAGCAGGCTATTGGCTGGTCTTATCACGCACCATGTTCTGGGCACGACGCAATTCAGTTAGCGATTGGGCATATTTTTGAAAAAGAAGTTGATCATTTATTCCCGTACTATAGAGATTTAACCACCTGTGTTTCAGCAGGCCTTACTCCCGAAGAAATTATCCTCAACGGAATTTCGAGAGCAACAGACAAGGCCAGTGGTGGTCGTCACATGTCTAATCATTTCGCAAAACCGGAATGGAATATTCATAATGTTTCAAGCTGTACCGGAAACCATACTCTTCACGCTGTTGGTCTGGCACGAGCACTAAAAAAGTACAATAAAAAGGCCGTGGCCATTTCATCCCAAGGAGAATCTTCTGTAAGTGAGGGTTACTGTTATGAGGCCATAAACGGTGCGGATAACGAAAAGCTTCCTGCTATTTTTGTATTTCAAGACAATGGATATGGAATTTCCGTTCCAAAGTGTGACCAAACTGCCAACGAGCGCGTGGCCGACAACTTTAGTGGCCTTCCAAATACAACTATTCTTCATTGTGATGGAAAAGATGTCTTTGACTCAATTTCCACAATGGAAAAAGCAAAAGAGATTGCACTAAAAAACGAAGGGCCAGTTATTGTTCACGCCATGTGTGTAAGAATGGGCCCTCACTCAAATAGTGATAAGCATGAGCTTTACAGATCACCAGGGGAGATCGCTGAGGCAATTGCTCAAGACCCAATTCTTAAATATGAAAAGCACCTTTTAGAAAGTGGCGTTATTACAGAAAAAGATATTGAAACAATTAACGCAAAAATAAAAGAAACTATTCTCGAGGCTCACAAGGCCGCGATGAAAGCACCAGCACCAAGTGAAGATAGCATTTATGATTATCTCTACGCACCAGCTTACGAGTCTACTAAGTACCCTACTGGAGAACACAATGACTCAGGCGAAGAAATAAAATTTATCACCGCTATTAACGAAACACTTAAAGCTGAATTCCGCCACAACCCTGATACTTTTTTATGGGGTCAAGATATCGCCAATAAAGACAAAGGCGGGATTTTTAATGTGTCTAAAGGAATGCAACAAGAGTTTGGAAAAGAACGTATTTTTAACGCTCCCATCGCCGAAGACTTTATTATGGGTACAGCAAATGGTTTTTCGAGGCTTGATAAGAAAATTAGAGTTGTGGTTGAAGGTGCCGAGTTTGCCGATTATTTTTGGCCAGCAATGGAGCAATTTATCGAATGTACCCACGACTACTGGAGAAGTAACGGAGCATTTGCACCAAACGTCTTAATTAGACTGGCCAGTGGAGGTTATATAGGTGGTGGACTTTATCACTCTCAAAACCTTGAGGCGGTGTTCACATCCATTCCAGGAATTAGAGTTGTTTCACCCTCATTTGCTGATGATGCCGCGGGGCTTCTTCGTACTGCGATGAGAAGTGAAGGGCCTACGATGTATCTTGAGCCAAAAGCACTTTATAACGCAAAGTCTGCGATGACTTCAGTGCCTAAAGACTTTGAAGTACCGTTTGGTGTGGCAAAGACTAGAAAAACAGGGACAGATCTAACTGTTGTTACTTACGGTAATACCACTCATTTTTGTTTAGAAGCAGCAGAAGAACTTGAAAAAGAAGGCCACTCAATAGAGGTTATTGATCTACGGTCACTAGTGCCCCTAGATAAAGAAACAATTCTTAATTCAATTAAGAAAACAAATCGCTGCGTTGTTGTCCATGAGGATAAGGTTTTTGGCGGATTTGGAGGAGAAATCGTTTCGACAATTATGGAAGAAGCTTTTGAGCATCTAGACGCGCCTGTTGGAAGAGTTGGCTCAACCTTTACACCTGTTGGCTTCCATAGGGCATTAGAAAGAGCAACTCTACCTAATACTGAAAAGATTAAAATCTCTTTAAAAAAGTACCTAAATTACTAATTTATTAAAAAAATTAAACAGCACTAATTTTTAAACTCCACCTGGTCGAATATACATAAAACAAAATATGCGGAGTTAAATATATGGTTCCTAACAACATTGAGTACCCAAAAGTCAGACAACAGGGAACAATGCAGATCTATAATACGCGCCCTGTTCATGCATCAAAAGTAAATGCTCTAAAAACAGCACACAATACACTTGGTGATACTAAGTATATGAAACCTCATAAAGTTAACTATCAAGCTCACATCCCGACACAACAAGACTGGTTAAAACAGCTTGATTTATATTGAAAAAAAGAAGCTAATCTCAATTATTAATTTACACACCTTTCTTTTCAAGGGTTAAATCTCCTCCGTCAGAGGAGATTTTTTATGTTATATAAAAAGCATATATTCATATGTACAAGATGTAATAAAGACAATGAGGAAAACCCTTTAGGGGAGACTCTGTTTAATCAAATAAAATCCAAAATAAATAAAAAAGATCTTAAAGAAAAAGGATATAGATTATCACCTTCTGGATGTATGGGGCTTTGCTCTAAGGGAATAAACACCGTCATTTACCCAGCTGGTAATTTTTTTCAAAATCTAAAGGCCGATCAGGACTCCATAGACTTAATTCTTAAGGAACTAGAGTAATGGAAATCATTGGATGGATTGGTGGTATATTTTTAAGTCTTTGCGCCATACCAGAAATGCTTAGAGCAATAAAAGACAAGCGTTGTTACATTGGGCATGGAATGCTATTTTTTTGGGGTGTTGGGGAAATCTGTTTATTTATCTATGAATTCAAAACCATGGCCTGGGCAAGAATAATAAATTATTTATTTAATATAATCTGTATCAGTATTTTATACTATTACAAACTCAAAAGGCCGACACCAAAATCTCATTTCGCTTAAAGAATTTTCTTATCATCCAAATAGTAATTAAGTAGCAAATAGAAGTTATTATCCCAGTGACAATAAAAACATTAAAGAAATTGATCACGAGGTCTGAATGAAAAAATAAAACCCCAAATACTCCAGAACTAATAGATCCTATTAGTGCACCAAAAAAGCTAGCAACAAATGATAAAAAGACAAACTCATTTTTAATCATCATTTTTATATCTTTATTTTCAACACCAATTAGACGATATAAAAACAAGTCATTTGTTCGTTGTGAAAGATGTTGAGAAATAAGGTTTACAAGAACAAATATCCCGACAATTAAAACTAAAAGACTCATACTCGCCAAGGCGATGGCCATTTGTTTTAATACTGATGTCACTTTTTCTATTACTCGGTTGAGATCTACCATACTAACATTTGGAAACTCTTTAGAGATTTCTAAAGTAAGATTTTTTTGAAAACTAGAAATTGCAAATAAAAATGTTTTTGGTGCATCGTTAATAACGCCGCTTGGAAAAATAATAAAAAAGTTAGGAAGAAAAGAACTCCACCTGACTTTCCGAAGATTAATAACCTTGGCGTTTTGTTCAATTCCTAAAATATCAAAAGTTAAAACATCTCCAATTGCGGCACCTATCCTCTTTGCGTATCGATACTCAAGACTAACAGGAGGTATTCCTTTTCCATTCCAAAGTCCAGGCATTGCATCTCCTGACTTTATTACTTCGGCTACACTTAATTTCTTTCTATATGAAAGATTTACTCCACGGTTACGAAAACGTTCCTGCCTTTGACCTTCCCTGGAGAAACTCTCTTTATCTTTTGATTTAACTTTTTTTCCATTTATCTTTAAAAGCCTTCCACGAATCATTGGAGAATCACCAAGAAGATTTATCTCTCTTTTTTTTAAAAATTCTCTAATCTTGTGATCTTGACCTTCTTGAATATCAAATAAAAAGTTATTTGGTTTATCTTTCTTATCAAGGTCAAGTTCACTAGTGATTGAACTTCTGAGCCCCGGGATAAATGTAATTAGAAAACTACTTAAAAATAGTGACAGAAATATAGAAAGTGTTTTCAATCGATACCGGGTTAAATATCTTGCCGTCATTAACCGATATACATTTTTGATATTAATTTTACTTTCTAATACTTTTAGTATTTTACTACCACCAAAAAATACAAACATTGAGGTTACCAATATAATGCAAAAGAATGCGCCTCCGATAACAAACGAATGAGAAAAGAAAACACATAAAAAAAACAGACCAATTAAAAGAGGAAGATAAGAAGTAAATCGTATTTTACTTTTTACTTCTGGCATTAATAGCACTGACGCTGAGTTATTTAATTCATTTCGAAGAAGCGGGTAACAGATACAAACAACCCCAAAAGCAGAAATGACAAAGGAAACAAAAGCATTGAATAAGGTAATTCTCAATTCGAAATCAAAACCTAAAGCAATTGACACGAGAGGGGATAAAACATTACTCATAATTAAACAAGTAAGGTATGAAATTAACACTGATAAAATAGAAAAAAGTGTCATTAAAATTACTTGAGAGAAAACGATCTCTTTTGAAGTCACACCAAGTGTTTTTAAAATCCCAAAAACTTTTCGCTCTCTGGATATATAGCTTCTGAATAAATAAAACACTCCTACTAAACTTAGTATAAAACTAGATAAGGAAACAAGGCCCAGAAAATCAGTTAGATAATCCGTAACTCTTCCAACCTGATCAGAGCTGTCTTTTGGTAAGCTAACTCGGTAAGTATTATCGTCAATCAAATCATTCAGTTTATTTTTCATCTCAACGGAGATTGATGTCTCTAGTTTAAAATGCTTGGAGTAAAATGCAGTACTTCCCTTTTGAAAAAGTTTAGCTCGCTCCATACCGCTAAGTGACAAAAACACTTTTGGCGCAACAGCACCCATTTCAAAAACTTGGCCGGAATCCTCCTCAACAATATCTATTATTTTAAAATCACTAGATCCAATAAAAAAAAGATCACCAATTTTAACATTAAACTGATCTAACACTTCCGGATAAACGACAACCTCGTCATCCTCAAGCGTGAGCTCTTTTATTTTCTTTCCACTTTTTAAAACAATAGAACCGTAAAAAGGAAAGCCCTCTCGTTGTTGGTTAACCAATACGAGCCGGGATGAATCATTGGCCCGCCCCATAGAAAAGGTATTAATCGTAGATAACGATTTTGCCGCAATGAAAAAATTCTTAATTTTTTCATTGATATCAGGAGTTAGTTTTTTTCTCCCACTAATTTTCAAATCACTACCTAAAATGTCTTTTGCTTTTCCTGCAAGGTGTGTAGAAAAAGAGTCTTTAAAAGATTCAACCAGTGTTATTCCAACTAGACTTATGACCAAAGTGAACACAATGTATAAAAAACTTTTATACTGGTGAATAATCTCGCTTTTTAGAAGCTTAATCACGTTCACGAAGAACTCCTCCGTCAAGGATTAGCGACCTACTGCATCTTTTCGACAGGTCCTCGTCATGAGTAACAAAAATAAGAGATGTTTTTTTTTCATCTACCAACTCAAAAATTAAATCAATAATTTCTTTTGCATTCTTTTCATCTAGACTGCCACTTGGCTCATCAGCTAAAATTATTCGAGGTGAAGTAATTAGGGCCCTAGCGACTGCAACACGTTGCATTTCACCTCCAGATAGCTCATGCGGAAAGTGACTCTCACGATCAGACAACCCAACCCTTTCTAACAGATTGCTTGCCTTTTGCTTGACCTCATCGATATTATTAATTTCGCCAGCAAAGGTAATATTTTCAATAGCAGTTAAATGAGGAAGAAGATGAAATTGTTGAAAAATTACCCCCAAATTTTTCCCTCTAATTTTTGTTCTCTTTTTATCACTAAGGGTACTAAAGCTTTGCCCCATAATATTTACCTCTCCAGAGGTTGGCCTCATAAGACCAGCAAGAAGGTTGAGTAAAGTTGATTTACCACTACCGGACTTTCCCATAATAGAGAGAGTTTCTCCGTTTTGTAGTTCAAGCTTTAAATCCTTAAGTATTTGTAGCTTATTATGACCTTGGGTATATTCATGAGATAGATCATTTACTGATAAGATCATAACAACTCCAAAATTTTTGGTACTAAATTCTTTGCCATCACTTTGTGTCCTTTTTCATTTGGATGAATTCCATCCTCTTGATTCAACTCATTGACCCCAGCAACGTCTTTTAAAATATGGGCGTAAAAAGGGACTTTTTGCTGTTTGGCCAGGACAGAGAAAGTTTTGAGGAATGCTTTTTCAAATCTCTCGCCATAATTGGGTGGAACCCTTACGCCACAAAAAAGAACCTTCTTTTTTTTACTTTTAATAAACTCTAAGGCCAATTTTAAATTTTTATATGTTTCTTTTGGATTTATTCCTCTAAGCCCGTCATTTGCACCAAGGGCCAGAACAACTATATCTGGGTCTTTTTTAATAAACCATCTTAACCTCGAAAGCGCAGAAGCAGTAGTGGAGCCCGAAACCCCTGCATTAAGTATCTCAATAACTTTATTATGGTTTTTTTTTAGATTATCTTTAATTAATTGAGGAAATGCATTTTTCTTTTCAATGCCAAACCCTTCTGTCAAAGAATCACCGATGAATAAGACCAAGGGAGGTTTTGAATAAGCAATTGTGCTGATAACAAAAATAATACCCACTAATAGATGTTTAAATATTTGAATTTTCATGTAGGTATTATAGCCAGCTTTATCTAAACTAAAAACTAGACTTTTTTACTTCAAACAAGGTTTTTGGCATGCTAAACCTGAAAGAAATCACACAGTAAAAAAGGCTAATTTATGAAATTACTAACTTTTACCTTCTTATTAATGACTAGCGTTAGTGCTCTCTCAAACCCATTAATATCTCCATTTAATTGCTCAATGTTTCACAGATATGACAATTTCTACCTTTCTGCAGCTTCAACGATGAACCCTGAGCTTGAACTTCCTTCTCCACAATATAGTGATGAATTCTGTTGGGAGATGGGAAAACGGCACGCAGAGAAGTCTCTTGCTCAAGCAGAGGATGACTGGAGATTAGATGATTGCAACGATGCCTTTGATTATGGCTTTAATGAAGGAATGGAAGGCTCTCAAAATAATATGCAATACCCTACCTACTGCTACACTATAGGACTTCATTCTGGTTTTTCAGCGCTGTCTAATTTCGCTAGAGAAAAAAGAGAGGATGTCGTTGGTAAAAAATGCTTAGAGTCTTTTGATCGTGGACTTGAAGACGGGCGAGCTAATAGACCTCAATCTCCCGGCTGGGACAACAAATTGGCGGTGTGTTACCGCGCTGGTTATAATAACTTTTAATACTCTTTTTGAATATCTTCTTCCTCGGAAAGTAAGCATGAGGCTATAATTAATTGTTGAGCTTCAGAGGTAAGGCCTGCAAAGGTTTCATAATCTTCGCAGGTTATTTGTTTTTCAATACAGGACCCAATATACTCCTTTGCCTTCATTTTTCCATAAGACTTAATTAGTTCGAAGACAAAACTTTTTTTCGTTCCTAATGACTCAATCGTACTATCCACTTTTTTTGAGGCCTCTTTTTTTGCCACTGACAACACTTCTTTACTAACGCAAATATCTAAGTTGGAGCACTGCAAGCTCCCTACAACCTTCGTTTTATTTAAGTCACTCGGCTCTATAGGTGACAAACACATATACAAACCGCTCTGGGCATTTAAAGCAATTAAGGCACTATAGTTTTTTCGAAGTAGCGTATGTTTTAAAACCTTAGGTGCGAGGGCCTTTGTCATCTCTGCTTTAAGGGTGCTTTTTATTTCATCTATATCTTTTCCTGATTTAAATAAAGTCACTGCTCTGGCCGCTAGTTGGTTACTCTTTATTGTCTCAAGCACATCTTTTTTTTCAGAATCATTTAATTCAGTATCTCCTGAATCACCAAGAAGCTTACTTTTCACCTCTGAAAGTGCTTCTTTCTTCAAAATCTCACTGAAAACAATTTTATAGGCAGTATCTTTTAAATCTCCTTCCAAAAAGTCCATAACATCTGCATGAGCAAGCCCCTTGGAAGATAAGCTGGATTTATCTAGCTCAAACTCATCATAAAGGCTGACACAGTCACGGAACTTTGATGAGCTTTCAGTTTGTTGAAAGTAGTTACACTCGTAATATAAATGAATTTTTGGAAGAATTGTCGGGATTAAACTTTCAAAACCGGTATTTTCTAACTCTTCTTCTAAAAGATTTTTTATAATTGATTTAGTCACTTCTGGATGTAACGTTTTAAAAATTGCAAGATCTTGGCACTTCTTTTTTGCTTTGGGAAAAACTTCTCCAAGTTCATCGATTGTCTTAACTCCCGACTCCTTGAATTCTGAAATGATACATTTCTTTACGGACTCCGCTATTTTTTCTTCATACTTATATCCAAGGGTAATATCATATTCTCTAATTTTTGGATGATTTACTAATTCATCAACAGTAATAATTTTGGAAGCATCACCAATTCCTAAGATAGAACACTCAACCGCGGCACTTTCAATCATTTTCCCCAGTTCAACTCCGGGAATACTGTTCGATTGAATCTCTTCTTTTTTTTCAGCCTGACACTCTAGTAAATTATCTTTCCACTCACCTTCAACTTGACCATTTCCTGTTAGTAAAAAACCATCACCTAAAACTTCATTAATTCTATCCTCTGAAGTTTTTATTTCGCCGACTTGACTCTCTATAACTCTTGTCACTGTTTCAAAGTACGCTGCGAGAGTCAGTCTCGATAAACACCTTTCTGGGTCTGCTGCGTAATTTGTATTACTGTCATCATCATTTCGTTCTTCTTTTGACTTTCTTACTTCATCCTCAGCGCACTTTTGAAAATCTCCATCAATCCCAAGTAATGACTCTGATACTTCTGCTACAATTTTCACTCTTGAATCAACATCATCAACAACCGACATTATTGAATTACCTACCTCATATGGCAGTACCAACTCCATCAACTCTTTAGTCACTCCAAAAGAGATATCATCGACACAGGAAAAAAGTCTTTCTGAAATTTCTTCTTGAGAAATTTTTGATAAAACTTGGTAATTAATAGAATCTCCTTCAAAGATTACTTCGTCAGAATCAAAGTTCTCAACAAATTTTTTTTCTCCATCTCCTAAACATCCACGAATGCCCTGTTTTGAAAAATAATTCTCGACGAGTTCTTGCGCCTCTTTATTGAGATTATGCTTATCTAGGTATATTTTTGCTCCCATAAGGACTCGCTTTGGTCCACCGACACGAGTTAAGTAATCAGAAGACGAAATTAATCCAGAGACAACACATGAATAAAGCCTGTCAAGAAGCATTGGCTCACCCTTTTTATCTTGAGGGTTAAAGGTTTTAAAGCATTTACGCATTTCATTTTTGGCCTTTTGCTTTAAAACAATCATGGCCTGCTCGACACAGTTTTTCTTAGAACAAAAATTCTCGTCACAACGATCCTGTTTATCTAAACATAAAAGCTCTGCGTTTTCATCGCCAATAAAATCATCTAATAAGAATTCACTTAAATCAAATGCTATCTGGCCGATTGCTTTTGTTGTAAATTCCTTAGTGCAATTCTCTGGACCTGATTTGAAAGAAATATTTTTACTTAGACAATTTTTAAAACTATGAAGGCTTTTTTCCATTAACTTATGACAACTCTCATCCAAGGTCTCACATAAATAAAACTTCTCACCGTTAGCTCCAGTTAATGGCAGTCTCTTTTGCTTTATAAGTCGTTGTAAAATCAAAGTCGCACCAAATACATACATGTTTTCTGATGCTTGAGAAGAAGATGATGCTAGCGTGACTTGGTTAACCATTTCTTTAAGCTCTGTTCTTGTTGGTTGAAGATCACGAACAACCTCCAAGCTGTCTAATTGATTTAATATTTCTTTACGTGCCAATCCCTTAAAGCCAGGAATGGACTTACCTATTTTCAAAATTCTTCCATATAAAGATTTTTTCTTCTTACCTAGTTCGTATTTTTCCTCACTGCCGTAATTGGCCTCTTCATAAACACCGTCATTAAAGCTGATCTGAGTTTCAATAACTTCATCTGGAAAACAAGGTAGTTTTTGTCTTTGAATATAGTTTTCATCTTTGGATAAAATTTCAAAAGAAGGTACGGTGCTATTTAAAAATTGAACGGAAGTACTTTCGCCTGACGTAACAGACAATGATGGATCCGCCGATCTTAAAACTGATAAACTTCCATCAGCTGCAATTATTGGCTCTACATTCTTTGAAATATCACAGTTAAAAATTTTACTTTTTGGTAAAAAGGTAACCTCAGAAAAAATATGCTCCATAAGCTGACTTGGAGCTATTTTTTCATACAAAAGCTCAACATTTCCACAGTTCTCAATGTCATCATTATTGGCGAGGGAGTGAAGAAGTCTTTCCAGCTCTTCGGTGTTATATCTTTTGCCTGTTGTGAAACAGTTTGAGGCAGGGATTTCGGACTCTAAAGAAAAGCCAAATACTCGAGGGTAACTACAAACTAAAAACTTTTGTTCTTTACCTGTAGACCGAGTTTTCTTATAAATATAAAATACTTTTGACTCTTTACCTGAAGAAACAGAAGCAGAGGAAAATACAGTTTGCACATGTTCCCACGTCAGAAGTGGGCTAATGAGATCCTCAATGGCAACTGACTGAAAGCTGATCAATAAAACAAAAACTATAAGTCTTTTAGGAAGAATTACCATAAAGATTTTATCGGTATTCGATTAATTTTCTTTAAATATAAGACTTTGGAATAACAAGTATTTAGAGACATCACTTTGCTAAATAATTCTCCTAGGCTCACATCCGCTTCGCCTCGGAGTTGTTCGGCATCAAACTGCCCTCCTGGCTAACTTCTCTCCTAGGC
>Ga0233434_1000248_pt1 | contig 67228 bp, 74 predicted proteins | sample SI_122_August201_4_FD_182738 | JGI IMG/M metagenome (GOLD analysis project Ga0233434, IMG submission 182738) | Seawater microbial communities from Saanich Inlet, British Columbia, Canada - SI_122_August2016_120_MG | ecosystem: Environmental > Aquatic > Marine > Inlet | place: Canada: British...
ACAAAAAGTATAATTCCTTGTTGGAAGCGTTGAAAATCCTAATGTGTTCTTTGTAGTGGTCGTGGTTTGTTGTGGTAGTAGTGTGGAGATAAAAAAAAAGTGAAATGAAGTATAGTTATAGTAGTAGTAGTATTAGTATTCCTATTAGTATTAGTATTAGTATTAGTAAAAATATGTCGTTGTTGTTGTCCGACTTGTCGTTAAGAATAGAGTATTTGTCTAGTGGTGTGGTGAAGGATATATGTAGTCGAAACGGTTTGTCATACGATATAGAATGGAGTCATATCGAGCGTCTGCTAAAGGGTGGTGATGTGTCGGTGTCGAAGTCGGTGTCGTCTCGAGTGTCGTCGAATGTGTCGTCGAATGTGTCATGTGATAGTCGTGTAGCGCTGCCATTCAGCGGTGAAATGTATAATGATAAATGTCGTGGTTTGAAATACAACAACGGTTTAATGACGCAGTGTAGGGTGCGTATAAGCGGTGTAGGTTGTGGAGTAGATGAGCTGAAGTATTGTAAAACATGCGAAAACCAATCAAAAAAGAACGTTCATGGTAAGCCGACATATGGTACGATAATAGAGCGTTTGAGATGTGACATTTATGATTACGTAGCGCCAAACGGAGAGCGTCCGATAAGCTATGTAAGTGTAATGTCAAAGCTAAATTTGTCGAAAGAATGTGTATTAGAAGAAAGTAAAAGATGTGGTCAAAAGATAGATGAACGTCATTTTGATAGTAATGAAGGTATAGTGCCAGAAAAGCGTCGTCGAGGTCGTCCGAAGTCAAATGCGAATAATGATTGCGATAAGTCGGTTGTGAAAGGTCGTCGTGGTCGTCCGAAGAAGGATTCAAAGGTATTAGAGTTGTCAGGTGGTGATGATTTGTTAGGTGCGTTAGTAGGAGATTCCGTCGCTGAACAAGTAGTCGAATTAGACTGCGTCCCAGTATGGTGTTCGGACACAGAAATAGTCCTAGATTCAGTCGTCGAATCAGACGCAGAAATAGTCCTAGATTCAGTCACCAAACAAGACGCCGAAATAATCCTAGATTCAGTCGTCGAATCAGACGCAGAAATAGTCCTAGATTCAGTCACCAAACAAGACGCCGAAATAATCCTAGATTCAGTCGCCGAACAAGACGCAGAAATAATCCTAGATTCAGTCACCAAACAAGACGCCGAAATAATCCTAGATTCAGTCGCCGAACAAGACGCAGAAATAATCCTAGATTCAGTCGCCGAATTAGACGCCGAATCAGTCGCCGAATCAGTCGCCGAATCAGTCGCCGAATTAGACACGATAAATGAAGAGGATAATGAAGAGGATAATGAAGAAGAAGAAACAGACGTAGTAATTAGAGTAGATATAGATAACAAAAAATACTTAAAATCAAAAAAGTCAGGTGTAATTTATGACGCTTCAAGTCACGAAGAAATAGGTGTCTGGAACGAAAAAACGCAAGCCATAGATTATTATACAGGAGATAATGAAGAAGAAGAATACGAAGAATATGAAGACGAGTAAGTAATTATGTATAGTGTTTTATATAGTTAATTAATAGTTAAGTAAACCCTTTTTTTTTGCCACCGATTTCTGGTTTTTGTGACTCATTTCTGTGTCTAGTATTATAGGTTAATTAGTGTACTATTTAGCGGTATATAATGGTCGCTTTTTTGTCACTCATTTCTGGTTTTTGTCACTCATTTCTGTGTGTAGTATTATACTGTAATTAGGGTAGTATTTTGCGGTATATATAATCCGTTAATTAACGCCCCCGCATACCAACCCAAAAGAAAATAGTTAGATTAATGTGTTAAAGTAAAAGTAAATTAATTAGAATTACATGGTAAAATTTGTTGTGCAATTATAGTTTTATTTTGTTGTATTGAACAGATATGTGCTTCTATGTTAGTTTCTGTGTCATTTTCTGTGTCATTTTCATGTATATTATTGTGTTGTTTTTGTTTATTTTGTTGTTTAATTTTGATTATATCATCAGTTTTCTGTTGTTGTTCTGAATTATCTTTAAATTTCTCCATGTGAAATCTGTAAATATGTACTGGTTTGTTTTGTCCTATGCGATGACATCTAGCAATTGCTTGTTGCTCAACAGCTGGGTTCCAGTGTGGTGATACAAAGTAAATTTCGTTATATTGCTGTAGATTAAGTCCTTCACAACCAGTTTGAATTTGCAACAATATAACCTGATAGTTTTGTTTCAATATATGATTACGTTTGCGTTCACTAACCCTTCCATCGAATATTTGTACAGATACTGAATTGTCGGATAAATGGTTGTAAAGGTAGTCGATTTCAGCTCTGAATGAACAAAACACTAGCTTAAGATTGTGATTCTGCAAATTGCGCAATATAGTTTGTACAACTGTATCTAATTTGCTGGATTGTGTAAAGCGTATATTTTTGTCGTAATCGACCTTTTGTAAAAAGTCATGCAATAATGAAGGCATAGTACAGGATTGTCTAGCGCGTAAGAATAGCTCTAATGGATGAGCGTGTATGGAGTCGTTATAATTGTGTTTAGTAAATCCAATAGAGGCATGTATGGTTTGTGATAATGCCTCTTCGCGTGTATTTTGCCATGATACGGTATTACTGTGATGAACGATGTCGGTCATGGTGATGCCTATAGAAGCCTTGGTGCGCTTAATAATAAAATGCTTAGCAATATCAGAAAGGTTATTATGATTAGTATAATAAATAGGTGATAATCTAAGTACAGAACATAATGAATAAAAGTCGTCTTTTTTGTTTTGTATTGGTGTGCCAGATATAAGCCAACGTATATTTGCCTTTAAGAACCTAGCGGATTGTGTGGTAATATTGCGTCGATTTCTGAGATGATGTGCTTCATCAAAGACGATTCTGTCCCACTGTATAAGATGTAATTTATTATTAATTTGTTGTCGATAGAAATCAATAGGTTGTATAAATATATTTCCATAAGTAGTGATAACAACAGAAGTGTGTAAAAGAGCGTCAATTGTGATTTTGTTTTTGCGATGTCCGTGATAAATAATAGGTTTGATTCCAGTAGTGTGAATGATGCATTCTTCCCACTGTTTGATAAGGACAGGAGGTAAAACGATAAGAGTGTGAGGTAATGGGTTGATATGGATTGTCGCGACCATCATTATAGTCTTACCAAGTCCCATTTCATCGGCGATGAAGCCTCCTCTAACTCCCGAAGGTTTGTCTCGGTCATGTTCGTTGTTGACGCACCATTCGACGCCGTTAAACTGATGTGGTTGATGTTGTAATTGCGCATTATCCAAGTATCGAGCGAATGCTGTCCTTGTAAGTTGAGATAAATTAGTCGCCATATTAATATGAGTATGTTAACGATATGAAACATAATTAGTATTATAATAGGTGTAAAGTATACTAATGATTTCATTTTTTTTGAAGAAAAAAAAGGATTGCTCCCAAGTTCTCTATTAAAAGTTAAAGTAAAATTCTAAAGTTAAATTATTAGTGGTTATAAATGATCTCAGGTTGTATAGTATCTACAAGTTGAGATAGTGTATTCGGATTAACAATCTGCAGTTTTTTAGCGGCTGTATTCTTATTCGTTTTTTGTATTTGTGTCCTGATTTCAGGACGCTCGATTACCTCTCCCTCTTCTATCTCTGCAGGTGTAGGTGTAGGTGTAATCTTTTTAGTGGTCTTTTTTACGACCTTTTTAGGTGTCTTTTTAGGAGCTTCGACTGGTGCTGGTTTGTCGGCCTTTGCGGCTTCTTTCGCAGCTAGTTTTTCTGCCTTTTTAGCTTCCTTTGCGGCATCTCTATCAAGCTGTTTCTTAAGCTTATTTTGGGCTTTGATGGCATCTACTTCCATCTTCTTCTCAGCTTTAGCTGTTTCAAGCCAGTCAGATTTCTGAGCTTTAGCCGCCTCTTTCTCTGCTAATTTCTTAGCTTTCTTCTCAGCTTTTTCAGCTTCTTTCTCTGCCTTTTTGTCGGCTTTCTTGGACTCTATCTCAGCCTTTTTCATGGCTTTCTTCTCAGCCTTTTCAGTCTCTTTCTGTGCCTTTTTGCCAGCCTTTTCAGCCTCTTTCTGTGCCTTTTTGTCAGCCTTTTCAGCTTCTTTTGCAAGTGCTTTTTGTGCCTTTTTCTCTGCTTTGATAGCTTCTTTCTGCTCAGGGGTTAATGATGTCTTTTTGTTGGTCTTTTTGATTTCCTTGGCTTGTAACTTGTGTATCTTGGCCATTCTCTTAATCCATTTAAGAGTGGTTTCCTTACGCTGTAGTACCTGTTTAGTGTTAATAATAGTAGTTTGTGTGGATACGGTTGCACTCATTTTGTTAAATTAGTGTGTTATTGAGACGAATACTGGTGTATTGTGTGTTGTTAGTAAAACTTAAAGTTCGTTTGTGTGTTGTAAAAGCAAGTTATTGATAGTATCAATAATTAATTGTCTTCTTTCAAGAACAGAAATCTGATTTCATTTTTTTTTTTCGTCAATACTTTTCACTATTTAACTTAAAAAAAGTTACTATTTTGCGCCGATTTGATTCATTTTTGTGGATAATGTGGTATTTGAGCGTATTTGGACTGGTTTTTGGCTTGTTTTTTGTAGTATTTTGATGTGTTTTTGGTCTCTTTTTGTGGATGGTTTTTGGTTATAGCATGGTTTATGAACAGTTTTCTGTTGTTGTTCTTGTTTGAGAAGTAAAAATAAAAGTGAGAAAAAAAAAAATGAAAAGGAATCTCTATAGTTTATGGAAGTAAATAACAATATTGTATCTTATCAATATCTTTGAATATCTTTGAATAAACGATAACATGACGTCAACAGCAGCAAGGATTAATGCTATACCAGGATTGAAAAAGGCTGTCAGTACCCCAAGTGACGCTCTGTGTAGAATGGGTATCAAAACGATGTCTAATCACGTATCAAGCCATACGGCTACATTCATCTACCAAACCAAGTTGTCCTTCTCCAATACTAAAGGTGGTCAAATTAAGAGGACAAAGAAGGTGACGACTAGATTGAATGAGATGGTTAAGCCGCCAAAGGTCGCTGATAAGGTGCCAAATAGACCCCCATTAAACGCTATAAGGAAGCAATCTATGGTGCCAAAGCAACAGATTTTCAAGACTATGAGGGTAAGAAGAGGCGAAGATAGAGGACCAAAGAAGATGGGGTTCGCCGATGCTATGAGGATGAGCATGAACGTGCCAATCAATAAGTTCTAAATTGACGACTAACTTCACGATTATTTTGTATTATTTTATGTATTTTAACTAACGTATTAAGGATTAACTAAAGGTCTTTTTTCCTGTCGCAGATATATACGTCGAATACCTAAAAAAAATGAAAGCAAATTAGAACTAGATATAGAAGACAATTCAGACGCATAGATCATGGAAGTAATAATCGCAATAATAATATTCATAGTGGTGACAGCTATCATCATACCATTCTCTATATTTTGTAGTAGATTTAGATACCCAATTTAACGTACCATTTTCGCGACGTACGTTAGGATAGGTCAGGCATGGAAGGAGAAGACAAATAAAGAGACAAACCTAATGTATTTATTTTAATTAATTTAACTGTTAAATAAGGGAGACCTTTTTTGCTACTCATTTCTTTTTTTTGCCACTCATTTCTGGATTTTGTCACTCATTTCTTGCTTCATATAGTATGTCTTTTTTGTCACTCATTTCTGAATTTTGTCACTCATTTCTTGAATATCCTAATATCATACGTTAATTAACGACTGCGGTTACCACTAACAGTAGATCATGATACAGTAAATACTTAACCGCGTAACGGCGTAACATAGTAACACAGTAACACAGTAACACAGTAATACTGTAAGACATATACACGTCAAAAATAGACGACCAATAACCAACCTTAACAACCCATTATTATAATCATTATAACGCCAATATAATGATTACATAGACACAAATATTCTTCCAGGGTGATTCGAACACCCGATGCGAGATTCAAAGTCTCAAGTGCTAACCACTACACTATGGAAGAATAATGCCACACAGACACAAACAAGTCACTCTCGCCGTATGACATATACTCAACACCAACACTCTTTAAGTTTTTTACAACCCAAATATATTACTTACCGATTTTAGAATAAATATCACTAATAAAATATATCATTATTTTATATAAACATGACTACTAAACCAAACCAATCATTCAAAGAAGCAATAGAAAAAAGAATAAATTCAATCAAACAATCAAACCCAGACCTAAAACAGATAGAACCAATAAAGAAAGTTGGAATGCCAACTGTAGATACTATTTTGACAGATTCTGTATCGCAATTCGAACCTTTAAAACAATTAAACGAATTATCATATCTAATGTCTTTAGGTGTATGTGGTTTAACAAGACCTGTGGAAAAGTCAACTACCCCTACAGACGTCGGTGACGGAGAAGAAAAAGAAGACGTGGGTGAGAACCATCCTGAATTCATTCTACTATACAAATTTGTAGATTATATGAAGAAACCCCCAGACGTAAACAAGTCTCTGACAAGTATGAACCAAGAACTAGATATTCTAAAAGAATCCGACAAAAAAGACGTAGATAAACAAAAGGTTGCTGCAGTAATAAAAAAAGTTAGTGAAATAATAGATGTATCCGACAAAGACAAAACGATAAATGACCGTAAATGTCTAATAAGTTTTGCATGGGAATATTCCGCCCAAGAAAAATTCGAAGAAATGATAAAAGAAGGTCTTAATCTATCGGATACAAACCCTGATTATACTAATAGTGACAAGATGAAAGGTGGCGTCCTTCCTCAAATAGAAAATCCAAAAGAACCCATGTCAATAGCCAAAAGGTTAATAATATTTGTATGCATATTAACAAGTTTGGCATGTTTAATGGGGTTATATCACAACATTACAAACATTTATACTACATTTAATGATACATTTCAGGGAACAGACACAGCTCTTCGCAAAGAGTTGTTCGGAAGTGACAGTTTTGACATAATACTATTTGTGAAGCTGATGGGACAAATGTTATGCAACACATTTCAAACCACATTAGAGAATCTACAAGAATCAGGTATAAAGCAAAGATTATTACAACTAAGCACTAATATAAATAATAATTTAATACAATCTGCAACATTAAAAACCGATCCTAATAATCTATGGGATTTCGGTATTATAAACTCAGTAGTAGATGTATTATCTGGGACACTACAATCCAGAATGGCTGAATCCGCGGGAATAGAACAAGAATACATGCTAAGTGCACTTCAAAATGAAATAACCGCTACTGTAAAAAGAGAATTCGTAGAGAAACGATATTTACTAGCTAACACGTTCGAGACAATAATATATTGCATAAATGGTTTGACTGTTAGTACAGTAATAGCTCTAAATCAGTACAACCCAAGACTAGTCAACGCAGAGTCAGTAAAAATTGTATCGGCAGCCTCAGCAAGTGTAATGGCAAGTAACAGTTTATTAGCACGTATAAGTGGATTGACATCAGGTAGTGCAGTTTTAGGTAAAGCGATATGGAGGCTTGCACTAGGTAATGATAATAAGCCATCACTAACAGAAGGAATGTCACCACTGGAAATAGAAGGAAAAATTCCACACCAATTATATTTAAAAATGAATAACGGGAAAATTAGTGTGATGGATAAAAACCAGGATATACTAGGAGTATTAGATAACAGTATGTTAGAAGACCAAAAGTTACTAACGGGCGGACGCAGAAGAAGAAAAATGAACAAAAATAAGAAGAGAGAAAAAACGATAAAGAGAGTACGAATGATAAAATACAGCAATAACACTAGTAAAAGGAACAGAAGTAAGCAAAACAGGAGTAAAAAATTTGTAGTATCAAAGAGTATACAAAAATCAACAAAATCAAAAAAATCAACAAAATAATCAACCAACATCCCCAGATCCCCATTCCCCATTCCCCCTTCCCCCTTCCCCATTCCCCCCACATCCGCCCCCTAATTGCGTTATAAACCCAATAATATTATGTTTAATAATATCGAGGGAATAACCTCTCCTCACCCCCATCTCCCTGTTCCTCGGTTTAGCTCAGTTGGTAGAGCATTCGACTGTAGTTGTATCATAAATAGTAATCGGATTGTCATCGGTTCGAATCCGATAACCGAGAAGATAACCACCAATCCACAACCCACATCCCACACCCCACACACCACAAACAAGTTCGATACCTTTTTTTATTGAATACAAAAAGATATAATAATCCCCCAAAACCAGACCCCCATCCCCATCCCCAACAAAATAAAAGCATAATACAGAATAAAAGATAAAAATGAAATACTCAGTAGTATATATTTTTTATAGTATAAAATATATAATAACTAGATACCTAGATGCACACGAATAATGGAACAGAAGATAAAGTAATAGTCAAAGATATATTATGTATACCTCGTGTATTATCCAACATCAAAGGCAAGTACATAATAGATACATTCAACAAGCTAAACATATTTAAAATAAAGAAAGTAGACATAGTAGAGATGTTAGCTTTTAACCGAGCATTTGTTCATATAGACAAATGGATGGATAACGCAAAGGCGCACTATGCCAAAGCACGGTTAGAAGAAGGTAATGATATAAAAGTAATATATTCCGAACCCTGGTTTTGGAAGTTGAAATATTACAAGAAAAATAGAGTATCAGAGCGAAATACTGGAATGCCACCAGTACATCGTAAATCGTTTGTTTCACACCAAAGCCATAATTACACCAACACTAATAAAGCCCCCAACACTAATAAAGCCCCCAACACTAATAAAGCCTCCAACAGCAATACACCCATTAGGTTCCATAATCGTGGCAGATATAATCATTATGTAAAAAAAGTATATCCTATAGAGGAAAATAGTGATGATGATGATGATGATGATGTAAAAAATGAAGAATCGATTGCTATGAGGGCAAATTATTTGTTAGCATCCAATAACCCGTCAAAACCGTCAAAACCGTCAAAACCGTCAAAACCAACAGAAGAGAAGGAACCACGCACACTATCAATAATCAATCCAGACAAGTTAGAATCGAATACAATTTATTGGGAAGACATAATTGGTAGTAATACAGAGGACGAAGAAACCAAAATAAAAACCAAAAAACACGCCAACAAAGAGAGCAATAAAGACGATAAAGACGCCAAAAACACCCCACTTGAAATACGAATTGATGTAAACGATGTATTTGATGAAATACTTTATAACAAAAAATAATAAAATTATAACAAAAAATAATAAAATTATAACAAAAAATAATAAAAATAATAAAAAGAATAGGTCATTAGTAATAATAGTAATAAATATATGCAGTTTCAAATCACAATCCCAAGACCAACTTCAATTACAACAATAACTGACGAATGCTATGTAGCCAAAGACACCGATCAAAAATCCAAAGACAAACACAAACACAAACATAGTATTTTTTTTTCATATGCGAATGAGCCATTAATAAAATCTATAGTAAGCCAAGGAATATTGCCTAAATGCAGTCAAACGAATTATAACGTAATCAATTTTAACGCAGACAAGGTAGAAATATTAATAGATTATCGCAACCACAATCCCAATCCCAAGACCACCCCCAAGACCACCTCCCAACTAGAAAATGTAACCCAAATGTTGTACGACTTATCGTCACAATTAAACTACCTAATGCAACGTTATGGCAAGTGTTTCCTAGGATACTATTCCACAAATGTCCTAGTAATAAGCTATGAAGGCGTAAAAAGGTTCGTCTACATTCCAAAAAGCGAAGACATATGCGATATAGTAGACAACACGCTAAGAGTAAGTCACCCATTTACACGCCACAAGTTGTATGAAAGCCCCGAAACCCTCGCCGTAAAATGCATTCCCAGTTTCATCAATCGCAAATCGATATATTATAGTTTAGGGTGTTTGGTGTTAGATGGGTTGAGATTTGCAAATGGTGATAGGTTTATGTTAAAGCACGCCTGTATTGACGAAACTTGTTATGAAGATTACATAGAAAGAAACCTGAAATTATTGGAGGACTCATTCTTGAAAGGCAGTAAGCTATATTATTGTTTGAAGAGATGTCTGCAAAAAGAAGCAGATATCAGAAGCTGTATTTACATATAACTAGCCCCCCTAGCCCCTCCACCACAAATATATTATAAAATAATAATTATCTTATCCTATGATATATGTCACTAGCTACATTCAAAAAGAAATCAGTCGTAAATAACTTGGGAACAAAACGCTCAGGCAAACCCCCAGGTGGTTATTGGTTACCTCAAGGTCCATTCGGTAATAGCACAAGGAGGTTGCAACTGGCGATACAAAATTATGGTACTGTAGGATTTTCTTTGAACGGTAGTAACCGAAATGTGGGCGGAGTCGGTCGAGATTGCAAGTTCTCAAGAAACGGAACGCCATTCAGAGGACAATATGGTTATGGAACAGGTGGAACATTCGGCAAGTATCCGTATAGCGAGCCCGTATACAACGTAAACCGCGTAATCGTAATGGGTAACCAGCACTTATATGTGAAGCCGTCTGTTTTATCGAATTATGGTATGTTGCACAAGAAGTATAGATGGGCATATACAGGTCAATATCCCCATTATTGGGTACAGCCAGTATATAGTAGTGGTACTCAGTCGAATACTGCAAGTCAAGGTATGTATTTACATAATTTAAAGACAAAGAATATTTGCTTTTTGGATGTAAATGATACTGCAAAATACGAAGGTCACTGTGTAAACAGAGGCCCAACAAGAATATGTGGTTCAAGCGCATCATCCTCTACTGCTACGTTGACTTATAATCAAATGGCAAGTAATGCGCCTTACACAAAAACAACAACCCGTCCAGTAGATAGTAGCGAGTATACCAGTTATGTTCAGAGAGGTTGTTCAAACCCTACATTAAAGCAGAAACCATTTCCTTATGCTGTTCAAACGGGTACAGGTATGAGTGCTAGAGGAACCTCAATACGAAAATTTGGTTCATCATGTGGCACAGGTCCAACATTCACAAGTCCGCCAGAATGGTATTTGAAAAACCCTAGGATAAATTCAAGCCAATCGTCAAGTCAATAAGTCGCACCCACGCCACATACACACCACACACCACACACATCCCAACGCATAAAGTATAAAGCATAAAATATATTATCATATATGTTATGTTTTGTTAAATACTAATTATTAATTATTAATTATAGCTGTTTCTTCTTACGACTCATTCTGTTCTTATTCTTACGACTCATTCTGTTCTTATTCTTACGACTCATTTTATTGCTCCTATTTTTATTTTTCTTATGACGACGACTCTTACGTTTATAACTAGTACCTCGCTTAACATTCTTAGCACTCCTAGCACTCCTAGCACTCTTACCACTCTTACCACTCTTAGCACGCTTATTTCTCCCTCCAAAAGTAAGACCATCCATTTCCATTTCTGCCATTTCCATCGGATTAACAAATAGTTCATTATTAATTGTATATGCGGTAACAAGACCTGGTGCATTAGGAGCATCGATTGGATAACCAAAATTTCGATCTTTAGGTTCAGGAGTTAAATATGTTCCTTTTTTCTTATTATCAGTCATCATTTGTAATATTTTTTCTCTTTTTTTAATTGCATGGCGCCTTTGAGCATTTGCATGATGTTGTGAATGTGTTGACATTTCTATTTAAAACTATATATATTACAAATATTTATTTATTAGCTCGCAAATACAAATACAAATAGCAAATATTCACCCAAAATTAAACGCCAGTAGATCCAAATCCACCCATCCCTCTAGCAGTAGGTTTGCTTAAATCATCGACAGAGTCAACAACTTCAACAACAATAGGAATAAGTGATGGAGCGCATATTTGTGCATATCTGTCATTCTGTGTCACTACGCGAACCGCAGAATCATGTCTTTCTCTGTGTCTGTTAATAACATCGAAAACTGACATAATATTCCCCCTATACCCAGCATCAATAATGCCTACACTATTAGCTGCACGCAGATCAGTTTTATATATACTGGACCTAGGATACAAATAGTAGCCAGTATTATGAGAAAAGGTGTGGTCCTTATTGTATATTTGCGCGGAGCATTTGATTAAATAATTTAGTTTGACGATATTGCTGGTTGTGATAACGCATTTTTGTTTATTGTCGGATTCGTGAACAACCTGACATATTTTGCATAATACGCTCCGATTACCAGCATTCACACCACCCCCTGCAGCACTACAGTCACCGCTCTCACCGCTCTCACCGCTCTCACCAGCAACACAGACGTTATAAGGAGCGTATAAATCAAATCCAGCATCAATAAATTCACTACTACGAACCTTATTATTATGTTTTTCGGCGTCCTGAATATATTTTTGTTTAAGGTCGGATAGATTACACTCAAAGTCATTAGTGTGTTCATCGACGAATAATTTAAGCACCATATATTTATCGTAATCTGCGGTCATCTTCTTCTCTTATACAGATGATATATGGTAGTGTTTAAGTAATTTACGCACTCGAAGTTTTTATACATTTTACCTTTTTTACCTTTTTTTACCTTTCCTGATAATCCAAGTCAAATAATCCAAGTCAAATAATCCAAGTCAAATAATCCAAGTCAAATAATCCAAGTCAAATAATCCAAGTCAAATAATTTAAATCTAAACAAATAATAACTAGTACAAATAATGTCAGACCCAATATCAGAACTCATATCATCCATTCTAAGTGTATTTGTAGACCATCCCAAATCAGTATGCATGACGTATCTACAGCATTTCAGATTTTCATTCAAGATGGCATTCGTATTTCTCGGTACGTTTGTGAGCTGTTTAATTCATGCATTCTTTCCATGTTATTGTGTAACCTGTGTTACAGATACAAAAGAGTATGTAGAGAGAGAGCTAACCAAAGTAGGTTGTAGAAAACCCCCTCAGGACAATACAGATGAATACATCAGAAAAATACATCAATTCAATACATCAGAACAATACAGATGAATACCTAATACACTCCCATCTACAAACGCCTCATACAAAGACCTCATATGAATATATTATATGTATTTAGTTTATAATATATATAATAAATATGAAGACATGGATAAATAAATTAAGCAGTAAATTAAGCAGTAGATCGAAAAAAAGTAGTAGTCAAGAAATGATATTGGCTATTACGGCGACGTTGATATTAGTTGTAACAACCGCGTATAATGAAAACGTGTTACTAGAAGCCGTATATGACACGATGATAGGCAGAATAGTATTGCTGTTATTGATAATCGGAGTAATAATAAAAGACATATACGCAGGTATAGTACTTATGATAATAGTTGGTATATTATATTTTTACAAAAACAAGGATACACCAGCTATACGAAACCTATTCTCAACCAAAGAAGGGTTTACCTGGTCAGACCAAGAGAAAAGCGATTTTACGAATCTGATAAAAACCTTGAATCCTAGTAATAGTTATGATTTAGATGTGTTACAGAAATATGTCTCAAAAGACGAACTAAACTATTTTATGGAGAACAACATATGGCCATGGAGTACTGAAACCCAGAACAGGTATAAAAATGCACTTGATATCAATCCTTATGTTCGCATATACAAAGACGACGGACTAAATTCTGCACAAAAAATATACAACGAGTATGCGATCAATTACATATTAGACAAGCAAGAAAAAGTAATTGAATGCAAAAAGCAAAATGATAATGATAGTACTAATACAAATACAAAGAATAGTTTACCGAGTGGATGGGGTGATTTTGGTTATACATCAGGAATAATAAGTTAATGATAAGCCGATGTGTCAACAAAGTCCGCAAACCGTTTGCGTATATAGTTTAACAATTCGTCATCAACAGTAGTGAATTTAGTTGAATAATGATATGGAATACTTTTAAGAGGTATGGTCACCATAACAAATGATGGTTTGTCTTTAATGGTAACCTGAAAATATTCGGTCTCATGCCCCAGTTTGGAATATGCAACCTGTGCGGGAGTATTATCTACTCTAGACCATCCTTTTTCTGCAAAGAAAGCATCTATCGAGTGAAAATCAGAATTACAAAGTGTGCTATTCGATGTAGATGTTTGGTATTTATTTTCATTACTGTTTGTGACTGGCATCGTCATATTCATCTCTACTAATATCATAACTCGTAAAACCTTTAATACAGTTATGATAATGATTAATTACAAACCACCCAAACCCAAGATAAAGAATAAAATCAAAAATAATAAATCAAAAATAATAAATCAAAAATAATAAATCATAAATAAAAAATACGATTTAAAAAGATAAATTCTACATGTTTATAAATGGAAAGTACAGAACCCACCCTGCAACCCACCCAGCAACCCTTACCCCAACAACAACAATCTATAGGTGACCTAAAGCTGGTAAGTGTTGAAGTAAAAGACCAAACCGTTGCGTTGAACTTGATGGTAAACTTCTTGAATTTAGCACAAAGAAGAGGGGCATATGGATTGGACGAATCCGCAAAAATTTGGGAATGCATCCAAAAATTCCAGAATACCCCTTAGAAGCCACCCATCCATCAACAATCATCCTCAACCCCGATCGCCCAAAAAATTATATATTATTAAAGCCAATTTTATAAATTATAGTAATAATATATAGTAGATATGCTTCCTTTATTGATTTACATGAATCGCGCGATTCTACGTAGTAATATAGACGTAATACTTCTAAGTTTCGTATTTTTAGCTTTGTTCCTGAATTTATTAGGTTTCATTTAACAGCGAAAAGCAAATGCAAAGAAAGACACCGCAACAATTCCGAGCACGAGCCCCATGTGATAATTGAATTGCATTTCCCTATACATTTTAAGCCAGTGATTAGCCAATTCTTGACAATCGATTTTCTCAAGCATCCAATATTTCTTGGGAGATAAAATATAATAAAAATAGTTGGTAAAGAATGCAGTAGCAGTAACAATACAGACAAGTGACAAGTTATTCAGTTTTCTGTGTTTGAACTTAATATTATAATAAATAATAAACCAAGACATCAAAATACCTAACGCATATCCTCTGTAACTAATAGCCGTACGCTCTTGAACTATTTTTTCGTATAATGTTTTAAGCTCAGGCGGCAATTTTTTCTTGTATTCTTTAACGATTTTGCTGTGGGATGTCATATAATAAAAATAAATCATCCCAATAATAAAAATAAGAGAGATGGAACAACTAACGTAACAAGCCATATATAGATATCAACACATAATAAAGAAAATAAATAAAGTAGACAAAATAAATAAAGTAGACAAAATAAAACAATCAAATAAGTAGTCATTTTCAGATTATCGCTCCCCGAAATTGTTTCTTGCATCTACAACACTGTCTGAATGAGCCGTCCTGTGTTAACGAAGTGCTGGTAGTGTTTGAACAAAATATACATTTGTGCGAATACTTTGGATTTAGAATATTGTTATCGGTAACATAGTTGCTAAATGTCTGATATTGATAAGCGTTGTTGATGTTCGTTTCGTGGATATTCTTGGTGAAATTATTGGAGTTGCTCATTATTGTATTATTATATATAGGATAAATTTATATCTTTTATATAACTTTATCTGTTTTAGAATATGTGATATGTGAATGCATGAATAATTTATATGTTTATTTTATATAATATAATAAATGGGATTCATTAGTAAATATGGTAGATTCATTTTTATGATAAAAGTATTATTCTTGATTATGACAGTAATGGCAAAACGTACAGAACTAGTAATTAAAAGAGATACGAAGAAAGGAAAGACCGCGGATTTGGATGAACAACGTAAAAAATTAGAAAAAGAAGAATACTTAAGAACCCGTCTAGAGCTGATGTTCAAATTTACGATGTCAATATTTTTGATAATTGTGTTCTTCCCCAAACGTAAGAATCGTGTAGAACTGACATACGAAGATAACTTGCTGTTAACTGTGTTTGGTTTTATATTATTGTTAACCGCCGATTGGAGCGTATTGATACCACACAATATCATCGATGAATATATGAGCAAAGCACTATTTGTAAAATAATACACCACCTATACCTATGTAGATAAATACACCTATGTAGATAAATACACCTATGTAGATAAATACACCTATGTAGATAAATACACCTATGTAGATAAATACACCTATGTAGAAAATATATATCTAGAGTAATATATACATGATCTCTTGTTTTGAATCGTATTTACGTACAACTGACCCAAAGGCAAGGTATATCAGTTTAATAGATTTTCATGTAGTATTTTCGATTGTGTTCCACACCTTTATTTATGTTCTGGTTATTAAGGGTCTAATGCATTTGTTTTCAGTAAAATATAAGAATATATCTTACCTAGTTGCTGTGCTAGTATTATTGATGGTATTTGGTTATGCTGGACGATTATACAGAGCTAAAACAATATATCAAGGTTTTTTAGATAGAGGATACAGCGATAAAGATGCATTAATAGAGACGCGTGATTATATGAGAACAGGATATTTCACTTATTATTTTATGGGTTAATAATGATTATTTTTATGGGATTAATAATGATTATTTACATTTACAGGACAAATTAGATTCTTTTTCTTTGTGCTAAATACCCAGCGGCAGTTCGCCCAATCAATCCAGTATCGGTGTGAGGTTTATATATGTAGTTTTTGCTGTATGTATAACAGAACTGACCTGCACAGTTATTATAGGTTTTGTTATAAGGCAAGTCAACTGTATCGCCTAATGTTTTAAAATTTGTAGCTTTACTCAAACGGTTAGAAGGATAGGCAGTAACATTAGATGTGGACGCATTAGAAAGAAACGAGTACATTTATATTAACAGTATATTATTACAAATGTATTAACTATATATTATTCCAAAACCAAAACCAAATTAACGTCGCCCACAGCCACCACATCCAGGTTTGATGCTGTGAATTCTAGCAATCATGGAGCTATTAAGTGCTCTTGGTGCAACAAACGCTGCAACTGTTCGCTTATGTTCCGTCTTACTTTGAAATTGTCTAATTTGTCTAGCACTAGGCATTCCGTTGTCGATAACCATTTTGATTGTTCCTGGCATTTATATAACTATATATAATATTTGACTAAATAATATAAATTAAAATAAAATAATTGTGAAAACATATGGTTCACGAATTAACGACAAATAAAATAAATACCACGATTCCGACACTAACAAGCCATCCCCCACGAAGATAGCCCAGTTCTTATACTGCGTCCAACATAGCTTCAATATCGCTGGCGGTAACAACCAACTTATCTAGAGTAACGCACGGGTCAATCGCGCACTTGTTATACGTAGGTATAAGCTGATTCCCGTAAATATTTTTAATCGTCGTCTGCATATTATTTATAAAAAAAAGCCCATCATATGTACCATTACCGTTGACTGATGTGATTTCTCCATAAATATAGGTCTTATATGCCTGATAAAACAACATGACATTTTGTCCAACTGCGAAACTATTCTGCAACACAGGCATACTTTTACTTCGTCCATAGTAATTCTGGTAAGGGTTGTTAGTATTGTTTTTGACAGGCGTGCAGTCGCATCCAGTCACAATATTCGTTTTGAATAATTTGCCGCCATATACAGGTCTAGCCCTGTTAAAAGGCAACTGAGGCGAGTAGAAACTATTAGGGACGGTTCCTCTGCGTAGTGGTGCCTTGGATTTAAGTCGATTAAGGTATCTGTCGTATGAGTTATGTTTTATATCGCATCCGACTCCACCTGGTGTTTGTGTTCCAGGTTTACTAGAAGTAACGGAATGGCGTCTATTGGAAATCTGCGAATGAAAATAACCAGTAGGGACCGTAGCTTTTTGTACACTAGGCACTAATCTGTCGCTTTGTTGATTCCAAGGAACTCTATACCTGGAGTCATAAGTATTTACATAGGAGGATAATGCGCCTTTATTATCGCTGTATAGAGATGAATGAACGCCTACTGTTTTTTGCACTTTTTTAAGTGTTTGGTATCGATTAGCAGGTGTGTTAGAAGTAGGTGCATTTGTATTGAATGTTCTTTTTCTGTAGTAGAATGGAGCAAGTCCGATTTCTTTATTTGGGTAATTGTAAACAATAGATGTATAGTTATTTGACATTTTTGTATTATTATATACTATCAAAATATATTAATAGTTATAATATTTTATTAATAGTTATGATATTGTAGTAGTAGTAGTCCAGTTTGTAATACTGAAATGCATTCCTAAATAATTAAACCCTAATAATTAAACCCTAATAAATAAAAAAATGATGTAACTCAACTGTAATAATGTATATCACAAATAAATAACAAATTAATTAACAAGATAATTAACACGATGATACAATCTCAAACAACATCAATTAATGATGGTTTAACACGTATAAAGCAACAAGGCATATCATGTCGAAATTGTGGTAAGGTATATAAACGCAGAACAGCACTCGATAAGCATTTATTATTATGTGAACTAGTGCTGAGAAATGACAACAAAATAAAGTCAAAGGTCAATAAAATACACTCAAAAAATGGAAATAGTGCAACAGTATATGAAGATGATGACGCAGATAGTTACATACCAAGCAACAAAGATTTATACCAAGTGGTTTTTGAATTGGTGAAGAAGTATGAGCTGTTAGAAAAGAAAGTAGAAAATATAAATAAGTATGTGATAAAGGAGAAGAAAAAGATAAATATATTGGAATGGTTGAATAACAATCATATTCCGAACAACACTGCAGATAGTATGATGGAAGAAATTGTTTCAGACGAAAATATTAGTAACGTTAGCAACGTTAGCAACGTTAGCAACGTTAGTAACATTAGTCATCTGATAATAGGTGATAACAAACCAAAAGTATCAGACATAGTATGTACGATAATGAGTAACAAGCTAAGCTGTTGCATAGATAGTAACGATGGTAACCTCATACCGATAGTATCGTTTAGTCAGAATCAGAATACGATTTATATATTCAACGAAGTGAAAAACAACCCATCGTCGTCGTCGTCGTCCCTAGAAAAAAAATGGCTGGAATTAAGCAAAGAGAAGCTGAGTACATATTTGATAAGTATACATATGTATATAGTAAAACAGATGTCAAAATGGAAACAAGACAACAAAGCAAGGTTAGAGAGTGATAGCACTTTGAGAGACGCCTATGACAAAGCATTCGTAAAGGTAATGGGTTTTAATTCAAAGAGTGAATTGTATTACAGTAAAGCAAAGACAATAATGCATGGCAAGGTAAAAAAAGATATAAAAGCATTCATAGAGTATGAGTTTGAATTCTAATACAGCAAAAAACAACACAAAACAACACAAAACAACACAAAACAACACAAAACAAAACAAAAAAATAAATTAATAGTTAAGTTAAATAGTTAAATAGTTAAATAGTTAAATAGTTAATAAATTAAAAGTAATTGATTATGTTTTTTATTTTGTTTCTTATCAACCCAATTTAAATTTATGGATGAATTGCTCACGTGTGTAAATTGGTACCCCATTTTTTTGCGCCTCAATCATTTTTTTATTTGATCCTGAATTAAGCACCTCATCATTTTTCACCAACAACGCGAATGTTTTTTTCGAAACCGAATTCGAAACTGTTGCCGAAAATTGCTCGAGTTGTTCTGTCAACTTAGCGTTGCGGAAACCAGTCATGACTATTGTTTTTTCATACAGCGGATGTTCTTTGACATCGTCGTCGTATGATATGCAGCAACCACTACAGCTACCGCCCCCAACACCAATCCCGCCTTTCTTTTTGGCAGTTTCATACAATCTGTCCTCGAGTCCAATCTCTTTGACAAAGGCGACAAATCGCGGTATATCACAAGCAAATGATTCCGCCGATTTTTGCCCCATTCCTTTTATTATAGAAATAACATCAACACAATCATCGTATCCATATTTGTCATCCGTTAATATATCAGGCTCGCAATCAATAACCAGCTTTATTTTCTTTTCGCTGAACCCTCTTCCAAAGATGTTGGACGCCGCCATCAACGAAGTAATTGATGCATTTTTCAATCTATCCTCTATACCGTCATGTATTTTTTTCGCGAGTTTGATTTGGAACCCATCTATGGTAAGCAGGTCATCGACAGACATACGCACAATCTTTGGAATCGTATCATAACCCGCCTCAATAATTCTAGAAATGTTGCCACTACTAAGCCCCACTACCCCTATACCACGAAAGAATCCTGTTATGTTTTTTTCTTTTACAGTAACGTCTTTGTTAATATCAAGAATTACAACGTCAACTTTGGTGTCATTCCAAACATACTCGACACTTGGCATCTTAGGTTCTTCAGCTGGTACGATTACCTTACGGATATAAGGAATCACATCACCACTACGTATAATCTCAATCAAGGCGCCAACACCGATTTTATTTTGCAATATGAACGAAGCATTAAAACCAGTCGCATATTCAATCGATACGCCGCCCAACTGTATTGGTTCGAATTGGACCCGCGGTTTCAAGTACCCATCTTTGCTTGGACTCCAAATTACATCAACCACTTTTGCCTCTGCAATCTGTTCGGTGAGAACCATTTTGAAAGCGAATGCGTGTTCTGGATTAGTCGATTTCCTTTCATAAATAGAGTCATTATTCACAACAACCCCGTCAATATCGTAGATTGATTTCTCCCTCCATTCTACCAAGACCTTGGATAATGTTTGATTTGTAAGCTCCATATACTGCCCCTGCACCTGTCCCTTACCCTCCTCACCATGCCCATGACCCTCACCATGCCCATGACCCTCACCATGCCCATGACCCTCATCATGTCCATGACCCTTCATATTTTTATTATTTATGAATGCATGTTTGACACAAAGAGTGCCCATTTTCTGAAGGATTTTCATTTGTTCAATAGGCGTAACTAGTGGTTTAATCGCCTCATAAGCTACAAAATCAATATCATGTATCGCAGGGTTAATGGTCTTTTGATTAATGATTCCAGCAATCATGTTTCTGGAATTCGCAAATTTGGATTGGTATTTGGATTTGAATACATCTCTTTTCATGATGAATTCGCCACGAATAACAACATTACTAATGGTAGGCAAACAACGCTTCAAGTAGGGAATAAAGTGACTGATGTCTTGCCCAACCTTTCCGTCGCCTCTAGTAAACAGTTTAGATGTGTTACCTTCCGTAGTATACAACCCACTAACCCCATCTAACTTGCACGACACCAAATAAGGTCCCTTATACTTCTTACACCAGTTTTCCAGCGCGTTGGTATCGGGTTTAATTTTATTCATGGACCACATTTCGTAAGGTAATACTGCTTTTTGTTTAGTGGCATATGCATGTATTGGCGCACCAACCTGTGTGATAGAAGTATTATTAGGATATTTGTGTTGTACGTATTCGAACAATATGTCATATTGGTTGTCGGTCATGAAAGGTTTATTATTATGGTATGCTTTATCAGCGGCTAATATAATCTTGGTGAGAACATCTTCACTAAGCGTATCAAGAACACCGATCCCATTCGTTTTAAAGTCCTGTATGATATTTAGTATGGTGGTCTTATTAGTGCTCATATTAGTGCTCATATTAGAATACTAAGAATAGTACGATTTGTTTATTTTGTTTATAGAATAATTATTTTCTAACTAACTAACTAACTAACTAACTAACTAACTAACTAACTAACTAACTAACAAACAATACCATTATTATGTTTCATTTTTTATTTATCATAAGCATCACACCCACCCACAACATAACAACAAAAAAAAAGACTACTCTTTTTAAAAATTAAAATGTTATTATACGTTAATTAAAATACAATACTTAAAACACAATACATAACTATTTATGCAACGAATGTTATCTCCTCCAAAGCCGAGAGGTTATCTTTAAAACAACAATTCGCATTTTTTAGACAGTCGATGTCGTCTTGCGCCAACTGTAGTTCGAATTCTTTTTCCTTTTCTAGAACCGAATATTTGTTTCGCATTTCTTCTAATTCTCTTTTGAGTTCTTTAATAGAAACGCGTAATGAATCATTATCAGCTTCAAGCGTTTTTACATAGACACCATCGATTTCTATAAATGCATCTGTATCTTCTTCCATTATCTGTAGCATTTTAGCATTATTATCTTCGCGTGTACACTCGCCTTCCTCGACGCTACTATTACATACGCTGTCGCATTCGCTGTCGTTATCATTAAAGTAATCGTATGGTTCATACAATTTATAGTCAGATATAGATGCAGAATCAAAAGCATTAGCATAAACGCGGTTTTTTCTGGGTGCATCTGGTACTACGGTTTCACGTCTATCTATCGCAACTAGTGGTCTTCCTGGTGGTGTTAAGGGTGTAGTAATACAAATCCTATCCACTTCATCAACCCCATCAACGACGTCTTCATTATCTTCATCATATAACATGTTGAGATAGTCAGCTGCTCTGATAGAGATCGCCGTGTCAGTAGAATCACTCGAACGAGGAGATGTATTTTTATAAATGTTCCAATACCACGTCATTTCTTTGCCAGTATCAAAATCGGTATATTCTACATGACAATTACACATACCTCCCACCGAAATCTGTTTTTGTATGTCAATAGTCAGACGATTGTAGAACCAACGTCTGAAGTGTACAAATGCACTAATTTTTTTGTTTTTACGATGCAGGTAGTCGACCCTTTCTATGATACCGTAATGATTGAACAGGAACACGTCCTTCAGGGGTATCTTGCCAATAAAATTGACGTAGATATTAGGAATATAAATGCTCAAGGTTTGATTAAAGTTGTCACACATATTGAATTACTACTAGGTAGAATTTATTTAATAGCTACTAGTAATCAGTTTTTACTTTCATTTTTTTTTTCGATTACTTATTGATAGTAGTAAACGCCTCCTACCTCAACATATTAACTTCCTTTTTTAGCCACTACCCACAAATAAATAACCCTCAAATAAACAAATTACTGCCTAACCCTCCAAGATAATAAATATATTATCATAATATAAGATGAATTCTAACAACACATATAACAATAATACCCAAGACAAAAAAAGTGGTAACTCGCATGATACAACGAGTAATATTGTTAACGGAATTAATGGGTCAACGAAAACCATAACAAAGAACGTGGATAGCGAGGCAAAATCAGCCACACATCCCAATAAAATTCATGCCATCACCAAGGGTGTATTCCTGTTAATTTTAGCAGTTAGTGGTAATTTCGTTGCTGAGACACTAGGATGCAACACGCATGAGTTACTAAAGACCAACATGTTAGCAAAGCACTTATTAGTGTTTATGATTTTATATTTCACGATTAGTTTTACAAGCCACGAAGAAGCCCCTGACCCTAAAAAGAATTTGATTGGCGCTACATTAGTATATGGATTTTTCATAATGTTTACAAGAATGAGATTACATATTACTATTATAGCATTCTTTGTACTAATGATTCTGTATTTGTTATCTGAGTTCATAACCTATTACACAAGTCATCCAGGCAAAGTTCCACCCAATAGAATGGTAATACTAACTGATATTCAAAAAACATTATACGTCTTATTACCTATAATAGTGTTGTATGGGTTTATTGTTTATATGTATGACCAGTACAGAGTAAACGGAAAGAATAAATCCAAGTTGATAAATCTGATTTTCGGTGTTCCAAGATGTAAATACTCATAAACATAGGAAATAATGTGAGCATAAAATGAAACCAAAAAAAAAATGAAAACATTTTTCATTTATTTTTTTCTAGACAATATTAAATGTCCAAAGGTCTTTACAATATAGTTGATACTGCTGGCGTAATTTTTGATTTATACTTATTATCTTTACTTACAAGTTACCTTACCAAAGCTTTTTCGAAGTTCACAATCATGTCGAATGAATTGGTCAACCTATCAACCACCACCATCACCACCACCAGCACCACAGATAACTCATCCCCAATCGATTCATGTCCAATCTGCTATGACGAGATAACCAATACGAATGTAGTAGTGACAGAATGCAACCACAAGTTTCATACAAATTGTTTGATGAATTCAGTATCGCGTAATGGTTTTGGATGTCCTCTCTGTCGTGGCTCTATGAAAACCATAGAAGATGACGCGTCAGACAGCGATGAATCAGAATACGACGATGAAGATGGTGAATACGATGATGAAGACGATGAAGATGGTGAAGATGAGGAAGACGATGATTATCTTAACTCAGAAGATGATACGTATCCTTTTGAGTACATGGACGAAGACGACGATGATATTAAAAATACCGAAGAAGATAACATCTTATACTCTGTAAAATGGCTATTCCGTTCAAATCAGTTCGGTTGGATAGAAGAACATGAGGGTTATCATGATGATTTTGGAGAATTTTGCAAGGAAGCATACAAAACAGAAGATTATGTGTTGAGTGGCGTAAGATGGCTGTTCAATCGCGCGATGGAAGAAGAAAGCGAGATATACAACTTCTGTGAGAGTCCTTCAAGATGGCCTCCTATCGACTACATTACCTCGTATATGAAAGAACGAAATGTGCCTATGGGTAGTTTAGTAGATTCTTGTCTAGGTTCGTTTTGTACATTCAAATATAGAAAAGTAAATATATATGATAAGTGGGCATATAGTTCATCTGCATCAGACAAAAACTTTGAGACGATGTACCAAAAAATAGAAGACAAATGGTTTGCGGGCGCCAAATACCCAGAGACGGGAAACTTTGGTTACAGAGATTGTATGACGTGGCGTTACTCAAACAAATATGTTAGATAAATTACTACTAACCTAAGCTTCAAATAACATATTAATTATTATCCTTTAATTAACATATTATATTCCAATATCTTATCCTTTAATTAACATATTATATCCCAATATCTTATCCTTTAATTAACATATTAATTAAACCCCCCTTTTCTTTTCTTTTCTTTTCTTTTCTTTTCATGATATCATAGGTTTGGCTTTGCATTTGACAGTCGATTTCTCAAGTTGATGTCTGTATCCAGCATCATAATACTCAGTTTGCCACGCCGTATTGGAAATGCATTTTCTTTTTTGGTTAGGATTTTGATATACGTAGACAGAGGTATCTTCAAATATTTCTTTTTTTAGTGGCATTTCTTCTTTAGTCACGAAAGAACACTCTTTATCATTCTCGCTAGCGAATACATCAATAAAAGGCCATGACCATTTTTTAAATCCGCCATTTTCATCGTATATTTTTTTTCCTCTATGGTCAGTATAAAACAGCTTGTATGCTTTTATAGCTTCCCACCACACTATCCCCACGTTGTATTTTGCGAGTATTTTATCTATGTTTTGAAACTTGGGTAAATCTTCTTTGACGATTGTTACGTCAAAATCATCATCCCAATCTATTTGTTTATTATTTCTACGCAATCCCATATATGTACCAGCACACACAGACCATCTAATACCTACACGCTCTGAAACAGTAGTCCATATATTCACTAATTCTAATAAATCTTGTTTTTCCTTTTTAGTCATAACATCGGAGTAACATTTGTATATATTACCCTTAGTATGGTTAATATAATAAGAATATCCGTATACCGCAATAATCACCAGTAAACCTATAATAATAATAACTAAAGTATTATTTTTGGGTTTCCGTACACCCCGTAACCCCCAATTTTTGAGTATTAAATTGTACTTCTTATGCATATATATATATATATGTATATATTATATTGACCAAGTCAAAAATATATTATACGAAAACGTAATAAACAAACCGCAGGTAATAATAGTAAGTATAATATAAACTATACAAATAATGCCGAGTTTTTACATCCCAAGAGTTAGCACCGATTATAGTACTGAAGACATAATAAACACATTTCATTTGATGTACATAGGTAATGTTAATCGCGTAGACATCGGCGATTATTCCGACGATTATGCTTACATGTCCGTATTTCTGCATATAGATACGTTGTATGATAGCGAATTAGCGTTCGAGTTAGTAAACAGAACACATCGTAGAAATAACGGTTGTTACAAACTTTACGTAAATGAGATTGACTATTGGAAAATTTACAAAAATCTAAATCCAATAAGAGAAACACATATGAATATTCATCAGTTATCAAATGCATTAACATGTGCCGAAAACAAAATTGACAACCTGAGGTGCGAGTTTGAAAGTGAATTAGAAAAGAAGAATGACGATATTTATCGATTAACAAACGTAGTCCAGAAGCTGGTGAATACCGTATATCCGATGCTTGATGCAGATAGTTATCAATTAAAAAATAGGATTAGTTGTACTAACATGATGAATTATGGTGTCTGGTATGGCAAATCATATTTGCCAGTAAACACGGAAGAAAGAGAACGCATAATAAAAAAATATATACAAATACAGGAGCTATCTGAAGCCGAACCATGGGACGACCTAGGTGATATATTGAGTTCCTGTGCATCTACTGTGAGTGATGCAATATCAACACCACGTATGCACCAGTACGAACCCAAAAAAGAGAAAAAGCACAAGGAGAAAAAGCACAAGGAGAAAAAGCACAAGGAGAAAAAGCACAAGGAGAAAAAAGGCAAAAAGGACAAACGTTATCATTATGATGATTCCGCAAGTAGCATTAGTAATGATGATAGTGATAAAAACAATAGACAAAAAAATACTATATCGTTATGTGGAAACGAATAATAAAATATAAAATACAAAATACAAAATACAAAATATAATATAATACAATAATAATATGAGGTTAGTGAGACCATAAAATCATTAACACAAAATTAATCATTAACACAAAATTAATCATTAATATAAAATTAATCATTAATATAAAATTAAAGCATTTAATAATATTTGTCTTGATAATATATGAAGTTTGATCTGAACATAGATAATTATACGATAGAGGATATTCTAGACATATTTGATTTGACTGAAAATTATGATGCAAACATGTTAGACATAAAAGAAATCAAAATGCGTGATAATATAATGCGCAGTACAGAACTAGGACAACACGACATAGATAGAACTATCCAGTTTATACAAGATGCAAAACTGATACTGATGAATGCTAAAGATAATAATAATGCAAGCACCGCCACAACTGCAACCATTACAACCACAGGAACCATGAACAACCTATTGTCATCTTTTGAAAATAATGCTTCAAAATATACACCGCTTAAGGACCAATCAGAACATATGGTACAAGATAAAAAAAACAACGGCAATTACATATCATCGTATCCTAGTAGCTTTTTTAATGGCGTTATTAACCCTTTGATGAAAAAGGTAAGACACATGAATATAAATATAGATTCAAGATTTCGAAGTAATTACTATTCGCAATCATCGAGCAATTTTAATGCAAATATAGCGGAACAAATTAACGACGTTCTTACGATGCAACTACAATCGATTGAATTACCAACTACTTTTTATACAATATCGAAACAGCTGGAGAACAATTATTTTTATATTGACTTGCCAAATACGAATGATAGTGGTTTAGTAGAAATCCAAGAGGGCAATTATGATTATTCGGGTATTGAGGACGCAATCAATACTGCGCTGACCAATTTGGGTGGCGATTATGCGAACATCGTCTTTAACATAAATTCAACAGATACTTCAAATGGTATAGGTAATTGTTATGGATCAGGGAGAATGTTAGTAGGATTAAGTTCAACATCCACGCTGCCAAGTGATTTTAAATATTCGTTAAATTTTCAAAAAAGTAAAGCAGGGTTAGAAAACGATTTAACAGCGTTGCCGTTGAAGTTGGGTTGGTTATTAGGATTTCGAAATGGTAAATATACAGATAATTTGAATTATGTTTCAGAAGGTGTAGTAGACCTGCTAGGTATAAAATACTTGTATCTCTCTATTGATGACTATAACAATAATGTAAACAATAGTTTTCATAGTGCTTTTACGAGTTCTTTATTAAATAAAAATATTCTAGCGCGTATTTCGATAAAAAGTGGTACAACAAACATTATAAGCCAATATAATTTGAATATAACAACAACTCCTCGTGAGTATTATGGTCCTGTAAACATAACCAATCTACATGTGCAATTGTTAGACCCATATGGAAGAGCTGTGGATTTGAATAATATGGATTTCAGTTTCTGTTTAACACTTCAATTAGTTTATGACCTCTAATAGTTCGTGTATGAAAGAGATATAATAGTTAATAATATTGATATTTATAAAATCTAAATTATAAATATAAATTATAAATATAATGAACAGAGATACAATCTACTCGGGTATAACTACATCAGGTAATGCTGCTTTTGGAAAATTGAATCCAAGCAATAGAGCAAGTGATTTCATAAGAAAACAAAGTGTGCAAGCTCAATATGCAAGACCACTACACAGTAAAGCAACCAATTATAACGATTTATACAAACTCAAACAATCCTTAACAGTTCAATATGGTAGTTCTACAAGAATCATAAAAGACAATACGTTGTTACTAACTAGAAATAATATATTGGGAAATAAAAACAATCTAATATCATCTTTGTATACAGAGCTCAGTTTACCGAATGTTCCTGTAGTGTCTGATTTAGCAACTGGTACAACACCTACTAGTATAGACCCAAGTGTAGAGGCCCCGTATTTATTTTATAATGTAGATGCATCAGGTAACTTGTTTGGTAATACTCGTTGTGGAATTGCCAATTACTTGAATTACAAAAAAGGAAGAAACTTTGACTTCGTATCGGTATTAAATAAATAACCACACTACATCGCCATTCACCACTAACCACTCCCACCGCTAGTGTGTTTCAATAGTAACCTCTTTTGCTAATCGTTTAATTATTTTATTCTCTTTATCCTCGTCATCACAACCCTTACCACCCATAGCTTCCACCATTAATTTAGTATATCTATCAGAATGCTTGGACTCCGATTTAACGCAATCAGGATACTTCTCTTTAAACTCCTGTAATAACATAGCATTTTTACGCGCAAGCTGCTTGATTGCCTTTCTAATTTTTGGTTTGTGTGTTGACTCTTTATCCCATTTGTCTTCATCTTTTACGTAGATGGTTTCTCTTTTTGCATCGGTACAGTGTACTGGTCGTTCTGTAACATCTAACCCTTTCAAGCTTTTAATAATAATACTGGTAATGCCGTTTACGTAACCAACGTCACCCATTTTCTCCAAATCGGTTAGTTGTAACTGCAGTGAGTTGACAAAGTCCATGATATTCATAGCATCTTTGCATGTTTCATTCAAGAAAAACTGTAGATTGAATGAATTATTAGTATTGTTAGTATTGTTATGGATTGTGTTATGAGTGCCGTTTTTAATGACCTCCAACATTTTATTCTGTGTTTCTAACATCATCTGTTTTAGTTCGTTATTTTCTTTCATTAATAGCATTATTAATTCTTTATTTTTACTGTCGGTTACGTTATTATCATCAGTAAAATTGTCATCCTTACTCCAAACACCCTTATCACTAATCTTACTCGTATTTTTACTATTACTATTACTATTACTATTACTATTACTATTACTATTACTATTACTATTACTATTACACTTTTTTGAATGCCGCCATAGTCCAGATCTCTCCTTAAACGTCTTGCTACAAATACTACAACTATATATTTTAGCTAGTTTATCGTTTGGCGTAATTTTGGCGTAATTTCGCGCGCTTTTCGGGTATCGTGTGGTTAATTGTCGTACCCCACCGCAATCAGTACTGCATATTACGTCATTCACTTCATTCACACATATCCCCCGCACAATTTCGGCGTAATTTTGGCGTTGATTATGTTGATTTTTGTGTTGCTGGTTGTGTTTACGTGTGGACAAATGACGGCTCATGTCGCTTTGTTTACAGCATGAGAAGTCACAGCAATCACATACATATTTCCCCTGCGTATTTTTGGCGTAAAAAACGTTGTCATCCGTTGACATTAATATTCAACATAAATTACATCTAAGTGATTTTCCAAGAACTATTTTTAATCATCGAAAAAATATGCTAATAAAATAATTCACCATTTTTCCAAAATAAGAGCATTATGGTCGGATGTGACTTTTTTATTTTTTTTCTGGGTCTTTTTCAGGAAATCCCAGAATTGGACATTATTTTTGTCCAATTTTGAAAAATGTAAAAAACTTTGGGAAGAAAAAAACGCCCATCTGCGTTTAGTTCGTTTACCTCGTTTAAATAAATAACCCTTGACCCTTTAGGAATATTTATTAGTTAAACATCGATGCAGAGTACAAAATAGTATAAGTAACAAAAGATGATGCTATTACAAACGATAAGTACTTCATTCTAATGTTGACATTAATAATTATTTTTTTGTTTAATAATACCCAGGGTATATTTTTTCTTATTATACTGCAATCATTTATATCATTATATGTATTTTGGTAATGGTAATAGTAATCTTCTTTCTCATCATCATATTCATTTTCATATATTTCTTTTTTATCAACGGACATATCGATAGAGTCATAATCCTCGTCGATTGAAACAAATTGTCCCCATTCGTAATTCGAATCTGATATACTCATTATGATTAGAGCTTCACTTATTAATGTATATGTATATGAAAATATATGACAAATTATATGCGAAATTTATATGCCGAAATTATACGTTAATTATCTGATAATTAATCCACTTAAGTATCTGATAATTAATTCAAATTCAATAAATTAGATTAAAACAAATGAACACGTTATTTTACTTATTAATGTTAATCATCATCCCAAACACATTCATTTTTTTTTCAATATGCAGCCAATATTATAGCTTTTTACGGCTAAGCAGTTTTTTTGCTTTGTTTGCGATTATCTGATATTTTCTACCCTTGGAGCTATATTGTCTGGCACGTATATACGCCGAGTATACACCTTTCCTACTTCTCTTGCAAGTATTTTTCTTGCAAATAGGAAACGATTTATTTGGACCTAAAAAACATTTTTTTCCGCATTTTTCAAGCATTCTGGTTCTTTGCGATTGATTAGGTGATTCGTTTTTCCATCCTCTAGTAACACTACGCTTTTGACTTCTACGTTTATTAGTATAATGATTTTTACGCGTTTTATTCATATATAATTTATTTACAAAAAAATAATATAATAATAGCAAATATATATTTATATGGTGGTATCAAAAAAGACACAAAATATCACAATTAGTATAAATGATGGAAACACAAAACCACTAAGTAATGATGATATTCTTGCTGAGAAACTAGGATTCAGAGATGTGGTTGGTAACCACGAAGATACTAGTGATGAAGATGATGAAGATGATGAAGATGATGAAGATGATGAAGATGATGAAGATGATGAATATGATGAAGATGATGAAGATGATGAAGATATAGCCAGTATTGTAAAGAATATGTCGTCTACAAGTGATAATAACAACAGCACCAAAAACAAAACAACTAAGAGCCACATAATCAAAAATAATATGAATAAAGAGAAGGAAATAGTAAGATTATCTAGTGATAATTTATCCAAAGGAAAACAAAAGGATAGTATTTTTACTAGAAAAACAAAAAAAAAATCAACTAATCCCACAGATACACAATTTGAAGAACAAATGGACGCCAGTTTTTTTGGTATAGATGATATTGTAGAAAATGATGATGAGAGTACTAGTTCTGACGAAGAAGTTGAAATAGGTTCTAATGAAGTACAATCAACTAATACAAATAAATGTAGTATTAACCAATCCACTAATGGAATATCAAAATTCAAGAAATATACTTTTCACGACGTTGAAAAATCAATAGAACACAATTATTTTGAAAAGATTCATCGTTATTCTAGTTCTTTGGATATTATTGCAACTTATTTAAGAGGTCAAAAATTGATTTATATGGAAGCCAAAAGTTTCTGTGAAGAACGTTTGAACTGCCTGATGATGCCATCAATATTTTTCTCTACGTTAGCTACGGTTTTATCACCAATCGTACAACATTTTCCTTGGGGTATTTATTTAATCACGTCTATAAACGGGGGTATAGCATTTTTATTGGCAATAGTCAATTTCCTGAAATTAGATGCAGCATCAGAAGCACATAATATAACATCATATCAATATGATAAATTACAAACATCTATTGAGTTCATGTCTGGTAAAACGCTATTATTTACCAAAACAGAAGAAGACATGGAGAATCGCACAACCACCACCGAACATATCAACGACGAAATCTCTATGCAAAATATAGATGCTAAATTGGTGCGTAAATTAACTGATATAGAACATAAAATTGGTGAAATCAAGGACACAAATCAATTTATTATACCTAGGGGTGTAAGATTGTTGTACCCAATAATGTACAATACCAATATTTTTCTGATAATAAAGAAAATACAGGACATCAAGAAGCGAAAGATAAATACTTTGAAACAGGTCAAAAACCGTATATCTTATTTATCGGCGGTAATGAAAGCCAAATATAAAAAGGGTAAGAAAAGTCGTGTAAAGAGCTTACAACACAAAATAATGGAATTATACGAAGAAAAAAGCAACATTATAAAGGATATATTATTGCTGAAATCAGCATTCTCAGTAATAGACGAAATGTTCACGAAGGAAATGGAGAACGCCGAATTGAAGAAAAAGTATTGGTTCCGTTTGACATTTTTGGGTGGTATAGGATTATCGAAACGCATAGTGGACCCTACAAAAATGAATCAATTTATAAGTGAGATTATGAACCCTTATGGTGATGACAAATACAAAAAACAAAATAATGAAAATACGCAACTAAATCAAAAGGATAAAGAATATTATGTCAAAAAAACAGTCAGAAACCTTAACGACTCTTTTTTCAAAAAGACCAATAAATTGTTGAAAAGGGTTATTGATTTAGAATTAGATATTAACGATAAAATAGATACAACAGATTATAACAACGCCAATAACAAGAAACCTGATAATAACAACATCGATAATAATCACTCTCGCAACAATAACAACAACACCGGTAATAATCACCCTCGCAACAATAACAACAACATCGATAATAACAACCCTCGCAATAATAACAACAATCCAAATACCTTTTTCGATGGTGATAATTTTATACGTTTATTTGGTTTTAACAGAACACCTTCAGAAGTATTGAGACAAAATCGTGACAAATATTGTGATAATTATTCTGATAGTATTAACCCAAACGGAAGATTGTCAGATTCATCTACATCAGAAGCCGATATAGATGTAGATAACGAAGATGCAGATGATGTGAATACGAATCATATTTTGACTAACAAAAAATTGAACATCGATATAAATGAAGAAGTACTGTAGATGATTTTATAACTTGAATAGCCGATTACGTCCATTCATTCTATGGGAAGGATTCATATAATAGTTTTTTGTGAAATGCTGCATATTATTACTTGCAGTATAAAACATTTTAGTCGATTTGATTTGTGACGCTCGTCTTCTAGCATTTATACGATTTATATGGTCCTCTCTAACCATTTGATGATACTCTTCCCAAGTTTCAGGTACTCGTGTTTCAACTACAGTTTCTGCATCTCTGTAGTTTTTGAAATATTTATTATAAATAGCACTATTTTTAACAGTGGGATCTAATGGTTGTTTAATATTATTGGGTTCGCTATTATGGCTGCTATTATAATTACTACTGCTACCATCACCATATGCATAAACATGATTTTCATTAGAATACGATTGCATATCGTCTGCAGATTGTTCATCTGTATTATGTTTGATTGTCATTTTTTGTAAAACACCATTAGGTGATACTTGCAAATTCAAACCAGATAAAATATCATCATAGGAAAAACGGGGTCGTGCAACTGTATTACCATTATCGTTATCATTACCATCAAAATAATTAGTCGACATATTATTTATATAAACAATACATATAAATAATACTGAAATTACACAATAAACCCACAATAATCCATCAAAATAATAAAGTACTAACTAACATGTAACAGACAGTAATTACTAAAATACCAAAATACTAAAATACTAAAATACTAAAATACTAAAATACTAAAATACTAAAATACTAAAATACTAAAATACTAAAATACTAAATAGTATAACGCATGCATGTATTGTATTTCATAAACAAATTTAAACGTTTTGTTTTATATAAATAAAATGCAAATATCACTACTATTTTTGTATTCTATCGCAACTACATTATTTACTGTATCATCTATTGGTCTTGGTACTTCAACCAAAAATAACACATCAGATACAAATAACACATATTCCTATGTAGATTATGTGGACCTTGATGCATATCAAGGTTATTGGTACGAGGTCTATAAAGATTTATATGACGATACATTTCAAAAAGCGGGTTCCTGTGTTACAGCAAATTATACTATTTGGAATAACGAAAAAGTAGGTATCGTTAATAGTGAATTATTACGAAACGGATAATTAAGTATAATCGACGGATATGCGTACTACAAAGACGGTAATTCAGGTGGGGAATTAACGGTAAAATTGGATGGTGTTGATTTCGACGCCCCTTACTGGATAGTAGAATTAGGTCCTATTTATGAAGACAAGTATGACTATGCAATTGTTTCAGATAATCTTAAATTTACACTATTCGTATTAGCGAGAGATGTAGACCGTTTTTTCAAACAATATGACTCACAAGTGCTGGATAGTATTGATAACATGGGATTTAATAGAACGTATAATTCACCGACTAGAACAAACCAAAGTTCAGATTGCACATACATCTAATAACCTTCCCCGACCCTATCACCCTATCTATCTCCCATCTCTGGACATTCTACGATTTTTTCGATAACTCGACCAATTCGGCTAATCCTGTAGAAAACGATTTTTCAATAGACCATCCCAACCCTTTTACTTTAGCGTTGCTAATATAATAGCGTTTGTCATTAAATGGACGATCTTCAACATACTCAATAAATTGCTCATAGTCACTTGTATTATGAATCAGAGTAATCAATCTATGTGCAATTTCTTTTACAGTATATTCATCGTGGTCATCACTGCCTATATTGTAGATTTCACCCACATCTCCTTTTTCCAATATTAATTCGATTGCTTTTGCTACATCTGTCACGTGTAAAAACCCACGTACATTTGTACCGTCGCCTTGTATAGTGACTTTTTTGTTTTGATTCAACAATTGGATAAATCGTGGAATCAACTTTTCAGGGTATTGATTCGGTCCATATACGTTGTTTCCTCTGGTAATAATAATGGGCATATTAAAAGAGAACCTATACGAATTTGCTAGTAGTTCGGCACCAGCTTTTGTTGCGGCATAAGGATTTGTCGGGCATAAAATAGTGAGTTCGTTTTTCTTTTCTAAATCGTCTAGAGCCGATTCACCGTACACTTCATCAGTAGAAATATGGATGAATTTATCTATTTTACCGTATATACGACATGATTCTAATAAAGTATGGGTTCCTACAATATTATCGTATGAGTATTTTAGAGAATCATCGAAAGAATTTTGGACATGGGATTGCGCAGCAAAATGGACAACTGTGTCTATCTTATAATTGTGTAATAAATGGGTAATCAGATCTTGCGAACATATATTGCCTTTTATAAAAAAATAATTGGGCGATTCTTGTACAGAAGTATGAATATTTTGCTCGTCTGCACAATAATACATGGCATCTAGGTTTATAATAAGTGTATCTGGGTGTGTTGTATGAAAATAATTGATGAAATTAGAACCTATGAAGCCACATCCTCCAGTAATGAGCACATTTTTCATTTTTTTGATTATAATGTATAAATTATTTTTTTTTCGGTTTATTAAACCAATATTAAACCAATATTAAACCAATATTAAACCAATATAATAATCTCTCTCTCTTCAAATAATTTTCATTTTTTGTAAAATAAGAATATCTGAATCAGAGTATCTACGTGCTTTATTCGATAATTTATCATTTTGCGATTTATGTTTTAAATATTTATCATAATACCTACACGAATAAATTGTTTTATTAGTTTCATCGTTGAATATTTGCATAATAAAAACCCCCTTCTTCTTTTTAATAACACTAGCTAATTCTATTAAATGGTAGTAGTTCGATGACTCAAAATAAATTTCAAGCAATCTATATAACTTTTTTTCTTTAGGGTTATTATCATATTCTATGTCTTCGGACAAGTATTTTATATCATATGAATTAAGTGTCTTTTTTAATTCGCTTAATTCATAACTGCTTATGTTATTCACGCAAATATCAACCTCATATCCCATTTTACTATCTACTATGTAATTATATAAAAATAATTACAGAAATATTACCTGTAGTTTGGGATAATAATATAATATGTTATAATTTTATATAAATACGATATGTCATTTAGAAAATATGGAGGTACAAATTATTCGTCCAAACATAACTTGGTAAATAGTCATATTAATAATTCACAAAACTTATCTGTTGGCGATACAATAGGACAAGAAAACTCATATATTAATATTTTAAGTAACATAAAAGCATCGGGTAATATTGACTGTTCTGGCAATATTGTCGTTACTGACATATACGCATCAGGTAATATCGAGTGTTCTGGTAACTTAAAAGTCACAAATATTAGAGCTTCTGGCCATTGTAATGTGAGAAATCTTGCTTTACCTCAAGGTAGTTATGTAAATTGGAATGATACTTGTGGAGACGGTGAAATGGATTTTATCTGTAGTAACGGTGGTGGAGATGGAGGTTTTTATTGGTATAATATAGCTTCGAACGAAGCAAACCAAAATCCGCCCATTTTAATGAGATTAGATTTATACGGCAATTTGTATGCAACCCAGTTTAATCAGTTGTCTGATTACCGTATAAAAGAAAACGTTATTTCATTACATGATGATAAAGATAAAGACAAATTTACAGTCGATAAATTGAGACCAGTATATTATACTCATAAAGAGTCACAAAAAGAATCGATTGGATTAATTGCACACGAACTTCAAGAAGTGTTCCCTTTTCTTGTGAGAGGTGAAAAAGATGCTGAAAAATTACAAGCTGTAGATTATGTTGGATTAATACCTGTTCTTATAAAAGAAATACAAGATTTAAAGAAGGAATTGAGTGAAATAAAGAAACAACTAATCAAAGACTAATCAACAACTAATCAACAACTAATCAACAACTAATCAACAACTAATCAACAACTAATCAAACGACCAAATAACCAACAAACCAAATAACCAACAAACCAAATAACCAATCAAATAAAATAAAAATGATTGTATCAACAAGATATAGAATACAATACATACAATAATAATACAAGATGCAAGAAGTCAAGCCAATTTTACTAACTCATAATTCTCATACAAGAGACAACAATATCGAATTTATAGAAGAAGGTCATATATACAAGATATATGATGACAAAGACATCAAATATACCTCAGTAACAACCTGGGTTCATAGTCATTTCGAAAAGTTTGACGCAGACAAAATTATTGAAAAAATGTTCAAAAGTAAAAAATGGAATGAAACACACAAATATTGGGGAAAGAGTACAGAAGAAATAAAGACAGGGTGGAACAATAATGGTAAGAATGCTTCAGCAGCAGGAACCAAGTTGCACTACGAAATAGAATGTTTCATGAATTGTGCCGATGTGTCATATCCTTACACTCATAAAGATTTATATGATTGGTATGTATCCACAATAAAAGAACCCAGCGAATACAAGGAGTGGAGATACTTTTTGAATTTTATTCAAGATACGCCAAATATGAAACCATACCGAACAGAGTGGTATGTTTATCATGACGAATTAAAATTTGCAGGTTCTATAGACATGGTATATGAAAACACAGACGGAACATTAAGTATTTATGATTGGAAGCGTAGTAAAGAGATTACAAAAAAAAATAACTTCAACAAGTTTGCAAAAACAGCGAGTATATCAGAGTTGCCTGATACAAATTATTGGCACTATTCGCTTCAATTAAACACTTACAAGGCAATATTAGAGTCGAAATATGGTAAAAAGGTAAAGAATATGTTTTTGGTAAGATTACATCCAGATGCAGAACAACAAAATTATGAGTTATTAGAAGTTGCAGATTTGTCGAGTTATATTACAGAGCTGTTTGATTTGGTGATTGAAGAAAATAAATCAAGTTAATAAAATCATATTATTCATAAAATCATATTATTCATAAAATCATATAATCATAAAAATAATTATATAATTTAATATTACTTAAATATTTGTTAATGTGTTTAATATAAATAATTAATGGTACCAGTACTCATTAGTAATGTATTCAATATGTATAGTTTTTTTTCTAGTGAAACAGCGATAATACCTATTACATTTTTACATGGAGGAGTGATATTTCTATATGCGTATCTTTATATTTATTTGATACTATTATCGCCTAGGGAGTATCATTTGGAATTTGACAGTAGTTATGATAGCGATAGCGATTACACAACAGATGACGAACATAAAAATGTAGATGACACAGTTGCAAATACAAAATTCAAGAAAGATTACGAACATAAATACAAAGAAAAATTAGAGACGTTAAAATCAACGTATACATTTGAATTTACTGAGGACGAAAAAAATATGATAAACAAGAAGGTCGACGAATTAATGAAAGAAGAACGTAACCCAAAACCTTCGCCGCAAGATATACAAAGTGAAGCAGAGGGATTGATTCTAGGTAATAGATGGTTACCTTTAATGAACAGCTATTTATTTGAGTCTACACCTTTAGGTAATGTGCTTATGAGATATAACCAAAACCTAGAGGCATTTGAGTTTTATAGTGACAACACAATTCCATATCGTTTTTTGGAAACGGTTAGCCGAAAATATGTAGTATTAAACAACTGTTTACCTTTGTATGTTGACATGACAGAAGTGTTAAAAGAGAGTGAAGAAAAAATGCTATTAGAAGAGAGTAATAAAGAGAAAGAGAAAGAGGCAAACAAGGAAAACCCAAAGGATGAAAAACGAAATGTGTTTGCAAAATTGAAGCAATATAACAACTCAAGTTTTAGTACTTCCATGAAAAATATACCTCCGCCAAAGAACAATATTCCAGGTGCCAAAGTGCCACTAGAATCAAATAAGGACAAAAAAATGATTCTGAAGGAGACGTCGAATCGTTACAGCTATCAAGGGAAGATGGCAAACTTTCAAATGATTAAACAGGTAGACAAGAAGATTACAAATAAGAAGTATGGTATTTCTTTCGCGGATTTTAAAGCACAACAATTACGAAAATAAAGTGTCATCAATAATACAGATGAACAATAATTAAATCTTGTGATAATATAGATAACATAATTAGAATGGTAAACAATAAATCAAAGCGCAAATATCCACGTGTAATGACGAATGGCGATATTGTGGGTATTAAAAAAACCCTTAACCAATATTCGAAATTACTAACAGAAAAAAAGAAAATTGAGGAGCGTACTCTGAGTAGTATAAACAATTTTATGAATCATACGTTACATACATCACTAAATATGAATGTTGGTGGTAACAAAAATAAGCAAACTAAGAGTCGTAAATATAGACGCAACAAACCGTCAAAACCGAATAAGACAAAAAAAAGAGTAATGTTCAATATATAAAATTTAAACGTAAATTTTCAACGTAAATAGTATAAATATCCACTAATTAATACTTATACTATTCTAGAAGTATACATTTGTATATGCTGTTCCTTCGTATATGATGTTCCTTCGTATATAGTTTATTTATTGACTACTATTCCATTTTTCAAAGCCGTTGCTTTTCATTATGTTGAACGATGTACCCAGATGGTCCTTTGCTATGTTGTAAGTTTGTTGTTGTGATTCATCTAGTTGGCTGAGATATTTATAAATAAGTTGTTGTTCTTCGGCTGTATACTTGTGTATATTATCGGTAACTTTTACAGGTAATTTATCAAAATCAAGTTTAGGCACCATAATTATAGAAAATATTTTTGTTTAAATGTATTGATGCACAAAGTATTTCATTTTTATTATATATTATTTAAAGTACAAATAGATTAATATACAAATAGTAAAATAGAAATATATAAATAGTGATTATGTATATATGAAAAAAACGAAAGATTCTAATGACAGTTTAAATCATCTCTTTTATCGCGAATACGAAGACAAATTTTCATACACTTCATTCACAACAGAAACTGATTCTGGTAATTCGACGTCGTTTTACATTAATAAAAAACTAAATTATGCTGTACGAAAGCTTTCAATCGATAAAGATAAACATTTACATGTCCCAAGTTCAGGTAATCATCGTATCTTTTGGTTGATAGTTTCTGGGTCGGGGAAATTTCGTATTGGAAATAATTTTTTTACTGCTTCGGAGGGTATACAAATACATATTCCACATAATACGCTTTATGACGTGAAAAATATAGGCGAAAATTCTATGGAAATAGTAGAGACGGTTATGGATATTCATGGAGACACATGAATAGAATAAAAATAAAAAATGAATAGATTATTCAATTACTTATAAGGTAACAACAATATACATATACATAAATATATATATACAAAATGACTACAAATATTGAAAACAATACATATAGATATGAGTTCAGTAAAGAATTTATGGAAAAATTATATTATTTTTCAAAAATTCACGAATATGACGATTTAAAGGATTACAAGGATGCGTGGGATATATGGGTGAATGACAATATAGAGGAAATCATGATAGAAACAAGAATGTTAGAATCAAACGGCTACACTAATAACGTGTTGAACAAAATGTACAAAAGCGCAAGATACTACTTACGAAAAAAGAGAACTACTGAAAAAAAGGAACCAGTAAAACGTAGACCTTATTCTGGTGTAGACAGAAATCTGTTGATAATTATGGATAGCTTTATTAGTTCTAGCAATTCAAATAATTCAAACAACAAAAAAAGCATAAAACCTTCAGAATCGTTTGCATCGTTTTGCGAGATTCATAGTAAAGATATATCTGATGTAATCAACAAGATAAATGAGACACATTCCGATGCCAATTCCGACTCTATCTCACATTCTATACCATCTTCTATTTTAATGGATAAAATAAAGAAAACTTACAAAAATAGATATTTTATATATTCAAAGGCAAATAATAATTAAATGCAATTAAATAAATACAAATAATTATTTATTAATAATATTAATATTATGGACGTAAATTTATTAACTAAAAATTTTTTTATTTGTCATGGCAACAATTATGCAACCAACTCAACGCAAAAATTAAATAAGAACGATACAAAATATAAACTAAAAAGGAAAAATAATGAGGTTACCAACGAGATACAGATTTCTGTTGAGCTTAATAAAATACCTTGTCATTTAACAAAGTATGAATCAATAATCGACGTTCGAACTTTGACAAATAGCAACAAGGTTCCAGATTTGTTTAACGAAGACCCGAACAATTACCTTTTAATAAAATACAATAGTATTTCATCCTCAAACGTCCTTTATTTGAAGGACTATTTACAGGAAGAAAAACATAAATGGAATGTAAGAGTAATAATATCGAGGTCACTTGAAAGTTACAAATCAATACTAACTGGCTTGCTAGAATTATCGAATAATGGTATAACCTTTTTTGATTTGACACCTTATGATAACATCATTTTTGTGGGAGATAAACCTATTCTTAGACGCTTTGAAAATAGTATATTACACAAACAGATACACAAACAGATAAGTGATGCGTATATCGTGAACCTCATCAAGAATATAACCAGTTTTACACACAAACCATTAGAGGTACATCTATTATTTTATTTGATCGTTAATAATAAAAAAACACTAGACGTTGAGTTGTCGGAAGTGGTGGTCACCCATTTTCTGGAAAATATGAATACATTAACTCTTTTTTCACAAGGTATACAAAGCAAATATCGCGCCGAGTGTAAGGCTTTTGTGGACTCATATATAGGTAAAGAAACGAGCTATATTGTAAATGACGTAATAAAGTATTACTATACATGGGACAATTATGCGGTGAGTGTAATATACCTGCACATATTTGGTACGATGTTACGAACATTATCCCTGAGTAAAACATTCATTCATGATCTGGTAAGCTTGCTTTATAATAATGTATCAGCTTTTCCAGATAAGAGAAAAACTATCAAGGATACTATCGATATTTATTATCGATTATTTTACAAATATGATAATTGGGGATTTGTGGACGATATATCAGAAGAATCGATTATGAAATTGCACGACGCGTTATGATTATAGATGACAATTTTATAATTTTATAAAATATATTATTACCGATAACAGATATCTGCAATAATATATACATATTTGGTTATATGATCATCAATCACTCACATTTACATTCGCTAACATACATATCACCATATTTTGAATATCCAGCCAAATTTACATCATATAAAGGAATAATCGAAATTTCTTTTACGATTCCTAATACATCTGATATAGTGTCTTTATAAATAATCCCAAATACACCTAGATATAGGACTAATATATCAATCATTACGTTCACATGCTGCATTAGTGTTAATAATTAAATATAATATTTATTTCTAAGTAATTAATTTGATAATTAATTTGATAAGTTAATTACTGTTATTTTTGTTGGATTTTTTGTTTTTTCTTCTTCTTTTCTTGGTTGCATTCTTAGATGTCTTATTTTTCTTAGATGAGGACTTGGATTTTCTCTTTACAGTATTAGAGTTGCTTCCCATCTCTCCCTTACGTTTACTTGCCTCCTTCAAAGCATCCTTGAACTTGTAGTTTGGTTTATGTTTGTTTTCGTTGTACACTTTTTTCACAAATATGTTCCATGCAGAAAGTTTTCTAGCCATTATACATTACTCCTATATTATTATTGTATGGAAATTGAATTTAAAAAAAATGAAACTAATTTGCTTGAATTATACTAGAACAAATATAATAAGTACAACAACACAGATCAAAAAATAACAAACACATCAAAGACAACAATAATAAACACAATAAATACTATATTCAGTAATAAAATAATGTCGGGAACAGTTAGATTCACAAGATATTTGTACGAGGTAGACGAAGTAAAGGTATCTCTTCTTATTGCCTTACTGAAGAAGGATGTTGCTAAAGCCGAGTTTTGGATGTTTGAGCTGTTTTATTCTGGGTATGTTGAAGAATTAACACAGTTAATATGGAAGATTTATTATGATTTCTATGCATCGTTGAACTACAAATATGAGAAATATTTGCTGACTAAGATGAAAAATAAAATCGAAGACCCAAGTATATTTGGCTCAATCATTAATAATTTCATAATTCGTCCGTATTCTTTCGACGTATTTTCGGTGAATTACATCGACGAAGGCGGTGCAGATGATAATACATGTAGTAGTAATAGTGCATGTAGTATTGAGGATGTTTTAACAACAAATGATTACCTGAAGATACTGAGATATGTAATGCATTCTACAGAAGACCCTATTGAACTTTATACGAAGATAATGGAGTTCTTTGTGAATGTTTCAAAGGTAAAGCTAACGGTAAAGACAGAGGTAAATAGCTTCAAAAGGGTTATTAAAAATACATATACAAAAGAATACATTAAAAACGTATTAGTATCCCGAGTGTTGTATTATTTGAATTTGAAAGACAATAAAAAAAAATTAGGAAAGAACGTATTTTTAGAACTAGATGTAGACATATTTGATAAATACAAAACTGTAGATAAGTGTGATAAATTACCAGCGAGAAAAATATTACAAACCGTAACAAAATATCCGATAGATGCAGACAATTATTTATCCTTATTTGTATTAGCCAGAGACGATGATGACGTTGACATCGAACAACTATATCGGTATGATTGGCTTTATTACGCTTCGAAGACGCCATTATGGAGAGAGAGGTTAAGCAGATATAATGCGAAAATAAACGACCACAGTAAAACGGTCGATTTTGATGATGAAGACGAAGATAATCTTCAGTTGTTTTACGATAATTTTGGGCTGGAACCAGATGAACAAAAACTATCGGTACATCAAACATGTACACAGAAAATTAACGAGACACGAGAATGGGTTGATTTATACAAGGAGTTTAACGTCAACGGTGTTATTGATATAACAGAATATGTAGATAACGTCCTTAAAATAAGCTATGATTAGGTGTATATTAAATAATTAAGTAATTAAATAATTAAATAAATCTATTTTCTATTTTTATGCATTAATTTATGCATTAATTTTGCGCTATTTTATTTAAAGGTGATTAATATAAAAAAATGAAATAAATTTATTTGTAAACTGTAGATTATACAAATAAATATATATAATGGTGAAAAACGTAACAGGCGGTAGTAAAACAAAAGGACAAGCCCGTAAATTTATGGGTAGACCATCAGCTAATAAATTGCGAATATCAGAATGTGACGAAGAATTATACGCAAAAGTTACCTCGATATTTGGTAACGGAATGTGTGAAGTATTTTGTGTAGATGGTTCTACGCGTTTATGTCATATAAGAGGCAAGTTCAAAGGACGAGGTAAACGAGACAACTTTATTGCTCGCGATACTATAATCTTAGCAGGTAAAAGAGAGTGGGAATCTGATGAAATCAAATATGTCAACGGAAAAAAAAAGTTGCCAAATTGTGACTTGTTGGAAGTTTACAAGGATAATGATGTAGACAGATTGAAAAATACCGAGAAAAAGATTTATAATTTATTCGTAGAAGAACCTCAAGCTAGTAGTAATAAAAACGGAGATGAGGTCGAGTTTACGAATATTATTGAAAAAGAAGAAGACGAAGAGTATGAAGAGTTGATAAGCGAATTCGATAAAAACAAGTCAAATACGATATTCATAAATGATGAAGTAATTGATGTAGATGACATCTAAAGCAGTAATAAAATTAATAAAACTAATACTATTTTGATATAAATTAATCATTAACAAATATTAATAATTAATAATTAATAATTAAATAAAATATACGATGGTTACTCACACATAGGAGTAATTATTTTTTTACCCAATATATCATACCGTTTATTTTTCAATATATGTTGTAGTTTTTCCCATGAATTCAAATTTTGTTTTTCATTTTCGCCTATTTTCTGAGTATGTTTAGTTCCTGAGCTGGTTGAACTGGTTGCGCAGGATGTATTTTTTTGTTCATTACGCCTAGGTATACAGATACTATCACAAAAGGTATTCAAAATATTTGGACTGTATCCAGAAATCATGTACACTTTGTTATGTAAAGATAAGCAAGGAAACCCATTAGTTTGCTTCAAATTCCAGAATACAATATGAGGACAATCAAATGGACGGTTGTTAATTTTCAAACCTATTTCATTAAACTGATGATTTATATAATTATAGAGTGTGATATTTTCTTTGTTTCTAGTTATTTCTTCTACTTCCATATTAGACAAAATAACTAATGTAAGATTACTCAATACATCGTTGTCCATTCTACTACTAATGATGGTGTCAACCAACAAGTCGACTGCCGAATACAAGTTAGAATTAAGAGCAGGTTGACTCCTACATATTTTTTGTGTCATCGATACGAAACTCGAATCTTCGCTGAAATTTATCCATTTGGCGTCACTTGAATAAGTAATAACCCCTTTGCATAATTCCGATTTTTCCGCAATAGAGATACCTAATGCATTTGCAACCTTGATAGGTGCACCTTGCATGTGCATAGAAACATCGATTATAGGAATAAAATTACCTGAAAAATGGTGGTGAGATTCATTATTTTTGTTTTTCCACATCATATTTACTAGCAATTCATCTGTTTGCAACATTTTTTCTTTGGTTGTTGACGTTGATGTTGACGTGGACAGGTTTTCTTTTTGGTTTATTATACTCAAAGCCATATTGGTAAAGGTTTCCATCTCTATATTCGCACCTTTAATATCCTTTGCATTTTCTACAAAATTCACAAAATTATTAGTACAAGATATGCGGTCACTCTGTTTTGTATTTGTATTGGAAACACCAAGAAACGCGTTTTTATTTTTTGCCAAAGCACAAGACCCCATTTTACCAAAGTCAATATTCTTCCATTCGCTATTACACATAATAACCTCTGGCGTAGATAGCTCTTTATTCAACGTCGAAATAAGCTGCCTATATGAAACTTTACATTTTGTAAGGGCCTTTATATTGGACTTATTATCATGACTGCTATTCAAATACTCGGAATAATAGTCGCTGGATAGTAATATAAATAGCCACTTGAACTTGCTGTTTTCTCTGGGTATCCATTTTGCCACTAAAGATATCCTGTTTGAATTGTTCAAGTAATTCTCTTCGTCTTTTTTGAGCTGTTCATTAATTAATTTAACAGAATGAGTAATCAGCGGGTGATAGAAATCACGCCCATTTTTGATGCAATAATCGCAAAAATATTTAATGTCTTTCCATGAGCCATATGGGACCTGATTGTTGAATGACTTTACAAATGTATCTAGTGCATGTGTTGCGAAAATTGGGTAATAATCATACCATGTGTCGATCATCATATAAGACAGCGTTCTTTCTCCTTTACCCATTACTATATCACGTGTACTGCCAATCATACGATACAACAACTCTAAATATGCAAAATCAATCTCATAGTAGCTGTCTTTGAGTATAGATGTCAATATTTTTCTAAGGGTGTCAACCCCTTCTTCGTCTGTTCTTACACCCTGATAGTAAAACTGAGCGATTTTTTCTTTTTTGTCTACAGACCATGTATATTCTATGCTACCGTAATCGTTGATGCGCTTAGGAAAAAAGTTAGGATTATCGTAACAAATCATGATAGAGCAATATTACTATTAATAACTGTTTCAATCTTTATACCGTTTTTTTTTCGTTTTTCTATCCTTTCCATACAAATATACCTTTTTCGTAGATGACAACGAATTTGTTTTTTTCATCTCATTTGACCTTTCGTAAAATATAAAGTTCAATTCGGATAAATCCTGAAACATATTTACAGATTTACCGAAGTAAACGTCTTCAATATGATTAACGTCTTTCAAAAAATTGTATTCGCTATCATCATGGAGTAATTCTTGTGGATTTGTATTCATTACTTCCATGAAGTTAGAGATGTTTTCGGGATTAAGGGTAATATTATATTTAAATAAACAAACCAATTTGTATTGTTTATTATTCGCACACGATTTTGCTTTTACCATACCCACTATTTCTTCTGTTTTCATGGTGTTTGGATGCGACAGAAGAAAAGGTTCTTTTTTAATTATTTCTATTTCACTTGACCTGTTAACGTATATGAAATTATTATTTATAGAATATAAATCGTCAGGATAAAAATCCTTGAAAAAATGGTCTCTTTTTTCAAAATCTGTAATCCAATCATCATTCAATTCATCGTTTAATTTATCATTTAATTCGTCATTTTTATTATTATTTTTATTCATTTTATTCTTTAATATTCGTTAATATTATACATTTATTAATCTAACTTAATTTACTCACTATATGTACCAGAGGTATAAGTATTGTTATTGCGTAGTTCTTCTTCAACTACTAGCTCTTCGTCCAATCTGTCAAAATAACCGTACTCATAATTTGGAAACAAGAATATCCTTTTATACTCATCGTCACCCCATAGTTGAATATATTCGTTAACTCGTTGTCTATGTCTATTGTTTAATGAATCAATTATTGAATCTATTGAGTAATCTACATGAACATCTACATCGTTATTACGTATTACAATTATTTTGTTTTTCGAATCTTTGACTGAGACATAGCTCCATTTTTTGTCAATCACTACCTCTTTTTTTATAGATGCTTCTTTTTTATCAGCCAATCTTTTTGCGTAGCTATTGTTGTTTACAGGATAAAGCGGTATTGGAGGTTGTTTAATAGTGTTTGATGTTCTTGATGTTGTTTCTTGTTGGTTTTGGTATTTTTGTTCGTTGTTGTAGATACTTCGACCTTTACTATTTTGATTCCATAGATGATTATTATTATTATTATCATTACTGCTATTGGAATTTCTTCTAACGTTTCTATTTCCTCTACAGTTTTGTTGTCTATTTCGTCCATTTGTTCCACTAGGTTCATTTCGTCTATTATTATTATTATTATTATTCTCTCTATAACCGCCGTCATTATCGTCTAATAATGCTGCAAAGCGGTTTGATTTATTAAGTGTTGTTGACATATTTAATCTGGTTTATTTAGTTTTTGTGTTTGTGCGCGGCGATAAGGTTTATACTTTTTATAAAATAATTACTAATTAAGAATTATTCGATAAATCGGTGCTGTTGTTTTTATTAGTGTTTTAATATATACACATACAACAACCTTTATTTCATTTTTTTTATTATTTAAAAATTAAATTAGCTTCAACCCCACCCTGGATAAAATAAATACATAACGTTAAAATGCATTTAAAGAATATAATTGTATATAAACCATCTCCTAACAGCAAAAAAATAATAATAGAGGTTGATAGTAAATAATCACAAATAAGTATTACAGGAGATAGCACAAAACACAAAACCACAAAAATAATACAACTTATTATACTAAGTATAATATTTGTTACTGTAAACATAAAATAGGTTCAAAAATAACGACAAATATTAATCACAATACTATATGTTTGTGAAGTATTTGTGACCTATTATGAAAAAAGGTTTATGGCTTAGGTCATAAAATAGTTACCTTGCTTCATTAGCTCAGTTGGTTAGAGCATAACATTAGTAATGTTAAGGTCGTGCGTTCGAATCGCATATGAAGCTATTAGTTTTACACATTTTAAATATAGTTCTATATTTAATTATATTTATTCATCCTATTTATTCAATATTAATAATATTAATTTAATAAATATTTATTTACAATCATATCTGCATTCAAATTTGAGTGAAAAATTGTATTCCTGATTCAGAAAATCAACCAACATACCGTTGTGATACCGAAATTTGAATCTCAATCGAGATATTCTGTCTTCCACTTGCGTTAAAACTCGAATAAATTTATTAGTAGGGATATATCGTCTCGTTTCGCTTAGAATTAACTTTGCAAAACAACTATTTACAGTTCCATTATAATCGTTGTTAAACAAGCTTAGCGTATTCTTACTATATGGTACTGCTTCATCGTACCAATCGAATTTATCAATCTCCATATAAACACTATTGTTCGCATATAGATCAGAAGTTTTGGGTGCTACTAAAAAGTACTTATTATTTTCGGTGTCATATGCTGATTTATAAGTTTCTTTGGTAAATCCTATTGTTAGTGGTAGTCCCAAATTTTTGGAGATTTGCTCGCTGTATGTTTGCAAAGTACACTCGTCATTATATGCAGATTTCTTACTAAAGTACATTATAAATTCATTTTGGCTATTTTCTATTGAAAAACGACGTTGATTAGATTTGCAAGTTACCGTGAAATCGGTGTATTTTGTTGTAGGGTCAACGTAGATTCCTTTTCTAAATAATTCTTTTGTGGTGGCGTTATTAATTTGTGTTGTCAACTCTTGGGCTAAAAGTGTATAATTATATCTGGCATCTGGTATTACAACCTCTATTGGTTCACTAAAATAAAGAGGTATACTAACCCAAAATTTACTATTATTCAAGTAATTCGACACGTTATAATAAAAAATAGGCAAATCAATATCAAATAGCTCAATACTCAGAATATTTTTTAGCGTAGACGGTAGTTCAATGTCAAACATACTCGAGTCTGGATATTTGGTAATATCTCTATCTTCGCTATGTATCGTTATAACTCTTGTACTATATCTATCAACAGTAGCACACTGGTCAGGAATCATATGCATACTCATAATTATTTATATAATAATTATTTATATTATATAAGTTTTACTTTAATTTATTACAGGGACTTTATTAGATACATTAATATCACTAGAAAATACACTGTTAGCCTCAGTAACCAACCACTGCCAGGTGGAAGTACTACTATTGTATAACATGACAAATGACACATTATCACCTAAATAAGTGAATTGATAGTATTTTAATGATTGTCCTTGATAAATAAAGTTTCCGTTATCACCAGCATACAAGTATACTAAATCACCAGTTTGAAGTGCGTTAGCCCCAGCAAATGTTCCGTCAGCAAATATCACAATCTTGGACGCACCATTTCTAGCATCATTTTCTGCAGTATTCATTGTGTAAACTGCGATATCAGCACTTACAGCAGCAACAGGAACACCATTAACAGGAGGTGGATTATAACTATAAGTGTAGCTAACCGCATTTTCATTTACTTTTTCAACAATAGTATTGTTTACAGTAGTTTCTACTATGATGTCTTGATCGGTTGAATCTATTATTTGGGTTCCTGCAATTTGTGATTGTACGTATTTTTGTACAGCATATGAAGTAGGATATTGTCTATTATCTAAAGCTGCAGCACTAATATCGTTTTGCAAGTTATTGTTAATATTGTAACAATTTTCATACAATGTTGCTATATAAGCTCCATTAGCTACAGGTTGGTATGGTGCCTCTTCAGTTCCAATCAATTTAGCAGGGTCAATAATATAGGTAGAGTAAGTACTATTGTTATTATCGGGGTCACTAAACTCTGTGTCTGTAATATTTACAGTTACATCAAAGATACCATTAGAAGGAAGGGGAATAGGTAGCGATGTCATAGCGTCAACGGATGCGTCACTCATTATAAATATTACTAACATTAATTAATTTACAAATAAAATAAGTTATAATATGTTACGTATTTATGGAGGGGGAAGTGTGTATTTTAGTGGTTGTTTGTGTATGTGGTTATCGTATTATAACATAATTTCATATTTTTGTAATTATTTATGTTACATTTTGAAATGAACCGTCATATCTAATAACTGACCAAACATTTTGAATATCGTCCCATATAAGTGATATCGAGCCATCCTTAGAAGCAAATATATATGTGTTATAGTGTGTACCCGCGTTGCTAAAGCCACCAATACCGTCTTTATTAGTGGAAAATAAACTAATAACCTTAAACTGCTCTGTGTCTGACCTATTGACGACTGTTTTTTGCCTGCCATTAACAATATTTTCAGAATTAAGTATATATCTACTATTAAAAGTCGTAGTAATATCGATGGGGTCTTGAATAAGTGTAACACATGAACTACTGTTGATGTTTTGTGTAGGTATGGTTGGCGAGTTGTATACAACTTCGGTTTCCTTGCATCCTTGCGATATAATAATATTTATTTCCTCTTCGATGATAGTTACACGTTTATTTAAACGATTATATGCATCGCAACACAGGTTGTTGTACTTGATTTGTCCAGTATAGGTTTTATAATCAGGATATCTCTTTATCATAATATATAGTATAGTTAGATTAATATAATAATAAAAAATAAAAATAAAATAATAAATAATAAAAATGAGTTATATTATGCACATTTAAAAGCATAATAATAAATATCAAATTTATATTTGTACAAATGTCATATATAGTAACTACTAAATTTAATACAAAAACATGGACTGAAAATTGTCAATATCGTAATGAAAAAAACATTCGATGTATTTATGGTAGTCCATGTGAATTTCCACAAAAGGTAGATTATGGTGGGTTGGTGTTTGTATTGGAGATGAATAATGATATGAATATCATAGAAGGCATAGGATTAATAAAGAATATGCCATGCGGTAAGCAGCATAATATTTATAAAGATATGAATTACAATAGGCATATTTATAAAAGTAAATATAGATTAAGACGAGATGAACTAATCAAATCTGACGATAAATGCACATTATTAAATATATTAGAATACATAGTGTTTTATGAAAAGAATCATTTGAAAAGAGGAAGTGGGTTTGCTTTGTTGAACCAACAACTTATTAATAAAAAATCGCACGAAGAAATCAAGAAAATTAAACTACCCAAAATTATACAAATGTTAAAAAGAATATTTAAAGTCGAATTCAACAATAATAATAACAATAATAATATATAATGTCAGTACATAGAGTAAATAATATAGATACAAATATTCAAAATTATAGCTTGGCTGAGCTAATGGCGATAGCAGAACTACAAGAATTAGAACCGAAAGAAATTGTACTAAAAACGAACTCGTATATTAATAAATTCAAAGATAGTGACCCAATATTATCTGCTTTTTTTATTGAATTACAAAGTCAACTGTTGAGATATGCACAAGGTCTCACGCCGCCTGAACATCCCATTAATGAATACAACGAGTATATTGAAGGTTATGATAACCAGGAAGGAGATAATAATAACGATGTCATCGGTTACAATAATAATAATGGTAATTTGAATAGAAATGAATATAAATATAATGTGAATAGCGATGATGCAGATGATTATGATAATGACGATAATGACGATAATGACGATAATGACGATAATGACGATAATGACGATAATGGTGTAGATAATAATGATGGCGACGATGAATACGACGATGAAGATAACTATGAAGATAACGATGAAGATAACGATGAAGATAACGATGAATATAACGAAGACGATGATGGTGAAGGCAATAGGAGAGAAGGATTTGAGAACAGAGTGAGTAATGATGCATACAATCCGTCTAATCAACAACAGCAAAGCAACTGGGATATGAATGAGTATTTAAAGCAAGATGACCAAAACCAAAGTGATAAAATTACAAATCGCCAACAGAAAACACAGACATTCGGCAATAATCAGGTCCCGATGAAACAAGAACAAATAGCAACAACGGACACGTACAATTTGCCTGTAAAACAGGACTCGTTGAACCCTAATTTGAAGAATGTTATGACTAGATATGTCAACATAGATAGTCAATTCAGAAAGTATACGAATGGTTCCAACACTAGTACTACAGATTATACGCTGGATTTATCTGATACGCTAAAAAACTTGCTATCGCTGACATTATTTTCTTTCCAAATACCTTTTTCTTGGTATTGTTTTGACGAATACTATGGTAATACATGCTTTTGGATTGTTAACCTGAGTTATAATATTCCAATTGTAATACCTTCAGGGAATTATACATCAGCAACTTTTACTACACGATTAAAAGAATCATTCGAGCGAGCAGGATTTGATTTGTCGACGGTTATTATTCCTTCAGATGCACCGTCAGGTGCGACAGCTCCTATTTATTTTAATCCTAATAACGGTAAGGTTACCCTTTATATAAATGGTATCACATACAACCCAACTAAAACTTTGGCTCTCTTTACGGTCTCCAGCGAAACTATAATATTGTTTTATGATTTTACAGGACGATTGATTTGTGAGAATAATTGTTATAGCAAGACCAGTTATTTTTTAAATTCAACTTTAGGATGGATGATGGGGTATCGTTTACCTTATGTTAATGTCGAAGAAAATGGTAACCCAGCACCCTCAATAATAGATTTGATTGGCACGAAATATTTGATACTGGTGATTGACGACTACAACAAAAACCGTATAGGAAATAATATGGTCTCGATATCCAAGTTCAATAATACGCTGAGTATGCCCAATTATTACACAAATGACCTGGTTTATAGTTGTGCAGAGCCTACGTCTGGACAGACAAATAATTTACAGGATTTGATAAATGAAACGAAATCGAACACATTATTAGAGTTTCAAACGACAAATCCATTAAATGGTTTGATAATAGGTGGTAAGTATGAGCAGAGTTTTGTCAACACGCAAAGTATAGTTCCGAGTGCTCCACGGCAACTAACAAAGTCGCAGATACATACAATAAATGAGATAATCAAAAATAAAAATAATTCGAGCATGAACTATTTAACATCGGCGCCTACATCAGGAAACGTTTTTGCGACGTTGCCTGTGAAACCAACGCTAGGATTAACTACTGGTAACTTATTGGTTGAATTTTCGGGTTCGATTCAAAGTTTCAAACGTACATATTTTGGTCCAGTTGATGTAGACAGGATGGCGATTCGAATATTGAATGACAAAGGTCAGTTACTTAACTTGAATGGTAATGATTGGTCGGTTACACTCTTAGCTGAATGTTTATATCAGTATTAAATTGGTTGTTTGATTGTCTATTTACTTATTTATTTAATGAAATCTTGCTATAAAATACTATAAAATACTATAAAATAGTATTATATAATATATGATAGAGGATATATTCAATTTTATAGGTGGGTATGGACCATTTATGATGATGATTATTTCCTTGTTTTTATTACGCCATCTTGCTAACTACAGGTTTATTTATATAATGGGTACTATATTTTCTATTTTTATTAATTTCATTTTAAAAGCAATAATAAAAGAGCCAAGACCTAATATAGACGAAAAAACATACAATACAGCAATTAATAATAGTTCTAGATTTATATTCAAGAAGGGTCTTCCACATGACATTTTTGGTATGCCATCTGGACATTCACAGGGGTGTTGGCTTACAACCATATTTGTGTTTATGGTATTAAAAGATTACCAAATATTGGCATTATTTGTGATATGGTCTATAGTAACGATGTGTCAGCGTGTGTATTTTGGTTGGCATACTGTTTTCCAAGTGATTGTAGGTGGTGTAGTAGGTGGTGTTCTAGGATATATCATCTACAGATTTGAAAAGGAGAAAATAAAGGGAGATATAAAAGAAAAAGAGGACGATAATGCCCCAAAAAACCTGAATATTTAATATGTTCTTTTATATAATATATGTCATTTGCGTGTCCAAAATCTAATATCAGTCCTATTGTTGATAATCGTATAAGGGTTGTTAAGGGTTTTATCCCCAGTAGCACCCCTGTAATACTTGGTCTTTCTACTTATTCATCACAAATAAACGAATATACAGTAGTAAATATAGTCGGTGAGAATTTTTTCCCATTTGGTAGTAGTACAATAAAGTTTGGCGTATACAAAAATATACCAGTAAGCTATTTCTCATCTAAATTAATTTCATTCGAGCTTCCTTTATCCAACAGACGGACGTTAGATATGGGTCAATATGACGTACAAGTAGTGACGATAGATAATAAAAGACCAACATCACCATTACCTCTTTATTCGAACAAGGTGGAATATACTTTGTTTTAAGAAACAAAACGAATTAATCCGCGAATTAAAACAGTGTGGATGGCAATAAAATAACAGTGTAAATATATATGAATAAATTTTACTTATATATATTCATTTTATTATGTTTTATTTTTGCAATTTCTTACTATAATGCATATTGTAGTAGTTATTACGCAAATAATTACGATAATTTCACAAATAGTGGTGATATTACAAATAATACAAATATAACGGAGAATTTTTCTCAAAAAAATGGAGGCAATTCAAATAACTCAATTAGCAACTCGACCATTGTTCTGTTGGGTGATAGTATGTTAAAAAATAATTATTATGTTTCAAATGATAAAAACGTTGAGCAAGTATTAAAACAACAGACAAGTGCAAATTGTCTGAATTACGCCCAGGATGGCGCTATTATTAGCGATTGTTATGCACAAATAGATGAAATTCCGTTGACAGTTGATACCTCCAAAACATTCATTTGTTTGTCGATTGGTGGTAATGATATATTAAATTATTATGCAAATAAAAATGTTAATAATGACGAATATATTAAATCACAGATTTCTGTTATCATGGACAAATATAAGAAACTTATTGAAGCGATAAAATCACGTTTCTCTTACGCAACATTAATATTATTTGATATTTATTATCCAACTAGTGAAGAATACAAGAAATATTATTCCGCAATTAGGATATGGAACAAGATGCAATATAAATATACGAAACAAAATAATATTCGCATGGTTGAAGTAAGTAAATTATTAACTCAGAAAGAAGATTTCATTAATAAAATAGAACCTTCGGAGGAAGGTGGACAGAAAATTGTAACAGCCATAGTTCGCAGTATTTCAACAAAATAATTACGCATAAATCAGGCATTAATCAGGCATTAATTTGAACGATAATACATCAATAATTGGTAGCCATCTGTAAAATTCCATTTCAGGTCATTATCCACATCATCTTTACTTGAAAAATCCCACTCATAATCACTATTAATCTTGTCCTTCCATTCCATGTTAATCAACGGATGGTGACTTATACCGTCATAAGCCATCTCTTTTTTATTACACGTTAAAGTAGAACAGAAATGTTGTTGACTTGTGTCAATAATAGAAGCACTATCCAAACTATACTTCGTGTTATTTATTTTAAATGCCTTGGGTTTTTTGTATGTATCTGATTTTGGTTTGCTTACTTCTAGCACTATGATATGAGGTAGATATTTTGATTTTCTTACTGCATCCACCAAGTCATCCTTCCATCTACTGTCCGTATTACTTAGTAAAAACACCAAAATAGGACTGTTTGCAAGATAATTGATAATACTTATATAATATTTTAAAGGATTACCACTCTGATTAACGTCTTTAATATATTTACTTTTCTCCTTGTATTTACTCGGAATACTTTTGTATATTTTATGAATAATTACATTTGTATCTAATTTATAAGCAAACTTGTTACCAGTCAAACTAGCATCAACGCCAAAGTTAAGTAATGCAAATGCGTCTCTCAGGTTTTCTGGTATAATCTCACCGTTGAATTTGACGCCTTCTATCATCATCTGTCTGAAGAAATGGAAGAATTTTCGCCCTTTGTCACTTATAAAGAACATAGCAAACATGGCGTTAAACCAACAGTTTGATTGGTATTGTTTTGGGGGTACCACTATGCTAGGCTTTATATGCTTATTTGCAGTCAAGTTATGTAATAGAAATTGCTTGGCTTCAGGGGTGTTATAATTATAACAGTTTTTACCATATATATATCCAGGTACACCTATCTGTAATGACTCTGTCAAGTTGTATGCTTTATTAATGTTACAGTCATGAATTTTGGAACGCGGAATTGATTTAAGCTTTACCAACCTTTTATTTATACTGGGCGAATAGGAATGCTTGGAGGCATCGTTTCTCTCTGTCATCCTTCTGAATAGTAATTTATCCTTGTTTACTATTTTTTTTTTGCTTTGTTGTTTGTATTGTTTGCGTTGTTTGCTTTTTTTGTTAACCCTTTTTACGGTTCTTTTTTTGGACGCTTTGGATGCTTTTGACCTTTTGTGTTTCGAGCTTCTTCTCTTTTTACCAGTCCTCCTTTTTGAACTTCTTTTTCGGTAACTTCTCCTTTTGACACTTCTACTTTTTTTGCCAGTCCTCCTTTTTGAACTTCTTTTTCTGTAGGTTCTCCTTTTTGCGGTTCTTTTATTGCTTCGTCTGCGCGACCTTTTTACAGTTCGTTTCTTAATATGTTTAACCTTGCTACGCCTTCTTTTTTTATGTTTACTTTTTGTTTGTGGTTTTCCAACTACTGCTTCTTGTATTCTTTCTAATAAACCAGGCATTATTAATATAATATAATATAATATAATATAATATATTAATATATGGGTGCGAGTATACTACCTGCGTGTATTCATAATAATAGATTGTATTTCTTGTTTGGTAAGGAAAATAAATATACGGATACTCCAGGATTTTCAGATTTTGGCGGAGGTCGTGAAAACAACGAGCTTCCTATTACTACTGCTGCACGAGAAGGTTCCGAAGAAACTACTGGATTTTTAGGGTCAGGGAAAGATATACTGAAAATGATGAAAAAACGTGGCGTTTATAAAATAGATTACAAAATAACGCCCAAGAATTGTTATCGAGTGCATATTTTCCCATACAAATATGACCCTATGTTGCCTTTCTACTATAATAATAACCAAAAATTTATCCAGGCCAATATACCGAATGTCGTAAAGAATACTAAAATATTTGAGAAAAGCGAACTTAGATGGATTTCAGCGGACGAATTGCCCAAAATGAAATCACAGTTCAGATCTTTTTATCGAGGGTTCGTACCTATTTTGTATGATAACAGACATAATATAAAACGTTTCATATCCAAGTCGGAAAAAAAAATAATTCATCCTCCTAATACTAATACTAGAAGAAGTAATAAGAAGAGTAGAAATAAGACACGTAAACTAATATAGTTTTAATAATTTAGTAAAGGTAATTAAAGATTACAATATACTTTAATGTATAGTAAAGATATGGTCACAAATACAAATGATACAAATGATACAAATGATACAAATGATACAAATGATACAAATGATACAATAAACAATAATACAGTTACGAATAACGAAAACGCGGAAAATACCGATAATGAATCAGTATCAGAGGCGTTTAATAGTACTGATGAGTTACATGAGAATTGGATATTCGTATATGATTATACATCTCGTTCATTCAATTATCCATTAGGGTATTACTTGAATACTTCTACGAATCAAAAATATAGTTTTAAATCAGGAATAAGACACATAGTGGGCGAAAAAAACGAAGATAGGGTTTATAATATGTGGTGGGTAAATAATAGTTAAATTAGTAGTTAGATTAGTAGTTAAATTAGTTATAATATAAAAAAATTAATATGTTATATTGTAATATAAACCATGAAAATAGGGGTGTGTATAAGAGCAAAGAACGAACAAAAAATTATTTGTGATTGGGTAAAGCATTATTTGGATTTAGGGTTTGATAAAATATTTATTTACGATAATCTATCTGAACCAAGTATAGAAACGACACTATTAGATAAAAATTTGTTGACCGATAAAGTTTTTATTAAGATTGACACTTTTCCTCATTCAGGTCAGTCCGTAGTATATCAAGAAACCCTTAATAACAATAAGGAGTTTGACTGGATATTATTCTGTGATGCGGATGAGTTTTTATGGGTTAAAGAAGGAACAATAAAAGATTTTTTGAGTAAATTTACGAACGAGACATGCACAGTATTGATAAATTGGATAGTATATGGAACTAGTAATTTAAAAACGTACGATAGAAACAAAACAGTGTTTGAACAATTTACTAGGAGAGAACAATACTCGCATCTTTGGAATGTATTTGTAAAATCATTTGTAAGACCAAATTTAATTGAAAAAATTGGTACGGTTCACATAACCACTAATAAAAAGTACAAAGCTAAAAATATATATAGAGAAACTGTAAATGTATCCAAAGAGGGTAAATGCGACAATCGTGACATGAAGTTGAGTGATAACTCGCCAGTAGTATTAGTTCATTATATGACTTTGGACTTCGAAAGTATGTTAGAGAAATACAAGAGAAATCGTGAAGGATGGCTAATACGTCAAACAGATAATAAATATTCATTAGCTTGGTACAAAACAGAGAAGTATGGTTTTAAGGATGATGTCGAAGATTTACGTATGATAAAAAATAATGCAACAAATAATGCATCAAATACTGTATCGAAAGAAGAAAAGATGACAAATAATGCATCAAATACTGTATCGAAAGAAGAAAAGACGTCAAATAATCCAACAAATAATGTAGTGAAAAAGAAAATATATTTTGTTATTAATAATTTAAATAATCATAAATCAGTTATTGATGCAGGTATCGGTGCTAGCGAGTTTTTGTTTTTTAAAACTGCGAACGAATTAACCAAACATTACGATGTTGTCGTTTATAATCGTGACACAGATGCAAAAAAAATGGATGATGTAGAATACAGATTTTTGCCGCCTACTTTGAATCCAAATATTGAAAATATAAATAATTCAGTTGTGATAGTCCAACGTCATTTCGAGATTGCAATTAATTTACACAAAATTAATTCATCTAATAAATACATTTTGTGGTCACACGATTATTTATCTGGAGAATTCCCAAACTTAGCTGGTGACTATTCCCGAAAAGAGATAAATCATTATTACACAGTTAATAAAATAAAGGTTGTCTCGGTAAGTCAATATCATGCACGAAATATTAAACAGAGGTTACCATCTGTGAATATTACAACTATTTACAACGCACTATTTCCGCAGTATTTACCTAAAGATTCAACAATACCTTATGATAAAAACAAGATAATTTTTGCGTCATCATGGGCTAAAGGATTAACGAATGTTCTCAAGATAGGTACAGAATATTACAAAAAAAATAAGGATTTCAAGTTGGTTTTGATTCAACCTATATATTGTAACTGGGACCCAGACTTGAAGCAATATCCATTTATAGAAAAAGTTGGATGCATTAAAGATAAAAGTGAATATTCTAAAATGTTGCAAGGATGTTTGTGTGTGTTATCTACTACTTTTCCAGAAACATTTGGTTGTGTCTTTGCAGAATGTTTACACTTGGGCGTTCCTGTTATTGGGGATACCACTATACCATGTGGATTTTTAGAATTTATACCACGTGAACACACATGTAAATTTGGTAATACAAGAGATGTAATTCGTATTATCGAAAAATTTCGTGATAATAGACCATGTGTCAAACTAGATAGTAAGTTTTATATAGATTCGGTTACTAAAGAATGGATTAAACTATTGGAATCATGATCATAAACTGATTATAACAAAATTATAACAAAATTATAACAAAAATTAGAATAAACTATAGACGAATATCATGTCATTTATAGTTTATTTTGTCATTCCTTAATTTGTATTCTTATTTATTATTATTTCTTATTTCTTATTATTTCTTTTTAATATGCTGACCCATATTATGTTGCATAAAACCAGACATAGTTTTAATTTTATTAGAGTAATGTTTTTGAATAATAATACTCAAAGAAATTTGTTCATCCAAATCTTTTGCTAAACGTTGTGTGTCTGAAATTGTGTTCATAGATAATACAAGGTCTAATGCTTCTTGGGCAATTGCCTTACGTTTATTAGCTGGTATATAAATAAAACCTGTATTATACATATGACTATCCGATTTTACTGGATAATTTAATTGTTTGAAGAAATTACCAAGGTTTCTTTGCTCCAATAATAATGGTGAGGGGTGTCTCTCTAATCTATACAAGATAGCGGTGGTATTATTTAATCTAAATTCTTTAAGTTTAGGTTTGAAAATAGTATCAAGGTCAACAAACATAACCTCTTCTTTTTCGTCGTGGTTCAATAAAACATATATTTTTTCAATCAATATATTCAATCTATAAGGGTTAGTTATTGATTCTGCTACATGTTTCATACCAATAACGGGAAAATTGTGTTTCAAATGTCCTATATTAACACCAATCAGATTTTTAGAAGATATAAATGTTTCTATATCAGGCACTTTATCTTTACTAGTTTCATCATAACCATAGTACACATATATTTTACTATCTGGTAAATTTGCTCTAAGTGAATTAATCGATTTTTCTAGTTGTGGTATTCCGTTATATGGGCATCCATTACATCCTTGTACTATCAAGTAAGCAAAAATCATTTATATATAGTTAAAATTTAAATAATTATATATGAACTAAAATATAAATAATTATATAAATATATAATGTTTATTTCTATTGGAATTAACTGTGATATAGCAACTATTTTACGTGACAAAAAATTAAGGACAACATCGTTGCCGTTTGATTGGATATGTACACCTAATGGAGTTCATGAAATAATTGAAAATGATTTTCAAGATTTTTTAACAACTGAAGGCAAAAAAAAATATAATATTAGTTTTCCTCACTTTACTTTTCCCGATGATTGTAGTAAAATTGAAGAACGGATAAAACGTTTTATGGATATACTTAACAATACAACTGAACCAATCTATTTTTTAAGAATGGGACATGAAATGCATCAATGTAGTCGTGAAAGATGTGATGTAAAACTAAGTGAAATGTTGGTAGATGTTTTAAAGAAACGATTTCCTAAATTAACATTCAAAATAATAGTGTTTTTAGCATGTGGTAATTGTTATATTCCAAAACAAGAATATAAAAGTACTAAAGAAGAGGTTCGATTTATCAATATTTCTATTGGTGAAACCTTAGATATGCATGAAAAATTTAAGATTGCTACCAAAGAAATTTTATTACTAGATAAAGAAAAATCTACTTTAAATACAAATTAACTTTATCTTTATAATTTATCATATTATTAATAAAATAACCCGTATGAATTTGAATATCTGTGTAGGTTATATCTTTTTTATTTATGTCCTTATCAGTCTTTATACCTCCCTGAACACGAGTATTTACTAATTTATTATAGGTATAATGACTATCTTCTTTACATAATGATCGTACCATAAATCTATCTAGTCCCAAAACAATTGTTTGATTTTTATATGAATTGTTGATGTAATTGAGTAAAAACTTTGCACCATTCAATGATAATATATAGCCATATGTGCCATAAAAAGAGTCAAGATTTGCATGCTTTCCATAATATACATTTGGTGTAAGTTTGGTAGGATCTTTTGTCGCACAATGAAGAAAATTCAACCAAATAATATGATATTTGTCACTTTCAATCGTTGTTAAATCTTTTAAAATAGATTCAAAATTATCGTGGAACTCAGTTAAGTCATCTTCTAAAATTAGTGCTCTATCTATATTTTCGCTTATCATCTTTTTCCAAATAGAAAAGTGACTTACCCAACAACCTAACTCACCATATTTTATACCATTTAATGTATTATTATTTTTTGTCATAAGTTCGATGAAATTTATAACTTCTTGATTCATTTGTTTTGTATTATTTTTTGGTTCTTTTCCATCGCATGCTTGGATAATTTCCATATCCATGAATGGAATTTTAGGATACGTTTCTTGTACATGCTTTTTTCTATCTTCTCTTTTTTTCAAGTTAATTACAAAAGTCTTCATTATATTTATAAATATAAAATAGTATTATATATTATTTATATATTATTATATATTATTATATATTATTATATATTATTATGTCAACTCTAAATATAAGGTTGAACTATAGTAAGAGTATATCATCTTTCTGGATTAAATCTATGACGTATTTTAGTATGCAATCTGAAGAAAAGTTCATGAATTATTTTTTCCCTTTTATACATCGTAATAATGTTTCATATAAAGTATATGGTATATCAGATGTAAATGAAAATATGAAGAAAGAAAACATTAATATCTTTATATGTGTAGAAAATTGTAATTATTGGAAACATTATCCTCATTTAAATAAATTCGGTGATTTTGGTAATAAAATGGTGTCTATTTATATATATAATCATTTTGATAAGTTTATTGAAACATCTAACTATATAGTAATCCCAGTTATTTATTTACAAGTAGATTATTTCAAAAAAATGTATCGCACAATACAGCCAAAAATATATACGCCTTTTGTAAAAAAGAAATTTTGTTTATTTGTTACAAGAATAGACACAGCTCCTTCCAAAAATGTACTTGAACAAATGAGAAAAATAGGCGAGTGCCATCACATTAAAGAAGTAGAATTTGATATATTACGTAACAAAAGCTGTTACCATGACACAGCATTATTAAATGTGTTTAATCAGTACAAATTTGTGTGTTGTTGTGAAAATTCGATTGAAAACGGATATATTACTGAAAAAATATTTAATGTCTTTTTCGCCAGAGCAATTCCGATTTATTATGGTCCCAGTGATAAATTCCGATATTTTAATAAAGATAGTTTTATTGAAATAACGGACAATTTGGCGGATATTTCAGTTGAAAAAATTAGGCAATTGAATGAAAATGAAGCACTATATAATGACTTTTTAAAAACGACTATTATAAATAAAGAATTTAATAATGAGAATTACATTAAGAGGTCGCAACAATTTATTGATAAAATACGTCCCAAATAATTGATAATATAACATATTTAGATTTATCACATATTCACCTTCTGTTATGAAAAAAGTTGCCACCACCTGAATAAAAATGACGTTTATTATGTAGTGTAATCAGCTCTTTGATTACGTCAGTTTGTTTTGGTATACCTCCTGCATTAATCAACGTATCTTCTAACCCTTGGTATTTTCTGTCTAACTTTGGATTATTGTCTCGATTGTGTTTTACAAGCGGTACAATAACTTTCTGTAAATATTCTGTGTTACATGCATATATATGGTTTGACCATCTTTGGTCTTCTTTATCAAAAACAAACCATTCGTAATTATGTAGGACTGTTGTTATACCTTTATAAAATTCTTTCGGATTAGGGATCCAAGACAAACTTTCGGCTTTATATTTGTATTTTGATTGGTCGCCTTTAAGCCAATCTTCACAGCCTTTCACATATAAAAATCCAGGCTTCTTTGAGTTGGATAATTTTACAACACCATACTTATCATTATCAAGTATGGATATAACATCATTCATCGTTTTTTGTACGTCGAACTCATCTTTCATTAGGAGAAAATCGTTCTCAGAGAAAATAAAGTATTTGGTTTTGCAATTTTCGACTAATTGTACAAATGCATCTAAAATACCTATGTTTCTCTTGTCTTTTAAAACATTTATATGATATTTTTCAGCCAGTTCGATGTCTTTAGCTGAGTATTCCTGTATAAAAACAGACCTATTCTCAGGTGGTATAACATTATACAAACCATTATCTTGATGGGATTTGAGTGTTCTAGCAAAAATATCGTGTTTTTTCCAGGTTAGATAACCGATTGAAATTTGATTCATAATATAATATATTAACAATAATAATAATTTATATTTTATATTCAAAAATAAGTATTTGACATATAAATAAAATATTTATCATATTATAATGAAAAAAATAATAAGTTATTCTTTATGGGGAGACCATCCTATTTATAATGTTGGGGCAATAGAAAATGCAAAAACATTCCATCATTTTTATCCTGATTTTGAATGTTGGTTTTATATACATGATACCTCAGTACCTAAATCAACAATTAAGACTTTAGAAAAAATAAAAAACGTAAAGATTATAATAAAATCTGGTGATTTAAGAAAATGTAGTCCTGAGATGTGGCGTTTTGAACCAATAGATAACCCAGATGTTGAATTATCTATATCACGTGATACTGATTCTAGGATTACCGAAAGAGAGAAATTAGCGCTAGATGAATGGCTAAAAAGTGATAAATTATTCCATATAATGAGGGACCATCCACATCATACATTTGACATACTTGCCGGAATGTTTGGAACTCGAAAAATACCTTCAATACCTTGTTGGAAAGAAAAAATATCTGATTTTAAACATACAAAAGATAAAGGATATGATCAAGATTTTTTAAGAAATTATATTTATCCTATTATCAAAGATGATGCAATTATACATGCTAGTTTTCATAGAATTGAACAAAACTGTAAATACTTTCCAATAAAATATAATAATGACTGTCATTTTGTAGGAATGTATGTGAATCCAGATAATTCATTAAGTAAACCGCATATGAGAATAATAAAAGAAGAAGTAAATAAATTGAAAGATAAAGGAATTGTTTTATAATATAATAATATAATAATATAATGATAAATTTAGTTACATCATTTTTTAATAAAAAGGATTCAAATTATAATGAGAGAAATAAAGAATTTATTACAGCATTAAGTAACAATTTATCATGTGATTATTTTGAAAAAATACATTTATTTATTGATGATAAATATTCAGAATCTATCTTAGATACCATAATTAAAAAAGAGAATAAAGTTAATAAAGTAACCAAAATTTTTTTAAAAAAACAACCAACATACCAAGATTTTTTAAAATATGCAAATGATAATCTTAAAAATAAAATAGTAATGGTAAGTAATAGTGATATTTATTTATCAAAATGTGATAATAATCTAATAGAAAAGTATATTTGTCAAAAAAACAATATATTTGCATTAACACGATTTGAAAATGAAAATTACAAGCCACTAATAGATAAATATCAAGGTAGTCATGACAGTTTTATTTTCAAATCTCCTATAAATTATAATATTATTGAACATTCAAACTTTGTTCAAAATGTCTGGGGGTCTGAAAATGTATTAATATGGCTATTCCACAAACATAATTATAAAATATTAAATCCATGTAATCAGATAAAAATTATACATGTACACAAATCTGATGTAAGACCTCAAGATAGAATTAGGATTAATAATAAAGAATATATGAAAGATTACCAAACTATTATGGTTTGCCCCATTACTATTTGATTAAAAGTAAACTTTATTATTTTCGACAATTATCAAAATTCTCTTTAAACCATTCTACAGATTTATGTATACCTTCATCTAATTCCGTGAATCGAAAGTTGGGATAATATTTCATAAGTTTACTATTATCAGCTGTTTTTTTAAATTGTCCATCTGATAATGACGTATCAAATACGATTCGGTGTTCATACTCAAACTCTCGAGCAATCATTCGTCCTACTTGTTCAATACTGACTTCTTCTTTTTCTCCCACAGATAATATAATGGTTTCTTTTTCATTATATTCTACTAATGACCATATTATCAATTTTGCCAAATCTTGGGAATAAATAAATTGCCTTAAAGGTTTTCCTGACCCGCAAATAGTAAAAGGGTTATTTTCTTGTTTCGCTATAAAACATTTATGTATTAATGCAGGTATGACATGTCCGTCTTTCAACGAATAATTATCATTTTCTCCATAAATATTAGTAGGTATTACACAAATAAAGTTGTCTCCGTACTGTTCCTGATAAGCTTTGGATTGAACTTCCAACATTCTCTTAGCATAAGCATATGCATCATTTGAATTATGTGGTGCACCATCATGTAACATCTGTTCGTTAATCGGATATGTCGTTTTATCTGGGAAAATACAAGTCGATAAACAACTAACGACTTTTTTTACATTATATTCATGACTGCATTTCAAAACATTCAGATTGATAAGCATATTTTTTTCAAACATATCGACTTTTTGGTTCATATTTTTGAATAACCCACCAACATAAGCCGCCAAATGAATCACGAAATCAGGGTTTTCTTTTTCAAATAATTTATTTACTTGTTTATAATCTGATAAATCACAATCTTTAGAACTTAAAAACATAAATTCATAATTAGGATATTTTTGTTGAATACTTTGTATACCATATCCTACTAATCCTGTTCCACCTGTTACCAAAATTTTCATTCTCTATTTACTAAGGAAATTATATTTAAATAGTGAGTTATATTAATACATTTATATTCGAGTATAATAATATTAATAATGAAAGTCGCACTCATTACAGGTATAACAGGACAAGATGGTTCTTATATGGCAGAATTTCTTTTAGAAAAAGAATACAAAGTA